>ERZ1370068.9517-contig-8290_pt1 | contig 26065 bp, 37 predicted proteins | sample MGYA00561227_ERZ1370068 | MGnify/ENA primary metagenome ERZ1370068 (study PRJEB38410, sample SAMEA6850437) | metagenome | study: Metagenomic assessment of the ecological functions of the soil: analysis of the soil microbiota associated with the...
TCGCTACGTATTGCTATCGCGGCGAAGCTGTTGCCCTTCTGGGTACTCGGTCTGCCTGATCTGGCGATCGGCTTGCTTGGTCGGCCGGCTCGTGTTCGGCGTGCCGATGCGCGGCAGCATCCTGCTGCTGTTCGGATCCGCGGCGCTCTATCTCGTCGTCGCGCTGGCGATCGGCCTGTTCATCTCGGACCCTCGTCGAGACGCAGCGGCAGGCGATGTTCGTCACGTTCTTCGTGATGAACATCTATCTGCTGATGAGCGGCCTGTTCACGCCGATCGGCACAGCATGGCGCCATGGGTCCAGGTCGTGTCGCAGCTCAACCCGGTCCGCCACTTCGTGGCGATCGCGCGCGCGGTGCTGGATCAAAGGCGCCGGCCTCGATGACATCGCGCGGCCGCTGGATCATCCTCGCCGTCTACGGCGCCGTGATGCTGGGGCTGGCGGTCCGGCAGTATTCGAAGCGCACGGCGTGAGGAGTTCGGCGGCCCTGAAAGACAGGGCCGCCGGTTATTTTCTTTCTTTACGTCGCGGCAGGGGCGGCCACCGGCACCTCGACCAGCGGCCGGACCTCGATCGTGCCGAACCGCGCCGAGGGAATTTTGGTCAGCGATGCCGACAGCGCCTCGTCGCAAATCCTCGGCCTCGACCAGGTAGTAGCCGCCGAGCTGCTCGCGCGTCTCCGCGAACGGACCGTCGGTGAGCAGCCGCTTGCCGTCGCGCACCCGGACGCTGGTCGCCGTCGCGGTCGGCTGCAGCTGCGCGCCGGCCACGATAGTGGCCGGTCGCCTTGACCTGCTGGCAGAACTGCCCGTATTCGCCGTAGATCCGCTTGCGCTCGGCCTCGCTCAGCTTTGCCCACACCTGTTCTTCGTCGTGAATCAGCAACATGTATTTCATGTGCGTGCCTCCATCAGTGAGATCGAACGCACGGCCGCCCGGATCGACACCCGCCGGAAAAGTATTTACCATCGGGCATGCCCTCGGACGCCGCCGCGGCCGGTCGACGCGCGTCTATCGCTCGGACTGGGGCCGGATCGTCGCCACGCTGATCCGGCTCGTCGGCGACTTCGATCTGGCCGAAGAGTCGGCGCAGGAAGCCTTTGCCGCCGCCGTGGACCAGTGGCGGACCGCCGGCGTCCCTGAATTCCCGCGCGCCTGGATCATCCAGACCGCCCGCCACAAGGCCATCGACCGCATCCGCGCGGCAGACGCCGTCCGAGGAAGCGCTCGACGCGTACGGCGCCGTCGCGGTTCAACCGGACCATCGAGGAGCCCGACTCGACGACACCAGCGAGATCCCCGACGATCGGCTGCGGCTGATCTTCACCTGCTGCCACCCGGCGCTGGCGCTCGAGGCCCAGGTCGCGCTGACGCTGCGCACGCTCGGCGGCCTCGAGACCGACGAGATCGCGCGCGCGTTTCTCGTGCCCGGCGCCGACGATGGCGCAGCGGCTGGTGCGCGCGAAGCGCAAGATTCGCGACGCGGGCATTCCGTACGTCGTGCCCGACACGCAACGACATGCCGGCGCGGCTCGACGCGGTGCTGACGGTGATCTATCTCGTCTTCAACGAAGGCTACGCCGCCGACGCGAGGCGACGCCGCTCGTGCGGACCGACCTCTCGCGCCGAGGCGATCCGTCTCGGCGCGCCTGGTGCGGACGCTGATGGCGCCGGCGCCGCCGGCGAAGCGACCGCGCTGCGTCGCGCTGATGCTGCTGCACGATTCGCGGCGCGACGCGCGCGCTCGACGAGGCCGGCGATCTCGTCGTGCTCGAAGAGCAGGATCGCGCGCCGCTGGGATCAGCGCGCAGATCGCCGAAGCGCTGCCGCTGGTCGAGGAGGCGCTGCGCGGCGGGCCCGGTCCGTTCGCGCTGCAGGCGGCGATCGCGGCGCTGCACTGCCAGGCGGCGCGGGCCGAAGACACCGACTGGCCGCAGATCGTCCGGCTCTACGATCGTGCTCGAGCGCGCTGCAGCCGTCGCCGATCGTGTCGCTGAACCGCGCCGTGGCGATCGCGATGGTCGACGGCCCCGGCCGGCGCTGGCGCTCGATCGACGCGCTCGCCGCCGCCGGCGATCTCGACGGCTATCACCTGCTGCACGCCGCGCGCGCCGATCTGCTGCGCCGGCTCGGCGCATCGTCGGAGGCGGCGACGAGCTACGCGCGCGCGCTCGCGCTCGTCACCAACGACGGCGAGCGCCGCTTTCTCGAGCGGCGGCTGCGCGAAGTCTCGATCTGAGCCATTGAGCTCCTCATCCGACGCTTGTCCTGGAGCCTGCGGACGCGCGAACATCGCACTACGGGATGACCATCGTGAATCCTCGATCTCAGGACGTGCGCCTCGCCCTGGTTCTCAGTGGCGGCGGACTGCGGGTGCGGCGCACGTGCGGCGTGCTGCGGCAGCTGGTCCGCCACGGCATTCCGCTCCACGCCATCGTCGGTGTCAGCGCTGGCGCCGTGATCGGCGCGCACTACGCGGCGGTCGGGCTGACACTGGACGAACTGATCGCGGACGCCGAATCGTTCCGCGGCCGGCACTTACTCGCCTACAGCCTCAACATCCAGTCGGGCTACCGGCTCGAACGCCGCTTCGACACGTGGTGCGGCGTCATTCCCGCGCGACTCCGTCAGCTCGAGCTCGCGTCGTTCGATCGCCTGCATCACGGCGTGCAGCGCCTCGGCGTCGTCTGCCACGACGTGAGCTCGAACCGCCCCTGCTACTTCGCGACCGGTTCCGATCGCGGCCTCCGTCTTCATGAAGCGGTGCGCGCCAGCGCGTCGATTCCACGATTATTTCCCGTGGTCTCCAGTGCAGTGCGACGGTCAGGAACTGCGGTTGACTGGATGGCGGCGTCAGCGATGACGTCCCGGTCGCGTTCGCACGCGACCCGATCATCGGCGCGACGCACATCATCGTTTCCGACGCGCGCTGGCTCGGGCGCGTGCCGGCTGACCGACGACGCGACGGTATGGATTCGCGCGCGAACGGCGGCCACGGGCACGATCTGGTCGCCGCACCGCGGACTGGTCGCTACCGTGCGAAGCGGCGAGGCCGCGGTCACTGACGATGTGCTGGCGCGGGATCCGACGCTGGTTCCCGAACCGCGAACCGAACGGCCATCCCGATCAGCGAATGCGCGCTGCCGACGGCGGCCGCCGCGAACGCCAGCAACGCCACGCCGAGCATCACCCGGTTGAACGCCGACACGAACGCCTCGTCAATCGCACCGCGCACCGCATCGCGCTGACGACGATCGAGCGAGGGCGCCCGAGACAGCTCGGCACCGGCCATCTTCGGCAGCTCGCGTTCAATCGCGGCGCGATCCTCGCGCGAGCAGTTCGAGCCGATCGATCTGCGGGCGCACGCGTGCGTCGAACGTCCGCACCAGCACGACGCCGAACACGGCGACCGCGAGCAGTCCAGCGATGCGCGACACGGCGTTGTTGACGCCCGACGCGACGCCGGCGTGTCCCGTCTCAACCGCACCCATCACCGTCGTCGTCAGCGGCGCCACGGTGATCGCCATGCCCAATCCGAGCACCACGATCGCCGGGAAGAACGTCGTCCAGTATGAGCCGCCGATGCCCGGTCCGCGCGTACAACAGCGAGACCGATGCGCGGCGATCGCGGGTCCGATGGTCAGCGGCAGCCGCGCTGCCGACGCGCGCGACCAGGCCGCCCGACCATCGCGACAGCGCGAACATGATGAACGGCAACGGCAGCAGCGCGGCGCCCGCCTGCGGTCGGCCGTGTAGCGCTGAACCTGAATGAGATTCATCGGCACGAGGAACATGACCACGCCGAGCGCCGCGTAGAGCAGCAGCGTGAGGAGATTGGCGAGCGTGAACGGACGCGAGCGGAACAGATCGAGCGGCAGCATCGGGTTCGCGCGCGCCGCTCGACGCACGAACAGCAGCGCGAGCGCGAGCACACCGGCTGCCGCCGCGCCGACGACGAGCGGATGCCGTGGCGCCGAGCGGCGGCCACTCGAGCAGGCCGAAGACGACGCCGCCGAGGCCGACGACGGCGAGCGCGGCGCCACGCCAGTCGATCTGCGACGTCCGTGACGGATCGCGGCTCTCGCTCGATGAACGCAGCGACAGCGCGATCACGATCAGCGCGAGCGGCACGTTCAGGAAGAACACCGCGCGCCAGCTGACGTGCTCGATCAACCAGCCGCCGGTGACGGGACCGATCGCCGTCGTGATCGCGCTGAACCCGGACCACGTGCCGATGGCGCGGCCGCGCTCGGCGTCGTCGAACGTCGCGCTGATGATCGCGAGGCTGCCCGGCACGAGGAACGCCGCGCCGATGCCCTGGAGCGCGCGGCCGACGATGAGCAGCAGCGGCGTGGTGGCGACGCCGCACAGCAATCGACGCGGCGGTGAACGACGACCACGCCGATCGAGGAAGACGCGCTTGCGGCCGAACTGATCGCCCATCGAGCCGCCGACGAGGATCAGCGCGCCGAGAAACAGCGCGTACGCCTCGATCACCCATTGGACATCGGTGATCGTCGCGTGGAGGTCGGCCTGCAGCGCCGGCAGCGCGACGTTGACGACGGTCACGTCGATGAACGTCAGGCTCGAGCCGAGAATCGTCGCGACCAGCGTCCAGCGGCGTGATGGCGTCACTGGCTGCGGCGCCGGCGACCGTTGTCGGCGCGGCACGAGCGCGCGGCCGATCAGGCCCGCGGCCATCAGCGCGGCGGCGGCAGCGGCGTTGATCGTGTCGCCGATGACGGCGGCGACGAGAAACGCAGCGGCGCCCGCCAGCACGAGGACCGCCGACCACGGGTAGCCCCAGGCGCGGAACGGGCGCGGACGCTCTGGCTCGCGACGGCGCAGCACCACCAGCGCCAGGCAGCAGACCGAATAGTTGACGACGAGGAAGAACGACGCGATCGCGACGAGCTGCTGAAACGTGCCGCTCGCGATCAGCACCACCGCCACCGCCGTCGTCACCAGCGTCGCCGCTGCCGGCGTGCCGCCGGCGTTCACCGTCGGCGGTGCGCGACCATAAGCAGGCCGTCGCGGCCCATCGCGAACAGAATGCGCGTGCCGATCATCATGATCGCGTTGAGGAGCGGCGGCAGCGAGACCAGCGACAGCACGGTGATGATCTGGCGTCCGCGCTCGCCCGATCAGAATCTGCGCCGCGTGCGGCCGCGGGCAGCGTCGAGCGCGCGAGATCCGGGATCGGCAGCACCGCCAGCAGCGCCACGTTCACGAGCACGTAGACGACGATCACCGACGCGACGCCGCCGATCATCGATCGCGGCAGGTTGCCGATCGGGATCGCGATCTTCCTCCGTGAAGTACAGCGCGCTCTGCCAGCCGCCGTAGGTGATCACCACCGCCTGCAGCGCGACCACGACGCCGACCAGCGACGCCGACGCCGCGGGCGTCGCCGCAGTGCCGTGGTCGCCGGCGCGGAGCACCAGCGCGCGCGACGATGACGCGCGAGAAACGCGAGGAACTTGACGGCGGTCGTCACCTCCTGGAAGCGGCTGCTGACGCGGATGCCGGCCCACTGCAGCGCGACCAGGCCGACGAGCGAGGCGACCGCGACGACCTTGGCGAACGCCGGCGAGCGACGGGCACGAGCACGGCGGTGAATTCGCCGATGCCGATCGAGATGTAGCCGAGCACGGCGCAGTAGGTGAGCCAGTCGGTCCAGCCGACGGCGAAGCCCGACCGCGTCGCCGAACGCCCGGCGCGCGTAGACGTAGTAGCCGCCGGCCTGCGGCAGCATCGTCCCCAGTTCCGGCGAGGCAGACCGCGCCGAGCAGCGTGTAGAGCCCGCCGACGAGCCAGAGCAGGATGATGATCGACGGCGTGCGAGCTGGCCGGCGACCAGGCCCGGCGTGCGCAGGATGCCGATGCCGAGCGTGCTGCCGACGATGACGGCGAGGCCGAAGCCGACGCCGAGGATGCGCTGAAGGCCGGACGGACGCGGCCCGCCACGCAGCCACGGACGCGAAACCGTGAAACAGAAAACCTGACATTTTGTGAGATGACGTCTACGGCTCGAGCGCGACGAGGACGACGTCGACGGCCTGCGCCGACGTTGCGCGCCGAGTGGCTGGAGCCCTGCGCTTCGAACTCGACGTCGCCGCGCGTCCATCGATTGACCGTCGTCTTGCCGTCCGCGGTGTCCTCGATGCTGCCGCCGGACAGGTGCACGACGAGCGTGTCGGACGCCGTGCGTATGAAAGGCCTTCGCGCGCGCCGACGTCCATGCGCGCGCGGATGACGCGGACCTGGTCGTTCTCGAAGATCGGAATGAAGCTCATGCCCGTGAACGCCGACTCGCCAGGCGCCGATCCGGGACGGCGGGCGTCGGCCGGCGCAGGCGGCGCTCTGCGGCGCGGCTGCACGATGATCAGCGAGCCGCTGACCGTCGTCTGTCCGCTGGCTGGCGACGTTGTCCATCCACACCGCGTCGTCGCGCTGTCGAGCGAGATGACGACGCCGGGACCACCGTCCACGCCGGCGAGCGATCCATCGAGCGTCCGGAACACGCGCACGCGCGGATTGTCGAGGCACGACGGTCGCAGGTGCGATCGCGATCAAGGCCGCAGCAAGAGCCAGGCGCATGCATGTCCTCCCAGCCGACGCGCAATGCTACAACATCGAGTACGCTTCGCCACGCATGGAGTATCGACGTCTCGGATCGACCGGCCTTGAAGATTTCCCGCCTCGGACTTGGCTGCGGCAACTTCGGCGGCATCGGATCGGCGCCGGCGTTCTTCGGACATGGGCGAGACCGAAGCAGCAGGCGCGCGATCTGATGGACCGCGCCTTCGACGCGGGCGTCAACTTCTTCGACACCGCCAACGCCTACGGCGGCGGCCGCAGCGAGACGTGCATCGGCCGGTGGCTGAAGGCGAAGGGATCGGCGGTCCGGCGAGCAGCTGCTCCTCAGCTCGAAGGTGTTCAACCCGGTCGGACCCGGACCGAACGATCGCGGGCTGTCGCGCCGGCACATCCTGCAGCAGGTGGACGAGAGCCTGACGCGGCTGCAGACCGATCGCCTCGACATGTATCTGATCCACGAGCCCGATCCGGAGACGCCGCTCGAGGAGACGGTCGCCGCGCTCGACGATGTCGTGCGCGACGGGCAAGGTGCTCTACGTCGGCGCGAGCAACATCGAGGCGTGGCGGCTCGCGCGCGGCGCTGTGGATCAGCGACAAGCACCGCCTGCGCGCGTTTCGACTGGGTGCAGAACTCGTACAGCCTGCTCGATCGCGATGCGGAGCGCGAGATGTTTCCGCTCTGCGCCGACCAGGGCGTCGGCTTCACGGCGTTCAGCCCGCTCGCCGGCGGCTGGCTGACCGGCAAGTACCGATCGGCCGGCGAGCTATCCCGGCGGGATCGCGGATGACGCTGCGGCCCGAGCCGTACCAGCATCTGCTGCGCGCGGAGATCTTTCGTGGTCTCGACGCGCTCGCAGACGAGGCGCGCGCGCGCGGCGTCGAGATGAGCGCGCTCGCGCTCGCCTGGGTGCTGCAGCCACCCACGCGTCGACGCGGCAATCATCGGCCCGCGCAGCCTGTCACATCTCGCCGCGGCACTTCGACAGTCTGACGATCGATCTCTCAGAATCCGACCGCGCGCGGATCGCGACCCCCTTCAGCGATCGCTAGGTCCGCCTAAAGGCGGACAACCACGTACGATCTGGCGTTGCGCGATCGGGCCTGCGACGATCGTGCGCACCTTGCGGTTCGTGGTGTCCGGCTTTAGCCGGACCTTCGACGCGACGGCTTCAGCCGAGCGTCATCAAAACGGTCCGGTGCTCGGGCGGAACACACCGGTCGGCGTCGGCGGCGGCAGCATCACGACGCTCGACCCGCGCACGCTGACGGCGTCGCCGGCGGTCAATGCCGCCAGCGGCGGCGCCTGCTGCACCGCTTCGAAGTTCACCAGCGACGACTGGTAGTCGAGCATCGTCTGCAGCATGTTGACCTGCGACTGCAGCAGATCGCGCTGCGCCTGCGTCACGAGGAACGTCGTCGACAGTCCGACTTCGAAACGGCGCTGCTCGGACTGCAGGCGTTGCTCCGACAGCGTCGCGCCGGCGCGCGCCGCGTCGACACGTTCGAGCGCGCTGCGAATCTGCCGCGCCTGCCTGCCGGATCGTCTCGGCGGTCTGCACCCGCAGGCTCGCGATCCGCTGCTCCACCTGCTTCCGCTCGACCTCGCGCGCGCGCGTAGTTGGCGTCCTCGTAGCTGTGCCCGAGCGGATAGTTGACCGTCACGCCGAAGCTCCACGTCGGGTAGTCGGGCGTGAACGCCTGACCGAGCGCGTCGCCGAGGCCGCGGTTCAGCGAGCCGGTGATGACGCCGGGAAACGCGCCGGTCCGCACCAGCTGCGTGCCGGCGAGGCCGCTGCCGCGATACGACGTCTCGAGCCGGACGTCGGGGAGGCGCTGGTTGCGCAGGAAGTCGACGTTGGTCTTCGCGTTGTCGAGATCCTTGCTGCGCGCGTGAGAGATCGTATCGGCCGTCGAGCGCCTGTGCGACCGCCGCGTCGACGTCGGGCAGCGGCGCGCGGCCGATCGCCTCGTCGGACCGGATCGAGATGGGTCTTCCAGAACGCCGTCGTCGGCGGGATCGATGATCAGGCGCCGCAGCGCGTCTTCCGCATCGGCCGCGGCCGTGTTGGCGCGGATCAGGTTCTCGCGCCGCTGCGCCACCTCCGCTTCCGACTGCACGAGATCGAGCGGCGGCATCTGCCCCGCCTCGACGCGGATCTTGTTCTGCCGCGCCAGCTCCTGCGCGAGCTCCAGCGAGCGCTGCTGGACGGTGACGTTCGCGATCGTCGCCTTGAGGGTCAATGCGCCTGCTTCACGGCGGCGACGGTCTGCACGACCGATTCGCGGAAGCGCAGCTCGGAGCTCTCCTGATTCCGCTTCGCGACGATGTACTGCTGCCGCGCCGCGTCGATCTGCCGGTCCGCGCAGCAGCGGCTGCGAGAACGCGACCTGCACGCCCGACTGCAGGCTCGGATCGAAGCTGGTGAGCGGGTTGTTGGTCGTCGTCCGCGCCGCGTCCCACGACACGCTCCACGTGCCGGAGCCCCACGTCAGCCGCTGCCGCACGCCGGTGGACGAGAACCAGTCGTTCACGTCGACGCCGCGATCGCCGAGCAGGAAGTTCGACGGCGGCGTGACGATGTTGGAGCGCCCGAGCGTGGTCGAGAACATCGGCGCGAACGCACCCTTCGCTTTCACCGATGCGCGCGGCCTCGACCTCGGTCGCGAGACGCACGATCGCGAGCTCGGGGTTGTGTCTCCACCGCGCGGCGCACGGCGTCCTCGAGCGTGAGCTGAAGCGTCTCAGGTTTCTCGGCCTGCGCAAGAGCGGGAGTTCCCGCGAAGAGCGAACCGAGCGCAGCCACGCTCATGATCGCTCGTTGAAAAGGTCTGCGGTTCATTGCATTTATCTCCGGACGGCCTGAAGGCCGTCCTACAAAATCCACGAAGCGATGTTCAGACGGCTTCCGCGAGTTCGCGCACCTTGGCGGGGCGATGCACCTTCTGCTCCGCGCACGGCCACGCGCGTCCGCGCCAGCAGCATGTAGATCGACGGCACCACGAACAGCGTGAACACCGTGCCGATGATCATGCCGCTGACCAGCATGATGCCGATGCTGTTGCGCGCGCCGGCGCCGGGGCCGGTGGCGAGCACCAGCGGGAAGTGACCGACGACGGTCGCCGCGGTGGTCATCAGGATCGGCCGCAGCCGCGTGCCGGCGGCTTCGATGACGGCGTCGAGCTTGTCGCGTTCCGGTTTCCTGCAGGTGGTTCGCGAACTGCACGATCAGGATGCCGTTCTTCGACACCAGGCCGACCAGCGTGATCAGCCCGACCTGGCTGTAGATGTTCAGCGTCGTGAAGCCGAGGAACGAGAACAGCAGCGCGCCCGAGACCGCGAGCGGCACCGAGCCGGCGAGGACGATGAACGGATCGCGGAAGCTCTCGAACTGCGCCGCGAGCACGAGGTAGATCAGGATCGCCGACAGCAGGAACGTGCCGAGGAACTTGCCGCCCTCGGTCCGCAGCTGCCGCGACTCGCCGGCGTAGTCGATCGTGAAGCCCTGCGGCAGGATCTTCCGCGCCTCGTCTTCGAGCACGGTCAGCGCCTGATCGAGCGGCACCGGCGGCGGAATGACGCCCTGGATGCGCACCGCGTTCAGCTGCTGGAACTTCTTCAGCTCGCGCGGCTCGGTCGTCGTCCGCAGGCTCGCGAAGGTCGAGCAGCGGCACGAGCCGATCCGTCCGAGCCCGGTGATGTAGATCTGCTCGAGCTGATCCGGCGTCAGGCGTTCGGCGCGCGCCACCTGCGGGATGACCTTGTAGCTGCGTCCCTGGATGCTGAACCGGTTGACGTAGTTGCGCGCCGAGCAGCGTCGACAGATCGCGGCCCGCCTGACTGAGATCGACGCCCTGCGATCGCAGCTTGTCGCGATCGAAGACGACCTCGGCCTGCGGCTGATCGAACTTCAGATCCGCGTCGGCATAGATGAACAGTCCGCTCGCGAACGCCTTCTTCACCAGCTGCTCGGCCAGCTCGCTCAGCTGCTTCGGCTCGGCCGCCGACGCGATCACCAGGTCGACCGGGAAGTTGCCGCCGCCGGGCAGCGGCGGCGGCGCCTGCGGGATGACGCGCACGCCGGCGATCTTCGACAGCGGCCCCATCGACTCCATCATCAGCTGCTGCGTCGTCTTGGTCGCGCTCGCTCCACGGCTTGGTCACCATGCCGCCGAAGCCGCCGTTGGGCAGCGTGATCTGGAAGATGCTCGCGCGCTCCGGCATCGCCTTGTAGACGTCGTAGATCTGATCGGTGAACAGCTTGGTCTGGTCGAGCGTCGCGTTCGGCGACGCCTGGACGAAGCCGAAGAAGAAGCCCTGATCCTCGGCGGGCGCCAGCTCACGCTGCGAGAACATGTAGAACGGCACCGTCAGCAGCGCGACGATGATCCACAGCGCCAGCACCACCGGCCGGTAGCGCAGCGTCGCGGTCAGCGCGCGCGTGTAGCCGCGGCGCACGCTCTCGAAGCGGCGGTTGATCCAGCCCGGCGAACCCGCGCTCGGTGTCGCCCGCGCGCAGCAGCTTCGCGCCCATCATCGGCGACAGCGTCAGCGCGACGATGCCCGAGACGATCACCGCGCCGGCGAGCGTGAACGCGAACTCGCGGAACAGCGATCCGGTCAGGCCGCCCTGGATGCCGATCGGCGCGTAGACGGCCGCGAGCGTGATCGTCATCGCGATGATCGGGCCGACCAGCTCGCGCGCCGCGTCGATCGCCGCCTGCATCGGCCGCTTGCCGTCGTGCAGGTGCCGCTCGACGTTCTCCACCATCACGATCGCATCGTCCACGACGAGGCCGACCGACAGCACGATGGCGAGCAGCGTCAGCAGGTTGACCGTGAAGCCGGCGACGAGCATCAGGAACACGGCGCCGACCAGCGAGATCGGAATCGCGACGATCGGGATCAGCACCGATCGGAACGAGCCGAGGAACAGGAAGATCACGACGATGACGATGAGCAGCGTCTCGGTCGAGCGTCCGCAGCACCTCGCCGATGGCGTCCTGGATGTACTCCGGTCGAGTCGTACGGAATGCCGACCTTCATGCCGGCCGGCAGCTGCGCCTGGATCTGCGGCAGCGCCTCGCGCACCTTGGCGATCACGTCGAGCGAGTTCGCGGTCGGCAGCACCCACACGCCCATGAACGTCGCCGACTCGCCGTTGAAGCGGATGTCCTGCTCGTAGTTCTCGGCGCCGAGCACGACGTCGGCGATGTCGCCGAGCCGGACGACGACGCCGTCCTGCTCCTTGACGACGAGCTGCCGGAACTCCTCCGGCGTCCGCAGGTCGGTGTTGGCGACGAGGTTCACCGACACCATCGATCCCTTGGTGCGGCCGAGCGCCGACAGGTAGTTGTTGCGCGCGAGCGCGTCGCGCACCGCCGACGGCGCGATGCCGTGCGCCGCCATCTGGTCCGGCTTCAGCCAGATCCGCATCGCGAACGTGCGCGCGCCGAGAATGTCGGCGCGCTGCACGCCGCTGATCGCGCTCAGCTTCGGCTGCACGACGCGCGTCAGGTAGTCGGTGATCTGGTTCGGATCGAGATCGGTCGACGAGAAGCCGAGGTAGATCGCGGCGAACTGGTTGTCGGCCGTCTCGCAGCTCGATGATCGGCGCCTCGGCCTCGGGCGGCAGATCGTTGCGCACCTGCGCGACCTTGGCCTGGATCTGCGTCAGCGCCGCGTTGGTGTCGTAGTTCAGCTTCAGGTGCACGGTGATCGTGCTGAGCGCCTGCGCGCTCGACGACTCCATGTAGTCGATGCCGTCGGCGCTGGCGATGACGCGCTCGAGCGGCGTCGTGATGAAGCCGCGCACCAGATCCGCGTTCGCGCCGACGTACGCGGTCGAGACGCGTGACCACCGCGATGTCGCTGCGCGGATACTGCCGGACGCTCAGCGCGCGGATCGACTGCAGCCCGGCGATCAGGATGACCAGGTTGACGACGATCGCGAGGACCGGCCGCTTGACGAACAGATCGGTGAACTTCATCAGCTGTTCTCTGGCTTCGGCGCCGGATTGTTGGCCGGCTCGCACCTTGTTGTTGACCAGCGACGGCGGCGCCGTTGCGCAGCTTGAAGACGCCGGACGTGACGACCTCGTCGCCGGCCTTGACGCCGGAGACGACGGCGATCTGATCGCCGCGCGCGGCGCCCAGCTTGACGAACTGCTGGCGCACGCCGCGATAGGTCTGCCCGCTCGTCGTTCTTCAGATCGGCGACGACGAACACCGAATCGCCGTATGGCGCGTAGCTGATCGCCGAAGCCGGCAGCGAGACGACGTGCGCGCGCCGCGCCGAGCACGACCTCGGTCTGCACGAACATGCCCGGCCGCAGCCTGCCGCCCGGGTTCGCGAGCGTCGCCTGCACCTGGATGTTGCGGGTCGCCTCGTCGACGATCGAGTCGATCGCGGTGATGCGGCCGGTGAACGTCGGCGCCGGCGAGATCGTCCGCCGTGATGCGCACGCTGCGGCCGACGCGCATCTGCCGGCGCCGACTGCTGCGGCACGCCGAAGTTGACGTAGATCGGATTGAGCGACTGCAGCGTCACCAGCGCGTCGCCGCCGGACGAGTACTGACCGAGGTTGACGTGACGGATGCCGAGCACGCCGGAGAACGGCGCGCGGATCGTCTTGCGGTCGATGGCGGCGCGGATTTCGCCGACGCGCGCGTCCGCCTGCCGCTGTTCGGCCGTCGCGCGATCGAACTCCGACTGCGCGATGACCCGCTCGTTCAGCAGCCCTTCCATCCGCTCGAAGTTGACGCGCGCGAGCTCGCGCTGCGCCTCGGCCGCCGCCAGCTGCGCCTGCTCCTGGCGCGTATCGAGCAGCGCCAGCACCTCGCCTTCGCGAACCGTCTGGCCGGACTCGAGCGCGATCCGATCGACGGTGCCCGGCAGATCGGCGGCGACGGTCACGCCCTGCACCGCCGCCATCGTGCCGATCGCGCTCAGCGTCGACGGCCAGCGCCTCCTCGGCGCGCCACGATCGTCGTCACCGCCTCAGGCGGCGGCTGGAAACGCCGCCGCCTGGCCGATCGCGGTTTGAATCTGCCTGAACTTCACGAAGCCCGAGCGCCGCGACGATCGCCAGCGTCGCCGCCAGCATCGCAATCATTCGTTTCGCCATAGCTTCCTTTCTTCCTGTCGTGGGGCGGCCGTGAAGCCCGCCCCACGTCATTTCGATCACTGCACGACGTTGACGACGACTGCGCCGTAGATGCGGTGGCCGTATCGCGTTTCCTGCCCGAAGAACGCCGGCGCGTCGTCTCTTCGATTGCACCGCGATGAAGCGGTAGTCGCCGCGCAGGCCCCAGCGCCCCGCGAACCACTTGACGCCCGCCGCCGACGTTGCTGGTGAAGAACGTGTCGGTGCCGATGATGCCGAGGCTCGGGACGCTCGAACAGACTGAGGCCGCCGACGCCGCCGGTGACGTGCGGCATCGACCGAGCTGTGATTGGCGGCGGAGATCACGAGGTTGCCGCTGTAGTTCAGCAGGTTCGGCGTCTTGAGATTCGACGGTCTGTCCGCCGAACCGCCAGATCCTGCGCGATGCCGATCGCGCCGCTGACCTCGCCTTCGACGCCGACGAAACGGTTGAAGTTGACCGTCGACGCCGGCGCCGAGGTCGTAGTTGCCGAAGCTCGGGCCCTGCGTGTCCTTGCCCTCAGTGAAGAACGTGCCGCCGCCAGGAATGATCGTCGACGACCACTGCGCCCTGTCCGGGCGTGACTTCCTGCGCGTGCGCCGACTGCCGCCGGCCACGCCGGCGACTGCGATGAGCACTGCGATCAACGCGTCATGATTCGACCTCCTCTGCGTGAAAACGTTCTTCACTGTGGTCCGCGCATGACGTGCTGAACAATCAGGCAGAGAGCCGCAGATCTCTGCTCGTGCATGCGCGCCACGACCGAGGGGCGACTTCATACGGGAGATCGATCTACGACTTTTGGACGATGCCCCCTCGTCGGCGCGAATGGGCCATAATCGGCACAATGGACTCACTGCCCGCTGCATGAGGCGAGACTCATCAGAGCCAGGTGCAGTCCGGACGCAGACGCGATCCGGACGTGCTTCGCGCCGCGTTGATATCGTGAACACGCCGAACGCCGCCGCGCCGGAATGCCTCGCGAAGATGCAGGCCGGCGGTCGTGCAGCTCGCGCTCGATCTGCTGGTGCGCGAGCCCGACATCGAGAGATTCTTCGGCGCGCTCACGCAAGACGATGGTCGACGAGGGCGAGAGCTGCGTCGTGCGCCGTGTGGCTGATCGACGACGAGCGGCAGCGCTGCGATCCGTGGATGGCCTACGTCGAGTCGATCGGCTCTACACGCGCACGAGTGCTGACCGAGCAGGATCTTTCCGCGCGAGGCAGTGGCCGAACATCTCTTCGCGCACAAGCCCGGGTGGACGCAGACGATCGAGATACCAGTCCGACGATGCGCGGTCTACCGGAAGCGATGTGCGGGCGTTCATACTCGCAGAAGTCGTGCAGTCGACGCGATCATCGTCACGCCGCTTGTCCTCGGCAGCTCCACGCTCGGCTGGCTCACGCTCTCGAGCCGGCGCACCGCCGGATGCTGGACGGCGACTGGTGGCGCGTCGTGCTCGATCGAAGCGATTGCCCGCCAGGCAGCGCTGGCGCTGCATCAGAGCCGGCTCGACCGAGCAGCGCCGGCAGCGAAGAACGCCGCAAGGCGATCCTCGAGGAGCGCAACCGCCTCGCGCGCGACATCCACGACAACCTGGCGCAGGGGTTCGCGGCGATCCTGATGCAGCTGCAGGCGCGCGCAGCGCGAAGCGCTGCCGCTGCCGCCCGCAGTCGCGCGCGAGCATCGAGACCGCGGTCGATCTCGGCGCGCACGCATCATGACCGAGGCGCGGCGGTCGGTCGGCGCGCTGCGTCCGAACGTCGGCGACGGCGAGGACATCGCGACAGGCGCTCAAGCGGCTCGCCGATCTCGCGCAGCGCGACGACCGACGTGCCGATCGACGTCAGCGTCGACGAGCTGCCGCGCTTCGGCGACGGCGTCGAGCGCGAGATCATCGGCATCGCGCAGGAGGCGCTCACCAACGCGCGTGCGCCACTCGCGCGCGCGGCGCATCACGATCCGCGCGTCGACGGTGCGATCGATCGGCCTGCGGCTGTCGGTCGCCGACGACGGCCGCGGCATTCGCGCGCGAGCGGTCGACGTCGGGCTTCGGCATGACCAGCATGCAGGAGCGCGCCGAGCGGATCGGCGCGTCGCTGACGATCGTCACGGCGCCGCGCAGCGGCACCGAAGTGGTGCTGGCCTGGGAGCCGTCGTCGCTGCCGACGCAGGTCCATGTTGCCAGCTGAGACCGCTGGCCGCCGGTCGGCGCAAGGCGCGCGTGCTGCTCGTGGACGATCACGCGCTGCTCCGGACCGGCGTCGCGAACATCATCAACCAGGAGCCGGATCTGCGCGTGGTCGCCGAGGCCGGCAACGGCGTCGAGGCGATCGACGCGTACGAGCGGCATCACCCCGACGTCACGCTGCTCGACCTGCGGATGCCGGTGATGGAAGGCGTCGAGGCGGTGCGCCGGATCCGCGAGCGCGATCCGCGCGCGCGCGTCATCGTGCTCACGACCTACGACACCGACGACGAGATCTCGCGCGCGCTCAAGGCCGGCGCGAAGGCCTACGTGCTGAAGGACATCTCCGCCGACGATCTGATCAGCTGCATCCGCGACGTGCTCGCCGGCAAGACCTACCTCGCGCCGGCGGCGGCGGCGAAGCTCGCCGAAGGGCGTGACGCGCGTGCAGCTCACGCCGCGCGAGATGGCGACGCTGCAGCTGCTGGCCGACGGCAAAGCCAACAAGGAGATCGCCAGCGAGCTCGACATCAGCGAGCGCACCGTCAAGACGCGCCTTGGGCATCTCTTCGAGAAGCTCGGCGTCACCAGCCGGACCGGAAGCGATCGGCGTCGCGCCTCGCGCCGCGGTCTGGTGCGTCTGGAGTAACGGGGATTGGGATTCGGGATTAGGGATTCGGGATTAGGGATTCGGGATTTGGGATCTGGCGGCGATCAGTACGATCCCAGAACCCCGAATCCTGCATCCCGTCTCGGTTCACTGCCGCCAGCCCACGGTGACCGAAGCATCCCAGAGAAATCGACTGTAGCGATTGACTTCCTTCTCGACCGCTGCGACTTCGACTTTGTCCAGTCGCCGATACGGCCGCACTTCGACGCCGGCCGTTTTCGCGCCGAACGTCTGCTTCCAGCCGCCGCGCAGCCTGCCGTCGACGATCAGATGATGCGGCAACTCGCCGGGGCGCGCGCGGCGTCCGGACGTGATTCGACCACCCACCCGCGATCCTGGTGCGCGACCAGATACTCGTCGTAGTTCGGCAGCAGACCAGGTCGCGACGCGCGGCCGCCTGGCGGGTCGCGTTCCGGCGCGTGCCAGCACGTCAGGCCGTCGACGACCTCGCTGGCCAGGGTCTCCTTCGCCAGCTCCACGCCGAGTCTCGCATCGCGCATCGTCACACCCGACCACCACGCGTAGTCGCGGATCGTCGCCGGTCCATGGCTGGTGAAGTAGCGGCGCGTCAGCTCCGCGAAGCGCTTCGATCGCCCGATCCGGGATCACGCGCGCGCGGCGCCCGCTCGTCGAGCAGCGCGTAGGGTGAAGGCTGCTTCCCGCGCACCATGGCTCCGCTGCAGATCGCCGCCTCGAGGCTCGGCGTGCATGACGACGAACATGAGCTGTATCGCGTCGAGCGCGATGGCCGGCGCGGGCCGAGCGCGGCAGCCGCCGATCTCGGGACGCGTGAGCTGCCGGCCTTCGATCGCCTCGCTCGATTGCCCGGCGGCAACGGGCGAGCAGCCGGCTGTCGATTCCAGTGCTTGCGATGATAGGGCGCGTTCCGCGCATGAACCCGCGGCGCGGTCAGCGCGAGCAGCCAGCGGACGTCCTCGGCCGGTGTGACGAAAGTGCCACGTCGGACGGAGCACGTGCGCACGCAGGATGAGACCGGTCGTCGAACGCGCGATTGACGTCGGCATCGGTCAGGCCGCGCGCGCAGAGACCGACGCCCCACTTCGCGCCGGTGAAATCCTGCGACTGCATCGGCGCCAAGCCGCGCACGACGACGTCCGCCGCAGACTCGAACCCGGTGGATGCGAGCCGCTGGTTCACCGCAGCCGCTGGCGAACGATATCGATCTTCACAACCGATTTGGCTATGCTCCATCGTAAGGTTGAATTCCACATCCGCCGCCACCCGCACGGCGACATCACGCTTCGGCGGCGCCGAACGCAAAGCGCGCGCTGTTCGGCGACGCACGCTCTTCGCTGACGCCGTCAGAAGTGATCACCAGTCCCGGAAACACGCCTCGCCTACCGCGTCCGAACGGATGCTCGGCGAGGGCGGCTTTCGGTCAGGTGCTTTCTGGCGACGTCGTCTCGGCCGATCGTCGTCCGTGCCGGAGATCACCGTCTGCACCGGGCGCGAGCGCGCGGATCGACGGCCGGCTGCGCGAGGCCTACTTCGGCCAGCTGCTCGACGGCCATCCGCGCGCGATCCGCGTCTTCGACGCGCTTCCCGCTGATGCGCGCCGACGGCGACGGTCCTCTACTGCCTCGACGCTCGAGTACGCGCGTCACGGCGACCTCAGCGCCTTCCTGCGCGCGCACGCGCGAAGGATGGCCGAGAGCGGCGGCGCGGCGCGAGATCGCCGGCATCCTCGAGGTGCTCGGCAAGCTGCACCGCGGCCAGACTGCTCCACCGCGACCTCACGCCGCTGAACGTCTTCGTCTGCGACGGCCGCCGCCTGAAGCTCGGCGACTTCGGCATCGTCCGGCAGCAGAGCGACCGCCGCGGCATCACCGCGCGCACGATGAACGCGCTGACGGCGCCGAGCGACATCCTCGCGCGGCGCCGTCGCCGAAGTGGCAGGCGCGCGACGACGTGTACCAGGTCGGGCAGCTGCTGGGGATGCTGATCAAGGGCGACGCGCGACGCGCGATCCGCGCCGCACGAGATCCGCCGGCTGCCCGTGCAGCGATCACCTGAAGGAGATCGTCTACCGCTGCATCGGCGAGCGGCGGAAGCGCTACGAGAGCGCCGACGAGATGATCGAGGCGCTGCGCACATCCGCCGCGCCGCGCTCAAGGCCGGCGTGCTGCGATCGCTCGAAGGGCGTCCACCTCGCCTTCACCGGCATCCTCAGCCAGGCCGCGCCGCGACGCCGATCCGCGCCGCCCGCGGCGCCGGCGCGATCGTCCACGGCAGGCCCTCCGCGCAGACCACCGTCGTCGTCCGCGGCCGGCCGAACCCGCTGCAGGCCGCCGGCCGCGATGCCGGGCCTGAAGCTGATGGAGATCAAGCGGCTGCGCGAGAAGGGCCACCGGATCACGCTGCTCAACGAAACGCAATTCTGAGCTCGCCGCGGGACGATGAGACTATTGCGAGAGAATGACGCATCAGTTCGGCGGGTTGGACGACTGAAAAGCTGGAATATCGTCGCCCACTATCTCAAGGCCTACATGACCGCACCTGAACAAGCCGACACCTGAGCATCCGCTTTACCAAAGGGTATATCGACGCGTTCGCGGGGACGCTATCGCGAGCATGCCAAAAAGAGGCGTGAACCCGAAGAGTCGGAGCTGCTCCTGTTCATGGATCTCGCCGGAGCGTGAACCACAGGAGTTGCTGGATGGTCCGCTCAGCTCGCATTGAAGACTGAACTGCGATTCGATCGCTACGTGTTCATCGAGCGTCGGCCTGATCGATGCACGCAACTGGAGTCATTGAAGGCGGAGTTCCCGCACCTCGCTTCTGACATCACAATCCGGCGAAGCCAATACAGTAATCCGCGAGCTGTGCGCTCGCAATTGGAGTTCGCATCGTGCGGTGCTGTCCCTTGACCCCTGCGGAATGCAGGTGGAATGGGGAACGATTGAGGCTGCTGCGGCGACAAAGGCGATCGACTTGTGGGTTCTCTGGCCGCTTGGCGTGGGCGTAAATCGACTTTTGACGAGATCCGAGAGATCCCGGAGACCATGGCGGAAGGCGCTCGATCGTCTCCTGGAACCGAAACCCGGTCTCGATGAGTTCCCATCGATTCGAAACGGACAACGAACCTTTGGGGTGATGAAACTAGCCGTCTTGTGAAGGAGAGGCGAGCACAAATACGATCGGTAAGCTACTTCACCACACGACTGAGATCGGTGTTTCCTCGCGGTCGCTGACAAACCAAGAGTCTTCGGCCAACTCAACAGGATGTCCTCTTCTATCTTTTGTGCTTCGCAGCGGGCAACCGCAAAAGCGAGCGGGAGTCGCTCTAAAAAATCGCCGAGCATCTTCTCCAGAAAACGGCCGGATAAGCACTCGGATGTCACGAGGGATCTCGATGCAAGGTAACGGGGCACTTCGAGCCAGCGCCGCCTTCGTCGAGTACCGCCTCATCGCCTCCGCGCCTCGACGGGTGTCCACCGAGTTGCTTTAGAAAGAACGCGACGCCCGCGTCGCAGCATTGATCGCGGAGATCGCGAAACCACTCGACATCGGCCTCGCGGGCTCCGGCTTGGCTCTCTCCACCGGCGATCAGCCAATGGATTCCACTCGAGGCTTAGTTCAGGCAGGCTTCATGCAGCGGCTCAGCCGAGATGAAACGGACAGCGGCGGGCGTCTGACGCAAATAGCTGATCCGCCAGATGTACGCCGGACTCTCAACTGATACGCCCATCCAGACGTTCGGCGGCCACGTCGGAAGTCGACTGGCCGTTCGCACCAATCGCCCAGCACGCTTGGTCAGCACCTGAAACGTGCTGCGGGCGCAACGCCGCATGACATCGAACACTCTTGGCTGATGTAGCTTTCCGGCACGGCGGCGTGAAAGAGATCCGACATTGAATTCACGAAGACACTGCGCGGCCAGGTTTCCAGTGCAGCGGAAGGTGGTCAAGTGCATCAGGCCGCAGCGTGAGATTGAAGCCGTTTGGAAATGTCTTGGGAAGCGTTGCGTGATGCGCTCGGCGTAGCGACATCGGTCGCACCCCGGCGACACTTGCAGATCCCGCAGTCGGGTTCCACGTCGTTCCAGTCCATTCGATTGCAGAGCGCTGAACTGCCACCACCAGAGCATACACAGCGGTCGCTCTTGAAAGCCATTACTGCGCACATGCCTGAAACTCCGTCGACGATGCTCGACTTGGGGACCGCGTTGCCGTCGTTCTCACTCGCTGATCTGGACGGCAAGACCGTCACCGATCGCGATTTCCCGCACGCACCGGCGCTCGTCGTGGCGTTCATCTGCCCGCATTGTCCGTACGTGAAGCACGTCCGGCAGGCGTTCGCGCAGCTGGCTGAAGGAATACCAGCAGCACCAGGTCGCGATCGTGGCGATCAACTCGAACGATGCGCAGGCGTTCCCGGACGACGATCCCGCGGGGATGCGGCGCGAGGCCGCCGGCGCCGGCTTCACGTTCCCATACCTCTACGACGAGAGCCAGGAGGTCGCGAAGGCGTTCCGCGCGGCGTGCACGCCGGACTTCTTCGTCTTCGACGGCGATCGACGGCTGGCGTGCGCGGGCAGTTCGACGAAAGCCGGCCGAACAGCGCCGCGCCGGTCACCGGCGCCGATCTCCGCCGCGCGCTCGACGCCGTCGTCGCCGGGCGCGCGCCGGCGGCCGAGCAGCGGCCCAGCGTCGGCTGCAACATCAAATGGAAGCCGCAGAACGCCCCGAGCTACTCCTAGCGGGCCGTCTGGGTCTTCGGGCCGTTCCAACGGAACGGCCCGCTTACATTTCGAGTGGACACACCACTAGTCGTCGAGTTCGTCGAGCCGACCTCCTCTTGCGTGAAGAAGATCGTCCCTCGGCGCTGCCGATCGTCGGCAACGGTCCACTGGGCACGTTCGTCCTGTTCCCGAACGGATTCAGGGTGTCGCTGCCGACGGATCAGATCGTCTTCGCGACCGATGCCGGCGGCCGCGCCCGCGTCGGCTTCGGCGGCATGCAGTTCGTCGGTTCTCGCGATGGACACCTCACCTTCGTGCGCGTGCGCGAACTGCATCCCGACGATCAGCTCCGCCGGCGCGCAGTCACACGATGCGGCTCGATCCGCGTTGGGTGTCGGCGATCCTCGTCGACGGCGTTCGCGTGTGGCCGTCGGTCGGTTGAACCGCTGCTTTATCGGTGGTGTCCGCCTTCAGGCGGACCTCGCGAAGTCCGGCTGAAGCCGGATACCACGTGCCGCCCAGCGGCTCAGCGCGCGTTGACGGTGAAGGTCGCGACGTAGTCGTTTGGCTGAATCGCGCGATCCGAGCGCGGATACGGCTGCAGCGTGATCAGCGTGATCGAGTAGGTCCCGTAGGTGGCTTCCGAACCGCTCGGAGCGGTCTTCAGCTCGCTGTTCGGCCTGATCGCTGCCTGATTGGGACAACCGCACGGCCACGATTCCCTCACCGGCCCAGACGCACAGGGCATCCATCGGGCAGCGCGAATCGGATCGCACGGCATCGAACGCCACCTCGAGTCCGCCCTGCAGCGTCGCCGACGTTCCCGGCTGCAGCTCGAACGACTGTCCAAGCGGCAGCCCGCCCGGCATCGCGGTCGATCCGCCGCAGCCGAAGCCGACGGCCGCGCCGAGCGATATCGCGATCAGGAACAGGCGCGCTTTCATCGGCCCGGCTGGATATCCCTTCCACAGCCATTCCAGCGCTTCGGGCAACGTCTGCTGCTTCACGCCGCGATCGCAGTGCCCGGCGTTGCGGACGAACACGAACTGGTAGTGTGTAGCCCTTGGCCGCGAGCACCTTGGCCATGTTCTCGTTGGCCACGACCCAGTCGTGCATGTTGTCGCGCATCACGTTGGGGTTGAACAGATCGCGATCGCCGACCTGCATCCAGATGCGGATCGGCTTGACCGGGCTGTTCGGGATGAGGCGCTCGTGGAATTCCCACGCGCCGTGCGGCGTCTCGGCGCTCGGCGGCCACTGCTGGTTGACGTAGCGTGCCCGAGTAGCGTCAGCACGCGGTGGTAGCAGCTCGGGGTGATACCACGCCATGCTCAGCGCCGCCGACCGCGCCTGAGCTGCAGCCCATCGTCGCGCGCCCCTCGGGATCCTTGGTCAGCCTCACGTTGCATTGCTTCTCGACGAGCGGCAGGACTTCGGTCTCGACGAACTCCGCGTAGCGTCCCGACATCGTGTCGTATTCGAGGCCGCGCTGGCTGCCCTGCGCGTCGCCGCTGCCGTTGGCGATCGAGATCGCAATCATCACCGGCACGCGCTTCTGCGCGATCAGATTGTCGAGCGCGGTGAACAGCAGCGGATCGGGTCCGTCGGCGCCGACGATGAACGGCGCGGCCGTGCCGGGGACGTACTGCTTCGGCACGTAGACCGCGACGCGCCGCGTGTAGGCGCCGGATGGCTCGTGGTGACGACGAGCTTGGCCGGATCGTTCGGATCGACGGTGCCGAACGTGCCCGGCGTCGCGCGCGATGCCCGGATAGATCTTGCTGTCGGCCGAGCTCATCGTGAAGGTGTAGATCGGTGCCCTGCGGCACGCCGTCCTGCACGGTCATCTCCGGCGCGGGATTGTGCGTCGGGCCGATGATGAAGTTGCCGTCCGCGTCGGCGGACGGCACCGCGCCGTCCGGCAGTTCGCTGGCGGTGACGTATCCCGGCGTATTCGGATCGCGCGTCGGCGGAGCCGGACGCGTGCTCGCCGGCGGGCGGCGGTGTCTGCGGGGCGGCACTCTGCGTGCTCGCGGTTTGCGCCGACGCGGATGCCGCCGTCATCAGCGCGGTGACGATGCCAGCCATCAGCTTCGCGGTGTTCACGATGCCTATGATCGTGAACCGCACGACGCATTGCAAGGGCGCGTGTTCGGCGACGCGCGCGACCTCGACCAGCCGCGCGCCGCCAGCCGCCAGCCTGCGTCAGGCGGTCGTGACGTAGCGATCCGACGCGAGCACGCGCGTATTGATGATCCCAACTGACACCGTTTCTCGAGACATGGATTGACCTCCTGAAGGCTCACGCGTGAACCACCGGGAGAGTGGCGCACGCGGCGCGCGACATGAAAACCGCGGCGCCTGCCTACGGTTGCGGGAGGTCCATGTGCCCGAGATCAAGGACGTCAGCGGCACCGCGTTCGTCGTCGCCGAGTTCAGAGCCGAAGAGAATCGCGAACGGGCGCCCTTGTATCAGCGATCCGGTCGTCGGACTGTTTCTGAGCGAGGACAGCCGGCAGGCGGCTGCACGTCTGGCCGCGCGCTTCCCGCCCGTCAAGGAAATGGTCAGGGTGCGGACGAGTTAGCTCGACGACACGCTCGAGAAGCACATCCTCTCGCACTACCGGCAGGTGGTGATCCTCGGCGCCGGTCTGGATACGCGCGCGGTCAGGAAACAGGCGGCTGGCGTGGCCTACTTCGAGATCGACGATCCGGCGACGCTGCAGTTGAAGCAGGCGTGCTACGAGCAGGAGGGATCGAGGTCGACGTGACGTTCATTCCCGGCAACTACGTGACCGATGGATTGATCGATTTGCTGGCGCGGAACGGCTTCGATTTCGATCCTGCCGACGTACTTCATCTGGGAAGGGAACACGATGTACTTGCCGCTCGCCAGCGTGAAGGACATCCTCACCGAGCTCAGGACTCACGTCAGGCAATTCCGGCTGTCGTTCGACTACATGGCCGGAAGCCGGTGGTCACGAACACGACCGGCGACTCCGGCATCACGACGCTGGTCGAGAGTTTCGCGTCGATGGGCGCGCCGTGGCTGTCCGGCATCCGCGACATTCAGCGCCTGCGCGCGCGATCAGCACCTGAGCCTCATCGAGGACTTCAAGACCGCCGAGCTCCATCGCATCTACTGGCAAGGCCGCCCGGTCGCGTCGCCAATCTTCACCTTCTATTCGGTCTGCACGGTCGGCGTCGAGCCGCGTTCGAAAGAACTTTCATCACGGTTGCCTTATGTGGGTGTGTGCGGGTTGCGGCCCGCCACGATGCTATGGCGTGTGCGGAACCCGCCACGCAGAAGGAGATGCCGTGAGTTCAACCCCAGACATGTATCGCCGGAGCTTCATGGGTCGGATGTTCGGCGCGGCCGCGGCCGCGGGCCTCTCGCTGTCCGGGACGCGCGCGGCTGCCGCCGCCGAGACGGGACCGGACGACTGGATCAAGGAAGTCAAGGGCACGCACCGCTGCCTGTTCGATTTCCCGCAGCACAAGAACGGCTTTCCGCTGCTGCACATCCTGAACTACCTGAACACCTACTCGACGGCCTACAAGACGGGCGCGGGTCAGGTCGGCGCCGTCGGGACGTTCTACAGCGCCGGCAGCCAGGCGAGCATTCCGCTGGCGTTCAACGACGCCATCTGGGCCAAGTACGAGCTCGGCGCCTACACCGGGCTCAAGGACGCGGACGGGCAAGCCTTACACGCGCAACGTGTTCAACCGGCCGACGCGCCAAGGATCTGCACCTGCTGATGCAGGCGATCGACTCGCCGATGATTCCGGCGCTGGCCGACGCGATGCCGGCGCTGGGCATCGAGAGCCTGCAGAAGATGGGCACCAAGTTCATCCTGTGCAGCGAACGCGCTCGGCATCTGGTGCCTGGAGCTCGAAGCCAGGGGCAAGGGAAGGCGCAGGACATCGACAAGGAGCTGCGCGCCAACCTGCTGCCCGGCGTGACGATCGTGCCGGCGATGGTGATCGCGATCGACAAGGCGCAGGAAGCCGGCATCAACGTACAACCGACAGTAGCGGCGATCGACGGCCGCGTGCTCAGACGCACGCGGCCCGGAGCCACGGCGATATCCGGCATGATGTCGGTCGTCACGGTCGCCAGGGACGTCGCTGCAGGCCTTGACGCGTAGGCAAAGACCCTGAAGCTCAGTCGCCCGTCGACGCTGCCGAATGTTGACAGCGGCATCGTGACCGTCATGCCGTCGGCGATGATGTTGAGCGGCGTCGTGCTCACCTGCCTGTAGCACGGATCCGCGGCGCAGGTCGCCGGCGTCGCCTGGAGCACGCCGGCCTGACTGGGGGCGGCCCACAAATCGAGCGCCCAGTCGACGCCGAGGCCGTTCCCGGTGCGGATGCCGGTCGACGGATTCTGATCGGTGTCGAGGTCGACCGTCACCCGGGACGTCGCACGATCGAACGTCCCCGGCGCAAATCGAATGGTGACGGCGATGTTCCCGCCGGTCACATCAATCGTCCCGTGCACGAGGTCCGGCGAAACGGGCGCGCTGGGATCGGCGACCGCGTCGCCGGTGGCGTCGCTCACCTCTCCGTGCAGCGCGGTCACGTCCGGCGTCGTCGTCGAGCCACCGCACGCGGCTGCCGCAACCAGGACGGCGGCGAGGGACGCGAACCGCGCGCGGTGATGCGATGCGGTCCGGCGCTCTCGCGTCGAGCGAATAGACATCGGTCCTCCTCAGGAACACGTCGAGATCCGGAGCAATACGTAACTGAACGAAGCACAT
>ERZ1370068.9587-contig-8354_pt1 | contig 26065 bp, 25 predicted proteins | sample MGYA00561227_ERZ1370068 | MGnify/ENA primary metagenome ERZ1370068 (study PRJEB38410, sample SAMEA6850437) | metagenome | study: Metagenomic assessment of the ecological functions of the soil: analysis of the soil microbiota associated with the...
CTTGCATGCATTGCTGAAGCCCTGGCCCAGTTTCCGACGGCAACCCTGATTGGCTTGTTGAGCGATCCGGTCGATTCGGAGATTGCTCGCGACGCACTGCGACGCCAGGCGGTGGATTATGGTTCCGAGGAAGCGCGTCAGATCGTAAACGCGCTGGCGCAGGTTGATGCCTCAAACGATGATTTCTGAAACTAACCGCCAAGACGCCAAGAACGCCAAGAGACTTAAGATAAAACGACTCGCTTTATTCCTTCCTTCAGTACCGGAACATTGAAGTTGATTAGAAGGCCAAGCATTCGGCTTGCTCATCCTCAGGTAAGAAATCATTTGTGCCGAGTGAATAGGAGCAAGTCTCTCAACAGATTTCAATTCAACGATCAGGCGTTCGCCGACCAGTAGATCCAACTTGCCTTTTCCAACCGGACGCCCCTCTGTAAGTTATGCCCACTCCCTGCTGACGAGTGAACGGGATTTTCTTAGATCGAACTCAATACAAAGGGCCTCCTCATAAACAGCTTCCAAGAGCCCCGGACCCAACTGCCGGTGCACCTCGATGGCAGCACCGATTACCAACCGCGCCAGACGATCAGTTCCGCGTCCGGCTCCGGTCTTCTGGTTGCCAAAAGCCTCGCTAAGAGGTCTTCGTTCGAAGCCATACTTGAACCAACAGAGCTGAACTCGTGGTGGGGTGACGTTAAGGACTAGCCTAGCGGATGCGGCCAATTTAAGGTGATGGGTGTCGCCCTACCGTTTCTTTTTCTGGCGTTCTTGGCGTCTTGGCGGTTACGCCTTCGCGGTTCCAAGCTCATGTAACCGCTGAACCACCTGATCGATCAGCCAGTTCGGAGTTGAGGCTCCGGCGGTCACGCCCACGCGCTTCGCGTTCTCAAGGTCGGCTGGATTTATCTCGGCCGGGGTTTCGATCAAGAAGCTCTTTCTCACACTGCTCCTCACAAACCGCCAGCAGCTTGACGCTGTTTGAGGAGTGGCGCCCACCAATCACATAGAAAACGTCGACTTGTCCGGCCAGTCCCCGCGCGGCATCCTGTCGATCGCGCGTAGCTGAGCAAATCGTATTCACTACCTGCGGCTCGGCGTCGGCTTTCGCGCGGACAGCTTCGGCGACTTCCAGGAAAGTCTTCAGCTTGATTGTAGTTTGGGAAACCACCAGCGGCGATCGCAAGTTGCGGCAGCGCGCTGACCTCGCTCGCATCGCGCACCACGTAAGTATTGTTTGGGGCATAACCGACGACGCCGATCATTTCCGGATGATCCGGATTGCCGGCAACCACCACGTCGCGGCCTTGCGCGCGGCGCGTTCGGCAAGGTGCTGCACGCGCGTAACAAACGGGCAGGTGGCGTCGATAACTTTGCCGCGCGGCTTTCGAGGTCGCGTTGAACTTGCGGCGTGACACCATGGGCGCGAATGACAGCAATCGTGTCTGCGTCAGCCTCGTCAGGCACATCGATCGTCGAGACGCCCAACGCCCCCAGCCGTTCCATCTCCTGGGCGTTGTGGATCAGTGGCCCAAGCGAACGGATCGGACGAACGCCCTCGTCCAGGGCGTCTTCCACCATCTCCACCGCACGCTCGACGCCAAAACAGAATCCGAATTCTTCAGCTAATAAGACTTCCATGGTTTTCAGGTAACACCGTCTGTCGGATTGCGTCTTTCAAAGGCCACCGGTTCGTGAAGCTGCTCAGAAGCTCCTCGCGCCAGGCGGTTGCCCTTCAGATTTCAATTTAAGATCTCAAACCTCAGGTCTGAGATCTCGAAGCAAGCAAGTCAGCTTACCGGTTCCGGCGCTCCTTCTGACTTGTCGCAGTTCCACTTTTCCCTGCCATTCCTGGCGCAGCTTATCACCGCCAGCCACGCGTGCTTCGACCCACTCGATGTCTTTATCGATCAGCGAGCGAATCGTGCTCAGGAACGTTTTCTTCAGGTCGCCCACGTTGTGTGCCAGGTCCTCGGGCAGAATTGCGTAAGAGCAGTCGCCGATAAAACGAAGCGCGTCGGCGAGCTCTTTGATAACATTGTTGCCCGATTCGGCCTGTGTTTCCGATTCCGTTGTTTCCGGCATGACTTAATTCCTCCAAACACTTAAACCGCGGTTGATTCCTGCGGCTAGAACATCTTAGCACTAGTCAAATACGACCGCACGGTCCGTCCCGTTCCATAAGTCTCGGCTAACCGGCGCCGCGCTAAATTCAATGAGAACCGGGCAAACATCCTCGTCTCACCTCTAACCTTCTGGCAACCTAAACAGCTCCCGGCGGGTAAAGCCACCGGCAACCAACCGGCGTTATGGCCGAACCGGCGGCGGCGCCGCTCGCTCAGTATCCAGCGAGTCGAAATTCAGAGCCGCATTGAACAGCAGGAAGAAACTCCCCTGCGTCTGATGTCGCCACATCGGATTGTTCGCAAACATAACGACGTGACCACGTCCAACCGGGACATCAATCACGGCCGGGGCGTTTGCCAGTTCAGAACCGCCTGCGAGCATCCCGCTTACCAGCAGATTCTTCTCGTCAGAAGCGAAAGCGCAAACGACGCGCGGCCTTTGCGCCGGTGGCACGTAGAAGGCGCCGAGCTGCAATCGCTGTTCGTCAGTTAACTGCTCCTCGCGACCCGCCGGTGCCGGCGAAGGCGCGGGCGATGGCTGCGGCATACCCTGCACGATGTCGGGATCGGTTAACGACCCGCGACCCGACGGGCGGCCCGCTGGCGGACCACCGGGGCCATCTCCACCGCCGCTGGGAATCAAGGACGCAACCTGAAACAACGGCGCCTGATTGAAATAGATTGGCAGTGTCTCGTCGTAGCCATAAGCGATTGGGCTGTTGCGATCGCTGAACTTCGCGTTGTAGATCGAGCCGCGCGCCTGCAATTGCCGCGGTTCCTGAATGCTGACGCCCGTCGTGAGGCCGTAGTCGATCGGCAAACGCGCGGTGTTGGCAACCAGCACAAAGAGCCCGCCGTCCTGCACAAACTTTTGCAGGTTCATGATCCCGGTAAGCCCATGCCGCCGCGCATGTCATCCGTTTGATCCGGCGAGAGCCCCATGTTCGGGGTCAGGTCTGACTGTTTCCATGGAATCGGATCGCCGCGCAGCGGAATGCCATTGACGATTGACTGCGCCGAGCCGCCGAGTGGCGGAAAGATGATCACGTCAAACTTATCGCGCAGGTTCGGCGTGTTCCTGACGACCTGATCGGAAATGTACGTATACGGAATCTGAAACCGGTCAAACTCGATGCGATACCAGCCGTCGTTTTGGGTGTTGGTCCAGGTGTGCAGGATTGCAATCCGCGGCACGGCGAGACTGTGCAGCTTCACTTCCGGCAGCTTATCGACCGCCAGCGCAGTCAATCCCAGTTCCGTGACGGCCGCGTCCAATTGCTGACGCAAGTCGGCCGGGTTTCCTTCCGGCTTGATAATGAACGACCCGGCATTGAACTGTCTGTCGCCGACCTTAAACGACGCTTCGGCCGCGCTCATCTTCACGTCCTTGAGTTTGAAACGGAGCGAGGCGAGCGTGTTATCGGTGTTGTGATTGATGACGTAGGCGGCATTGCCCGAGCCGTTAATGTTGCCGCGCACTCGCGCATCGGCCACGAGCACAGTCATCGGCTGTTGCAAAATGCCCGGGTCAACCACGCGCACCGTTTTGATGTTGCGCAGCGGTCCCAGCGTCCAGCCGGTGTCGTCGTAGGGCCGCGGATCATTCACGTTGTAATACTGCGTGTCCAGCAGCATGTCGGCCATGCGTGAATACGGCTGGTCCATCCGCACTACGTAGGAGCCGGCGGGAAATTTCTGATCCTTAACCGCGATCTCTTTATCCGCCCGGCTCACTTCCACGCCCATCAAGCGAAGCAGGTTAACCGTGTCGGCGACTTCAACCGGGCGCGGCTGGTTCGCCGGAATGACGTAGGCGGCTGGTCCTTCATTGGACGCTTTGGCCACTGAGCGTTTGCTCTTCAGATAGAAGTTTTGCAGAAAACGATCCTTGTTGTTGGCGACAAAGTTCATCGCCAGCAGGATCGCGGACTGCTGCATGTTGACGTTGTTTCGCAGCGACCACTTCACGCGGGCAAACGGCGGATTGGGCCGGAACCAGTCGCGCTGCGCCTCAGCGCGCACCGTACGATCGATTGTGTCGGCGCCGCCGTTGCCGAAAGTTTCGTAGAAACGGCCGATGGCGTTGTGGCCGTTGGCGACGTAGAACATGTAGTTCGGCGCCCAACCGTCATAAAACCCGTGCGTCCAAACGCCAGGCACGCCGCGCTTGGTCATTTCCTCAATTTCGTGTGACGCCAGCAGCTGCCACTCATCGACGGTAATGGGATCGAGCCAGGCGTTGTAGGGACCAGTACCGGTCGAAGTGTAAAGAAACGGCACCGACTCATGCAGGTCGTGAAGGATCGCCGGATGATATTCAAGGAACGTCTTCATTTGGTTGCGCGTCAGCGCCAGCGCCATTCCGAGGCCGTCGCGGTTGTTGTCGTGCGCGACATACTTTCCCCAGAAGACCAGCCCCGGCGCGTTTTTGCCAACGTTCGCTTTGCGGTAGTTGTAGAGGTCAACCATCATGTCGCGGCCGTCAACTTCCAACACCGGAGTAATCAGAACGATTACGTTTTTCCTGATGGCTTGAATAAAGGGGCTCTCTTCAACGGCGAGTCGATAAGCCAACTCCATCAACATCTCCGGCGAGCCCGTCTCGGGCGAGTGGATTGAACCTGAAGCCCAGTAGAAAACTTTGCCTTCGCCGATTAGGCTCTGCGCCTGGGCCTCACTGAGCTGGCGCGGGTCGGCGAGTTTCGCCGTAATGTCTTTGTAGCGATCAAGCTTCGCGAGCAGCGTCTCGTCGCCGACGGCCACAAGGATTTGCTCTTTGCCTTCTTCTGATTTCTCCGGCGCCGTGAACAAGCGTACGCGATTGCTGGTGCGGGCCAGCTCGCGATAGTAGCGATAGAGATCCCGCGAATAGGTGAGCTTGTTTGGCGTGCCGACGACGTAGCCCAGCACCTTATCCGGCGATGGCACCGTGGCAGACATCGGCAGATGGTCCACCAGCTCGGTCATGAAGAACTTCTCGGTCGTGTACTCTTTAATCTTCCGGGAGTATTCGTTGTCATCGGACGCCGCGACCCGCTTGTCCGGGGCCTCGGCTTTGGCGTGTGACCGCGGCGCGTGAGCCGCGGGTTTGCTTTGGGCGAAAACCAGGCGAACGGCGTTCGCAAGCATGAGCGGCGTAACAACGACGAGCGACAACGCAAACAAACTTCGCGGAGAGAGACGACGACCTGAATTCATAGTTCACTCCAACCGGATTGGGTTTTGAAAGCAACTGGCGTGTGGCGGCTATGTTACGAGGATGGGTGAGCGTGAGTAAAGCTCCGATTGCAATTACCGGTTCCCGATTGGGGAATTCCTCTGTGCAGTCTCTGCACCCTCTGTGTCTGTGGTGAACTAACGCTCAAAAGCATTAACCACCGAGACAAAGAGAACACAAAGGGCGCACAGAGGATGGGACTTTAGAGACCGCTTAAGCTTGCTGAGAATTCGCTGCCCAGATGAAACGCAAGCCTGGCTTCGGCGGGCGGCAAAATTGGATGGTAAGTTTTCCCGTAGTTCGCCACGATCTTCTTCACGTAGTTTTGCGTCTCGCCGTATGGCGGCACACCCTTGTATTTGTCGACAGCGCCTTCACCGGCGTTATAGCCGGCGAGCGCGAGTGAGACGTCGCCGTCAAACCGTTCCAACAACCACTTCAAATATTTCGTGCCGGCTTCGACGTTGGCTTTGGCGTCGAACGGATCCTTCGAGACCAAATCGTTCGGCAGTCGCCGGCATCATCTGCATCAATCCCTGCGCACCGGCGTAGGAAACCGCCTTCGGGTTGTAACGAGATTCCTGTTGAATTACGGCATGAATGAATCGGGGTCAACGCCCTGCTTTTCACCCGCGCGAAAAATGATCCAATCGAGATCACAATCGCCGGACAAAGGAATGTCCGCCGGTATCGCTTCGACTTGATTCGCGGCATTAACGACGGGCGCGATCGCGGGACTGAGGACGACGCCAGTGAAATTGAAGGCGAAGAAAAAAGCAAAGACGGCCAGCGGCGCGTACTTGGCCGGGCGCAAATGAAAACTTCGAATGCGGTTGACTGGGTGTAAACGGGGCAGAGCTCGAGGGAACTTCGGGGCAAACTTCATCTAAGGATTCTCCATGTGAGCGATGGTCCAAGGACCACCAAGTTACTAATTCAGACCTGGGATCGCGGGGCGTATGGTCCGCATTGTTTCCCTGGCTTTTATCGCTGCGCATGGCCAACCGATTCTCAAAGAACGTATCGAACTTGAAATCGAGACCGACACTAAGACGAAGATTTCATTGCCGGAGTTGCTATTTTTCGTTGCGCGGGGCTGGTCTATGTGACGTACTCAAACGGGCCGCAGTTTTGTTGCAAGGGGGTACAGCAGATCGTTCAACTTGAAGGTGAGGAACTGTACAGATCGTGATACTGCTACGAAAACTCGCAGGCCAGAATGAGCTTTCGGTGAGGTTTTCTGTTTCTGTTCGCGTGAAGAAAGACTAGGCGCGGCCGGCAACTTCGCCGGTCTGTGTGTTGACGCGCACCAGTTCACCTTCCTTGATGAAGAGTGGCACGCGGACGGAGAGACCGGTTTCCAGGGTCGCAACCTTGGTGGCGCCCCCGGCGGCGGTATCACCGCGCAGGCCCAGTTCGGTAGAGGTCACCACGAGCTCGACGTACTGCGGCAGTTGCAGCGAAACCGGCGCGCCGTTGTATTTCAAAACCTGAAGCGAGACGCCTTCTTTCAGATAGCCGCGGTCGGCATCAATTGCGGCTTCGTCAAAAGTGAATTGCTCGTAACTCTTCTCGTCCATGAAATGAAAACCGTGCGCGTCGCTGTAAAGAAAGGACGCCGGCGACAATTCGATGTCCGGTTCCGCAAACTTCTCGCTGGAACGGAAACTCTTTTCCAGCACCGCGCCGGTCAACAGCTGGCGCAAACGGGTGCGCACCATCGTCGCCGCGCCACGGGCAGTGGGCGACGCAAAGAAAACTTCCAGGACAACGTAAGGCTGCCCGTCGACAGTGATTAGTAGTTTCCGTTTTAGTTCATTGGCTGAGATCAGCGCCATTGTGATTCATTCTCCCAAGTGTCGATATGTAACGCGATAAGTTCGCTAAGGTTCCCAGCGCCAAAGGCGCGAAATGTAATAGCCCAGGGCAACGCCCTGGGTTGGAATGTATATGAATTGTTGAAGCACTGAAAGTGCGCGATAGGGGACCGCGAACGGAGGGACGCTGTTCCAGCTCGCGCCGGCATCATCGCGCCTACAGCGCTCTCGGAAGTTATGCTCGGTTCCGTGACCTGGGCCGATGGCCCAGGCTATTACATTTTCGCGCCTTTGGCGCTTCAAGTCTCCTTCAACGCAAGTGCCTGATTAGAAACTGCTCCGCAAGTTCTGTAGCCTGATCGGCGAAAGCAGTTTCACTGTGGGGGCTGTGGGCCGCGCCGTCGAGTATCCGCATTTCGGCCTGCGGCAGCTCGGCGACGCCCGCATCCAGTTCACCTGGCTCCGTTCGTGGATCGAGTTCGCCGTGGATGAACAACGTCGGCGCGGTGATCTCATGAAGTCTACCGTGGTAGAGATCGCCTCTTGGACTGCCAGTCTCAAGCGCGATTTGTATCCATGCCCTGGCGTGATTGGTGATGGCCGCGCGCCATCTCGTCGGCGCCGAATTCGAGCGCAAATCTTGCGCACAGCTCTTCGCCCAAAGCCTCAGGCAGACGCGCCAGCGTTTCAAAACTCGCGCGAGCGAGGTTTCACTGATCGTAGTGGAAGGCTTCGAGTATCAAACCGCGCACCCGCCCGGGCTCACTAAACCCGATGATTGCCGCGATGACAGCGCCGTCGCTGTGGCCCCCAGAAAAAGGCCCGGTCGATACCGAGCGCATCAAGCAGCGCGAGCGTCTCGGCGACTGCGCGAAAGTGAAAATCCGACCGGCAGTTCAGCCGCCAGACGAGTCGAGCGACCATAGCCGCTGCGATCCGGACAGATCACTCGGAACCCGTCTCGGAGTTTTTCCAGTTGACGATTGAAAGGATTAAGACCGTTTCCCCAACCGCCGTGAAGCAGGACGAGCGGCACACCTGAGCCCTCGTCGCGATAGAAATCTCAACCGGACTAACGCCCGGATTGAGCGAGGAAGATGCTAAGGAAACTGTAGGCATTGTTTAGGAGTGCGCCTGGTTACCTCACCGGCTCGCGCAAGACTGCATCTGCCGCGACGGCGGCGGCACGCGCGGCTTCAGCGTGGGCCCGACGCAAACCGGCAACCTGCAATAGCGCTTCACCCGTCCGCGACAACATGCGAAACAGATCGCCCTCTTCGGCGCCAGTTTCGTGAACCAGCTCAGGCCACTCTGCTCCGGTGGCCCAACGCGCGGCGGCAGCGGCAGCGGAGAAGTTCAACTCGGGTGCAGGTTCTATTCCGAGTTTCCATTCCTGAGTGGCAACCTTGAAGCCGGTCTCTTCAAACTGCACCAGCGCATTTATCAGGCTGTCGTCCAGTTCGAGTTGTCCATAATCGCGGTCCTCGTCGGCGGTGAGCGCCGCCATCACGCCGGCCAACCGACTGAAACTCGAGCGAGTTAAACAGCCCGGCCTCCAGCGCTTCGCCAACGAGCAGGGGCCTGTCAACATGCAGATCGGCAAGCCAGCGGCCGCGCTCAGTTATTTTTTCCGCGTCGAAATCGAGATAGCCAAAGGCGGCCAGCACGCGCGCGCGCCGATGAAACGGTTCCCAGACCTCAGCCCGAAGCTGTTCAATTCGCCGCGTAGCGCGCTCGACTTCTTCCGCGTCGGTGAACACGGTCCACAACGCCTCAGTGCAGCGCAGCTTTGTCTTCGGCAGCCAAACCAGCGGGCAGAATCGACTCGAGGCGATCGTCGAGGGCGCTGATTGCGTCGCCTTCTTCGCCCTGCGCGTCGCGGAGACGAGGTTCGGGAATCAAGAGTTCTCGGCCGCGCTGGCGCACGTCGGCAAACGCTTCTTCAATGAATTCCTCTCGCTGGCGATAGATCGGTTCATAGACCCGCCCAATGCGTTCGAGCGCAAAGCTGCGCGCTGCGCCCGTCTTCGCGAATTCCGCGAACATTCCCGGCGCGCTTCTCGGTTATTAGAACCAGGCGCCGGCCACTGCGGCCGATACCGACGACGCGACCCGGTTGGACCACTTCATCAAGCCAGCGATGCACGGCGTCCGCTCGCGTTTGCGGACGCGACTCCTGCAGTCGTGACCTGGCGCTCACGAGTCGTTCAAATCCGATGACGACGGAAAGCGGTATGTCGCAACCAGCAGCTTTCAGCTTCAACTTGATTCGTTGTTTGGCTTCATCGAGGAGTTTTTCCAGTTGGGCGATCTGTAAAGCTGCTTCGCGGTGCGCAAAACTCCTCTCGGCAATCTCGCGCACCTGCGCAAAGTTGCCGTAAGCGTCGAGGAGATTGAGCAGCGTCGTGTAGGTCGCGCCGAAACTGGCTGGCGAGCGGGTCGGGTTGCGCCTTTAGCAACTCGGCAATCCTTTGCGGATCCTGATGCAGCCCCGGGGCGGCAACCACAAAACCTACGTTGTCGCGTCCGCGGCGTCCGGCGCGGCCCGTCATCTGTTGCAGCTCGGACGCCGATCAACTGGCGCCAACCACTGCCCGTGCGGGCGTCGGCAACCGTCAGCACGACGGTGCGCGCGGGAAAATCAACACCCGCGGCCACGGTCGCGGTGGCGAAGATTGCGTCAAGCAGTCCGGCGCTCATCAGCTTTTCAATGATCATCTTCCAGGCAGGAATGTGTCCGGCATGATGCGAAGCCACGCCGCCTCTGATAATCGTGTCCCAATGACGATGGCCGCGAATCTCCGGATGCTGCTCGACGGCATCGCGCATGAAATCGCGCCGCAGCTCGCGACGTTCGTCTCTGGTGTCGCGACGCATCGCAGCCGCTTCCGACGCTGCCTGATCGCAACGCCGCCGCGTCGGCATGAACACAATCGCGGGTAACAAGTTGTAGGAACCGAGCGCGCCAAGCAAAGCCGCGGGCGGCATTTCGGGCATTCGCAGTTTCATACGTTTTTCGCCGCGGATTCCTGCAGACAAACGCGGATCAGATCAGATTCGCTTTATCCGAGCTCATCCGCGGCCAACACGTGCTGGTCTACCATCTTCTGCCGCGTCGATCTTGGCGGCCTTGACTCGCGGGCGTTCTCTTCCAGGAGCCGTGCAATCTCCGGATTCAGTTTTCCGTGATCACTTACCAACGGCAGCAGGCGCTTGTCTGGCAGAATCATCGCCGCGCGTAACGGCACCGGTCGCGCGCCCGGTCGCGTCACGACGCCGCAGCGCACCCCGCGCAGCTCGGCAATCCAGGAGGCAAACTCATCCGCGTTGCCGATCGTCGCCGACAACAAGAGCAGCCTGATGCGCGGCGGTGTCAGGATGATCGCTTCCTCCCAAACGTGGCCGCGATCTTCGTCGCCGAGATAGTGGGCCTCGTCAAGCACTACCAGGTCCGCATTGACGTCGCTGCCACCGCGCAAAGAGTCGAAAAGTTGATTGCGATAGATTTCAGTGGTGCCGACGATCAGTTGCGCGTCAGTGTTGTCTTTGCGATCGCCGGTCAGGATGCCCACGCGCTCGGCGCCAAACTCTTCCGAGAATTCCTGATACTTCGAATTCGTCAGCGCCTTCAACGGCGATGTGTACCAGGCGCGTCTACCCGAATCCAGCAAACGACGGATCTCTTCACGGGCAATCCACGTTTTGCCGCTGCCGGTCGGGGCCGTGACTAGCACATCCTCAAACTCGAGCGCGGCCAGCGCTTCCAGTTGAAAGGGATCGGGCTTGAACCCGGTAGCCGACGGCGTGCCGATTCCTTCCAGCAACTTTTTCACGTCGCGGCCTGCCGGGCGTGGGTCGACGACTACGCCCGGAGAGACATCGCTAGGATGTCTCCCGGCCGACTCAGGTGCACGCGATCGTCTTTTGTTACCAGATCGATGCTTCTTATCAACAACTCTGTCACGAGAACGTCGCATAATCCATTCTAGCTTTGGGACTGTCACCACGAAGTGCTAACGTAGACGCTCGAAGTCAAAAGCTTTCACAACGCGCCGGGGGCAGCGGGCGTCTAAGGCAGGGAACATTGATGGTAACAAGGGCGTTTGATTAGGAAATGGCCGAACTTTTCGCGAATTTTGAAGTCAATCGAGAGCCACGCTGGCCTATTCTCACCAAGCTGCTGGCAGCCTCGCTCGCGCTGCACGTGCTGCTTTCTTGTTGCGCCGTCAAGATTCCGGGCTTCCGGGATGCCTTCCGACTTGCGTCCTTGATCGCCGACACGAGTTTTGTTGACATGCCTTACGAGCGAACTGAAATTGCCGACGAGGTTCAGCTGGTCGAGCTGACGCGCGAAAAGTTCCACTACCCGGAAGGCTACTTCGCACTTGAAGGTCAAGCCGAAGTCGTGCCGCCTCTGGCGCCCATCGGTCCGCAGTTCATCAGTCAAGCGCAACCGCCTGCAGTGGCGCCTGAACTGGCACCAACAGCGTCGCCAAGTCCATCACCAGTGGCATCGCCCAGCTTGTCGCCTTCGCCGAATTCGCCGGCAAACGCTTCGGCATCACCAGTGGTGGCCCAGGCAAATAAGCCAGGTGCGAGCGCCAGCCCGGTTCCAAGTCCAGCAATGACGGCCGACGAGGCCCAGACTGCGCTGGAGAAGACTGCAGCCGCGAACAATATTCAGCTGCCCAAGGAAAACGAGATCAACAAGAAGGCACTGAAAGATTTCGCCGCCTATGCCAACGACCTGAAGAAGCAAGGTAAGCTGGATCTGAACCAGCCGTTTGAGATAGTGATCGAAGCCGAACTGGACGAAAACGGGAAACTGAAGAATCCCAAGTTTACCAAGAAGGCGGGTGACGCCAACCTGGTCGACTTGTTTGGCCGGATGGTCTCGGCCCTCAACGACAGTGGGTTGCTTGGTTATCTGAAACCGCTGGACAAGGATAATCCCGGTTCGACGGTCGTGTTCACCGTCAAGCAGGGCGAAACCGAAGTGCTGGCGTCGGTCGAGTCGGAAGCGTCGTCTGCTGACAGCGCCCGCATCCTCGCCAGCGGATTCAATGCGGCGCTGGTTCTGGCGCCGAGTCGCGCGCCGGCAAAGATGAGGAGGTGCTGCTGCGGAACACCAGCGCCGAACCCAACGGCAAGAAGATCGTTTTCAATTTTACGATGCCGCGGCAGGCGGTGGTTGACCTCATCAAGAAACAACTCGCCGCACCGGACAAACCAGGTTAGCGGGCCGTGATGGCTCGCTTGATACCTTCCTCACGCTCAACTAAAATCAGGCAACAATTTGTGAGGGGCTAAGAAAAGACAACGCGCGATTTTTCGCGCCGCAGGTTAAGAGAAAAGTTATGGGTTTCGATAAATTTCTGACTAAAGTATTCGGTAGCAGCAACCAGCGTTACCTTAAATCAATCCAGCCTATTGTTGACCAAATCAATGAACTTGAGCCGTCAATCAAGCAGCTTTCTGACGAACAACTGCGCGCACGCACAGCCGAGTTTAAGGAGCAGCTGCAGCAGGCAGTCGCCGGTGTAACCGATAAGGAAGAGCGGAAACGCCTTGAAAGAGCCGCGCTTGATGAGATTTTGCCGGAAGCCTTTGCGATCTGTCAGGGAAGCGAGCGTGCGTACGACCGGCATGCGCCACTTCGACGTGCAGTTGATCGGCGGCATCGTTCTGCACCAGGGCAAGATCGCCGAGATGCGCACGGGCGAAGGCAAGACGCTGGTGGCCACGTTGCCTGCCTACCTCAATGCGTTGACCGGACGCGGCGGCGTTCACGTCATTACGGTCAACGATTACCTGGCTTCGCGCGACGCCGAGTGGATGGGCCAGATTCACCGCTTCCTCGGTCTCGAAGTTGGCTGTATCCAGAACGACATGGACGACTTCGAACGCCAGACTGCCTACGCCGTCCGACATCACCTACGGCACCAACAACGAGTTCGGCTTCGATTACCTGCGCGACAACATGAAGTTTGATCTCGCGACCTGCGTGCAGCGCGGGCACTACTTCGCGGTCGTCGACGAGGTCGATTCGATTCTGATCGACGAAGCGCGCACGCCGTTAATCATCTCCGGGCCGTCAGATGAAGCGACCGACAAGTATTACAAAGCCGACGCGATCATTCCGCAGTTGAAGAAGGGCGAAGAGATCGACGGCAAGAAGACCGGCGAATACGTGGTCGACGAAAAGACAGCACACGGCCGTGCTGACCGAAGAAGGCGTCGACAAGGCCGAACGCTTGCTGGGCGTCGGCAACCTTTACGATCCGTCGAACATGGAGTTGCTGCATTGCGTCGAGCAGGCGCTGAAAGCCCACACGCTTTACCGGCTCGATCACCAGTACGTGGTCCAGGATGGCGAAGTGATCATCGTCGACGACTTCACCGGCCGTTTGATGAAGGGCCGTCGCTGGTCGGATGGTTTGCACCAGGCCGTCGAAGCCAAAGAGGGCGTGAAGATTGAGAAGGAAAACCAGACGCTGGCGACCATCACGCTGCAAAACTATTTCCGTCTGTACGAAAAACTTTCCGGCATGACTGGTACCGCCGAAACCGAAGCGGCAGAGTTTCAGTCGACTTACAAGCTCGACGTGATCGTTATCCCGACGCACATGCCGATGGTTCGCAGTGATTTTTCGGATGTGATCTACCGCACGCTACCGGAAAAGTGGGACGCGGTGATTGAAGAAATCAAGGATTGTTACGAACGCGGCCAACCGGCGCTGGTAGGTACCGTTTCGGTGGAGAATTCTGAGCTGATTGCGCGCCGACTGCAACGAGAAGCAGTGCCGCATAACGTGCTGAACGCCAAGTATCACGAGCGCGAAGCCGAGATCGTCGCCCAGGCGGGGCGCAAAGGCGCGGTCACTATCGCCACTAACATGGCGGGCCGCGGCACGGACATTCTGCTGGGCGGCAATCCGGATTTCATGGCGCGTGAGTTTCTCAAGAAAGACGAAATCGATCCTGACGAGGCGACCGAAGAGCAGTGGTCACAGGCGTTCGCGAACGCGAAACGCATCGTCGAAGAGGAACACCAGGAAGTGGTGGGTATCGGCGGTCTGCATATTCTGGGCACCGAACGCCACGAGTCGCGGCGCATCGACAATCAGCTTCGCGGACGCGCCGGCCGCCAGGGCGATCCCGGTTCGTCGCGCTTCTTCCTATCGCTGGAAGACGATCTGATGCGCATCTTTGCCGGCGATAAAGTCAAGGCGCTGATGCAGCGACTGGGAATGGAAGAGGGCGTCGCGATCGAGTCGAAGATGGTTTCGAAGCGTATCGAATCGGCGCAGAAGTCGGTCGAAGGCCGAAACTTCGAATCGCGCAAACACCTGCTTGAGTACGACGACGTGATGAACAAGCAGCGCGAAACGATTTACGGCTTGCGTCGCCAGTTGATGGAGGAGCCGGACCAGCGTGAATACCTGATGGGCGATCCGCCACCGGTTGGGGAACGTGGGAAAGACGGAAGCGGCGGTGGAGTTGCCTATGATCTGCTTTCCGATTTGACCGGTCAGTACTTGAATCCTGACGTTTCGCCCGACGATTGGGATGTTGAAAACTACGAGATACAAGTCAAGACGATTTACGATTTAGACGCGAATGCTGAAGGCATAGAGATTCCGAATATGACTTCGGCGGAAGTGACCGAGAGCGATCTGGGAAAAGCTCAAGGTCAAATATGCCGCGAAGGAACAACAGATCGGGCCGGAAGCAATGCGGACCTACGAACGCATCATCATGCTCAACATCATCGATGCGCAGTGGAAAGACCACCTCCTTTCGCTCGATCACCTGAAGCAGGGCATCGGCCTGGTCGGCTATGGTCAGAAGGACCCGCTGGTCGAATACAAGAAGCAGAGCTTCGTCATGTTTCAGGCAGATGCTCGATCGCATCGATACCAGCACGATCAGATCGCTCTTCAATCTTCAGGTGGTCGCTGAGCAGTCGCCCGAAGAACTGCGTCAACGCCGTCAGCCGCGTCGGACAACTTCGCTGAATTTCACCGGACCAAACCAGGGCGCCGCCGCGGCCGGCGAAGAAGCAGGAAAGGTCAAGACCGTCGTTCGCGACCAGCCGAAAGTTGGTCGCAACGAGCCATGTCCCTGCGGCTCAGGCAAGAAATACAAGAAGTGTCATGGTGGCGCCGCCTAGATCGCGTCCGATGCCTTCGACTTCTGTGTTCCTACTGAGATTCGCTTTAGCCCTCGTAATGCTGTCTTCCACCAGCATGAGTCTGGCTGGTTCCGTGATAGGGTAAACGCTGACCAGATCGTTTCACTGCAGACTTTCGCCACTGCCTCCTAATGACCACTCCAACCACAAGGAACCCGGCGGTCCAGGCAATCATCGATGGCGCCGCTCCACATCAGGCACGACTCGCCGCTGCCAGCGGCCTGCTGCCGCTCCCCAGTCCGGACCTGTTGGAAGTGCTGGTTGCGCTGCGTCAATCGGACAACCCGGAAATTGCGGACGCCGCGAAAGAGACCCTCGAGTCTCAGGATGAGCAGGACCTGTTGACCGCCGCCCAAAGCGAGGAAACACCGGCCGGTGTAGCTTGATTATCTCGCAACGCGTACCAGGATCCAGCGGCCAATCTCCGAAGCACTTATTCTCAACAACAAAACTTCCGACCAGGCTATCGCAGGTTTGGCAGCCGTGACTTCCGATGGCTCGTTGCTGGATTTGATCGCACTCAATCAGCAGCGACTGATTCGCTTCCGCAAATTATTGATGCAATTCTGGCCAATTCTGACCGCACGCAGGAAGCCGAACGACGTGCCCGCGAAACCAAACGGGAGTTTTTGAGAAGGAACGAGGCGCGCAGCAAATCGCCCAGGAGCTCAGGAGCCGAGGCCAAAGCGCGGCGGCGGAGTTTTTTGAGAATGCTGATTTGTCTGGCGGACTCAGTGTCGAGGATGCGTGGTTAATCGCTGAACACATCGAGGTCTCGGACGCTGAACTCGATAACTCATGGCTGCCGACCGAGCGCTATGAAGAACTGAAAGCAGAAACCCCGGAACAGCTGGAGTCCAACTTCAAACGTGCAGTCGAGTATGAAAAACTTGAACTCGGCGAGATTCCGCCCGAACGTGTGTCCCTGATCCGACGCGTTATGTTCATGAACGCCAGAGATCGTATGAAGTTAGCAATGAAGGGTGATCGCGAAGCGCGCAGCATCCTGATTCGCGATTCAAACCGCGTGGTGGCAACGGCGGTCATTCAAAATCCGCGCGTGACCGATAAGGAAGTTGAAAACATCGCGGCGATGAGAACCGTGGCGGATGAAGTCCTGCGCTTAATCTCACTGAATCGCGGTTGGGCCCGTTCGTATCCCATCATCCATAACCTCGTTCGCAATCCGCGAACGCCGCTCCCGACCGTAGTGAGCATCCTGCCCCGAATTCGTACCAAAGACCTGCAGAATCTGACGCAAAACAGAAATGTGTCTGAAGCCGCGCGACGCCAGGCACAGCGACTATCCCAGGCTCGTTCAGGCCAGTAGCACACCAGGTTCAGCCGGTCATTGGGCGTACCGCCAAACGTTCCACACAGCGAATGTTGCGAAAGTTTTGCGAAACAGTCGATATTGTGCTTGACAGGTCACGGTTGTTCAGTATAATTTCACACACGGAACAAACGGTTCTATGAAAAAGTGATTAAGTTATGGGGAAGCGGTTTAATTTTTATCAGACACCGCGAGGCTTTATCTCACCCGCATAAACGCACCGCCTTGTTCATCGGAATCGTCTTACGTGACGATTCTCAGTTCTTTGCCACCGCCCTGAAGTGACCCGAACCTGCCGGAAGTTTGCCCCGCCAATCTTAGTTGATTGGCGGGGCGCCCTCCTTACAACCCAAATTGTTTGAGACTATCTCCGGGAAAGAGCCGAATCACTTCGCATTGCCGGGCTGAGTTACTGAACCCTGGGTCGAACTGTCCGTACCCGACCGGCCATCCGCGCAAAGAGGCTCTCGTACTGGTCCACTACTCGGTCCCAATCGTAGTAACGCTGGACCCTTACCTGAGCTCGATTGCGATAGCTCTGCACCAGGGAGCCGTCCCGCAAAACCCGCTGGAGTTTCTCCGCCAGATCAAGCTCGTCTGCGTAGGGTATTCCGGCGTCGCCGACGGCCTCGATGTTTTCGGGCAGTAGCCAGGGTCAGTACGCAATTGCCATAGCCCATCGCTTCCAACAGCGCCGGATGCGTTCCGCCGACTTCGGTGGCGTGAACATAACAATAGGCGTTCTGCTGTAGGGCGCGATAATCCTGTCCAAAAACAAAACCGGTGAAGACAATCCGCTTGTCGCCGCGCGCGCGCGCTTCAAGTCGCGTGATGTAATCATGCGCGTAGGGTGCGTCGCCGACTATCAGCAGGCGATAGGCCGTCCGCACCTTCTTGAAGGCCTCGATTACGAGGTGTGCGTTGTTCTCCGGTTCCAGGCGCGAAACATAGAGACACATAGCGATTGGGCTCGACGCGCCAGCGCCGCACCGCAGCACGGATCCGGACGCGGCGTTCAACTTCGGAGCCGTAGGCGATCATCGTCGAACGCGCGTTGTAACGGGCCAGATAGTAATCCTGAATGACTTGCGCGTCGGTCACCATCGACATTCGGAAGGATCGTCGCCAGGCGCTCGGCAGCAAGGTAATAGCGTCGTCCTAACCAGCCCCACTTCTTTCGTTTGTGCTCGAGTCCGTCGACATTGATAGCTACCGGCGTGCCCGTAAATCTGAGGATGGGAGCGAAGGGTGCGTTGGCGGCGTTGCAGATCAGCGCCGCGTCAAAGCGTGACGAGACCGCATGGACCGCGGAAAGAAAAGAAGTGAACTACCGTGTCAAAGTACTTGTGTCGGATGGTAGGAAGCACCTTCAGCCGGACGCCGTGATACTCCAACTGGCGTGGCGAAACGTAGTGTGCCCGGCCATAGACCGTCACTTCGTGCCCGCGCGCAACCAGTCTGGTGGCAGAGATGTTCCGCAAAGGTTTCGAATCCACCGTAGCTGGCTGGAATACCCCGCGTTCCGAGAATCACGATGCGCATAAAGCTGATTGAACGATCGATCCGCGATTCTTACGCTGATGTCTAAGCTCAACTATTCGCTGATTCGTTTTCCACTGGCGGCCTGCTGATAAATCGCCAGCGTTTGGCGCGCCGTCTCGCGCCAGTCAAAAACTTCGCCCGGTGCAAGCCTTTGACGCGTAGCTCGGCCCGCAAGTCTGAATCACCGATCAGGTTTTCAATCTTGGCGGCAATATCGTCCACGTCGAATGGGTCAACCAGCAGTTCCGGCGGCTCCAACGACCTCCGGCAGGCTCGTCCGGTTGCCGACGATTACCGGCGCGCCACACTTCATCGCTTCCAGCGGTGGCAAACCAAATCCCTCAAAATACGAGGGGATAAACAAAACAGAGCGCCCCTGAATAGAGTGCCGGCAAGTCGGATTCCGGCACATACCCGGTCAGAATTACCGAGTCACTGACTTCCAGTTCCTTGATGGTGCGGAGTGTTTCATCGTAGAGCCAGGCACACTTTCCCACGAGCACAAGTTGAGGAAGCTTACCCCTGGTCCAACCTCGGCGCAAGCGCGAATAAGCCGCAACTAAACGGCTCAAATTCTTGCGTGGCTGAATTGCGCCGACTGACAGGATGTAGTCGCCTTTTATGCCATAAGTTTGTCTCACGCGTTGAATTTCCTTCGTCGTTCGACCGGGCCGAAGGCTGTGGGCGCGGCCAAGGGAACGACGCTAACCTTTGCCGGGCCGGAGATGATAGGTCGCAATCAGGTCGTCTGCGCGGATTCCGACAGCGCGATCACCTGAGCGGCCGCGCGCGCCGAACGTCGCACCGTTATGCGAAGCTGCTTCCGACTGCGCCATTTGAAAGTTTGCGGAAGATGCTCGAAAGAGAGGTCGTGAATACTCACTACGACGGGACAGGGTGAAAAAGGCGGAGCGGTAAACTGAACGTGAAGGACGTCGACCGGGTTGTCTTCTGAGTTCGGTGCTGAGCGTGAGCGGAATTCGAATCAGGGGCGTGTGCGGCAGGGTCGCGCGCACTGGAGAAGTTCGGCCACCGGTTGCTGAACCGTTCCACCGCTGCTCGCCTGGTGACGAACAGCGTGTAGTCGTTGACAGTATCAATCTCGGCGAGAGCTTCGATGAGATTGGTCGCGTAGCTCTCGTTGCCGCCGAGTCCAGTCCCAACAGAGTGGGCGTCAATTGCTATTCGCAAGTCGCCTGCGGCTCCTCGGATCAACGATGCCGATCTGGCGGCAGGTTACTTCTTACCCGCTGCTGATGCCTGGGAGTCACCACCCTGATGACTCCGCGTGTCGCGCTCCGCGAATGCGCGCGGCCTTCCCGCGCAGGCCGCGCAGGTAATAAAGCTTGGCCCGCCGCACTCGACCCCGCTTCACCACGTCGATGTGGTCAACGATGGTGGCGTGCAGCGGAAAGATTCGCTCGACGCCAACACCGAAGCTGGTCTTGCGCACCGTGATCGTCTCTCGCGCGCCGCCATGCTTGCGAGCGATGACTACGCCTTCAAACGCCTGCAACCGTTCCTTTGGTCTCAGATTCCTTAATGCGAACGTGCACGCGCACGGTATCGCCTGACTGAAAATCAGGAATGCTCTTTGCGCAGTTGGGTTTCTTCAATACTATCTAATCGGTTCATTTCGTTACTCCATTAAGTTCTCAGAACGTTCAACTCTGAGCTTCAGTCAGCCGCTCAAAATACTATTTCAAAGATCGGGACGATTCCGCTCGGTCTTCCTGAGCGCTGCTTCGCGACGCCAACGCGCGATCTCTCGCATGATTGCCCGGTCAACAAAACTTCCGGAACGCTCAATCCCGAAATCTCGGTCGGCCGCGTATACTGCGGATGATCCAAGCGTCCCTCGGAAAACGATTCGTTCGCCGTCGAGGTTTCGTTGCCCAGCGCTCCCGGCAGCAACCGCATCACTGCATCGATCACAACCACGACCGCCGCCGGCTCGCCTCCTGACAGAACGTAATCTCCGATCGAGACTTCATCCGTCGCCAGCGCTTCGCCGACACGTTCGTCAACGCCTTCGTAGCGTCCGCAAATCAAAACAATCTGCGACGCGTTCTGTGAAAGATCCTGGCGCCAGTTCCTGCGTAAACACGCGACCCTGCGGCGACAAAAGCACTACGCGCGTTTGCGGCGGATAATCTTCGCGCTTGTCGCATCCGGTCAGCTCCTCGAACGGCCGGCAAAGATCGGGTCGGGCTTAAGCACCATGCCTTCGCCGCCGCCACCGAACGGACGATCATCGACACACGTGATGCTTGTCGCTCGGTCCACTGGCGCAGGTCGTGGCGCTCGATTTCAACCAGCCCGGCTGCGCGCGTCCTGCGAATGATCCCGTAGATCAAACGCCTCGCGAAAAAACTCCGGGAAAATGGTAATGATGTCGCAGCGCAGCACGGTGCAATTTCAAAGACAACTACAAATCCAACAGACCCTCAGGCGGATCGATCAATATCTTCTTCCGCGGGATATCAATTTCGACCACGATCGACTCGGCCATCGGAACAAAAACTTCACGACGTCTCACCTGCCTCGTTCACAATCACCAGCAACTCGACACCACCCGTTCGCATTACTTCGCGAACCTTGCCGATGCTGTCGCCGAGTTTATTTTCAACTGAACAACCCTCGAGCTCCCAATCGTAATACTCGTCCTGCGTCAAGCTCGACCCGCTCCGCTTCCGGCAAACCGAATTCGTAACCGACGAGCGCCTTTGCCGTTTCGATGCTGTCGTAACCGGCAAAACTTCAGCACCATCCGATCGTTTTGAAACCAGTAGTCCTCGAGTTCAACTGCTTTCGCTCGCCGTTTCGAGCCACGCCGATCAACTCAGTAACGTTTTCAAATCGCTCGGGAAAATCGTCAAAACGTCAGCGACCAACTCGCCCTTCAAGCTCCTCGTTCTGACTGCGCGAGCGACGGATAATCAGATCGCCCTAGGCTCTGCCCTGATTTTCCCTCGCTCGCCGAACTCATTCCAGCGATTTCGAGCATGAAGCGATGCTTGCGCTTCAGGCTCACGGCAGCAGAGCCAAGCGAACGAAGCGCGCGGATCGTTCGCCCCTGCCCGCCAATCACCTTGCCCATGTCACCGGGCCGCCACCCGCACTTCAATCAGCGTCGCCCCCTGATGATCCACTTCGCGCACGTCGACCGCGTCAACATCGTCGACCAAAGACTTAACCACCATCTCGACGGTTTCTTTCATTCATCTGTGCGCGATCTGCGCGCGCGATCTTTTACGACGCGCCGCGAACTACTAAGCTTCGGGTTGGACGACGGCCTGCTGTTTGCTGCTCGCCTTAATCAACCTATCGACCGTGTCAGTCGGCTGCGCGCCTTTTTCCATCCAGTAACGAACCCGATCCAGATCCAACTTGATCTCGTGCCGGCTCGCGCGTCGGATTGTAGGTGCCCAGATTTTCAAGATAGGCGCCATCACGCTTTGACTGTTTCTCCTTCACAATAATTCGATATGAAGGTCGCTTCTTCGCGCCCGTGCGCATCAATTTGATTGCTAACAAAACCTTACCTCCAATTGTCGCTAACGCTTCTCTTCTTCTTCCGCTTCTTCTTCAGTTTCTTTCTCGATGGGCCAGCCGGCGCGCGCCTAACTGCGGAAACGACGGCATCTCATCGTCGTCGCCACCCATTCCGGCTAATCCGGCCATGTCCGGCATGCCGGCCATCCGCCGCATCATTTTTCCTTTCAGACCGCTGCCGCCAAACATTCCTGAGCTCGCCGAGCTGCCGCATCATCTGCCGCATCTCGGTGTACTGCTTGATCAGCTTGTTGACCTCCGCGACGTTCGTTCCCGACCCGCGCGCGATGCGGCGCCGCCGGTTGGCATTCAGGATCCGGTGGTCGATCCGCTCCTCGCGCGTCATCGAGTCGATGATCGACTCCGTCCGCTTCAACTCCTTCTCCATCTGCTTCGACTGCTCTTCGTCCAACTGCGGCATGCCCATGCCACCGCAGCAGTTGATCAGGCAAGCAGCTTCATGATCTTTGAGAAAGAACCGAGTTTCTTGACCTGCCGAAGCTGCGAACGAAAATCGTCGAGCGTGAATTCGTTCTTCTGAAGCTTCTTTAACTGTTCTTCAGCTTCAGACTGATCGACTTTCGACTGAACCTCTTCGATGAGCGACAAGCACGTCGCCCATCCCGAGAATTCGCTGGGCCACGCGATCTGGATAGAAAAGGCTCCAGCGCGTCGTACTTCTCGCCGACGCCGACGAACTTCACCGGCTGCCCGGTCACCTGCCTGATCGAGAGCGCCGCGCCGCCACGCGCATCGCCGTCCATCTTCGTGAGCACGACGCCGGTGATGCCGATGCGACGGTGAAACTCTTCCGCCGAGCGAACCGCGTCCTGCCCGGTCATCGCGTCAGCGACAAACAGGATTTCAACCGGATGCGTTTCGCTTTGATGTTGGCCAGCTCGTCCATCAACTCTTCGTCGATGTGCAAGCGGCCGGCGGTATCAATAAGTAACGTATCGAAGCCGGTCTGCTGCGCGTGCTTGAAAGCTTCGCGGACCAGCGTCAAGCGGATCGTTCGTCTCGGTCTGTTCAAAGATCTGTTGGCCAGTTGCCTTGGCAATGACTTTTAACTGCTCGCGCGCGGCCGGCCGGTAAACGTCAACCGAAAGCAGCAGCGGCTTGCGATCCTGATTCGCCGCGAGCCAACGCGCGATTTTCCCGTCGAGGTCGTCTTGCCGGAGCCTTGCAGGCCCGACGATCATGACGACGTTCGGGATCTGTTTGGTAAAGACCAGCCGCGACGATTGGCCGCCGAGCAAGTCGACCAGTTCGTCGTAAACTATCTTGACGACCTGTTCGGACGGCTTGAGCTCCTGCCAAACCTGCTGCCCTTCGGCCTTTTCCTTGACCAGAGGCGATAAAGTCTTTGGCGACTTTATAGTTAACGTCGGCTTCGAGCAGCGCGAGACGAATCTCGCGCAGCGCCGCGTCAACGTGCTCTTTCGTCAGCACGCCCTCGCCGCGCAGATTCTTCAGAGTCCGTTTCTAGCTTGTCAGATAAGGACTCAAACATAGATGCACTAGGCGAAGTTTCGTGCCAGCGACGGAAACGGAGATGATAGCGGCCAGCCCGAAAAAGAGTGTCTGTCAAGGTAGCGACTCGCGGCAAGTCATTAAGGGAAAGGCTCAAGTAGCCAAAAATGGAGATGTCTGTGAAGAAAACGGTAAAGAACACAGCGCGATCGAACGTTTATGACCGCCGTCACCGCGGAACCGGCGCCGCCCGTAGCGCGTTTCTCGCTCCTCCCTAGTCTCCGTTGACCTCGGCCGGATGGCAACGCTGCCGAGCATTGCGCGGGGACAGACTTCCAACGGTAGCCGCTTCACCGACGCCCTGAAATTTCAGGAGATTGAACCTGGATTGAGCACGGGCAAACCACCAGCGGACATCCGTCAACCGACGACCTGACCGGCCCCTGGCTGATAAACGCACTCCGCGTCGATCTGCGTCGCAGCGCGGCTCAAGATCGTGCATGCGCTTGACGAAGGGGCTGGATTGAGACCGTCAGCTCTGCTCGCCGCCAGGTAGCGGCGCGCCGGCGGCAACCAATGGCGGCTACTTTCGCGTTGCGGGCGACTTTTCGCGGCGAATCGCAAGGACTGTTGCTGCTCGATCGCCGGCTGATCAGTGAGACCCCATAAAGATCGCGCCGAATTTGGGCTGGTGGAAACTGGCGGCAGCACAGAAGTGATTTTCGGACATTTGAAGTTTTTCGGCGAAATCTCTCTCGGATCCCTGAACCATGCGGTCGCCGGTCTGAACCGGCCTCTGTCGCCGGACGAGATGGTTGTGTTTACGCCGCAGTTTCATCGGACGACTTTGACCAATCCTGATGGAATTGAAGTAGTGGTGCGACGAAACCGAGTCGCGTCCATCGGCGATCTCAAAGGGCAGCACTGCCATCCCTGCCGACGGCTTCGTCATTTCGGCTGTGGGCAAGTCGCGGGAATGGTTGAGGGATCATGTCCGCAAAGGCTTGCGATTGAGGCTTTCCTGGCGCTTGAACTCAATCGAACCCGGTCAGGATCAAAAATGGCAAGGCGCTTCCAGCATTCTGGGCGCCGGCCCACAACTAATCAAAGATGGCAAGATCGCAATCACTAATGTGCAGGAACAAATTACTCCCGCGCTTCGTCAATGACGGCCACCCCAGAACCGCCATCGCCAGGTTGGCATCGGGAAAGATTCTCCTCGTAACCATCGATGGTCAAGCAGCCAGGCGAAAGCATTGGCATGCCTTTGACCACACTTGCCGAACTCCTGCTTGAGCTTGGCGCTGTCGAAGCGATGAATCTGGATGGCGGCGGCTCAGCCACGATGGTTATCCACAACAAGCTCGTCAACAAGCCTTCGGATCAAACAGGCGAGCGTCCGGTAAGCGACGCGATACTGGTTTTTCCCTAAGCCAGACTAGAAAAGTCGCTTGTAGACGCGTTTTGAAGCATATGGTAAATTCTAGTCCGCTTGATCAATTAGTGCGCCGCTTTCGTGGGAGATTGCCGACGCAACCCGACCTTCCGCCCGCTTCGTTCCAAGTGCGCTGTGAAAAACTGAGTGAATTGACCGTTTCTAAGGGATTACATGGCTAAGAAACCAGGTTCCGGGGCTGGTGGCCCGGATGAATCCTCAAGCGGAAAGGTGTGGTGGACCTCGCCGATGCGCGGGTCCGACTGCGCTCGCGGACCGGTCAACCCTCCAGCCAGAATCTTCTGGCAGAGTTGGACGAAGTGCGCTCACTGCTCGATCAGGGTCTTTCTGCCGAAGCCAAGTCGCGCATCGCTCTACTGATTGCCGCCGCCAAAAACAATGCTTCAATACTTGCTCTGGCACGGTGTGCATTGTCCAGCGCGCTCGAAATGCAGGGTCACTATCGCGACTCGCTAGCCGCCGTGGCCATGTACGAATCGCCGGAATCGCGGGCCAAACTCGATCAGCAAGCCAATCAATCACTCAAGGTTCAGATTGGTTTGGCCTACAACTACAATGGCGATCATCCGAAAGCGATCTCGATTCTCAAAGGCGCTTTGCGTGAGTTTTCTGAGACTGACGCGGAGCAGGATACCGGCGCAATCTACGCCGCCCTGGCGCGTGTTTACCGCAGCATTAGTGAGTATCCCATTGCTCGTGACTATGCCCAGCGGGCCCTGGAACATTTCCGCACAACCGGCGATTGGCGCGGCCTCGCCGAGGCTTATTTTGGGCTCGGCATGGCCGATATTCACGAAGGTGACTACGAAGCAAGTCTGGAAAACCAGCAGCAGGCGCTGAAGCTCATCGGCGATCATCCAGCCAGTTATAGCCTCGGAAGGATCTACGCCAACATGGCCGGCGCCTGTTGGTTTCTCAAGCGTCCCCAGGAAGGCATTCGCTACCTCGAAAAAGCGATTTCTTACTACGAACGCACCGACCACAAAGGCAGCGCGGCAAATGGTTATAACAACCTCGGCATCAATTTGATTCTGCTGGGACAGTGGGGCCGCGCCCAGGAAGCTCTGCAACGCGCGCTCTCGCTGGCCACCGAAGCCGACGAGCGGGCCGAAAGGGTGCCGATGATTCTCGACTCCCTCGGCGAGCTGTTAATGCTGCGCGGGGAACTCGATGAAGCCAAGGATTACCTCGAGCGCGCGGTCGCGCTTGCCAGGGAGGACGGCAATAAGTGGTACGCGTGTCAGCCGCTGCGCACCCTCGCTCGCTGTTACCTGGCCATGGAAGATTTTGCCAAGGCACTCGGCAAAGGAGAGAGCCCTGGCTCTGAGCAATACGTAACCGAACTGGCGGGCTAC
>ERZ1370068.8760-contig-759_pt1 | contig 26054 bp, 29 predicted proteins | sample MGYA00561227_ERZ1370068 | MGnify/ENA primary metagenome ERZ1370068 (study PRJEB38410, sample SAMEA6850437) | metagenome | study: Metagenomic assessment of the ecological functions of the soil: analysis of the soil microbiota associated with the...
AGTACTTCGTTCAGTTACGTATTGCTCCCAGCTTAGCGCGACAACGACCACGAAGCACCGCCCGGTGACGGGCATGGCGGTGAGCGGGAGGCCGCGCACCGACGGGATGTCGACGGTGCCGTGGAGGCGTCGCGAATGCGGCCGGAGAGCAGGAAAGGACGGACTTGGCGAGCGCGTGGTTGGCGAGGTGCAGGAGCGCGCCGCGTCACCCCAGATCCCGCCGAATCGAGGCCCAGGCGCGCGATGGCCGAGGTGCTCGGACGCTCGAATATGCGGCATCGCTTGAAGTTTGCCGGCGACCAGAGAAAAGCGGCGGCGACCGCCATCGACAGCAAGCCCGAAGGGCACGAGCAGGACGCCGGGTGAAAGCCGGGGCCGGCGGCAGGTCCACCACCGGCGCCGGCGGAGTACCGCGTAGATGCCTACGCTCGGGGGCACGCCGGACATGAGGCGCTGATGGGCGCCGGGGCCTCGCTGGCGCGTCAGGGGCCAGGTGTGCATGCGGCGGCCAGCCCGGCCTTCGTCCGTAGCCGACGAGGAGGAATACGAAGGCCAGCTGGCCACCGAGGGGCAGCTGCGGCGCCCAGCGGGCGCAGGTGGTCCACCGCAGCGCGTGCGTCCTCGCCGGCAGGCGCTGGGCGTCGGCGAAGTAGACAAGACAGTGCCCACGAGACGCCAGCGCGATGCCCACCGGAGCAGATCAGCGAGGTGGTAACTTGTAGCGCGGCCTCCGAGAGACGCGCGGGTCCGTGGAGTTGACGAGGAACACGGACGCCAGCGGTGCACCTGCCGTCGACCGCCACCATGAGGCCGAGGTCGTCGGTGGTCACGGCCAGCATGGTGAACACGAAGAGGTGGAAGCGGGTAGAAGCGCGCGGCTCCCTGAGCCGCCCAGCGGGCAATCCGCCAGGACCTCGATCCCGGCCAGTGGCACCATCCCGATGAGTCCGCACCATCAGGCGACAGCGCGTCGGCGCGGAGGAGCCGTCGAGCGCGCGTCACCGTGCCGCCGCGGGCGACGCCACGCACCGCGATGGCGGCGCGGCGGCTCGGCAGCGTCGCGGCGTGCCACAGCGCGGGCGGCCGCCCCGCGGCGCGCCCGAAGCAGACGCCGCGCCGGCGAGCACCGCTGGGCCAGGAGGACGATGCAGGCTCATCCGCGGCTCCCGCAGCGCGATCCGTCGATCGAGTCATGCTCGCGCCGGATCCTGCATCACCACACCTTCCATGAGGAGGACGATCACGAGCGCGTCGAGGAAACGCGCCGGCTCCGACAAGGCCGCGGCAGGCCGTAGGTGGCGAGCAGGCGCGAGAGGCCGAAGATCCCAGTTCTCGAAGACGAGGAAGCCCAGGACCTAGGCCCAGACGTCGCGGCCGGTCACGCGCGAAGAAGAGGCCGATGAGCGCCATAGCGAAGCGCGAGCGGGATGGCGCCCGCCGTGGGCGAGTCGGCGGTGGCGATGACGGGCAGGATGATCCACGTAGGCGGCCACCACCAGAGCGCCAGCCGCGGCGAGCAAGGCCACCCCGCTCGGTGGCCGGGCGCCGGCAGGTGCACCGGGCGTGCCGAGGCCATGCGCCACGGGATGCACGCGGAATGACCACGAGCCTTGAGGCCAGGAATACGATCGCCACCACAGGAGAGCGGGCTTGTCCGCGGCCAGCCGATGAGCGGCGGCGAGAGGGCGAGCAGCACCGACTGCGCGACGAGGCGCAGCCGTCGGCCAGCTCTGCCGCCAGACGAGCAGCAGGGTCACCACGAGCTGAAGAACTGCGAGGAGGTTGGTGGTCGCCGTCACTGGAGCGACGCACAGAGGCCACCGACAGGACGGCCAGCGGCGAAGGATCCGGCGAGAGCTCCGGGCACCCGGAAGAGCCGGAGCTTGGCCACCACAGATCCTCGATCCGCGCGGGGCCGTGCGCGAGCAAGACGGCTTGCCCGCCAGCGCGACGCGCCAGCAGCATAGGGCAATGCCGCCACCTGGCTCGGGGATCCACCAGGAAAAACAGGTTGGCGAGGAGAGTCAGGAAGAGGAAGGCTTCATGCGCCCCGCCCACTCTCGACCAGGGCCAGGTAGCGGCCGGAGCTACCGTCAGCACCATGGCCTCGTGGATCATGCGTCAGTTCGAGGTGAGTGGCGCGGATTGTCCACGGGAGTCGGCCGTTCTCCGCGACCATCACGATGAAGAGGAGGCGAAGAGCCAGGATATGGCCGGGGCTGCGGCGGCACAGGATCGCGCCGATCCGCTCCAGCCGACCCCGAGTTGATGGTGCCGGTCGCGGATGGCCAGCGCGAAGACCGCGAGCGCGGATAGTGGTAGGCTCGGCGAGCGCGGCCACCACGCCCGCGGCTCGCGCCCATGCCGCCGAAGGCGCTGCCGGAATCGAGGCCGGCGAGCGCGAGGAAGAAGGTGCCGACGCAGGAAGAGATACATGGGGAGGATCCACGTTGCCGGCAGGCGCGGCGCGCCGAGTGCACACCGGCACCACCGCCGCCGCCACCAGCATGGTGGCCACCAGGACGTAGGGCACGTGACGGCGAACACCCACGACGCGGTCTCCGAGACGACGGTTTCCTCGCGGAGGAGCTTAGCCAGGTCGGCGTACGGCTGCCACGGAGTTGGGGCCCGCCGCCCGACAGAGACGGAAAAGCACGCCCGAGCGGTGCCACGGATCGAGTCCCACGAGTGAGGGCGCCCGGCCTGCGACGAGGAGCGTCTGGGCGAGCGCGGCCAGCGACGGTGGCGGCGGTCATGCGGACACCGGGAGGACGAAGCAGCGCCGCGAGCGTAGATGAATGGTGGGGTTCGCAGGCTGCCAGGTCTGGATGGCACCTTACGGGCAGTCGCGTGGTGCAGCGCGGACCACGGGGGCGTAAGAGCCACTCCTCGGCTTGAGCGCGCGACGGCGAGAGTTCTCGTACGCCATCCGCCGCACGAAGAAGCGCGGAGTCAGGGATGGTACTCGACCTCGAGGCGCCTCCGGGGCCGGTAGACGAAGTCGAAGATCCGCGCCGCACGGGCTGGCGGGAGGGATCGCGTTGTGCCGCCATGCGCGCGGTCTGGAGGAGCCGGCCCGCAGCGCAGGTCGCGGTGAGGCGCCGTCCCCGCGGCGCTCTCCATGCGCGCCGAGGCGCGAAGCGCTGGGCGGGGAGGGCGCAGGCCCCAGCGCGAGGCGCGATCACGGGCACCGACGGGCTCGCGAAGTCGCCCCGCCACCGTGAGGGTCAGCGCGGCCACTCCACGAGCACCGGCGGCGGCAGGCCCGCCGGAGCTCGCCGCCGGCGCGCCGAGCACTGGGAAGCACGACGGTGGCCCGGGCCCAAAGACGGGGCCGCGCAGGCGGCGAGCGAGCACCAGGGCCGCGCGCGCCCGGCTTCCGGCCCGCCTCGTGAGGCCCGCGCCAGCCCGAGCTTCACTGCGCGGCAGCGCCAGAAGGTGATGATACCAGAAGGCCCCGGACCGAAGCCCAGGCCACCGCGAGGCCGCTGGTGAGCGCGAGCCCGGCGAGGGGCCAGCGCGAGGAGCCGGGAACTGCAGCTCCAGCCCGGGGATCCTGGGCCGTCTGGCGGCGGGCCTGGAGGAGTGAGCCACTCGCTCACGAAGCCGTTGAGAACGCCCGGAGCGGGAGCGCGGCGACGGCCACCGAAGGCCCGCCAGAAGGCGGCGGCGGTCCAGGGCATGCAGCTTGACCAGGCCGCCCGTATCGCCATCCATGTCGTCGCGCGTGCCGGCGACGGCGTGGACCACCGACGCCGGCGCCGAGGAAAACAGCGTCGTGAAGGCGGCGTGATTGGCTGGCCGCGTGTTGGGGCCTTGGCTGGCCAGCGCGAGACACCGCCAGGAAAATCGAGGCCGGAGGCGTGGAAGACCATGCCCGCCCCGACGCCGATGAGCACGATGCCCACGTTCTCGATGCTGGAGAAGGCGAGTGAGCCGCTTGAGGTCGGCGCTCGACCAGGGCATAGAGCACGCCCTTCACCGCGGAGACGGTGTCGCCGCGAGGAGGCCAGCACCGCGCCCCGCCAGGCCAGGGCCGGGACCGAGCCACTCAGAGCCCCGCCCGCAGAGGTCCGTAGTCTCCCCAGCTTGATCATGACGCACGGACGCGAAAGGCGCCGGGGCGGCGTCGGCGCGGCGGGATGCAAGAGCGATGGGGGGAGCCGAACGTGCGGGGGACCACGCCCGCCTTGCTCGCGAAGCCGACGGCGAGAGCAGGCCAGGCCGAGGCTGCGCGTGGCCCCGTCCGGACTCCAGCGCCCGGCGGCCTGCTGGTCCTGAAGCGGGCTTGCCCGATCCGAGGCGGTCGCCGGGCAGCCATGCCGGCGAGCAGGCTGGCGAGCCCGGCATGGGTCATCACCGCGTAGACCCACGCGCGCCACCACGCCACGCGCTCGCCGTGGTCGTGGAGCACGAGCGCGTAGGAGGCGAGCGCCGTGCAGCTCCACACGGGGCGAGGAGAAGGTCGGCACGTTGGCCGGCGAGGGGCACGACGCCCATCGCGAGCAAAGAAGAGACGAGGCAGGCGACGCAGACCCTCTTGCGCTCGCCCCGGGCGCGGTCAGCGCGCCGATCGACGCGGGCACGGCAGTGGCGCCGATGAGCAGGAGGAAAGCCGGCGAGCGGGTCCATGCGCAGCTCGAGGCCGGCGAGCGGCACTGAGCACGCGATCTGGAGGGCCCATTCGTGACCGAGCAGGCCGGCGAGCCCCAGCCCGCCGCGGCCCGGCCACGGCCCCGCCGACGCGAGCGGCGGGCATCAGCGCCGGCGGCCGATCGCCAGCGTCGAGAGGCCCGCGGGGAGCGCCGTCGGCGAGGGCGGGCAGCCGGGGATCACGCCGTCCACGGACGACGGCGGCGGCTCCCCACGATGGCATCTGGCACGGGAAGATGCCGCCGTCGCGCCCGCGGTCGCGCCGGCGGCGATCACCTTGGGATCCGGGGTCGCTTCCCAGGTGAGCCGAACGCCTCGGCATGTTCGCGACGGGGCCGGTGACGAGGGAGGCAGTCGGCGTGGCGCGGTGAGGCCACGAAATTGCAGGCCGAACCGCTCAGGTCGTAGTGCGGTCGGTGAGCCCGCCGATCTCGAGCTCGCAGCCGTGCAGAGCCGGCGTCTACCTGCCGGATGTGCGGCGAGCGCCCGAAAGCGGCGATGCCTCGGCGCCCAGTCGTGCCCCGATCGCCTCGAGCGCGGGATCGGGGGCGCGGAATGCGGTGACGATTCCCGCGCGAAGCCCGACCCCTCAGCTGGCGAATCATCTATGGACTAACATCCGGAGGACTATAACATCTGGAGGACTAGCATCGAGGGATTCGCATCGGGGCTTGGCTTCGGGTCGAGGGACAATGCTCTCACCGTCCTCCACATACCGAATCCATCCCGCAGTCAAGTAATCCGACCGGCGGCCGCTGCCGCTGGGTCCTTGGTGGGCCTCTCGATTTATGGAGCGTGGCCGGCGAGGCTCTACGCGTGGGCGAGGGCTTTCCCGCCCGGGGGCGTCTATCGCGAGCAGGGGCTCCGGGACGGTCGGACTGACCGTCCTCATCATGGACGGAGCTGCTCTGACGAGTGGCGAGGGAGGCGGCTAGCGGCGGAAGCCGCGGTCGCCGCCACGGTCGCGGTCACCACCGCCGCCGCCGCCGCGCTGGCGCCCGTCGACTGCGACCGCTCGACCTTCAGCTGGCGACCGTCCACCTTCGCCCCGTTGGAAGCGGGAGATCGCCGCATCGGCGTCCTCAGGGGTGGCCATCTCGACGAAGCGAAACCGCGCGATTGCCCGGTCTGGCGGTCCGTGACGACCGTGGCTGACTCGACACGACCCGCCTCCGCGAAAATCTCGCGCAGCCGCTCGGCTCGAGGTGGAGAAGGAGAGACCGCCGACGAAGAGCTTGTCCGCCATGATCGAGCCCCCTGTAGCCGTGCGTGTGGCCGGGCGCGCGACGGTGCCGGTCTGACGCACCGGGCGCGGTCTGGAGGGAGTGCGGTCGAATGGGAAACCGTCCTTCGCCCAGGCGACGCCAGTTTACACGACTCCCTGGGGGCCCGCCGGGATTTCGAGGCTCGCGGACAGCGGGTCAGGGCCGGCGGGCGAGCTCGAGCTGGACGGGCTGTGTCATGTTGCGGAAATGGCCGATCATCCGGTCGCCCTGGACGATGAACTCAGCGGAGAATGGCCTCCGGTCCGTCGCTTCCTGGATATAGACCTCATTGCCGTCGACCTTGACCCAGACCAGGACGCCCACCGAGCCGGCCTGGCGAAGGGCCCACGGCGCACGCCTTCGACCGCGGCGGCGTCGGTGACGACCAGCACGCCCTCGCCGCGGTCGTCGCTTGAGGAGCGAGACTCGGCCCGCGCCACCGCCGAGCGCGGCGCCTGGAGAACATTCCGCGCCCGGTCGAGACGCCCTCCCACCGCCCGGCGATCACCGGCCGGCGGCCCGCCGTACAGCGCGCCGGGGAGGCCCCTGCCCCACCACTGCTCCCGCTAGCGCGCTGGCGAGGTCCCGTCTCGGTGGCCCGGGCTATCCTCGCGCCGACATTGCGCGCGGAGAAGGCCATGTGACGGTCCGATGCGTACTGCGTCGGGTGGTCCTGCCAGATCTGGCCGGTCCTCCGGCGGTGGTGCGAGGCGGTCGCGAACGCTGCAGCACGCCGCCCAGCAAGATCGGACGCAGGCAATGGGTCTTTCATCGCGCTCTCCTCCCGGCCCGATTGGCAGGTGCAAAGCCGGCACCAATCCTACACCGCCATAGGAATCAAACGCTTTCGTATCCAGATGAGGGCCCGCCCGACAGGCTGACGTCGGGCAGTGTCAGTTCGGATTGACAGGCGGGCGGGGGCGGCAGCCGAGACGGTGCCCGCCCGTATCTTCGTGGAGATGCAGGGCCACCGCGGGCCGACGCCGCCGGGGGCCCTTGTGTTCCCCCGGGGAAGGAGGGGGTATGGGGCCCTGTCGCCGGGCCTACGATGTCCGCGCCGTCGTTTCCCACCGCCACGGAGGCCGCGAATGGAATTCGAGTACTCGAAGAAGACCAAGATGTACATGGAGCAGCTGACGGACTTCATGGGCAAGCACATCTATCCGAACGAGCCGGTGTTCCGGCGAGCAGCTCGACTGCCAGGCCGACCGCTGGCAGATGCCGCCCGATCATGGAGGAGCTCAAGGCCAAGGCGCGCGAGCGCGGGCTCTGGAACCTCTTCCTGCCCGAGAGCGAGCGCGGCGCCGGCCTGACCAACCTCGAGTACGCGCCGCTCTGCGAGATCATGGGCCGCTCGCCCGATCGCGCGCCGAGGTCGTTCAACTGCTCGGCGCCCGACACCGGCAACATGGAGGTGCATCGAGCGCTACGGCTCGCCGAGCACAAGAAGCAGTGGCTCGAGCCGCTGCTCGAGGGCAAGATCCGCTCCGCCTTCGCCATGACCGAGCCCAAGGTCGCCTCGTCGGACGCCACCAACATCGAGTCGTCGATCACTGCGCGACGGCGACTCACTACGTCATCAACGGCCACAAGTGGTGGACCTCGGGCATCGGCGACCCGCGCTGCAAGGTCCTCATCTTCATGGGCAAGACGGACGCCGAAGAACCCCGACCAGCTACAAGCAGCAGTCGATGATCCTGGTCCCGCGCGACACGCCCGGCATCAAGGTCGTCCGCATGCTGACCGTGTTCGGCTACGACGACGCGCCCCACGGCCACGGCGAGGTCCTCTTCGAGAACGTGCGCGTGCCCGCCTCCAACATGCTGCTGGGCGAGGGCGCGGGCTTCGAGATCGCGCAGGGCCGGCTCGGGCCCGGGCCGCATCCACCACTGCATGCGCCAGATCGGCGTGGCCGAGCGCGCGCTGAGCTGATGTGCAAGCGCTCGCACGAAGCGCGTGGCCTTCGGCAAGCGGCTGGCCGAGAACGACATCACACTCGAGCGCATCGCGCAGTCGCGCATCGAGATCGACCAGGCGCGGCTGCTCGTGCTCCACGCCGCCTACATGATGGACACCGTCGGCAACAAGGCGGCCCGGCAGGCCATCGCCGAGATCAAGGTGGCGGTGCCCAACATGACCCTGGCGCGTGCGTCGAGCGCGCCATGCAGCTCCACGGCGGCGGCGGCGTCAGCCAGGAATTCCCGCTGGCCTTCATGTGGGCGCACTCGCGCACGCTGCGCTTCGCCGACGGGCCGGACGAGGTGCATCGCCGCCAGATCCGGGCGTCTCGAGCTGCGCAAGCGCACGCCTGAGCGTCTCCGCTCGGGCCGTCCCCGGCGGCCGCGGGGAGGAGCCTCCCGGCCCCCCGCGCCGCCGATCCAGAGATCCCCATGAACCTCTCCGCCAAGGACGTGACGCTGGACCTCGCCATCCGGCGCAGCTTCCAGGTGCTGGGGGCAGTCGTGATCCTGGCGGTGGGCGTGCTCGTGGCCCGCTGGAGTGGGCAATCTCGTCCGACAGCTGGCTCAGAAGCGCGCGCTGGAGCCGCCCGCCCTAAGCTCATGGTGCGGGTGGTGCGCTACGTGGTGATGGTTTTTACCTTGGTGGCGGCGCTGGACAAGTTCGGGTTCCAGATCGCCCCGCTGGTAGCCGGCATCAGGGGTGGCCGGCTCTGGGCATCGGCATCGCGCTTCAGGGCGTGCTCTCCAACGTGGTCGCCGGGCTCGGCATCATCTTCACCAAGCCCTTCAAGGTCGGGGAGTATATCCAGGTGGCGGGCGTGCACGGCCAGGTGCGTCGAGCATCGGGAGCTGTTCTCGACGACGCTTCACCACTTCGACCGCTCGCGGAGTGGTCATCCCCAACCGGAAGATCGTGGGCGAGATCCTGCACAACTACGGGACCATCAGGCAGCTTGATCTCTCGCGTGGACGTGGCCTTCGCGACCGACCTGGGCGGCGCGCTGGGCGCGGCCCGCGGCGCGGTGGAGGCCGACTCGCGCGTGCCAAAGCCGGGCCGGCGCCGGTCATCGGCGTGGCCGGAGTGACCGACGCGCGGATCACCATCGCGGTGAAGCCGTGGGTGACGGTGGATACCGAGATCGCCGCCTCGGGTGATCTCTACGCGCAGTGCTGGAGCGCCTGCGCGCGGCGGGATCGAGGTTGGGCTTCCCGGCGCGACGTCCGCATGCTCGCCTGATCCTCCGCTCCAGCTCGAGCCTTCGCGCGCGGGCGTCCGATTCGAGTTCCGCGGCGCGCGTTCGGGCGTAATATCGTGCCGTCGCCGAGCCGCCGAGACGGCGGTTCTTCGGGCGCTCGAGAGGGCAACTTCTAAACGCGATGAACGCGCAAGCTCGTGGTCGGACTGGCCGCGCTGGCGGTACTGGGTGCCGTCGGCTACGGGGTGTACGCTTGGATCTTCTCGCGTTCACATATCTGGACGGATGACGCTTATCCGACGGGACCATCGCCCAGGTGACGCCAAGGTGGGCGGTCACGTGGCCGAGCTCCGGTCGGCTGACAATCAGGCGCGTCAAGGCCGGCGATGCGATCCTCCGGATCGACCCGCGAGACCATCAGGGCGCGAGCGCGATCAGGCCCAGGCAGCGGCCGCGGTGGCGGAAGCCGCGCTACGGTCGGCCGGCTCGGAGGTGCCGCTGGCGCGCGAGCTCAGCCGGGCCCAGAGCGACGAGGCGCGGGCCTCGCCTGGAAGCGGCCCGTGGCGCCGAGCGCGCGGCCCAATCGCGCGGTGGCGAGGCGATGGCCCGCGTGGAGTCGCGCCGGGCCGCCGTCCTCGCCATGGAGGCCGAAGTGCAGGGCGCGTGAGCACCGCGCGGCAGACGTCACGCGAGCAGGGCGCGTGCGCCAGCTCGCGAAGGGCGGCTACGTCGCGGAGCGCGACCTCGATCAGGCCGAGGCGGCGGCGTCCAGCTCGTCGTCCACGCTCGAGGCCACGCGCCGCCGACTCAGTCAGGCGCGAGCGGGAGGTCGAGCAGGCGAGGCGGAGGTCGCCTCGCGCCCGCACGCGGTGGCGCAGGCGCGCGAGCGCGCGGTGGAGGCGCTGGCGGCGCTGGCCCGGGCCGACAGCCAGCGCCGCACCATCCCCGTGAAGGAGGCGGAGGTCGTGCGCGCCGAGGCGCGTTGCGCGAGACGAGACGCCGACCTCGCCCTCTCCGAGCTCCAGCTGTCGTATACGCGAGCTGCGGGCCCCGTCGACGGCGTGGTGGCGAAGAAATCGGTGGAGCTGGGGCAGGTGGTGCAGATGGGCCAGCCGCTCATGGCACCGTCGCTGCCACGCGGTGTGGTGGTGGCCAACTCCGAGGAGACCCAGCTCGCGCGGGTGCGGCCGGGGCAGACCGCCTGGGTGGAGGTGGACTCCTTCCCGGGCAAGTCACCTCAACGGCGTGGTCGAGTCCATAGCGCCGGCACCGGCTCGCGCTTCTCGCTCCTTCCCCCGGAGAACGCCACCGGCAACTGGGTCAAGGTGGTCCAGCGCGTGCCCGTCAAGATCCGGCTCAATGCCAAGGGAGATCGGGAACCCGCAGCCGCTGCCCCGCGCCGGAATGTCCGCCGTGGTGACCATAAAAGTTAATTGAATTAGATCGGTCGGGGGAGCGAACGCCGCTCCTCCCCGGCCCCCACCGGTTCAGAAGTGAAAGCCTCCGGTGCTGGACGCGCGAGACGCTTTCGACGCTGGAGAGCATCCAGAGGCGGGTGCTGTGGCTCGCGACCTGGATGGTGCACCAGCGCCAGCACAATGTCCGTCCCAATCCCGAAGGCTCGAAGGTGGGCCATCAGGCCTCCTCCGCGTCCTCCGTGGGCCTGCTCACCGCGCTGTATTTCCACCACCTCCGCGAGGGCGACGTGGTCGCGCTGAGCGGCGCACGCCGCGCCCGCCTTCTACGCCATCCAGTACCTCTTCGGGCGGCTCACCGTCGACGACCTGCGCGAGCGCGCGATCCTTCGGCCGGCTTCAGGCCTATCCCAGCCGGCGAAAGAACCCGGAGGTGGTGGATCTCTCGACCGGCTCCATGGGACTGGGGGCGCGCAGGCGACCTTCGGCGCCTTCGCCACGCGCTATGGGGCCGATCACGGGGGCCCCGAGCGTCCGGAGCGCGTGCTCGTCATGGTGGGCGACGCCGAGCTCGACGAGGGCAATGTGTGTGGAGGCCCTGCTCGAGGAGCCGGTGGCGGCGCTGGGCACGGTCCGCTGGATCGTGGACATGAATCGGCCAGAGCCTGGACCGCGTGATGCCCGACTCGCGGCGCCGCCAGCTGCGCGACATGTTCGCGGCGGCGGGGCTGGCGCGTGCTGGAGCTGCGCTGGGGCTCTCGGCTGCGCGCCTCTTCGCCGGTCCGGCGGCGCGTCACTGGCGCGGCGGCTCGAGGCGATGTCCAACGCGGAGTATCACGCGCTGCTCCGCCTGCCCGCCGCCGCCGCGCGCAAGGCCCTCGTCACCGCGTCCGACGGTGCCCGATCCGGCGCTCGAGCGCCTCTTCTCGGCCGAGCGGACGACGGACGTCCAGGCGCTCCTGGCGGACCTCGGCGGCCACGATCTGCCGCACGTGATCGCGGCCTATGCCGAGGCGGGACGCCGACTCACCCGGCCCTCGGTGATCTCTCGCCGATACGCTCAAGGGCTGGGGCCTCCCGCATGGCCGGCGATCCCATGAATCACGGCGCTGCTCAGCGCTTCCCAGGGATCGAGACGCTCCGCTCCGGCGCTTGGCGTGCGGGCAGGTGACGAGATGGGCGGCCTTCGCCGACGAAAGCCCGGAGGCGGCGCTGATCCGCGCGCGACCGCCCTTCTATCGGCCCGCCGCGCCGCGCGCGCCGCGCCAGCCGAGATCCCGCCGGACCTCGGCGAGCCGTATGCGGGCGCGCTCTCCACCCAGGAGGCGTTCGGCCGAACGCTCGCCGGCCTTGGGCCGGATCCCCGCCGGGGATCGCGTGGTGACCGTGTCCGCCGATGTCGCCATCACCACCCACCTCGCGGGGTGGATCAACCGGAAGGGCATCTATGCGCGGCCCGCGCGGCCGAATCCCTTTGCTGACATCCCGCAGGCCATGCAGTGGCGCGAGTCCCCTGACCGGCCAGCACATCGAGCTGGGCATCGCGGAGCACAATCTCTTCCTCCTGCTCGGTGCCCTGGGGCTCACCCGGCGAGCTGTCGGGCGACACGCTCCTCCCCATCGGCACGCTCTACGATCCCTTCGTGACGCGCGGGCTGGACGCGCTCTACCACGCGCTGTACTCGGGCGCCCGGTTCGTGGGTGGCCGCCACGCCGTCCGGGCGTAGAGCCTGTCCCCCGAAGGCGGCGCGCATCAGTCGGTGATCACCCCGGGCATCGGCATCGCGCTGCCGGGCATCGTCTACTGGGAGCCGGCGTTCGCGAAGGAGGTGGAGTGGATCCTGCTGGACGGCCTCGCGCGCGCATGGCGCGGGGCGAGGGCGAGAGCCTGTACTTCGCCTGTCCACGCGGCCGGTGGATCAGGCGCTGGCGCCGCCGGCGACCCCCGCGGTCCGCGCCGCCGTGCTCGCGGGGGCTACCGGCTGCTCGATGCGCGTGGGGAGCCCGGCTGGGATCGAGAGGACAATGCGGTGTGCCGATCTTCGCCACCGGCGGTCATGGCGCCGGAGGCGCTGGCGGCCGCGCGCGCGCTGCGCGAGGAGGGGATCTTGCCAGCGTCTTCGTCGCGAACCAGCCCGGACCTCCTCCATCGGGGGCTGCGCACGGGGCCGGGGCGTCCTCGAGACCTTGGTGTCCGCCGATGAGGAGGACGTGCCCGTCGTGTCGGTGCTCGACGGCCACTCCCATGGGCTGGCCTTCTGGGCGGCGCTCGGCGTTCCGCAGATGCCGCTGGGCGTGGATCACTTCGGCCAGTCCGGCACGCGCGGGCGGATCTCTATCGTCACTACGGCATCGACGCCCCGCCATTGCGGCCGCGGCCCGCCTCCTGCGCTCCCGGCCGCCCCGCTCGACGCCTGGCTAGAGAGGGGCTTCGCGGCGGGAGTCGGGAGCGTACGGCCGATCAGGGCCGTCTCCGGCGACGGCCAGAGCTCGCATCACGGCTCCGCGAGGAGCTGCCGGATCAGCTGCTCCATCTCCACGTAGGCGCCCTCGCCGATATGGGTGAAGCGGACGATGCCCTTCTTGTCCACGAGGGCGGCGGCCGGCCAGTAGCGAATCGCGTAACCGGCGCCCAGATGGCGAAGTCATTGTCCTGGACCACCGGATAGGCCACCCCGAGCTCGCTAGTGGCTGCCACCAGCTTGTCGAACGGCTTTTCCCACAGAAACTCCGGCGCGTGAACGCCGACGATGGTCAATCCCTTGACCGATACTTCGCGTGCCAGTCCCGCAACTGCGGGATCACGTTCTTGCAGTTGTATCAGCCATAGGTCCAGAACTCCACCAGGACCACCCGACCGCGGAGCCCGGCCATGGTCAGGGGCGCGCTATTGATCCATGCCTGTCCGGTGATCTCGGGAGCCGGCGTGCCCACCCGAAGGCTGACTGGCTCGCCGGGTTCCCATCCCCCAGCAGGACCGCCGCCGCCAGGGCCACGCCGAGAGCGTATCTGCGCATCGTCAGGGCTCTCCCTTCCTCCTATCTTGCATCCTCCGCGCGGCGGGTGTCACGGAGATGTCGCGCAGTTGATGTGCTCGGCATAGGCCTCGGGATGGAGCGTAGGGTTACGACCGTGTGAAATATCACCCCGGCTCGTCCTCCAGCACCCGGTCGTCCCGGTGTCGCGCCAGCCGCCGCCGCATAGCGACGGGTCAGCTCCGGCATGAAGCGGACTCGCCCGCCGCCGGGCGCTCGAGGCCGAACACGGTGCGCGGAAAGTGGAGGGGCCCTGCGCAGCCCAGATCGCCTCCATGCTGGGTGGGGTGGCAGGATGCGCGGGGATCGCCCACCGCAACCCAGCCGATGGGCACCTGTGGTCTCGGGCGGCAGGGAGGTCTTTGATGTGGACGACGCCATTGATGCGGACCTCGGATCCGGCGCCGATCCGGGCTCCCTTGAACACGGTGGAGCCGGCGGCGAGGAGATCACGGATTCTTCCACCGCGCAGCCCGAGAGATAGGCACGCGGGCCCACCAGTACGTGATCGGCGAGTGTCAGGGGAAGGTCGGCGCGCCGCGCAGCACGGCGCCTTCCATGACGATGCATTCCGCGCCGATCGTCACCGGCGCGCCCTCCGCGGTGAGCACGGCACCGAAGAGGATCCGGCTCTCGGGTCCCACGGAGACGTCCCCGCAGAGCGTGGCGGTGGGCGCGACGTAGGCGGTGGGATGAACGCGGGGCCGCTTGCCGCGATGCTCGATCAGCATGGTGTCCTCCTGGCGAACCTGGCTTCCGGTCCCGTGAGTCTACGGGGCTGTGACGGCCACGTCCAAGCCCACCATGACCGCGACGGCGGCCAGACGGGCCGGCGGCCAGAGCTCGGGGGAGGAGGGATCCCGCTGACCGCTCGCCTCTTCGCGGCGGTGGACACCCTCGAGGCGATGGCGCATGATCGATCGGACTGTCCCGCTGGGCTGAGCTCTTGCTCGGCGCATCGCCGAACGCCGAGCACGCGTCCAAACGAGAGAGGGGATCGAGATGACCTGGCATCAGCCGCTCAGAGGGCAGAAAGCGCTGGTCACCGGCGCCTCGTCGGGGATCGGGAAAGGGCGGTGGCCCGCGCGCTCGGCGCACGCGGGAGCCGACGTGGTGGTCAACTTTGTCACCATGCTGCCGAGACGGCCGAGCGCGTCGCCTCCGAGATCGCGCGGCGGCGGCGTCCGGGCGATCGCCATCCACGCCGACGTATCCCGCGAGGCCGACGTGCAGGCGATGTTCCGCCGGATGCTCGGCGAGTGGGGCACCATCGACATCCTCGTCAACAACGCGGGCCTCCAGAGGGACGCCGCCGTTCACCGAGATGACCCTGGAGCAGTGGAATGCCGTGATCGCGGTGAACCTCACCGGCATGTTCCTCTGCTCGCGCGAGGCGGCACGGGAAATGGCCCGGCGGGGGATTCGCCCCGAGGTCTCCCGCGCCGCCGGCAAGATCCTCTGCGTCTCCTCGGTGCACGAATTGATCCCGTGGGCGGGCCATATCAACTATGCCGCCTCCAAGGGCGGTGTCCACGCCTTCGACTGCAGTCGCTGGCCCAGGAGATGCGCCCGCGCGAATCCGGGTGGGAACTCCATCGCGCCGGGCGCCATCCAGACCCCATCAACCGCACGGCGTGGGAGACCGAGGCGGCGCTCAAGGCCCTGCTCACTCTGATTCCGTATGGCCGCATCGGCCAGCCTGAGGACATCGGCCGAGCCGCGGTGTGGCTGGCCTCCGATGACTCCGACTACGTGCATGGCCAGACGCTCTTTGTCGACGGCGGCATGACTCTCTATCCCGAATTCGCCCGGGGGGGCTGACATGGAGCGCTACGACCTCGCGGTGATCGGAAGCGGCGCGGGTGAGGAGCGCCGCTGGGCTGATGCCCGCGGGTGGACTTCGGCCGCGACGTGAGTGGCCGGCTCGGCGCCGCCGAGGCGCGGAGTAGCTCTGCGTGAACGGCATCGGCGGCTTCGCCTCGGGACCGTGGCCGGCCTGAGCACGCCGCCGTTACCACGGGCTGCTGGTGGCGGCCTGCAGCCGCCGCTGGGCCGGACGGTGCCTCGTCTCGCGGGCGGAGGAGACGACCGAATACCGCGGCGTGCGCCGGAACCTCCACACCAATCGCTGGGCGGACGGCACCGTCGCCGGCCCAGGGTGCATCGCGAGATCGAGCGCTTCCACCTCGACGGCACCACGCCGGTCTGGCGCTATGCTCCTCGCCGATGCCGTGCTCGAGAAGCGCGTGTGGATGGAGCCGGGGGCCAATACCACCTACGTGACGTATCGGCTCGCGCGCGCGGCGGTCCCCGTGGCGCTGACCATCGCGGTGCAGGTGAACTACCGGGACTATCACTCGACCACGCGCGGAGGCTGGTCGATGCGAATCGATCCGGTGGCGGCGGGCGTGTGCGTCGAGGCCTTCGCCGGGGCGCGACCGTCTTCGTGGTGCTGGCGCCGGGCGCGGTCGCCGAGCCCGCGTCGACCTGGCACTATCGCGGCGAGCTGGCCGCGCGAGCGCGCGCGCGGGCTCGATAGCCTGGACGATACCCTGCACGCGGTGACCTTCCGCTGACCCTCGAGGCCGGCGGAGCGGTGGTGCTCGTGTGTTCCGCCGAGACGGCGCCCGACCTGGACGCGGAGGCGGCCTGGCGCCGGCGCCAGGCGCATGAGGCGGCGGTGGTCGAGGCCTGGCGCGCGCGCGTCCGCGCCGCGTCGCCGCGCGCCGGACGTGGATCACCCAGCTCGCGCTGGGCGCGGACCAGTTCCTCGTCCGCCGTCCCACCATGGACGTGCCTCGATGGGAAGACGGTGATCGCGGGCTACCCGTGGTTCGGCGACTGGGGGCGGGACACCATGATCGCGCTGCCCGGGCTCCTCCTCACCACCGGACGGCCGGCGGCCGCCGCGTCCATCCTCCGCACCTTCGCGCGGTTCGTGGACCGCGGCATGCTCCCGAATCGCTTCCCGGACGCGGGGCGAGGCGCCGGAGTACAACACGGTGGACGCCACCCTCTGGTACTTCGAGGCCATCTGCGCGCCTACGTCGCCGCCACCGGCGACGACGGGCTCCTCGGCGAGCTCTACGGCGTGCTGCGAGGAGATCGTGGACTGGCATCGCAAGGGCACGCGGCTACGGCATCGCCGTCGATGTCCGACGATGGCCTCCTGCGGGCGGGGAGCCCGGCGTCCAGCTCACCTGGATGGACGCGCGCGCGTGGCGATCGCGGGATCACGCCGCGTACGGGCAAGGCGGTGGAGATCAATGCGCTCCTGGTACAACGCCCTGCGCGGCCATGGCCGGGTTCGGGCGGCGGCTGCGGCGTCCCGCCGCGCCGTGGGAAGGAAGCGGCCGTCGGGTGGCGCGGTCGCTCAGCCGCTTCTGGAACGTCCGGCGCCGGATGCTGCAAGGACGTCATCGACGGACCCGGGGGCGACGACGCCGCGCGATCCGGCCCAACCAGATCCTGGCGGTGTCCGCTGCGGCGAGCCCACTCCCGGCGGCGCGGCAGCGGCAGGTCGTGGACGTCTGCGCCGCCGAGCCTCTCACCGCCTTCGGGCTCCGCAGCCTCTGCCGCGGGATCCGGCGTATCGCGGCCGGTACGCGGGAGCGGCCGGCGGAGCGCGGACGGCGGTCTACCACCAGGGCATCGCGTGGGGCTGGCTGCTGGCGCGCCCGTGCTCGGCGCACCTGCGCGCATGGCGACCGCGCGAGGCCGCGCGCGCCGTTTCTCGCCCCGCTGGCTCATCACGTGTCAGCGACGCGGGCCTCGGCAGCATCGCGGAAGTCTTCGACGGCGACGCGCCCGTTCGAGCCGGGCGGCTGCCCGTTCTCAGGCCTGGAGCGTCGCCGAGACCCTGCGCGCCTGGGCCGCCACCGAGCCCAGGCGCCGCGCGCCAGAACCGCGCGCCGCGGCGCGCTGAAGGCCATTCTGATCCACCGCGCAGGAGCGAAGCCCATGACGGTCGACAACGCGGAGCGGCGGCGCCTGGCGGAAGCGGAGGCGCGCACCGTGCACTGGAAGCGCTGGGGGCCCTACGTCTCCGGAGCGGCAGTGGGGCACCGTGCGCGAGGACTACAGCGCGCACGGGACGGCGTGGGAGTACCTGCCGCACGACCAGTGCCCGCTCGCGCGCCTACCGCTGGGGCGAGGACGGCATCCTCGGCATCTCGGACAACCACCAGCGCCTGTGCCTGGCGCTCGTCGCTGTGGAACGGTCGCGACCCCATCCTCAAGGAGCGGCTCTTCGGGCTCACCGGCAACGAGGGCAACCACGGCGAGGACGTGAAGGAGTACTACTACTACCTCGACTCCACGCCCACCCACTCCTACATGAAGGGGCTCTACAAGTACCCGCAGGCGGAGTTCCCCTACGCGCGGCTGGTGGAGGAGAACCGCCGGCGGGGCGGAGCGAGCCCGAGTTCGAGCTGCTCGACACGGGCGTCTTCGACGACGACCGCTACTTCGACGTCGCGGTGGAGTACGCCAAGGCCGGCGTGGACGACATCCTCGTCCGCATCACCGCGACCAATCGCGGCCCGGCGGCGGCGCTCTGCACCTCATCCCCACCCTCTGGTTCCGCAACACCTGGGCCTGGGACGTGGGAGCCAAGCGGCCCGCGGCTGGCGCGGGCGGCGTCGGACCGCGGGCACGTCGCGGTGGAGGCCGAGCACCCGACGCTCGGGACGCGGCGGCTCTACTGCGAGGGCGCCCCGCGGCTCTACTTCACCGAGAACGAGACCAATCAGGCGCGTCTCTTCGACTGCCCCGGCGCCACCCTGTACGTGAAGGACGGGATCAACGACGCGGTGGTGGGCGGCCGCGCGGACGCCGTCAATCCCGCGGAGACCGGCACCAAGGTCGGCGCGCACTACGCCTTCGACGTCCCCGCGGGGGCGAGCGTGAGCGTGCCGGCTCCGCCTCGCCGCCGTCGGTCCGGCCGCCGGCCCGTTCGGCGCGGGCTTCGCGGGGGTCTTCGACGAGCGATCTCGCCGAGGCCGACGCCTTCTACGCCGGTCTGGTTCCCGCCGACCGCTCCGAGGACTGCCGGCGCGTGATGCGGCAGGCGGCGGCGGGGCTGCTCTGGAGCAAGCAGTTCTATCACTACGACGTCCGCCGCTGGCTGGCCGGCGATCCCACGCCAGCCGCCGCCGCCCGCCCGGCCGCGCGCGAGGCCGCAACCACGAGTGGGCGCATCTCTACAACGAGGACGTGATCTCGCATGCCCGACAAGTGGGAGTATCCCCTGGTACGCGGCCTGGGACCTCGCCTTCCACATGATCCCGCTCGCGCTGCTGGACGCCGACTTCGCCAAGTCCCAGCTCCTCCTCTTCCTGCGCGAGTGGTACATGCATCCCAATGGCCAGATCCCCGCCTACGAGTGGGCGCTGGGCGACGTCAATCCGCCCGTGCACGCGTGGGCGGCCTGGCGCGTCTACAAGATCGAGCGGAGGATCAAGGGCACGGGCGACCGCCAGTTCCTGGAGAAGGTGTTCCACAAGCTCCTGCTCAACTTCACCTGGTGGGTGAACCGGAAGGATTCCGAGGGCAAGAACGTCTTCCAGGGCGGCTTCCTCGGGCTGGACAATATCGGCGTCTTCGATCGCTCGGCGCCGCTGCCCACCGGCGGGCATCGTCGAGCAGTCCGACGGCACCAGCTGGATGGCCATGTACTCGCTCGAACATGCTGGCCATCGCGCTGGAGCTGGCCCAGGAGGATCCCGCCTACGAGGACGTGGCGAGCAAGTTCTTCGAGCACTTCCTCTCTCATCGCGCACGCCATGCACAATCTCGGCCGCGAGGAGATCAGCCTCTGGGACGAGGAGGACGGGTTCTACTACGACGTGCTCCACCTCGCCGGCCATCCGGCCCATTCCGACTGAAGGTCGCGCTCCATGGTGGGTCTCATCCCGCTCTTCGCGGTGGAGACGCTGGAGCCGGAACAGGTGGACAAGCTGGAGGGCTTCAAGCGCCGCATGCAGTGGTTCGTGGACAACCGCCCCGACCTCGCCGACCACGTGGTAGAGTCCAGCGCCTCGACGGCGAAGATCCGCCGCCTGCTCTCCATCGTCACCCAGCCCCAGCTGCCGCGCGTCCTCCGCTTCATGTTGGACGAGGCGGAGTTCCTCTCGCCAGCACGGCATCCGCGCCCTGTCCCGCCATCACCGCGAGCATCCCTACGTCTTCGATGCGGAGGGATGTCGCATCGAGTGGGACTACGAGCCCGCCGAGTCGTCCTCCGGGCTCTTCGGCGGCAACTCGAACTGGCGGGGTCCGGTCTGGTTCCCGGTGAACTATCTGCTCATCGAGTCGCTGCAGAAGTTCCACTGGTTCCTGGGCGCGGGCTGCAGGTGGAGTGCCCCAGCGGCTCGGGCGTCAAGATGGATCTCTGGCAGATCTCGGTGGAGCCTCTCACGGCGGCTGTCCGCATCTTCCTCCGCGCCGCCGACGGGCGGCGGCCGGTGTACGGGCCGGTGGACAAGCTCCAGCGGGATCCCCACTGGCGAGACCTGGTGCCCTTCCACGAGTATTTCCACGCCGAGACCGGGAGCGGGCCTGGGCGCCAGCCACCAGACGGGCTGGACGGGGCTGGTGGCATGCTCATCGCCCAGAGCGGCGAGTAGAGCGCGGCGATCCGCGAGCAGGACTGGCGGGGATCAGGACGAGCGGCGGGCGATGGCGCCGAGCGCGTCGTAGGCGGCGTACTTGAACGCCCTCGCCCAGGCTCGGGTAGTTGAACACCGGCGTCGATGAAGGCGTCGATGGTGCCGCCCGCCTGCATCACCATGAGGCCCACGTGCACGAGCTCGGCGGCGCCTTCCCCACGATGTGCACGCCGATGAGGGTGCGCGTGTCCGGATCGACGATGAGCTTCACCTGGCCGGTGAGATCCCCCATGATCTGGCCGCGCGCATTGCCGCCGTACTGCGCCCGGCCCACGCAGTAGGGAGATTCCGCTTCGCGGCGGTCTCCTCGGTCTCGCCCACCATCGACACCTCGGGGATGGTGTAGACGGCAAGCGGATAGATCCGGGCCACCGCGGTCTTGTACGCGGATGTCGAAGGCGTGGCACACGGCCACGCGCCGCCTGCTCCATGGAGGTGGCGGCGAGCGCGGGAAAGCCGATGACGTCGCCCGCGGCATAGATGTGCGGGTACCTCGGTCTGGTAGTGCGTCGTTCACCGGTCACGTGCCCGCGATCCTCCACCACCACGCCGGCGCGCTCGAGCCCCAGCCCCGCGGTGAGCGCCGAGCCGGCCCGCCGCCACCAGCACCGCGTCCACCTCGAGGATATCGCCCCGCTTGAGCCTGAGCCGCACCGCGTCCGGATCCGTGGTCACCGCCGTCACCCCATCGCCCATCGCCGGCCGCACGCCGAGCAGCTGCATCTGCATGCGCAGGCGGTCGGCGGTCTCGGCGTCGATGAAGTCGAGCAGCCGCGCCCGCCCGTCGATGAGGTGGACCTCGATCCCCAGCGCGGCGAAGATGCAGGCGTACTCGCACCCGATGGGCCCCCGCGCCGATCACCGCGAGTCGCCGGGGCAGCCGGCTCATGGCCAGGATGGAGTCGCTGTCGTAGAAGCGCGGGTCGTCCATGGGAAGGTCGCGCCCGCGGTTGGGCACTGAGCCGGTGGCGACGAGGATCACAGGAGCGGTGAGGTGGCGGTCCTCCCGGCGTCTCCGGACACCCGGACGGTGCGCGGATCCTCGAAGACGGCGCTGCCCTGGACGAGCTCGATCCGGTGGGAGATCACGTTGCGGTCCACCACCGCACGCAAGAGGCGACCACATCGCGCTCGCGGTGCATGAAGTGGCCCACGGTGAGATTGTCCTCGAGCGTGTAGTCCACGCCGTACAGCCCCCGCTGGCGTATGCCCGAGTAGTAGAGCGCGGTCTCGCGCAGCGTCTTGGAGGGCACCGTGCCGGTATTGATGCCGGCGCCGCCCAGATGGGGTGCCTGCTCGACGAGGGCCACCCGCCGGCCGAAGTACGCGGCCTGCGCCGCGCCCTTCTCGCCCGCGGGCCCGGAGCCGATGACGATCAGATCGAATTCCCGCAGGTTTGCCACGCGGTATGACTCAGCATCCGCCACGCGGTCCCGGCAAACGGTATTCTTGACCGGAAGGGCGAGGGGCCGCATCCTGAATGCATGCCCCGACGCCGCTCCCGTCCCGGGAGCTCTCCCAGCGGCTGGCCGCGAACATCGGCCGCGTGATGAAAGGCCAGCAGGCCGCCATCCGCAAGCTGCTGGCGGCCTTCGTGAGCGGCGGTCACGTGCTCCTCGACGACTTCCCCGGCACCGGCAGAGACCACCCTGGCCAAGGCGCTGGCCCGCTCCATCGGCGCCCAGTTCAAGCGGGTCCAGTTCACGCCCGACCTCCTGCCGTCGGACATCCTGGGGGTATCCGTCTTCGATCAGCGGGACCAGGCCTTTCGCTTTCACCGCGGGCCCATCTTCACCGACATACTCCTCGCCGACGAGATCAACCGCGCCTCCCGCGCACGCAATCCGCGCTGCTCGAGGCCATGGCGGAAGGGCAGGATCAGCGTGGACGGCACCACGCATCGCCTGGAGTCGCTCTTTCTTCGTCATCGCCACCCAGAACCCGGTGGAGTTCCGCGGGCACCTATCCGCTGCCGGAAGCGCAGATGGATCGCTTCGCGCTGCAGTTCGGGCTCGGCTACGTGGCGCCGGACGACGAGGTGGCCATCTCCTCTCCGACCAGGAGCGCGGGCATCCCATCGATGAGATCGGGCCCTGTCTCTCCATCGACGACGTGATGGCGCTGCGGCGTCGCGCGCGGAGAGATCCGCATCAGCGCGGAGCTGAAGCGGTACGTGGTGGACCTCGTGCAGGCGAGCCGCACCGCGGCGGGCGTCTCCCTGGGGCGAGCCCGCGCGCGTCCCTGGCGCTCATGAAGGCGGCGCAGGCGCTCGCGCTGCTCGACGGTCTGGACTTCGTCACCCCCGAGCACGTCCAGGAGATCGCGATCTCGGTGGTCGCGCACCGGATGGTGGTGGACTCCGCAGGCGCGCTTCACCGGCGTCACCCCGCAGGGCATCGTGGAGGAGATCGTCAAGACCCTGCCGGTGCCCGCCTAGACCGCGGCCGGAGCGCGCGCATGCGGCGGCTCTTTCCGGGCGTTCCGGGCCACCTGGGTGGTGCAGCACTGGCTGATCCCGCGCGCTTCAGCCCCGCGGGCACTCGCTGGTGCTGGGAGCATCGTCGCCGCGTCGGTGGTGGGGCTCGACACCAACCGGACGCTCGCCTATCAGGCCTTCACCTTCCTCGTGGCGCTGCTGGCCGTCGCCCTCGTCGCGAGCTTGACCTTTCGGGGCCGGTTCAGCGTGCGGCGGGTGATGCCGCGCTTCGGGACGGCGGGCGAGCCGCTCAGCCTACCGCGTGCTGGTGCGAGACGACGGACCACGCCGGTGGCGAGGGCTCGCGCTCCTGGAGTGACACCGCCGATCCGCGGCCCTTCGCTGGCGCGAGTTCCTCGCCGCGCGCGAGCCCGGCGAGGAGCGCCGCAACTGGTTCGACCGGACGGTGGGCTATCCGCGCTGGATGTGGCTCATCGGGCAGCGTCAGGGCGGCCCGGCGGGCGAGCGGCCCGCTGCCGCCGCTCCTGCCCGGCGTGGAGGCGGAGGTGCGGGTGGAGACGGTGCCCGCGCGCCGCGGCCGGCTCCGGCTGGTAGGGCGCGACCATCGCGCGGCCCGGATCCCTTCGGGCTCTTCCGCGGCTTCGTGCGCGTTTCGCGCCCCAGTCCGTGCTCGTTGCTGCCGCGGCGCTACCCGTGCCCGATCTCGACCTGCCGGGAGGCGGAAGCACCAGCGCGGCGGCGTCGCGCTGGCCGCGTCGGTGGGTGACTCCGAGGAGTTCGCCTCGCTCCGCGACTACCGGCCGGGCGATCCGCTGCGCCGCATCCACTGGCGGAGTTGGGCTCGGACCGGGCGTCCCATCGTGAAGGAGTACCAGGACGAGATTCTTCGTCCGCCACGCGCTCGTGCTCGACACCTTCGCGACGGGCAGGGCGCGGGATCGGCCGAGACTCTTCGAGGAGGCGGTGTCGGTGGCGGCGTCGTTCGCGGTGGCCATTCCGAGCCAGGACTCGCTGCTCGACCTCATGTTCGTCGGGCCGGAGGCCTACTGTTTCACCGCGGGTCGCGGGCTCGCGCATGCCGACCGCATGCTGGAGGTGCTGGCGGGCGTCGAGCCTGTGCGCGGGCCGGCCCTTCCGCCTGCTCCGCGACTCGGTGCTGCGGACGGCACCGGGAGCTTTCGGGCGCCATCTGGCGTGCTGCTGGGATGGGACGACGAGCGCCGCGCCTTCGTGGCCGCCCTGCGTGACCTGGAGATCCCCACCCTCACTCTGGTGGTGACGCGCGCGGGCGAGGCCGACCTGGAGCCCGAGGGAGCCGCCGAACGCGGCGCTCACACCCCACCGGCTGGGTGGCGGGACGCATCGCCGAGGGGCTGGCCCGCCTGTGACGCAGACCAAGGCCGCGCCCCGCCCCTGCTGGCCCTGGCGCTGGTGTTCTGGGGCTGGCAAACGGGTCTCTGGCCGGCGGCCATCCTCATGGCCGCGATCGTGAGGGCGCGCGCTTCGTTCCCTGGCGGTGGGATCCTGGCGCGCGCCGATTTCAACCGCGTCTCCGACCTCTGCAGCATCATCCTGGTGGGACTCTATCGTCTATCTCGGGGCCACCACCGATGCGCCGCAGATGCTCACCCGGATCTTCCAGTGGTTTCCCCTGGTGTCGCTGCCCTCCTCCCTCGCGCAGCTCTACAGCACGGTCGGCGGCGTGGACCCCGCATCTTCCTCTCTGGAGCCAGCGCAAGAAAGCCGACGCCGACGGCACCGCGCCGCCCCGCACGTGTGGACCTGTCGTACCCGTACTTCGTCATCTGCATCCTGGCCGCGAGCGCCGCGAACAGCGCGCGGCGTGGGCTTCTACGCGGGGGGCCTGCGTGCTGGGCGCCGTCGCGCTCTGAGCGTGCGCGCTCGCGAGGCCTCACCGCTCGTCTGGGGCGTGCTCCTCCTGGGGGTGGCGCTGGCGGGCTGGGGCGGGCACCTCGGCCTGCACCGGGCGCAGCGGGCCATCGAGGCGTCCGCCCTGGAGTGGCTGGCGGAGTGGATCCGGCGCGACACCGATCCCTTCCGGAGCAGCACCGCGCTGGGTTCCATCGGTCGGCTGAAGCTGTCCGACAAGATCGTGCTGCGGGTGGAGCCGGGGTCCGGGCGTGACGATGCCGCTGCTGCTCCGCGAAGCGGAGCTACAACACCTTCGCCTTGCCCACCTGGCTCGCGGTAGCGGGCGCTTCGGCTGAGCCGTCCAGCCCGGAGGCCGATGGCACCACCTGGAAGCTGGGAGCGGGGGGCCCGCCGGAGACGCGCGTGACCGTATCCGCGCACCCTCTCCGCCGCGGCCGCGGCGTCCTCCCGCTTCCCAGCGGTGCCTTCGAGATCGAGCGTCTCACCGTGGTGCGCCTGGAGCGGAACCGGCTCGGGGCGGTGAAGGTGGACGAGGGGCTGGGCCTCGTCACGTATACTGCCTGCGGGCCGCCGCCACTCGGTACTGACGCAGACCACCAACCGAGGGCGACCTCGTGCTGCCCATCGTCGACGGGGCGCTCGTCACCGCGCGGCGCGCGATCCTGGGCCTGCGGAATGCCTGCCGGTGGAAGAGGCGGTGGCGCGCGTGCGCGCGTACTTCCGCAGAGAACTTCCGCTCACTCGCTCTATCGGACGCGCCCCGACAGCGATGTGTCGGCCCTCGACGACTTCCTCAACCGGTCGCGAGCCGGACACTGCGAGTACTTCGCCACCGCCACCGTCCTCCTGCTGCGCGCGGCCGGCATTCCCGCCCGCTACGCCACCGGCTATTCGGTGCAGGAAGTGGAGTCCGCTGGAGCGCACGTGGGGTAGTGCGCACCCGGCATGCGCATTCCTGGGCGCTGGCCTGGGTGGACGGCGCCTGGCGCGACGTGGACTCCACGCCGCCCGGCTGGGCCGAGGCGGAGGCCTTCAGCGCCTCGATGTGGCAGCCGGTGAAGGATCTCTGGGCCTGGGGATGCATTCGTTCGAGCAATGGCGCTACGGCGAGCGACGGGGCGGGATGACGTCGTGGCTCGCCTGGCTCCTCATCCCGCTGGGCCTCATCCTGGTCTGGCGCCTCGTTCTTCCGTCGCCGCCGGCGGCTCGCCGGCACGCCGCGGCGGGGTGGTGACCCGGCTCGGATCGTCGCGGGCGCGGACTCGGAGTTCTACGCCGTGGAGCGGCGGCTGGGAGCGCTGGGGCTCGCGCGCGCCCCCGCGGAAGCGGCGGGCCACTGGCTCGAAGCGGATCGGCGAACAGCCCCCGGTGGCGGGATCGAGCGCGGCCCTCGGGCGTCTGCTGGCGCTGCACTACCGGTACCGGTCTCGACCCCGCGGGCCACCCGGCGGTGACCGCGAGCGGCTCCGCGCGGACGCTCGAGTCCTGGCTCGCCGAGCACGAGCAATACGTAACTGAACGAAGTACAATA
>ERZ1370068.4022-contig-3115_pt1 | contig 26049 bp, 36 predicted proteins | sample MGYA00561227_ERZ1370068 | MGnify/ENA primary metagenome ERZ1370068 (study PRJEB38410, sample SAMEA6850437) | metagenome | study: Metagenomic assessment of the ecological functions of the soil: analysis of the soil microbiota associated with the...
CTCTGTTATGCACTTCGTTCAGTTACGTATTCTTCGTCATCTTCGTCAAGAGGCTCTACGGTCGTGCGACCCGGACCGAGTTCAACCGCAAGGTCGTCGGCGAGCAGCCGCTCGAATACCGCGACCTTCGCGCCAAGACAGCCGGCGAGCTTCACACGAGACAGGCTGGATCGACCGAGAAACACGACGTCGTCGCGGTCCCGATCGAGAACGGGCGATGGCGCTGATGGCGGCCGACCTGAAATCCGGCCGAGCCGGTCGGAGAAGCAGCTGATGCGCGCGCTTCGCGCCTCGCTCTGTGCCGCCGGCACTCTCGCCATGACCCGTGCCGGGCGCAGGGACCGCATCGAGCCCGTGCCGAAGGCGCTCCAGCGCGTCGGCGTCGTCGAGAAGCTCGGATGCGGCGCTGCCGCTCCAGCTCACTTTCAAGCGACGACCGGGGACGCGACGTCTCGCTCGGCTCGTACTTCCGTCCGGGGCGCCCCGTCGTGCTCACGCTGAACTACTACCGCTGCCCGCATGCTCTGCACGCTCGAGCTGAACGGCCTGGTCGACGCGCATGAGAGGGCTGGCGCTGGTCGCCTGGCGGGCGAGTTCGACGTCGGTCGACCGGTCGAGCTTCGACCCCGCGAGACGGCCAGCCGCTCGCCCGCGGCGAAGAAGCTTTCCTACCTCGAGGCCTGGGGCGGGCGGAAGCCGAGGCGCGGCTGGCATTTCCTGACCGGGTCGGCGGCCAGCATCGATGCGCTGACCGTCGGCCGTGGGTTTCACGACCGAGTACGACCAAGACGACCGACCAGTACGGCCACGCCGGTGATCTTCGTCGCGACCCCGGACGGGCGCGTGTCGCGCTACCTGTACGGCGTCGCTTCGAGCCGGACACGCTGAAGCTCGCGCTCCTCGAGGCGCTCGAAGGGGCGCGATCGGCACCACCTGGGATCGCGTTCACTCTCTACTGCTATCACTACGACGCGAACCAGGGCGCTACTCGGTGGCCGCGATCGTCGCTCGTCCGAGCTCGGCGGCTTGCTCACCGGTGCTCGTCGCTTCGGCTCGGTGATCGCGACGCTCTGGCTGCGCGAGCGGAAGGGGCGATCGTGATCGGCGCCGGCGCCTGGTTCTGGCTGCCGCGCCAAAGGCTCGACGGTGCGCGCGCGCGTGGATCATCTGTTCCACGCGGTCACCGGGATCTCGATCTTCTTTTTCACCCTGATCACGGTCGCTGCTCGTATCTTCGTCTGGAAGTATCGCGCGCGTCCGGGGCACACCGCTCAGCCGTCCTCCGACCACAACTCGGCGGCTCGAGATCACCTGGACCGTGATCCCGGTGATCATCGTCATCTGGCGTCTTCTGGGAAGGGTTCGCCGGCTACCTCGACCTCCGGACCGCCGCCCGAGACCGCCTACGAGGTTCAGGTGCTCGGGCCAAAATGGAAGTGGCTGTTCACCTACCCGAACGGCGTCGTGGACGACGACCTTCACGTTCCTCCGGACGAGCCGGTCCGCCTGGTGATGACCTCGCAGGACGTCATCCACAGCCTCTACGTGCCCGAGTTCCGGATCAAGCGCGACGCGGTCCCCGGCCGCTACGAAGGAGTGGTTCCAGGCGCCGGCGCCCGGCGAGTACCAGATCTTCTGCGCCGAGTACTGCGGGACGTCGCACTCGGCGATGCTCGCGAAGGTGATCGTCCACCGCACGACGGCCGACTTCGAGAAGTGGCTTGAGGACGCCGGCGAACTTCATCGAGAAGGCTCCCCGAGAAGCTCTGGGAGGGAGGTCAGAAGCTGTACAACCAGCGCGGGTGCAAGCAGTGCCACTCGATCGACGGCACCGCCGGCATCGGCCCCACGTTCAAGGGGATCTGGGGGCACGGGCAGGCGCTGGCCGGCGGCGGGCAGCGCCGTCGTCGACGGAAAACTACGTTCTGCGAGTCGATCCTGAACCCGCAGGCCAAGGTCGTCGCCGGCTTCGGAGCCGGTGATGCCGACCTACCAGGGACGCCTGAAGGACAAGGAAATCACCGCGATCATCGAGTACCTGAAGACTCGAGTAGCCGCGTGGAGAGCGCCATGGGCCGGACCGACAACTACCTCGAACCACACGAGAGGCTTCCGCTCGTGGGCGTTCACGCTCGACCACAAGCGGATCGGGATGATGTACCTCGTCGCGATCGCTCGGTCGTTCCTCGCTCGGCGGCGCTCGCCGCGCTCGCGGTGCGCACCGAGCTGTTCTCGCGCGGCCACACGATCGTCGAGCGCCGGACTCCTACAACAAGATGTTCACGCTCCACGGCGCGGTGATGGTGTTCCTGTTCATCATCCCGAGCATCCCGGCGGCGCTCGGCAACTTCGTGCTGCCGCTGATGCTCGGCGCGCAGGACGTCGCGTTCCCGCGGCTCAACCTGATGAGCTTCTGGCTCTGGGTGATCGGCGCCCTGTTCTGCGTCGGCGCCGTCGTCGCGGGCGGCGTCGACACCGGCTGGACCTTCTACACGCCGTACTCGCACGACGACGCCAACACCGAACGTGGTCGCGACCACCTTCGGCGCGTTCATCCTCGGGTTCTCCTCGATCTTCACCGGGCCTGAACTTCATCGTGACCATCCACAAGCTGCGCGCCGCCGGGCATGACCTGGTTCAAGATGCCGCTCTTCCTGTGGGCGCTCTACGCGCACCGCGATCATCCAGGTGCTGGCGACGCCGGTCCTCGGGATCACGCTGCTCCTGCTGATCGTCGAGCGCGTCCTCGGCGTCGGCATCTTCGACCCGGCGCTGGGCGGCGACCCGGTGCTCTTCCAGCACTTCTTCTGGTTCTACTCGCACCCGGCCGTCTACATCATGATCCTGCCCGGCGATGGCGATCATCAGCGAGGTGATCTCGGTCCACTCGCGGAAGCAGCATCTTCGGCTACCGGTTCATCGCGATGTCGTCGATCGCGATCGCGATCTTCGGGTTCCTCGTGTGGGGCCACCACATGTTCGTCTCCGGCCAGTCGGGGCTGGCGGACGCGATCTTCTCGGCGCTGACCTTCTCCGTCGCGATCCCGTCGGCCATCAAGGTGCTTCAACTGGACTGGCGACCCTGTACAAGGGGCGACATCCGGCTCAACACGCCGATGCTCTACGCCCTGATGTTCCTGATCACTGTTCACGATCGGCGGCCTGACCGGCCTCCACCTGGCGACGCTCGCCGTCGACGTGCACCTGCACGACACCTACTTCGTCGTCGCGCACTTCCACTACGTGATGATGGGCGGCACGGTGATCGCGCTGCCTCGGCGGGCTCCACCACTGGTGGCCGAAGATGTTCGGCGTCATGTTCAACGAGCGGCTCGAGCCGCATCGGCGCCGGCCTCGTCGTTCGTCGGGTTCAACGCGCACGTTCTTCACGCAGTTCGTCATGGGCAGCCACGGGCATGCCGCGCCGCTACTACGATTACCTGCCGCAGTTCGAGATCTATCCACAAGATCTCGACGATCGCGCTCGTTCGTCATGGCCGCGGGGTTCTTCCTCGATCGCGTACTACCTGGCTGCACTCGCTGTTCCGCGGAAGCGCGGCGCCGATGAACCCGTGGGGCGGGAACTCCTCGAGTGGCACACCGCCTCGCCGCCTCCGCACGACAACTTCACCGACGACGCCCGTGGCCGAAGATCCGTACGACTACGGGAACATCGCGTCGAGGACACGGCGCACGGCAGCTTCGCAGCCAGAACGTACGAAGGGGCGAGCGTCATGAGCCACGGCGAGAGCGCCGCACCTGCAGCACCACTTCGACACGCCTGAGCAGCAGTTCGACGCCGGGCAAGCTCGGGGATGTGGCTGTTCCTCGCGACCGAGATCCTGCTCTTCGGCGGCCTGTTCTGCGCGTACGCGATCTACCGCGCGACGCATCCCGAGATCTTCCTGTACGCGCACCAGTTCCTCGACAAGAGCTTGGGCGGCACGAACACGCGTCATCCTGCTGTGCAGCTCGCTCACGATGGCGTGGGCCGTTCGCGCCTCGCAGCTCGGCCAGCGCAAGCTCCTGATCGGCGCTGTCTCGTCGCTCACGCTGCTCAGGCGGCTTCGGCTTCATGGGGATCAAGTACGTCGAGTACAAGGCGAAGTGGGAGCACGGCCTCCTCCCCGGCACGCACTTCGCGCCGCACGAGGAGGAGCACGCGCGAGGAAGCCGCGCCGCCACGCTCCGCCGCGTCGCCGACGATCAAGCCCTCCGCCTCCGGGCCCGCCGGGACCGTGCAAGGACGCCGGCCCGGCGAAGCTCGCCACGCACGGCGAGCGTCCGAGCAACGTGCAGATCTTCTTCGGGATCTACTTCTGATGACCGGCCTTCACGGACTGCACGTGCTCGCCGGGATGGGCGCGATCTTCTGGCTGCTCGTCCGATCGATCAAAGGGCACTTCGGCCCCGACTACTTCACGCCCGTCGATTTCGTCGGGCTCTACTGGCACCTCGTCGATCTGATCTGGATCTTTCCTCTTCCCGCTCCTCTATCTGGTGAGCTGATGGCGCTCGCATGTCGCATCACGCACGGGTCGGCCACGTCGTTCCGCTTCCGCGTGCTGTTCTGGCGTGCTGGCCGACGCTCCTCGTGATGACCTACGTCACCGTCGCCGTGTCGAACTGCCGACTTCGGGCGGTGCAACCTCTGGATCGCCCTCAGGATCGCGGTGTTCAAGGCGTCCCTGGTCCTTCTGTTCTTCATGCACCTGAAGTACGACAAGCCGTTCAACGCGATCGTCATCACTCATCTCGCTGGCGTTCGTCGTGCTGTTCATCGCGAGCGCGATGACCGACGCCGACCGCAGTATCGAGCCGCGACAGGATTCCGGGCGTACGCGCCGTCCATCAAGACCAATCCCTCAGTGACCCGGAGATCCGCGGCGGGCCTCGCGAGACGGACGCGTCCCGGCGCCGGCGGTCTTCGGGATGTGGGTCTTCTCGCGGCGCTCGCCGTCTTGTTCGCCGCCGCGATCGTCTGCGTACCTCGTCGTGCGCCTCCAGGCGCCGAGCGCTGGCCTGCCGCCCGGCATGCCGCGCCTCCCGCGCGGGCCTCTGGCTCGCGACGGTCATCCCTGGCTCAGCGAGCGTCGACAGTCCACCTCGCCCACCGCGCGATCCGCTCCGGCGAGCTCGCCGCTCGCGGCGCGCAGGCTACGGCCGCACGCTCGTGCTTTCGTGTGTGGCTTCCTCGCGGTGCAGCTCACGGACTGGCGGGCGCTGATCCGGCTCACACTCGACCGCCGCGTCGAACCTCTACGCCTTCACATTCTTCATGCTCACCGGCCTGCATCGCCGCCCACGTCGTCGGCGGGATCGGTCTCCTCGCCGTCGTGTGGTCGCGCGCCCGCCGCCTGCGCTACGGAAGGGGCCACCACCCGGGGATCACCTACGCGGCGATGTACGTGCACTTCCCTGGATGCGGTCTGGCTGGTGCTGTGCCGGGGTGATGGTGGTCGCGGCGTAGCTAAAGCGCTCAGCTCTTCGCCTTCGTCCACTGCTTGCACCAGCCGTCTGGGGTTGATCGGGCCGCGGACGGTCTTGCAGCGTTCCGCACGCGGTCTCGACCGCGGCCGGGACGAAGTTCAGGCAGCCCAGGCAGAACTGGTCGTCCTTGTCGGAGTGTTGCCGGTATTGATTCTCCTCGCGCGTCCGCGCCTCGGCCGGCTGGAGGTCCGAGACGCTCGGAGCAGTCGAGCTGACGCTCCGGAGCTGCTTCGCCTTCTCGCGGAGCGCGGCGGTCTTGACGTCGGAGTCCGCACCCGGCGACGCCGGCCGTGGCGGCGAGGACGGCGAAGCCCAGGAACCGGCGCCGCGTCCAGGGTGAGGGATTGTCAGCGTGGGTGGTGCGGCTAGTCTCTCGTCCAGCGAGACGAGGGGGATCCCATGGCGCAACCCGGCCCGGTCACGCGGCGAGACATGCTTCACGTTCTCATCGCCGGCGCGATGGCGGCACGTTCTCCGCCGGCTATCCGCAGTTCGGATTCGCCGCCGACGACGGCAACTTCAGGGCCATCTATCTCGACCCGCGTCTCCGCGCCCAGTTCATCTTGTTCCTCACGAACGTCTTCCATCTGTACCCGGAAGAAGATTTCGACAAGCTCATCGAGAAGATCACGCGCGAAGGGCTCACCGATCGGGAGCATCTACGAGGCGATTCTCGCCGAGTTGCCGTCGATCGAACAGTCCTCGCGGACATGCGCTACGCGCTGCCCGCCCTGCGCAAGCAAAGACGGTCATGTGCGACCAGACGATCACGCTCTTGGGCGGCAGGAGGAAGTTCGGTCGCTATGCGGAGATCGGCTCGCACGGGCCGCTATTACGACCGCTTGAGCAGCACGCTCGAGTTCTCCCGGCCGCCGGTCTTCATTCACACCGAGCGAGCCGTCGTACCAGCCGCGGGACATCGTCGAGCGGGGCCGCGTGAGAAAAGTCGGAAGCTTTCTCCCTCTCGGCTCCTACCAACCGCTGGCGCTCCCCGAGGAGGCATCGACGTCTTGACCGTGTACATCGGGTTCCATCACGCGCCCAAGGACAACCGCGAGGAGTTCATCCGCTCGTGCCACCGCGCGCTCAAGAGGGGTGGCTCGCTGATCGTCAGGGACCACGACGTCACCGACCCCACGATGGTGCACTTCGTGGCGCTGGCTCACGACGTCTTCAACTGCGGACTGGAGCTCCCTGGAGCACGAACGCCGCGGAGGTCCGGAACTTCATGTCGCTGTCGGCAGCTCGAGGCGATTTTGAGAACCACCGGGTTTGTCACCCATGACCGGAGGCTCCTCCAAGAGGGCGACCCGACGCGCAATACGCTGATGCGATTCGACAAGGCCTGATGACCGGCCGTTCTCGCGCCGTCACGCTGACGCTCCTTCCCGTCGCCGCGTTCGTCTTCGGCTGCCTCGATTACGGTCCGGGCGCGCGGGCCGGAGGCCGGATCCCTCGGGCTGACCGTTCACGCGGCATTGTCGCTCGCGCTGGTATTCGCCTGGTTCCTCATCGACGCGCGCGAGCGAGGTACAAGGCGTCGCTGTTGCTGAAGATCGCGATGCCGGCGCTCACGATCGTCGCGCTTCCCTATTACCTCCTGAGGTCGCGCGGGCTCGCCGCGGGCGTCAAGGCCCTGGCGCGCGGCGGCTCCTCGTCTTCGCCGGCACGATGGTGGCCTATCGCTTGGGGCTCTGGTTTGCGTAGCGTCGCGCTGGTTGCGCTTGTCGCGCCGCTCGTCACGGGGTCGGCGGCGTCGCCTCGGCCGGCGGCGGTCGTCCAGGAGATCTCGCGGGTCCATCCGGTCGCCGTCGAGCGGATCGTCACGCCGACCACGATCGACGAGATCGTCGCGTCTTGTCCGGTCGCACCCAGGTCCCGTGTCGATCGGCGGTGGCGCGCTTCAGCATGGGCGGCCAGACGGCGACGGAGCGCGCGCTGCAGCTGGACATGCAGACGGTTCGACAAAGTGGTCGCCTTCTCGAAGGAGGCCAAGGAGATCACCGTTCAGACCGGCATCACCTGGCGCAAGATCCAGGAGTACATCGACCCGCACGATCTCTCCCTTCAGATCATGCAGACGTACGCGAACTTCACCGTCGGCGGATCGCTCTGCGTCAACGTCCACGGACGCTACGTCGGCCAGGGGCCGCTGGTGATGTCCGTGCGCTCCATCCGCGTGGTGCTGGCGGACGGGACCGTCGTCGACGCCAGCCCGGCGGAGAATAGCCCGAGCTCTTCTACGGCGGCGATCGGCGGCTACGGCGCGCTCGGCGTGATCGTCGAGGCGACGCTCGCGTTGGCCGACAACGTGAGGGTTGAGCGCAAGTGCGCCGTCATGCCCGTCGCCGAGTATCCGGAGTACTTCCGGCGGACCGTCCGCGAGAACCGGACGTCGTCTTTCACAACGCCGACCTGTATCCGAACGCGCATTCGACACCGTGCGCGCCGTCTCCTACGTGAAGACCGATAAGCCGGTCACCCAGAATGACCGATTGATGCCGAAGGACAAGAGCTACTGGGTCAATCGGATGTCGTTTCGAATCATCTCCGAATGGCCGGGAGGGAAATGCGTGGCGCCGTCGCGTGCTCGATCCCTACGTCTTCCGAGGAGACGAGGTCGAGTGGCGCAACTACGAGGCGAGCTACGACGTCCGCGACTTGGAGCCCGTCTCGCGGCGGGCGACGACCTACGTCTTGCAGGAGTACTTTGTCCCGGTCGAGAGGCTGCGGAGTTCGTGCCGACGATGGCGGCCATCCTGAACCGCCACAAGGTCAACACGATCAACGTCTCCATACGCCACGCCCGGCGGGATCCCGGGACCTTGCTCGCATGGGCGCGGACCGAGGTCTTCGCCTACGTGCTGTACTACAAGCAGGGGACGAGCGCGGCGGACCAGGACGAGGTGGGTCGCTGGACGCGCGAGCTGATCGACGCCGCGACGGAGCTGGGCGGCGCGTACTACCTTCCGTATCAGATCCTGGCGACGGACGCGCAGTTCCACGCGGCCTACCCGAACGCCGGCGCCTTCTTCGCGCTGAAGAAGCGGCTCGATCCGACCGACAAGTTCCGCAACAAGCTTTGGGACGCCTACTACGAGCCCGGAGTCGTTCATCCGCCGGATGCCCGTCGAGGCCGGCGCCTCGCCCGGCCGATCCCGCCGCTCTCTCCCGCGGATCCCGAAGTGGAGCGGCGTGTCGCCGCGGCTCTACGCTCCGTGAAAGGGTACAAGCGCGACGAGGGGCAGACGCTACCTGACCCTTCCCGAGTGGCTCCTCGTTTACTACCCGGCCGAGTACGCCGCCTCGCTGCTCGCGCGTCCGCCGAGCGCGTTCCCGTACTTCGGCTCGATCGCGCAGTTCTGGAGCTACCACGGGAAGGCCAGCGCCCTCACGCGGGGCAAGTACCCGTTCAACTGGGGCTATCACGTGATGGTCTCGGTGATCGGCGGAAGCTACACGATCGAGAACGCGCTGAAGGGCGCTCTACGAGGGACCGTCGGCCGCCTGACGGAGTGGATCTCAAGCGACGCGACGACCCAGGAAGACCGATTCGCCGCTGAGGCGGCGCAGGAGTACGTCGATTTCATTCGCGTCGACCCTTGGTACGAATTCTCGTTCGTCCGCGAGCTCAAGCGCCTCTGGGCCGAGACGGAGTTCGTCGGTCCCAACCTCATTCGAAAATGGGAACGGAAGGCGATCTTGAGCGTCGAGTATCTGGTCAAGGCCCAATACGCCACGCTGATCAAGGTGGCGACCAAGGCGGCGTACGGCGACGCCGACAGCGCGATGCTGCTGCGGGCCGAAAACGTGACGCCCGAGGCGCTCGCCGGAGAGGCGAAGGTCAAGGTGCTGGACCGGTTCGAAGACGGCTCGGTGCTGCTGTCGCTTCCGCGCTACGAGGAATTCCGCGACACAGCGGAGCGTCTGGCCGCCGCCGGAGTTCGTTTCCGGAGATCGCCGGTAACGGCGAGATCCTCCTCACGAGCGTCGTGCCCGCGGGTTGGCGATTCGAGTTGCCCGAAGGAACGCTGCTCTTCGAAGAGCCGCTGATCACGGACGCAACGCGAAAACGCGTCGGCATCGGCGCTCCGGTCGGATCGCTCCATCAAATTCTGCTCCGGCTCGCCGACAGCCACCTCGAGGTCGAGCACATCTACGACTACTGAGCACGACGAGTCCGCGTCGGTCTCCATTAAGATCGCGTTCGTGGATCGCTCGCTGACCCGCCGGCTCGTCCCCACGACGATCCTCTGCATCGCGATCGCCGCGGCCGTCCCGGTTTCGCCGCGGAAGCGGACGGGCCCGAGACGACGCGAACAGCCGGCCTGTTGCGCGTTCACTGGGACTACCCCGCGAAGGCTTCCTCGGTTTCGGCGTGGTCGTCGCGAAGCTGCCGTCGAGCTTCGGGTGCCGCACGGCTTGCCACTTCAACGCGCGTAACGGTGCAAGGCGCCGCGGGGCTCGGGGCGGGGAGCTTGCGGTCGGGTACGGCAGCCTCGTCGGGGAGTCCGGGCACGGAGACTGGCTGCTTCGTCGCGACTTCATCGGGTACGGCGTGCGCGCCGCAATGGTTCGAACGTGGGCGCGAGCACGCTGGCCCCCGACGGGGACACCTTTCTCGGCGTGGAGGGCGCGATGGTGGTCGCGCAGTTCGGATTCCGGCTGGGCGTGTTCCGCCGGGTTGAGACCGTCCACGGCGAGAAGGACTGGCGCGTGTTCGGCGGCGCCGGATGGGGGTTCTGAGGTGAGGACCGGCCGGCTCGTTCTGGTCATCGTTCTGGCAGCCGCGACGGCCGGGCCGGCCGAGGCGCTCGAAACCGATCAGTTCTACGCATGGACGCGGCCGCTCGCGGATTCGACCGATGCGTTGAACGCCGAGATTAACGCAGGGATCGAGGAGGTGCTAGCGCGTGTCAACGCCGGCCGCCGCCAGCACTCGTGCCCCGACGTCACCGAGGCGATTCACCGCCGGTTCGAGTTCGCGGTCGTCTCCCGTATCGAGCTGTGGGCCATGCAGACCGCTGTCGTCGAGCGTGCTCCCGCCGACCCCGACGAGGAGTCTTCCTACAGGCGCGGGTGGCTCTACGGCGAGACCTCGGCGCTCGACCCGATCCGCTGGATGCCGCCGAGCCCCACGATCGAGGTCGCCGGCGTCCGCATCGGCGCCGACAAGCTCGGCCACTTTTTGCGATGGGGCGAGCGCCGAAAAGTCGTACCGGCGCGCCCGGAAAGGCGGGGCTTCCGAGGAAGAGGCTGTCCTGAAGGCGATGCGGCTCAACATCCTTGCGGAGCGCACGGTCATGGGCAACAGCGGCTCAGGGGTCTTCTCGCCGGCCGATCTCGAGGCGGATTTCCAAGGTCTGAGTTTCTACCGCGGGCTTTGCGATGCTGCCGCGCCCGCCCTCCAACGAATGCCGGATGGATGGCACCTGGAACGGCCGTTCGATCTTCGCGATTACGTCACGCCGGAGTGGGACGAGTCCTGGCAGCCGAATGTTTACTCGCCGGGACGATGGACCAAGGTCAGGCCCGTGATGCGGCACCACTGCGACGAGCTCCGGGCTCCGGAGGTCCAGAGGCGAAGGGCCGATTACACCGAGCGCGATCGCGAGACCCCGGTCGAGACGATCATCCGCGACCTGGTGGCGGCCGGGAAGCTCGAGGATCCCGCGCACTTCACGATCGACGCGGCGTGCGCCGGGACGGACCCACCTTAATTGTTCGCCGCGCCCTCTTGGATCCACGTGAGCGTGGTCTCGTACTGGGACCCGCTGGTGGGCCAAAGCGTGCCGCCGTCGTGGCTGACCGCGCCGCCCAAGCAATTCGTGCGCGAAGGCTTCTTCAAGATCAGGCTGTCGCAGGGCTGGGCGACGTTGACGCGCCGCTGACGGCCTGGAATACGGCGGACGCGCTGCCGGTCAGCTTGAGCCCACCTGCGGGTGTTGACCCGGAATGACACTCCTCCCGCGCACGTCGGTGACGCGGTGAACAGCGGGTAGACCTGACCGGCATAGCTCACGAGCGTCGTGGCCGTCAGCGCGTTCGATGGAGCCGAGTCACCTTCCGCGTTGAAAGCGCGGACGCGATAGGTGAAGGTCTGGTTCCCGCTCAGCGAGCCGTTGGTGAAGCTCGTGACGCCGGCGCTCACGGTTACGAGCAGAGAGAACGCCGAAGTCGTCCCCGGCGCGCGCTCGATCCTGAATCCGGTTTCATTGTTCGAGTTGTCGGTCCACGCGATCACGATCCGCGTCGTCGTGCGTGAGTCTGAGCACCAGATTCGAGGGGGCGAAGGCGCCGCCGTGCCGGTCGTTCCGGCGATCGCATTGAGTAGGCCGAGTTTCCACCGGCGTTGAACGCTCGCACACGATACGTGAAGGTCAATGCCGGGACGAGCCCGGTGTCGGAGAACGTGGTGACGTTGGGACCGACGGGTTGCGATCTGAGTGAAGGTCGAGGTCGTCCCCGGCGCGCGCTCGATTTTGAATCCGTCCTCGTTGTTCGAGTTGTCGGCCCACCCGATGACGATTTGAGTCGTCGTGCTGGAGCTGAGCACCAGGTTCGAGGGGGCGAAGGCGCGGCCGTGCCGGTCGTCCCGGCGATCGTATTGGAGTAGGCCGAGTCTCCGCCGGCGTTGAACGCACGCACGCGATAGGTGAACGTCGACCCAGCGGCGAGGTCGGTGTTCGAGTAGGTCGTGACGTTGGCGTGGACCGTCGCGATCTGAGTGAAGATCGAGGTCGCCCCCGGCGCGCGCTCGATTTTGAACCCGTCCTCGTTGTTCGAGTTGTCGGTCCACCCGATGACGATTTGAGTCGTCGTGCTGGAGCTGAGAACCAGGCTCGAGGGGGCGAAGGCGCGGCCGAGTCGGTCGTTCCGGCGATCGTGTTGAGTAGGCCGAGTCTCCGCCGGCGTCGAACGCACGCACGCGATAGGTGAACGTCGACCCAGCGGCGAGGTCGGTGTTCGAGTAGGTCGTGACGTTGGCGCCGACCGTCGCGATCTGAGTGAAAGTCGAGGTCGTCCCCGGCGCGCGCTCGATCTTGAAGCCGTCTTCGTCGCTCGAGTTGTCGGTCCAGCTCAGGTTGATCTGGCTGACGGTCGTCGAGGTGATCGCCAGGTTTGTCGGGGCCGCGAGAATCGAGCCGCCGGTCGTTCCACACGCGGTGTTCGAGTACGCTGACTCACCCGTCGTGTTCGTGGCCCGCACGCGGTAGCAGTATTGAGTGGCGTTCGTGAGTCCAGCATCCGTGTGCGTCGTCGTTCCGGCCGGGAGCGCGGCGATCTCCGCGAAGCTCGTCGTTCTCCCGGAGCGCGCTCGAGACTGAATCCGGTCTCGTCGCTCGAGTTGTCGGTCCGGCTGAGGGCGATCTCGCTGGTGGTGACGGAGCTCACGGTGAGATTGCTCGGGGACTGAGCGGATTGCCGGCGACGGGGTTGTCATCTTCTTGGATGCAGCCCACGGCGACGGGGAGGAGCAAGAGAGGCAAGAGCGCGATCCATTCGATCTTGAAATTCATGGCACAAGCTAGTAGCGGAAGCTTAGCGCCGCGGCCAGGTTTCCGGGGCCCGCCTCAGTTGTTCACCGCGCCTTCGACGATCCATTGGCGCGTCGTCTGGTACTCAGGCGACCCGGTCGACCAGTAGAGTCCGCCAAGGTGGCTGTGACAGTCCCGCCCGAGCAATCCTTGTTCGAGGGTTTCTTCAAGATCAGGCTGTTGCAGGCCTGGGCGAGGTCGACCCGCGCCCTCACCGCCGGGATTATCGCCGACGCGCTCCCGCTCAAGTTGAGCCCGCCCGAGGGACTCGATCCGACATGGCACGAGGTGCACCCCGACGAGGCCCAGAACCCATGAACCTGGGTGGCGTAGCTCACGAGCGTCTTCCCCGTCACCGTGTTCGACGGAGCCGAGTCACCGCCCGCGTTGAACGCACGTACGCGATAGGTAAAGCCCTGGTTGGGACCGGGACCAGTGTCGACGAATGCGACAACGCCGGCGCCGACGGTCGCAATCTGAAGGAAGGTCCCCGTCGGCCCCCCGCTGCGCGCTCGATCCGGAAACCGGTCTCGTTGCTCGAGTTGTCATTCCAGGCGATCGCAATCTGCTCCCGTCGTTGCGGAGGTCAGAATCAGGTTCGAGGGCGCCGACGGGGGAGCCACGCCGGTCGTGCCGGTGATCGTGTTCGAGTAGGTCGAGTTCCCGCCGGCACCGAACGCGCGCACGCGGTAGGTGAAGGTCGTGGCCGACGCGAGCCCCGTGTCCGAGAAGGCAGCCACGCCGGCTCCCGCGCTCGCGATCTCACTGAAGCTCGCGGTCGTTCCCGGCGCGCGCTCGATCTTGAATCCATCCTCGTCGCTCGAATTGTCGTTCCAGGTGAGATTGATCTGACTCGCGGTCGTCGAGGATACGGCCAGGTCCGGACGGAGCCGCAGGCGGCGGAAGGTTGGTTTGCCCGCAGACGACGTCCGAGTAGGGCGGAGAGTCCTACCAGGCTTCTGGCCCGCACGCGATAGCAGAACTGGGTGTTGGCAGGAAGACCCGAATCCGTGTGCGCCGTCGTATTGGACGGAAGCGCGGCGAGCACGGTGAAAGCGGTTGTCCCACCGGGCCGCGCGCTCGAGGTCGAACCCCGTTTCGTTCGGTCGCGTTGTCGTGCCAGGAAAGCACGATGTCGCTCGAGGTCACGGAGTCCACGGCCAGCAGCGAGGGTGGCGCGGGCGGGGTCGCTGGTCACGCCTCGTCGCCCGAGCCGCAACCCACTGCGGCGCCCAGGACCAGCACGAACGCGATCCAAAGTGCCATCCGCGCGGCCTTCGGCTCATGCTTCCCCCTCCACCGGTGCGATCAGAAGCTGTAGCTGAAACCGAGTACCCCGGACACGCTGCTGGTCAGTCCGTCATCCGCGATCGGAACGAGCGCGCCGATCGAGATGAGCCCACTTCCCGCCGGGGTTGATCTTCACCCCCACGGCGCCTTGGAGAAGGTTCTCGGTCGTCCTGGGTCGCGACGAGCTGAGTCAGGGTGTTGGACTCGATCGGGCCGGCGTCGGACCCCACCCGCGCCAGGAACTCCGTGGGAGCCTGCTCAGGAACGGTGGCGTCGAGAAGGTAGCGACCGATGATGTCGGAGGGCGAACGTCACGCGGGGGTGGCATTCGGCCTCGAAGCCCACGACGTGAGTCGACCTCGTCGGGGAAATCGCCCGCCACGATCCGACGTTCCCAGACGAAAGCGTGTAGCCGACGTTGGCGTGCGGCGCGAACTTTCCGAGCGCCCACGATCCGATGCCGTAGATCTGGCCTGATAGGACGCCCGTACCGAGGAAGTTGTCCTCATCGCCCGTAGGAACGCGGATGGTCGAGTCCGAGACCGATTCCGTTTCCTTCTTGGGATCGAGGAAGTTGTACTTTGCCTCGGAGAACGACGTCCCCGATCCCGCCGGCGCTCTGGGTGTCATACACGGTGTTCGTCAGACCGCCATTGGTGAAAAGATGGAAGGCCGGGCCGACCTTGGTCGCCAACTGCTGAATGGTTTGGGAGTTGGTGATGCTCAAATCGGCGGTGACCAACGGGACGATCAGACCCACGTCGAAGCGATCGGTCACACCGAAGGTCCCCTGGACGAGCGCCGGTGTCGATCCTCAGGTTATAGCTCAGTTGATTGGTGATGACGTCGCCTTGGAAGTAGGGGGTGAGGCGGTCCGCGCCCTCCAGCTCGTGCAGAAGCTGGATCGTGAGCGACCCGTCCGTGAGGTCGACCCCATTGAGCTGATCGAAGGAAGAGTGGAGGTACTGGACGCCGACACGTCCCACCGGTGCTTGCCGATGGTCAGCCCGCGTTCGGCGAACTGGGGACCGAACGTCGTGGAGTTCCTGCTTCCCACGCCCGTCGTCGGATCGATCGTCGAGGTGAAGCCTCCGGCTGCGGATCCCGTCGGGATCGTCGTGAGCTGGCTCGCGATCGCCTGATTGAGTCCTTGAACCAACGCCAGATTCTCGGGGGCGTTTTCGAGGGTAGCAGTGTGCTGGTGACCCGTGACGGAGAAGCTCGGTATCGGTCGCCTGGAGTAGCCAGGTTCCTCAATGTGAAGTCTTCAGCAAGTGCCCCTTGGAATGCGAACAGGCAAGCCACAAGAATGACGATCGAAAGGCGACGAGTTGGCATGAAAGGATCCCCCTTCGGAGTGGCGGCGAGCACGTACTGATCGCGCGCAGCTTCGGGCGGGAGGGTGCAAGTCAAGGCCGAATTTCGCGCGCCTCGAACCCCGGGATTAGAATCCGCCGTCGCAACATGGGGACACTCGCTTGGCCGCACCGAAGGTCATCGGCCCGTACGAGATCGTCGAGCTCCTCGGCCGTGGAGGGATGGGTGAGGTCTACAAGGCGATCGACACCCGGATGTACAACCGGCCGGTCGCCCTGGAAGCTGATCTCGGAGGCGCTCGGCGCCGACCCCGGGCGCTCTCCCGATTCGACTTCGAGATCGAGACGGCGGCCAACCTCCGCCACCCGAACATCGTCCAGATCTACGACCGCAGCGGCGAGTACGAGGGGCCGGCGCTACTTCGCCATGGAGTTCCTCGAGGGGAAGGATCTCGTGAGCGTGATCCAGGAGCGCGCGGCGCGAGCGCTGGACGGGCGCGTCGAGATCATCCTCCACACTGTGCGACGCCCCTGGACTACGCGCACACGCGGGAGAAGCCGGTCGTCCATCGCGACATCAAGCCGGCCAACGTGCTGGTGACGACCCGCGGCGGAACGGACCACGTGAAGCTCCTCGATTTCGGGATCGCTCACGTCGACCGCTCCGACCATACGCGCACGGTCGTCCAGCCGGGGACGACCCTCTACATGTCTCCGGAGCAGCTCAACGACGCGCCGGTCACGCCCCGGTCGGATCTGTTCTCCGTCGGCATCGTCGCCTTCGAGCTGTTCGCCGGAGTGCATCCGTTCAAGGGGCGGACGGATTACCTGACGAGCTCCAACATCATGTTCGAGAAGCAGCCGTCGCTGAGATCGCTCGAGCCGGCGGCTCCCGAGGCGCTCGAGCTCCTCGTCGACGCGCTCTTGGAAAAGGACTCCGGAAGCCGCATCGGATCGGCCGCCGAGGTCGCCGCCGAGCTGCGCAAGGTCGTCCGGCAGCTCCGGTCGGGGCCCACCGACCTCGACCCGCCGTCTCTGGGGAACGTCGATGAGATGACGTCGCTCATGGTCGAGCGGATCGTCCATTTCGCGAAGTCCAAAGAGCGCGCGGGCGCCCTGGTCGAAGCGCTCGAGGCGTACAAAACGCGCTTTGCTCCTCGCCCCGGGCGCGGCCTGGCTCCAGGCGCAGGTGACGCGGATCGACGCTGCCATGAACGCCGCGCCGCAGCCTGCGGTCGAGCCGGCCGAAGAGACCGACTCGGCCTTCACCTCTTCTCGCAACCGCCATCGCGAGGCGTTCATCGGCGAGAGGCTCGCCGAAGCCGGTGCGGCGCTCGACGACGGCGATCTCGACAAGGCCAGCTCGGATCGTCGCGGGCGTGCTCCGGAAGTACCCGGACGACTCGCGGGCGCTCGTCCTGATGGACCGCATCGTGCTGATTACCGACCGGGGAGCTGCTGACAGGCGTATCGCGCCGGCACCCGCGCCGCGCGCGAGCGCTGGCGAACGGCGACCTCGCGGCGGCCCGCCGCTCGTGCGCGGTGGCGGTTGCCATCTGGCCCGACGACGACGAGGGTCCTCGCTCGATCGTGAGATCGAGGAAATGCCCGCAAAGTCGTGAGGTGGCGGCGGCGCTCGCGCGTCTGCGACGACGTGCTGGGAGCGCGCCGCCGGCGGAGGCGTCTCCGGACGGCGGGTTGCCTCCAGAGGCTCGCTGCCTGCGCGGGCGCAGATGCGGCTCCGCCGCGCCGAGGAGGATGGGAGCCGCGGCGTCGCTCGCCGTGGAGAAGGCGGGCGCCCTTCTAAGGGATCGAGCGCGAAGCGAACCAGCACGCGGACAGAGCGGCAGAAGCGGCAGCGGGAGGCCGAGAGCGCGCGCTGGCGGAGATCGCCGGGCTCATGGGCGAGGCGCGAGCCGCTCTGGATGCCGCGAGCGGCGCAACCGGCGCCGCGGCCATGCAGGCTGCGCTGGACCGGTGTTCGAGCCAGTGTAGCTGAATCCTCAGCGAGGAAGGCGAGAGGGCTGGGCGCCGATCGCGGCGGAGACTTCGGGATCTAGCAGCGCGTCTGCCGAATCGAAGCGGCGAGAGGAGCTGGACGGAAGGCGGATCGCGCTCGACGCCGAGCAGGAGCGCGAGGCCCGCGCCCGTGCCGATGCGATCCGAGCCGGGATTGCGGGAGCTCGATGGCCTGGACCCTGTCCCGCGCCGAGGCCCGTGTCGCGAGCTTCGCGCCGAGCTCGGAACGGCCGCGACCGCCCGGCCGTCCGCTCCCGGATTGAGTGAGCTGCGAGCCAAGCTCGACGGGGTCGAGTCGCAGATCGCAAAACGGCTGCAGGACGAGAGGCGCGCCAGGAAGGAGGCGCGACCGAGCGGCCCAGGAAGAAAGGACCGCCTCGCGCGCGAGAAAGCGCTGGAGCAGGAGGCGCGCAGCGGGCCGCCCGGGAAGAAGGGACCGGCTCGCACGCGAGAAGGTGTTGAGGAGAACAGCGCCGGCGGCGGAGCGAGCGGCCGCGAAAGCCGAGCGGCTGCGAAGTCTCTTGCTGGACCGAAGCGCGCGCCGGATACCGCGAGGCCGACGATCTGGCGGCTCGATCGATCACGGAAGCCGACCGTGCGCGGCGCGCCGTGCGTCGCCGCCTCGCCGCGCCGTCGACGGATGCTGAAGATCGAGGCGGGGATGAGGAGGCCAAGGCCCTCCGCAAGCGCATCGAGCGGCTCGAAAAGCTGGCGAGCGAGCATGCGGCTTCCGCTGCACAACTCCGGGAGACTGCCAAGCAGCGCGAGCGCGAGCTGGTGCTCCAGCGGCAGGAAAAGCGGGCCGCGCTCCGTCGCGTGCTCGTTCGCGGTGCGATCGCCGTCGTGGTCGCGGCCGTTCTGGCAGGGGGTTGGTTCGGGTATTCGAAGTGGTCGGAGAGCCGTGAGCGGGCAGCGCAAGCCGACGGGGATCGACTCGAGGCGGAGAGGAAGGAAAGGCAGACCCGCGACCGGGCCGAGGCGTCGAAGGCGCTGTCGGATGCCGGAGAGGAACTGGCGCGCTTGCGATCAGGCATCGCCGGAATCACGACGGAGCCGCAACGAGGCCAAGCACCTGTCCGACTGCGACACGGTGATCGAGAAGATAAACGGGGCTGGAAAGCTAGACCTGGCCAATGGCGACGCCGCACGTCTGCTGGCGACGGCCTCAACCTGAAACCGAGATTCGAGGCTTGCCCATCCCGGAAGTTCCTCGCCGCCTCCACCGGCGGACCAGACGGCGCTGAATGCAACGCTGAAATCGATTCGCGACGATCTCCGTTTCAGCGGGGAGGTCCCCATGGGCCGCTCGCGGAGGTCGATCGGGGGCTGCAGCGCGCCGATCACGGGATCGGTCTCGCGAAGAGTGTGCTCGCGGGCGACCCGGGGCACGCCGAGACCAGGCTCTCCTGGGGCAGCTCCAGTCCACGCGAAAGACGCTGGTCCGTTGGCAGCAGGAGCTGCGCGCCGACGGCACGAGGAAGGGCGAGCGGCAAAAGGCCGATCTGGCATCGGCGGCGGCGCTGCTCGACAAGGCGGAGGCGGCTCTCAAAGTCGAAGCGTGGAGCCCGCGGCGGCGCTGGCGGACACCGACCGGGTTGCAAGAACAGCTGGACCGCCATCCTTCGCGATGATCTTCATCAGCGCGACGCGTTGACCCTCCGCACCCGGACGACGGGGTCACGCGAGGGCTCAACAAACTCAAGAACGCGAAACCGGAAGAAGTCGCCAAGCCGATCGAAAAGGTAAAGGAGACTCCCAAAGAGCAGCCAGCCACCGCGCTCGACATGAACGCGGTACAGAGCCTGTTCACCGCCTACAAGAGCGCGCTCATTGCTCGCGACTCCGACGAGAGATTCGAAAAGTGTACCCGGGATATCCCAGCATGGCCCAGCTCGGTAAGCTGCAGCAGTTCGAGTACGACTTCTCGATTCGTCAACGTCGACGCAGCGAAGAACCTGGTCGTCATTCGCCAGACCACGCGGATGCGCCAGGCGCTCGGTTGTGGGATCCACCCAACACGGCGACCCCTGCAGTACACGCTTGCCCGCAATCCAGCGGGGAGCTGGTACATCAGTCCGGGAGAATCGCGCCCAAGTGATGCGAAAGGACCGGTAGGGCGGGGCTATACTCGCGACGTCGGCCCTCGAGCCCCTCAACTTCCGTTTTACGCTCGGGTTCGTTTGGCGTCGGGCGAGCCGTGGCGCCTGGTCCCGCTCTTCGTTGGGCTCGCTCCCGGAGACGTCGCTCGGCGAGATGGACCGGATCCTCGGCACATCGCGGGCGACGATGCTCGGCCCCGAGCACGGCGAGCTGTTCGCGCTCGAGACGTTCCTCCTCAGGCTCGACTGGCTGCGCCAGTTGCTCGCGGCCATGGGCGCGCTCCATCGCTCGCAGCACAAGCCGCATCTGGGGCTGAGCGCGGAGACGGTGAGGGTCGGGGTGGGCGAGGCCGGTGTCTGGGGCTCGACGCTGTGGATCCGCGAGGACCGTGATTCTCACCTCCGGAGCGTCTCGAGAGACCGGCGACGGACAATTCGAGCCGATGCCGGGCCGATCGGCGGCATTCGTTCCTCCGGAGTGCCGGGGTGGGGCGGCATGGGTGCGCGGCCGTTGCCACCCGCGCGGGACCGCGAAGACGATCACCTCCGCCAAGACGTGGGAGTTTCACTTCGTGCCGACGGAGTCCGCCACGGAGACCCCGCAGAAGGGCACCCCCGATTCGGTTCGCGATGGACGATGCGGGGAGCCCGAGGGTTACCCGATCGAGGGGTCGCATCGACGTCGCGTTCGGGACGTCTGGGTGGTGACGGTCACCGATCCGTTCCGCTGGGAAGCCGGCTTGCGCGAGATGTTGAAGCGCGACGACGGACGCCCGGAGATCGTCAGTGCAGCCGGTCAGCGACCACGGGCTCGCCGATGACCTGTTACGCGATCGGCACGCTCTGGCTCTCGGCTCTCGTCGAGGCCAGGGCCATACCGAACGCGGTCCGTCTGCGCCAAGCGCCGCGCCGCCGCCAAGGGCAGCACGGCCGAGCCCAGGCCCGGGGTTCTATTCGACCGGAGGAGCGTCCCGGGCGGCGGCTTCCCGCAGATCTAGCTCGACAGCGCCCTCGACCTCGAGAACCGGCTCTGCGGGAGAGTGGCCGGCGGCTTCCCCGGCCGGGCGCCGAGCCCGTTTCCGCCGAGGTAAGAGGAGACGGTCCTCACCGGGCCATGCTCGCCGACGTTTCGGCGCTCGCCGCGGACGCAGGGAACCGGATCTTCGGATACGCCTCGGCCGACGCCGAGCTTCGGGCGGCGCTGGAAGGGCGCTCCGCCCGTCCAGCTTCGGTGGCGCGGCCGCGGCAGATCAGGGTTATCGTTGCCGCGATCCGAGGTCGGAAGATCCCCGCCAGGATGCGAGAAGGCGCGCGGAGCCGAATTGATGGAGCCATTGAGACCCATCCGTTGGCGTGAGGGCATGTTCGTTCGCCCTCACCACTTCCACACGCAGCTCGACCTCAACCTCGAGGCCAGGCAGATCGCGTATCACCAGGCGCTCGTCGGCAACGGGTGGGGGATCGTGCGGATGGAATTGGCCGAGGATCTCCTCGCGAACTACACGTTCGAGGTGAAATCCCTGAGGGCCGTGCTCCCCGACGGCACGCTCGTGGACGTGCCCGGAAACGGACGCCTGCCTGGGCGGACGCTCGATCCAAGAACAGCTCGACCTCGGGACGCGCGAGGGAAGTCCTGCTCGGCGTGAGGCGGATCGAAGAGCACGACGGCCGCTCACGCTCGATTCCGGTCCAGGGAAGGGGAGACCCGGTTTCTCCCGTCGAGGAGGAAGTCTTCGACCTCGACCTGGGACGCGAGCCCGCCCCGATCCAGAGGATGGAGTACGACCTTCAGCTCTTCCTCGATTCGGAGCCGAACCCAGGGTTACGAGGACCCTCCCCATCGCGAGCCTCAGGCTCACCGGGAAGCCCGAGCCAAGCCGCTGGAGCTGACCCCGGGTTCGCCGGTCCGACGTTGTCGCTCGCGGCGTCTCCGCCCTTCATTCCGCGACACGGGCGGTCGTGGAGCGGCTGCGCGACCGTGCTGCGGAAGCTCGAGAACGTTCTGCGGCGGTGAGAAAACCGGAGAGAAGATCCGTGAGCTGATCCTGTACCAGGCCCTCGCGAGGCTGCCTTCCGATCTTGCGGGATCTGGTTCGGGTCGGGAACATCCACCCGCGGGTCTGCTATCTCGAGCTGGCGCGGCTGGCGGGCACGCTCTTCTTCCCGCGACAAGCAGGGCCGCTCCTTCGACGAGATCCCCGACTACGATCACCGGAGTCAGGACCGGTTTTCCAGAAGCTCTCGATCTGATCACCGAGCTGTCCGAGCCGATATTCACGAAGAATACGAGCGGATTCGCATGGAGCGCGAAGGCGACTTGTTCATCGCCGCTCTGCCGGCGGACGCGAAGATCCCCAGGCGCGCGCGTCTTTTTCGAGGTCGAGGCGCCGGACTCGTCTCCGAAGCTTCGCGTCATGTTCATGGCGGCCAAGATCAGCAGCCGCGGCGCCAGCGCGACATCTTCAGCAGAACATCGTCGCCCGGCGTGGGGACCGAGCTCCAATCGAGTCCGCCCGCCGTGCTCAGCCACCCTAAGGAAACGTTTTTGCGGCTGAAGACCGACGAAAGCGACGAGTGGCGGAGCCACGTGCTCTCCTCCGGTGAGCTGACGGTCTTTCTTCGCGATTGCCCGTCGGACGTAGGCATCTGGCTGGTCGTGGTCACTCCCGGAGCAGCGTTGAGGAGCCGATGAGCGATCGAGTACGGTCGTGGGGGCGCGTGGGGCCGAGGGCCCTGCGACCGGCGCCCCAGATTCGAGGACGAAGACGGCGGCCGTGACGGACAGCGCGAGCGGCGCATCCTCGCTTCGAGGATCTCGACGATCAGGACGAGCCGGCGCCGCGCCGGCGCCGTCCGGCGCGAGCGGAAGCACGCCGTCCTGCGCGACCTGCGCGCCGACCGGCCGCCCCGGGGTTTTCGCCAGGCTCTTCTCGGAACGGCCGACCGTCCCGACTGAGACATCGCGGCCGCGAAGAGTACCGACCGGGACTACGCGCAGGACGAAGACGAAGATCGGGCGCGGCAGCGGGCAGTATTCGCGGGAGTCGTGGGACGAGGACGATCGCGGAGAGCGCCGCCCTCGCACCCGGAAGCTCAGCCTGATGGATCTATGCACGCCGGTCTTCGCGTCTACCTCGATGCTCGCCGCGGACGCGGAGGATGCGCATCCCTCCTACGGCCAGTTCGCCAGGAGGTGCTCGCGGCGCTGCGAAGAGGATCGAGACCGAAGCGCCGGAGCACGGCGTCGATCGCGAGGACGCCCAGGACGCGGTCTGCGCCCTCTGCCTGTTCCTCGATCCGGGACATCGCGACCTCGGAATGGTCGGGAAAGGGCAATGGGCGAACGAGCCGCTGTACGCCGTCAAGCTTCAGGACCCGGAGGGAGGGATCAACTTCTTTCGGCGGCTGGACGAGATGGGGGAATAGGCGCGCGAGGTCAAGAGGTCTTCTCGTCTGCCTGGCGATGGGATTCACCGGAAAATACGCCGAGCTCAGGCGGCGCAGCAGGCGGCGAAGCTCGGGGAGATCCACCAGCGGGTGCTCCGCAGCATCCACGCCACGCGCCGCTCGACAGCGTCGATGGAGCTGTTCCCGAAGCCTACGAGGCGGCGGAGCCGCTCGTCGATGACGATGCCGCCGCCGCCGAAGTATGGATCACCGCGAGCTTCGCCGTCGTCGCCGTCGCGGTGATCTCGTTCGCGCTCCTCCTGTGGGCGGCGCACGGGGCGCCTCGGGAACCCGCGCGCCAGCTGAAAGCCGTGACCGTCTCCGAGGCGACGCGGATGAAGGGCGCCTGGTCGCGCTGGTCGTGCCCGCCTCGGTCGCCTCCGTCCGCGTTGGGCGCGTCGCCGCCGGCTACAGTCGCGGCGCCATCTCTCAAGGAGTCTGGCTCTGGCTCTGGCCGAGCCTTGTCGCAGTGCTGTGGCTCGCGCTCGGCATCGGCGCCTGGTCATGCGCTGGACGAAGTGGGCGTGGCCGCCGCTTGCCGCGTGCCTGGTGCAGCTCATCGGCCTCCTCTGCTCTTCGCGCGCACCATCCACCAGCCGATCGAGGTGCTCTGGTACTCGCTCGGCACGTTCGGTGCGGGTCACTTTGGTCATCCTCGTCGTCTGGCTGGTCGTGACGCCCGAACGCGCGCTCTCGAAAAGCGGCTCGTCGAAGAGCGGCGGCGAAGGGTGGACGCCCAGGCTCTCCAGCGGATCCGGAAAGGACATGGCCGGGCGCTCTCGATGCTCCGCCGCGCCGGAACCGGCCGTAACGCGATCTACGAGCTCCCGTGGCTTCTGGTCATGGGCCGGCCGCAGGGCGGCAAGACCTTCGCGATCAAGAACTCCCGGACTGAGCCTTCCGGTCCGCAAGGATTGGGTCGAGGGCGCCGGCGGCACGTTCACCGCGCGACTGGTTCTTCCACGAACGAGATGATCTTTCTCGACACCCCGGGAAGTGGGTGCGGGAGGGGGTCTCGGAGGAAGGGTCCAAGAACTGGATCGAGCTGCTCCGCCTCTCTGAGGCGGCATCGAGAGCCGCCGTCCGCTCGACGGGCCTGGTCGTCGTCGTTCCCGCCGACGATCTCCTGAGCAAATCGGCGGACGAGCTCGAAGAGCAAGCCGCGCACGTCCGCAGGTCATCGACCTGATCCACGAGGAGCTGAAGTTCCGGTTCCCGGTCTATCTCCTGGTGAGCAAGACCGACCTCGTCGAAGGTTTCGTCGATTTCTTCAAGGGCCTTCCCGCCAACCGCAAGCATCAAATATTTGGCTGGAGCCATCTCCGATCGAACGATCGCGAAGCCGTCACCTCGATCCGGAGCGCGTTCGGCCGCGTGCTCCGCCGCATGCAGGCGATCCGCCTCGGGATCTGGCGGCGCACCGCCTCGGCCTCCGCGGTCCGCCGCCTGTTCTTCTTCACGGAAGAGTTCCGACGGCTCGAAGATCCGCTCGTCGAGTTCGCCGAGGCGCTGTTCCAGAGCGACCCCTTTCCACGAGACACCAGGTCTTCTGCGGCTTCTACTTCACCAGCGCAACGCAGGGCGACGGTACGCCGCTGGGGCAGGCGATGGGCCAGCTCGCGCGCAACCTGGGCGTGCGCAGCGCGCCGCCCGCCCCGGGAGAGACCGAGGCGGAAGCGGAGCTACTTCCTACTCGAGATGTTCCGCACGCTCGCGGTCGGCGACGAGGGACTCGTCTCCCGAACGGCGGGACGTACTGGCTGCGGCGCCGGCGCGACACCGTGCTGGCCGCCTTCCTGCCGGCCACCGTCGCCGCCCTGATCCTCTTCTTCGGATTGATCTCCTACGCGTGGAACCGGTCCATCTATCGCGACGCGGCGGAGGACATCCCGAAGATCGTCAGCAGTCTCGAAACGAAGGCAACGTCGCAACCGACGCGCTCGAGGCCCTCGAGGACATCGACCGGATCCGTGACTATCACCACAAGATGCGGGGGTTCACGATCTTCCGCGGCCTGGGAATGCGCCAGCCGGGCGAGCTTGCCGGACGAGACGTTCCGGATCTTCCGCGACGAGCTGAACACGCGCGTGCTCGCGCCTTCGTTCGAGCGTGCGCAGGAGATCGCCGTCGATCTCCAAATCCGACTTCGCCACCCGGGCCGACGCGTTCTACAGCGTGGTTTGGCTCCGTCAGGGAAACGCCGCCGAGTACGGCGACGACCTCAGGGGTTCGAGGCGATCTGGAGCGGCCTCGGCCCTGAACAGGCGGACGAGGCGCGCCAGCTCCTGGTGGCACTGAAGTTGAAGAGCTGCTCCGATACGCCCCCTCGCAGAACAACATGCTGGCAGGGTTCGATCTCGCCGGTGTCGCCGAAGCGCTGCGGAAAGACACGGCCGCGCAAGGCTCCGCCTCCGCGATCCGGCGCTATGTGGCGTTCCAAGACCAGTGCGACGCCCCGGCGGACGCCCAACGAGATCCGACGCTGCAACCAGCTGCTGCGTGGCATCCTGAGCTTCGGAGAGAAGGACTACCGCCGTCTCAGCAAGAATCTCCAGAATCTAAAGAACGATCTCGGGACATCCAGAGCGAAGAGTCAGAGCCAGCGCGGCCTTGGACAGCCTCAGGGACGTCAAGCCTCGGAAGGCGACGGAACGCTGCTTCGCAGACGTTCGAGGCGGACCTCGTTCCCCAAACTCAAGGCCTATTACGTCGACCCGCAAGAGACGGCAGATCAAGAGCTGCCAGTCGGAGGTCGCTCAGAAGGGAAGAGCGTCGTATTCGACGTGTTGAAAGCGCAAGACACCGACCAGAAGAAGCTAGCAAATACCGCAACTGAACGGTGCTGGCTAC
>ERZ1370068.5998-contig-4998_pt1 | contig 26049 bp, 30 predicted proteins | sample MGYA00561227_ERZ1370068 | MGnify/ENA primary metagenome ERZ1370068 (study PRJEB38410, sample SAMEA6850437) | metagenome | study: Metagenomic assessment of the ecological functions of the soil: analysis of the soil microbiota associated with the...
GCTGCTACGTATTGCCGCCCAGGTGCCGGCGGCGATCGCGGTGGTTGTTCAGGGGCGGCCTTCCCGGGGGTGCTGCCCGCTGTCTCGCGGAGTCACCATGCTCCGGGGCGGGTCCGGATGTCGCCGCCGCTGCGGGCTTACCGCGGCTCGGCTCAACGATGAGCTGTCAGCCGACCAGGTGACGTCGGATCTGCAGCCGACCAGCCAGTGACTTGGCGGCCGCGACGAGTGTGGCACTGCCGCTTAGCAGCGTCGGCGAAGAGCATCGCCGGTCTTCGGGTTCGACGTAGAGCTCGTTGTCGATGCCGGCGTAGCCCGTGGCCCATCGAGCGCTTGATGACGATGATCGACTTGGCGTGGTCGACGTCGAGGATCGGCATGCCGCGAGACCGGCGTGCCGGGCGGCGGGCGGCCGGGTTGGTGACGTCGTTGGCGCCGACGACGAGGGCGACGTCGGCCCGGTCGAACTCGGGGTTGATCGTCGTCCATCTCGCTTGAGCTGGGGTAGGGCACGTTGGCCTCGGCGAGCAGGACGTTCATGTGCCCGGGCATCCGGCCGGCGACCGGGATGGATCGCGTAGTCGACGTCGACGCCGCGTGCCTCGAGCAGCGTCGGCCAGCTCGCGGACCGCGTGCTGGGCCTGGGCGACCGCGAGGCCGTAGCCGGGCACGATGATCACCGACTGGGCGTAGGCGAGCTGGATCGCGGCGTCGTCGGCGCCGATCGCGCGGACGCTGCCGCCACCGGCGCACCGACCGCGGCCGTACGGTCCGTCGCCGCTGCCGAACCCGCCGATCGATGATGTTGAGGACCGACCGGTTCATGGCGTCGGCCATCGAGCTTGGTCAGGATCGCCGCCGGAGCGCGCCGACGAGCGCGCCGGCGATGATCAGGACCGGCGTTGCCGAGCACGAAGCCGGCCATCGCGACCGCGGTGCCGGTGAACGCGTTGAGCAGCGAGATGACGACCGGCATGTCCGGCGCCGCCGATCGGCAGCACCATCGTGCACGCCGAAGACGAGCGCGGCCAGCGACGACGATGAGCAACGCCGACAGCGTCTGCGCGCCGGCGCACGTCAGACCGCAGGCGGCGCCGCACGATCACCGCGAGCGGCCGCGTCGCGAGCCGGCCGCCCGGGCAGCCATGACCGGCTGGGACCCGTGATGAGCCCATGCAGCTTGCCGGCCGCGATCGAGCGAGCCGGTGAAGGTGATCGAGCCGATGACGACGTCGAGGACGGTCGGCGACGTTGACCGTGCACGCCGGCAGGCGCCGCTCGTAGGCGGATGTAGTCGTCGATCGCGATGAGGGCCGCCGGCGCCGCCGCCGACCGCGTTGAACAGCGACACCAGCTGCGGCATCGCGGTCATCTGCACGGTCGCGCGCCGAGTGTAGGCCCGGCCGCAGCCGACGCAGCGCACCGGCGATCAGCACCGTCCAGCCGGTCGCGTTCATCGTGCCGCCGTGGATGATCACGGCGAGACGCCGCCACCGCGACGACCATGCCGAAGGCTCGACACCTGGTTCCCGCGCCGCGCGGTGGCCGGGAGTTCATCAGGTGCAGGCCGAGGACGAAGCAGGCCGGCCGCGAGCAACGTACGCCAGGCTGGACGATCGTGATGATCGAGTCCCGACATCACATGGCCCGTATCCGGGCAGCGGGCGCGCACCGCGCGCCCGCGCGGTTCGCTCGCACATCCGCGTCGGCGGCCGTCGACGCGCCGGCATCGGGCCGCGCCTGGAAGCATCTTCAGCATCCGGCCGGTGACACGCGTAGCCGCCGACCACGTTGGCGGCAGCAAAGGGGCGGCGGCGATGAAGCGTCGTGACGTAGCCCAACGGGCTGTGCGACGGACGAGGACAGGATCGCGACACCGACGGGACGACGCCGTGGATGGAGTTGGCGCCGGACATCAGCGGCGTGTGCAGGCGTCGCGGGCACCTTCGCTGATGACCTCGAAGCCGCGAGATCGCCAGCACGAGACGAGGTCAGGTCGCCACAGAACCGGTGCTCGCCGCGTCCGACCTGCGTTATCGGGCGTCCTTCGACGTCGGTGGCCGCAGGCATCACCGATTCGCGCCGCTCCTCCAGCAGTGCTTCGCGGTGGCCGGACGGCTGCACGATATCGCCGCCGTGGGTGATGACGACGCCGGCCTGGATCGTCGTCGCTGCGGGTCGATGGCCAGGGCGCGCCCGTCGGCCAGCCAGGTGCAGCAGCAGAGCGGTGATGTTCCGCGCGTAGGCGTTGGAAGCGGACGGTCGGCATGGAGGCGGAGGCCAGGTTGTCCGCGCCGATCACCGTCGACGCCGTTCGCGGTGACGACCATCTCGCCCGGCTGCCGGACACCGCACGTTCCCGCCCAGCGGGCTCGACCGCCATGTCCACGATGACGCTGCCCGGCCGCATCCGGGAGACCGCCTCGACGGCGACCATCAGCGGCGGGCGCCGCCCGGGCACCTGCGCGGTGGTGATGACGACGTCTTGCCTGACGATGTGGTCGGTGAGCTCGGCCTGCTGCGCGTCACCTGCTCTTCGGCGGTGAGCGCCCGGGCGTAGCCGCCGACCCCGCCACCGGGCTGCCGACCGAGGTCAGCTCGATGAACTGCGCGCCCAACGACCTGGCCTCTCCGTCGTGTTGGGGCGCACGTCATAGCCCGGACGATGCGCCCGAGCCGGCGGGCGGTGCCGATGGCCTGCAGGCCAGCCACGCCGATGCCGAGCACGAGGACCTTCGGCGGGCTCGACGCCGTGCTGCGGCGGTGATGAGCATCGGGAAGAACTGCCCGAAGGTGTCCGCGGCCACGATCACGGCCTTGCAGCCGGCCACGCTGGCCTAGTGAGGCCAGCGCGTCCATGCTCGTCCGCGAGTGAGCGTGCGGGGAGCCGTCCAGCTGACCGGCGGCGACGACTCCAGCTTGGCCAGGGCCGCCATCGCCTGCAGGATCGAGCAGTGGGCCGAGCGAGCCCGATAACGGGTCTGGTCCGGGCGCAGCAGCTCCAGCGCCGGACGGCCCACGGACAGCAGCACGTCCGCGTCGTAGACCCGCGCGCGGGTGGCGATCTCGGCGCCGGCCTGTGCGTACTGATCGTCGGTCAGCGCCGCACCGGATCCGGCGCCGGACTCCACCAGAACGGTCAGGCCTTCGGCGACCAGCCGGGCGGCTATCTCCGGTGTGAAGCGCGACGCGCGTTCTCCTCCGGGCGCGGTCTCAGCCACCACCCTGACCCGCAGCGCCATCCAGCTCCTCCGCCGTCCGCCAGCCCTGACACCGTATCTGTCGCTGGTGGGCGGCCGCTCGTGACGGTGAGCTCGTCGATACGGGCCAGCTCAGCGGCGTCGGGCTCCCACTGGCCGGCTCGGACGTTGGCGCGCACCTGCTCGGCCGAGGTCGCGCCCGCGATGACACTGGCCACGGCCGGCTGGCGCGGCCAGTGCCGCCGATGGCCACCTCGAGCAACGTGCGACCGCGTCGGCGGCGAACCGCTCCAGGTCCTCGATGACGTCGAAGGCCTTCCGCGGTCAGGAACTTGGCCTGGTCACGCTGCTCGATGCGGCTGCCGGGCGGCGCCGGCTCGCCGCGCCGGTACTTGCCGTGGTGAGCAGGCCGTTGGCCAGCGGGAAGTAAGGGGAGCAGGCCGATGGCGTAGTGCTCCAGCGCCGGCACCAGATCCTCCTCGACGCTGCGCTCCAGCAGGCTGTACTCGTTCTGGGCGCTGACGGAACCGTTCGAAGCCCCGGTCGCGCGCCACCCACTGCGCGTCGGCCACCTGCCAGCCGGCGAAGTTGGACGACCGAGGTAGCGGACCTTGCCCTCGTGCACGAGGTCGGTCAGTGCGCCGAGCGTCTCTCGATGGGCGTCTGCGGATCCGGAGTGTGCAACTGGTACAGGTCGATCCAGTCGGTGCGCAGATCGCGCAGCGACGACTCGACGGCCCGGCGGACGTAGCGGCGCGAACCCCGGGCGCCCCAGTCCTCGCCGCTTGTCGCCGCCGCGGCGGCGCACCGAACTGCCGAACTTCGTGGCGATCACCACGTCGTCGCGGCGGCCGTGCAGCAGGTCGCCGAGCCGCTCCTCGGACGCACCGTAAGAGTCCGCCGTGTCGATGAGCGTGATACCCGCGTCCAATGCGGCGTCGAGCACCTCCCGGCAGCCCTCGGCGTCCAGCTTCGTGCCGAAGTTGTTCGTGCCCAGCCCTACTACCGAGACGACCAGGCCCGAGTTCCCGAGTCGGCGGAACTGCATGTCAGCCACGCCGTAACCCTATGCGCCCCGGTTGTGCGCGGTCCGCGTCCCGGACGGGCGATACATTGCGGGCATGCAGGACAGCAGGCTGGTCGTGCTGTCCGGCCCGTCCGGCGTCGGCAAAGGCACGGTCGTGGCGAAAGTGCGCGAGCTGCATCCGCACGTCTGGGTCTCGGTGTCCTACACCACGCGGGCGCCACGCCCGGGTGAGGACCGACGGGGTCGAGTACTACTTCATCGACCGGATGAGGTTCGCCGAACTCGTCGCGGCCGGCGAGATGCTCGAATGGGACGAGCACTTCGGCAACCTCTACGGCACCCGCCGCGCGCCGGTCGAGGCACACCCGGCCGCGGGTGACCAGACGCTGCTGGAGATCGAGCTGCACGGCGCCCGCCAGGTCCGGGCGGCGATGCCCCAGGCGTACCTGGTGTTCCTGCGGCCGCCGTCCTGGGCGGAGCTGACTCGTCGGCTCGGTGCGCGCGGCAGCGAAGCGCCGGAGTTGGTGGCCGAGCGGCTCGCCCGCGCCCGGCTGGAGATGGCGGCCGAGGACGAGTTCGACGCCGTCATCGTCAACGACGACGTCGAACGGGCGGCCGCGGAATTGGTAGGATTGCTCGAATCAGCGTGCCGACCGGACGGTCGTTGACCGTCGCGCGCCTGGCGTGCGCTCCAGCCACCCTTAATGAGGTCAACCGAGTGTCGAGCCCGACCAGTGCCACCGAAGGCATCATCTATCCGCCCATCGACGAGCTCCTCGAGCGCGCCCAGAGCAAGTACGCGTTGGTGATCATCGCCGCGAAACGGGCCCGGCAGATCAACGCCTACTACAGCCAGCTCGGCGAGGGCCTGCTGGAGTACGTCGGACCGCTGGTGGACACCGCGCCGCAGGAGAAGCCGCTGTCGATCGCGCTGCGCGAGATCAACGCCGACCTCGTGGAATTCGGCCCGAGCAAGGAGGCCGAGTCCGACGGCGAGTCCGAGCCGGCGACAAGCTCGGCACCGAGTCCTGAGCCAGCCTGAGTCCATGCCGGCGCGGCGGGTCGTACTCGGCGTCGGCGGCGGCATCGCCGCCTACAAGGCCGCGTCGCTCCTCCGGCTGCTCACCGAGGCCGGTAACGACGTCACGAGTCGTCCCGACGGCGGCCGCCTTGCGCTTCGTCGGCGCCGCCACCTGGGAGGCGCTTGTCGCACCGTGCGCGTGGCGAGCGAGGTCTGGGCCGACGTCCCCGAGGTCGCGCATGTAGCCATCGGCCGGGAGACGGAGCTGGTCGTCATGCGCCCCGGCCACGGCCGACCTGCTGGGCCGGGCGGCTGGCGGGCTGGCCGACGACCTGCTCACCGAACGTCCTGCTCACCGCGCGGCGCCCGTCCTGATGGCACCCGCCATGCACACGGAGATGTGGGAACACCCCGCGGTGCAGGCCAACGTGGCGACGCTGCGCGAGCGCGGCGTCGTCGTGCTGGAGCCAGGCGAGGGACGGCTGACCGGAACCGACAGCCGGCACGGGCCGGCTGCCCGGAGCCGGAGGAGATCTACGCGATGGCCGACCTGCTGCTGCACCGAGCCGACGCGTTGCCCCGCGACCTGGCCGGTCGCACCGTGGTCATCACCGCCGGAGGGACTCGCGAGCCGCTCGACCCGGTGCGCTTCCTCGGCAACAACTCTTCAGGCCGGCAGGGCTTCGCGCTGGCCGCCGTCGCCGCCGCACGCGGGGCGCGGGTGCGACTGGTCGCCGCCAACGTCGACCTGCCGGTGCCCGCGGGTGTCGAGGTGGAGCGGGTGGGCTCGGCCGAGCAGCTGCAGGTGGCCACGACGAAGGCGGCTGCAGACGCAGACGTGGTCGCCATGGTGGCCGCGGTGGCCGACTTCCGGCCCGCTCAGCGCGCCGAGCACAAGATAAAGAAGGGCGCCGGCGAGCCTGACTCCATCGCGCTCGTGCGCAATCCCGACATTCTGGCCGGAATGGTTGCCGAGCGAGCCGGGTCGCGTCCGCTGCTGGTCGGCTTTGCCGCCGAGACCGGCGACGCCTCCGGCGACCCGCTGGCATCACGGCCGGCGCAAGCTGCGCTGACAAGGGATGCGACCTCATGGTGGTCAACCGGGTGGGTGACCAGCACGCCTTCGGCCGGCCCGACAACGCGGCCGTCATCCTCGGCAGCGACGGCACCGAGACCGAGGTGCCGCTCGGACCCAAGGCAGTTCTGGCTGCGACGGTGTGGGACGTGGTCGCACCCCGACTGGGACAATGAGGCCGTGTCGCGGATGTGCCGAATTCGGGCCGGACGCGATCCAGCCGTTACCATGCCGTGTTGATTCCGTTCACCTCATGTTGTCAGGAGCCCCGTGAGCCGTCGTCTTTTTACGTCTGAGTCCGTGACCGAAGGGCACCCGGACAAAATCGCCGACCAGATCAGCGACTCGATCCTGGACGCGATGATCGCCCAGGACCCGTCGAGCCGCGTGGCCGTCGAGACGTTGATCACACACCGGTCAGGTCCACATCGCCGGAGAGGTCACCACCTCCGGCTACGTCGACATCCCCAAGCTGGTCCGCGACCGGATCCTCAACATCGGCTACGACTCGTCCCGCAAGGGTTTCGACGGCGAGTCCTGCGGCGTGAGCGTCTCCATCGGGTCGCAGTCGCCGGACATCGCGCAGGGCGTCGACCGGGCCTACGAGTCCCGCGTCGAGCACACCGACGACGAGGTGGCCCGGCAGGGCGCCGGCGACCAGGGCCTGATGTTCGGCTACGCCTGCGACGAGACGCCGGAGCTCATGCCGCTGCCGATCCGACTTGGCGCACCGGCTGGCCGAGCGGCTCACCGCCGTCCGCAAGGACGGCACCGTCCCGTACCTGCGCCCGGACGGCAAGACCCAGGGTGACCATCGAGTACGTCGACGGACGGCCGGTGCGGGTGGACACCGTCGTGATCTCCACCCAGCACGCCGACGACATCGACCTCGACACGCTGCTCGCCCCCGACATCCGCGAGCACGTCGTCGAGCCGGAGCTGGCGAAGCTCGCCATCGAGACCGAGGGCTACCGGCTGCTGGTCAACCCGACCGGCAAGTTCGTCATCGGCGGGCCGATGGGCGACGCCAGCCTGACCGGCCGCAAGATCATCGTCGACACGTTACGGCGGCTACGCCCGGCACGGCGGCGGCGCCTTCTCCGGCAAGGACCCGTCGAAGGTGGACCGCTCGGCGGCCTACGCCATGCGCTGGGTGGCCAAGAACGTCGTCGCGGCCAGGCTGGCCACGCACTGCGAGGTTCAGGTGGCGTACGCGATCGGCAAGGCGCGAGCCGGTCGGCCTGTTCGTCGAGACCGTTCGGCACCGAGACCGCGCCGATCGACCGGATCGAGGACGCCATCCTGCAGACGTTCGACCTGCGCCCGGCCGCGATCATCCGCGACCTCGACCTGAAGCGGCCGATCTACGCCCAGACCGCCGCTTACGGCCACTTCGGCCGGGACCTGCCGGACTTCACCTGGGAGCGCACCGACCGCGCCGAGCAGCTGGCCAACGCTCGCCAACCGGCTGAGCGCACGGCGGCGGTGCGAAGCGTCGGCGTCAGCGAGTACAGATGACGCCGTGAGCGCCGGAGACACCGCGGCACGTGTCACGGTGGCGCGCGTCATGGTGGATACGCCGCTGGCACACCTGGACCGCCCGTTCGACTACGCCGTGCCCGACGGCGCGGCGGTGACCGCCGGCGTGCGGGTCCGGGTGCGGTTCTCCGGCCGGCTGGTCGACGGGTAGTGCTCGACGTCGGGACCGGCTCGACCCACGACGGTCGGCTGGCGGCAATCCAGCGGGTGGTCGGCACCGAGCCGGTGCTGACGGACGAGACGGCGACGCTGTTCCGTGCGGTGGCCGACCGGATGGCGGGCACCTTCAGCGATGTGGCCCGGCTGGGCGTGCCGCCGCGGCATGCCCGCGCAGAGGCGACGCACGAGCGTCCCGGCGAACGGCGGCTGGTCGCTGACACGGCCGGCTGGGCGCGCTACCAGGCCGGCCCGGCGTTCGTCGACGCGGTGCGCGACGGACGCCCGGCCCGGGCGATCTGGTCCGCCATGCCGGCCGAGGACTGGCCGCTGCGGCTGGCCGAGCTGGCCGCAGGTCGCGCTGGCGCAGGACCGCGGCGTCGTCCTGGTGGTCCCGGACAACCGGGACGTACAGCGGGTCGACAGCCGGTTCAGCGAGGTCCTCGGCGCAGCGCCAGCACGTGGTCCTCACCGCCGATCTCGGCCCGGAACGCCGTTACCGCAACTGGCTCGCGGTCCGACGTGGCGAGGTCCGGGCCGTCCTCGGCACCCGCTCCGCGGCCTTCGCGCCGGTGCGCCGATCCGGGACTCCTCGTGATCTGGGACGACGGGGACGACCTGCACGCCGAGCCCCGCGCGCCCTATCCGCACTCCCGCGACATGCTCGTGCAGCGGTCCGCACTGGCCGGGACCGCTCTCCTGCTCGGCGGCTTCGCACGCACCGCCGAGGCCCAGCTGCTGCTCGAATCGGGCTGGGCCCACGAGATCCACGCCGATCGTCCGACGGTGCGCGCTCGAGCGCCTCGGGTCACCGCAGTGGGCGACGACCGCGAGCAGGCTCGCGACGCCGGCGGCCGCGGCCGCGCGGCTGCCCAGCTTGGCCTGGCGCACCGCGCGGGCGGCGCTCGCCGACGGCGGCGCCGTGCTCGTCCAGGTGCCCCGGCGCGGTTACCTGCCTCGCCCTGGCCTGCCAGAACGACCGGACGCCCGCGCGGTGCTCGTTCTGCTCCGGGCCGCTGGCGGCGACGTCCGGCCATGCCATCCCGACCTGCCGCTGGTGCGGCCGACCGGCGGGCAACTGGACCTGTCCGCAGCTGCGGCCAGCACCGGCTGCGTGCGGTCGTCGTGGGCGCCGCACGGACCGCCGAAGAAATCGGCCGAGCCTTCCCCGGTGTCACCGTGCGTACGTCGGGCGGCTCGAACGTGCTCGCCGACATCCCGCCCGGCCCGGCGCTGGTCATCGCCACGCCCGGAGCGGAGCCGGCGGCTCCGGAGGCTACGCGGCGGCGTTGCTGCTGGACGGCTGGGCGCTGCTGTCCCGCGCTGACCTGCGCGCGGCCGAGGAGACGTTCCGGCGCTGGGCCAACGCCGCGGCCCTGGCACGGCCGGAGGGCGCAGGTCGTGGTCGGCGCGGACGCGGCGGTGCCCGCGGTCCAGGCGCTGGTCCGCTGGGACCCGGCCGGACACGCCGCCCGCGAACTGGCCGACCGCACCGAGCTTCGCTTCCTGCCGGCTGAGCGGCTGGCGTCGGTCACCGGCGCCTGGCGGCTGTCGCCGACCTCTTGGCCCAGGCCGAGCTTCCCGCCGCGTATGACCTCATCGGCCCAGTGCCCGTGCGGGACGGAGTCGAACGCGTGCTGGTCCGGGTGCCGCGCGCGTCCGGCGCCGAGCTGGCTGCCGCCCTGAAGGCGGCCCGAAGCGGTGCGCTCGGCGCGCAAGGCGCCGGATCCGGTGCGCGTCCAACTCGACCCGCTGGAAGTGCTGTGAGCTGACCAGAGGTGCTGTGGCAGGGTCGGCACCGTGGCCGGAGAGCACAGCGCGGGGATCGTGCTCTTCCGCCGCGGCTCGACCGGCCTCGAGGTGCTGCTCGGCCATATGGGCGGGCCGTACTGGGAGGGCAAGGACGACGGAGCCTGGTCGTTTCCCAAAGGTCTGGTCGAGGACGGTGAGGACGCCCCGGCGGCGGCGCGACGCGAGTTCGCCGAGGAGCTCGGCCTGCCCATGCCCGACGGCCCGCTGATCGACCTCGGCGAGGCGAAGCAGCGCAGCGGCAAGGTGGTCGCGCTGTGGGCCGTCGAAGGCGATCTCGACGTGGCCGCGGTGGTCCCCGGCACGTTCGAGATGGAGTGGCCGCCGCGGTCCGGTCGCTCGCAGGAGTTCCCGGAGATCGACCGCGCCGCCTGGTTCCCGGTGGAGGCGGCTCGGACCAAACTCGTCTCCGGCCAGCGCCCGTTCCTCGACCGCCTCGCCGCGACGCTGCCGTGAGTGTCACAGGCGAACGGACCGTTTCGTCTCCTGTGTCAGCCGCCCATCGAAGGCGGCACGATGCTACGAAGGAGATCCGAGATGAAGGTCTTTGTCGCCGGAGCCAGCGGAGCGGTCGGCCGCCGGCTGGTCCCGCAGCTCGTCGCCGGCGGGCACAAGGTGGTGGCCACGACGCGCAGCGAAGCCAAACTGAACGCACTGCGCCAGCTGGGTGCCCATGCTGTCGTCGTGGACGGCCTCGATGCCGCCGCGGTCGGCAGCGCGGTCGCGCAAGCTGAGCCTGAGGTCATCGTCCACCAGATGACCGCGCTCGCTGTGATGGGCAGCCCCCGCCGCTTCGACCAGGTCTTCGCGCAGACCAACCGGCTGCGCACGGAAGGTCTGGACCACCTGCTGGCCGCGGCCAAGGCGACCGGGGTACGGAAGGTGATCGCGCAGAGCTACATCGGGTGGAACAACCGTCGCGAAGGTGGGGCGGTCAAGACCGAGGCCGACGGTTTGGACCCCGACCCGGCGCCGGCGCAGCGGCGGTCCCTGGCCGCCATCGAGTACCTCGAACGGACGCTCGCGGATTGCAGCGACGTGGAGACGGTCGCGCTTCGGTACGGATTCCTGTACGGCCCGGGCTCGTCCGAATCGGTCGTCGCGCCGATCCGCAAGCGCCGGATCCCGCTTCGTCCGCGACGCCAACGGAGTCTGGTCCTAGGTGCACGTCGACGACGCCGCGTCGGCTGTGGTCGCCGCGCTGGACCGGGGCGACGCGGCCGCCTACAACATCGTCGACGACGATCCTGCCCCGGTCGCGCAGTGGCTGCCTTACCTCGCCGAGGTGATCGGGGCCAAGCCACCGCGTCGCGCACCAGCTATGGCTGGTCCGGCTGGTCGGCGGGGAGGTCATCGTTCGCCTGCTCACCGAGATCCGCGGCTCCAGCAACGCCAAGGCCAAGGCCGAGCTGGGCTGGGAGCCGAGGTGGCGCAGCTGGCGCGACGGTTTCGCCCACGCGCTCACCGCCGACGCCATGGACGGTTCCCGGCCCGGAGCGGCATGACGACTGCGGCCACCTTCGCCGACCTGCGGTCGCTGATGTTCTCCATCGCGTACCGCATGCTGGGCAGCGCCGTCGAAGCCGAGGACATCGTCAGGACGCGTTCTGCGCTACCACCGGGCACTCGCCGAGGGGACCGTCGTCGAGTCACCGAAGGCGTTCCTGTCCGCGGTGACGACTCGGCTGAGCATCGACCACCTGCGCTCGGCCAAGGTACGGCGGGAGAGCTACGTCGGCGTGTGGCTGCCCGAGCCGCTGCTCACCGACCGTCGTTCTCGGACCCGGCGGGCGCTGGCCGAGGCCGCCGACTCGCTGTCGATGGCGTTCCTGCTTGTCCTCGAGCGGCTCAACCCGGTCGAGCGGGCCGTGTTCCTGCTCAGGGACGTCTTCGACTATCCGTACGAGGAGATCGCCGGAATCGTCGACAAGACCGGAAGCCAACTGCCGGCAGATCGCGGCCCGGGCCCGGCGGCATGTGGCCGCGGAGCGGCCGCGGTTCAACCCGGCCCCGGACGAGAGCGCCGACCTGGCTGCGACGTTCTGCGCAGCGATGACCGAGGGCGACCTCGATCAGCTGGTGTCGCTGCTCGTCGAGGACGTCGTCGTCTACGGCGACAGCGGCGGGACGCGTCCCTCGTGGCCGAAACCCATCATCGGGCAGGCCGCGGTGGCCCGGCTGCTGGCCGGCCTGGGCGGATCGATCAACGCCATCGGCCTGTCCCTGCGCCCCGCCGAGGTGAACGGCGGACCCGGTGCGGAAGTGCGGGACGCGGCCGGCAGGCTGGTCAACGTCTTCTCTCTCGAGGTCGAGCACGGCAAGATCGGCGTGGTGCGTTCGGTGATCAACCCCGACAAGCTGCGGCACCTCGGCGAGACTCGCCGACCGGGAGCCGCTGTTCGAGGCGCTGCCGCCGGACGCGGACATGACTCTGTTACCCGCCATGCTCCGCCCATGCGCCACTTCGTGGCGTCCAGCTGCCGGGGCGGAGCGCAGCTCATGATCAGTGCTTCCCGCCGCCCTCCACTCATACGCCAGCTCCGCGGCGTCTCGAACGCTGGAGCGGAGGGCGGCTCAGTGACCGGAGGGCGGCGGTGAGGCTGCTTTTCGCCGGCACGCCGGAGACGGCGCTGCCGTCATTGGAGGCGCTGCTGGGCTCTGAGCGGCACGACGTCGTCGCGGTGCTCACCCGACCGGACGCGCCGGCCGGACGGAACCGGACGCTGGTGCGCTCGCCGGTGGCCCGCCGCGCGGACGAGGCCGGGATCGCCGTGCACACGCCGCGACGCCCGGGCGAGAACGGATTCGTCGACGTGCTCGAGGGGCTGCGGCTGGACTGCGCCCCGGTGGTCGCCTACGGCGCGCTGCTGCCGAGCCAGGTGCTCGCCGTGCCGCGAGCCGGCTGGGTGAACCTGCACTTCTCGCTGCTGCCCGCCTGGCGTGGGGCAGCGCCGGTTCAGCGCGCCATCCTGGCCGGCGACGACATCACCGGTGCGTCGACGTTCCTCATCGAGGAAGGCCTGGACACCGGCCCGCTGTATCGGCGTCAGCACCGAACCGATCCGGCCGGAGGACACCGCAGGCGCCCTGCTGGACCGCCTTGCCCACTCCGGGGCCGAGCTCCTAGCTGGCCACGCTCGACGGCATCGAGAGACGGCACCGTCGAGCCGGTGCCCCAGTCGACCGAGGGAGTCAGTCTGGCTGCCAAGCTCACCGGCGAGCGATGCCCGGATCGACTTCGGCGTTCCGGCGACCGCAGGTCGACCGGCGGATCCGAGCCTGCACCCCGGCGCCGGGAGCGTGGTGCACGTTCCGTTCAGCCCGGCTGAAGCTCGGCCCGGTACGGCTGGCGGCCGAGCGCCTCGAACCCGGCGAGATCGCGGCGGGACGCGACGCCGTCCTGGTGGGTACCGCCACGGCCGCCGTGTGCCTGGGGTCGGTCCAGGCACCGGGCAAGCGGCCGACACCGGCTGCGGACTGGGCCCGCGGCGCCCGCGTCGAGCCGGGGAGCGACTTGGCTGAGCGGGACCCGGCCCGCGGGGTCGCCCTCGCCGCGCTGCGTGCGGTCCGGGAGCGGGGGCCTACGCCAACCTGGTCCTGCCTGGCGCTGCTCGCCGAACGCGGATCACCGGCCGCGACGCGGCGCTGGCCACCGAGCTCACCTACGGCACGGCGCGGACCGCGGGCGTTCTCGACGAGATCCTCGCCGCCTGTGCCACTCGCCCCATCGATCCCGAGGTCGGCGATGTTCTGCGGCTGGGCGCGTACCAGATCCTGCGCACCCGCATCCCGCGTTACGCGGCGGTGGCCACGACGGTGACGCTGGCCCGCTCCGACGGCCGGCCGCAGGTCGCCGGGTTCGTCAACGCCGTGTTGCGCCGGGTGGCCGACCTCGACTGGTCCGGCTGGACGGACCGGCTCGGCGCTGGGGCGGTCCGAGTTGGCCCGGCTGGCGCTGCGCTACGCCCACCCGGAGTGGATCGCGGCGAGCTTCCGCGACGCGCTCGGCGACGACCTCGGTCGAAACCGAGGCGGCGCTGACCGCCGACGACGAACGTCCGGCCACGCACCTGGTGGCCCGGCCGGGGCGCATCGACCGTGCCGAGCTGGCGGAGGTCACCGGCGGTACGCCTGGGCCGTACTCGCCGTACGCGGTCCGGTTGGACGGCGGCGACCCAGGCCGGTTCGCCCCGGTGCGCGACGGTCGGGCCGCGGTGCAGGACGAGGGGCAGCCAGCTCTGCGGGCTGGCCGTGGCCACCGCGCCGCTCGACGGCCGGGACGAGCGGTGGCTGGACATGTGCGCCGGGCCAGGGGCAAGGCGGCGCTGCTAGCCGCGCTCGCGGCATCCCAGGGGCGCACCTCACCGCCGTCGAACTGCGTCCGCACCGGGCCGAACTGGTGCGGACCGCCACCGCGGCGTGGGACGTCGACGTGCTGGTCGCCGACGCCGCCGAGCTGCCCCGTCCGGATGACGGCTTCGACCGGATCCTGCTGGACGTGCCGTGCACGGGTCTGGGCGCGTTGCGGCGCCGGCCCGAGGCACGCTGGCGGCGCACCGAAGCCGACCTGACGGAACTGACCGCGCTGCAGGCGCGGTTGCTGGCGGCCGCCGTCCGGCTGGTCCGGCCCGGCGGGCTGATCGGCTACGTCACCTGCTCACCGCACCGGGCCGAGACGGCGGCGATCGTCGCCGGACAGCCGATGCAGGACGCCCGCCCGGCGTTCCCGGCGGTGCCCGCTCTGGGCCCCGGTCCGACCGTGCAGTTGTGGCCGCACCGGCACGGCACCGACGCGATGTTCTGCGCTCTCATCCGGCCGGGCGCCTGACCTCTCGATCCCTGCGCGCCGGGACCGCCGCCTGGCCGCTACCGTTACCGCCTGTGCGGCCGGGAGAACGCCAACCGATGATCGCGCCGAGCCTGCTCGCCGCGGATTTCGCGCGGCTCGGTGCCGAGGCAGAGGCCGTCCAGGGCGCTGACTGGCTGCACGTGGACGTCATGGACTACCACTACGTGCCCAACCTGACCATCGGACTGCCGGTGGTCGAGAGCCTGCGCAAGGTCACGTCGTTGCCGCTTGGACTGCCATCTGATGATCGCGATGGAGCCGGACCGGTGGGCGGTGGGCTTCGCCGAGGCGGGGGCAGCCAACGTCACCTTCCACATCGAGGCGGCGGTCGACCCGGTGGCCACCGCGCGTGCGGTTCGGGCGGCCGGCTCGATGGCGGGCCTCGCCGTGGACCGCGACACCCCGTCGAGCCGTACCTCGACCTGCTCACCGAGTTCGACACTCTGCTGGTGATGACGATCAAGGCCGGCTTCGGGGGCAGCGTTTCCTGCCAGAGATGCTGGACAAGGTGCGCACGGCGCGCAGACACATGAACGCCGCGACACCTGCGCTTGTTCCTCGAGGTCGACGGCGGCATCGCCGATGACACCATCGCCGAGGCTGCGGAAGCCGGCGCCGACGTCGTTCGTCGCCGGAACCGCCGTTTACGGCGCCGACGACCCGGCCGCGGCGGTAGCCACACTGCGGGACCGGGCCCGTGCCGCCATGGCCTGACGTGCAGATCACCGACTCCGATCCGGCCCGCGATGCGGCGGCGTTACTGCTCGGCGAGGCCGCCCTCGGGCAGATTCAGCCCGAACCCGCCAGGCTGGGCGCGGTCGTCCTCGACAGCGCCGGTCACGTCGTCGGCGAAGGTCAGACCCGGGCCGCCGGCGGCGAGCACGCCGAGGTCGTGGCGCGCTGCGGGCGGCAGGTGCCGCCGCGCGCGCGGAGGAACGCGGCGGTGGTCAGCTGCCTCGAACCCTGCAACCACACTCGGGGCCACGCCACCGTGCGTCGACGCGTTGATCGAGGCCGGAGTGGCTCGGGTGATCTTCGCCGTCGAGGACCCGACGCCCGTGGCGGGGGCGGCAGCGAGCGGCTGGCTGAGGCCGGCGTCACCGTCAAAGGCGGCGTTCTCGCCGAGTGACGCCGAGGTCGGCGCGTTGATGTGGTGGTTGCAGGCCAACCGGCTGGGTCGTCCCTACGTGATCTGGAAGGCGGCGACCACCCTGGACGGCCGAGTGGCGGCCGCGGACGGCACGTCGAGATGGATCTCGTCGCCGGTGTCCCTCGCCGATGCGCACGCGAGCTGCGTAGCCGGGTCGACGCGCCATCGCGGTCGGCAGCGGCACGGTCCTGAGCGACGACCCGTCGCTGACCGTCCGAGGCCCGGGCGGCGACCCCGGCCGAGCGGCAGCCGATCCGGGTGGTGCTGGACCGGCGCGGCCAGGTCAGGCCGGAGGCGCGGTGCGCGACGCCGCCGCGCGCACGCTGGTGCTCCGCACCGCCGCGTTCGCCGTTCGCGCTCAAGGCGCTGTGGGACGAGGGGCGTGCGCTCGGTGCTGCTGGAAGGCGGGCCGACGGTCGCGGGCGCGTTCGTCGACGCCAGGGTGCGTCGACGAGGTGCTGCTCTACGTGGCGCCGAAGCTGCTGGGGCGGGTCCGGTCAGCCTGCGGACGCCGGCATCGGCACCCTTGGCCGACGCCGTGCAACTGGAGATCATCGAGGTGATGCCGCTGGGCGGAGACCTGCGCATCCGGGCCGCGGTCACCCGTCCGGAGTAACTCCCGCGGCGGTCGGCTCGATCGGCTTCCTATACTGGACGGGCAAGGCGCGCTCCGGGGTCGGTGTAATTCGAGCCGGCGGTGACAGTCCGCGACCCGTCCGCCGCAGTTTGGGCGGCCGGTTGACCTGGTGGAATTCAGGACCGACGGTGAAAGTCCGGATGGGAGGCTGCGTGCCGGGCCCGGGCGTATCCGCCCGCCGCCCTGCCGTCCCCGGTGCCGCACAGGCACGGGAAGGGACGGCAGATGTTCACCGGGATCGTCGAAGAACTTGGCGAAGTGCTGGCGCTGGAGCCAGCGCGGTCGCCGCCGCGCTCACCGTGCTCGGCGCCCGGCGTCGGCCGGGATGTCAGCCTGGGCGCGTCCATCGCGGTCGACGGCGTGTGCCTGACCGTGATCGGCAGACCAGCCCGCACCGCAGGGCCGGTGCCTGCGCTTCGACGTCATGGCCGAGACGCTGCGCCGCAGCACCCTCGGCCGGTTGCGGCCGGGCGACGCGGTCAACCTGGAGCGCGCGGTGCGCGCAGACGGGCGACTGGGCGGCCACATCGTCCAGGCCACGTGGACGGCGTGGCCGTGGTGACGTCGCGCCAGCCTGGCGACGGCTGGGGAGACGGTGCGCTTCGACCTGCCCGAAGACCTGGCCCGCTACGTCGCGGAGAAGGGGTCGGTGGCCGTCGACGGAGTGTCGCTGACCGTGACCGCGGTGGGCCGGACCTGGTTCGAGGTCGGGCTGATCCCCGAGACGCTGCGCCGCACCACCTTGGGCCGGCGACCGGTCGGGCGCCGGTCAACCTCGAGGTCGACGTGCTGGCCAAGTACACCGAGCGCCTGCTGGACTTCGCCGCCGTTCCGGCCGGCATGCCGTTGACGGGGAGGCGGCCCGATGACGTCACCCGACGAAAACGACGCTCCGCGCTTCCGCGGGAACCCCGAGACGATCCGCGGTGGCTGAGGTCCGGCTCGACACCGTCGAGGCGGGCCATCGCCGACATCGCGGCGGGCAAGGCCGTCGTCGTGGTGGACGACGCCGACCGCGAGAACGAGGGCGACCTCATCTTCGCCGCCGAGCTGGCGACGCCCGGAGCTGATGGCGTTCATGGTCCGGTACACGTCGGGCTACATCTGCGTGCCGATCACCGAGGCGGTCGCCGACCGGCTCGACCTGCCGCCGATGTTCCGCGTCAACCAGGACCGGCGCGGCACCGCCTACACCGTCACGGTGGACGCGCCGCGAGGGCGTGAGCACCGGCATCTCGCGCCGCCGACCGGGCCCGGACCATCCGGCTGCTGGCCGATCCGGCCGCCACGGCCGCGGACCTGTCCCGGCCCGGCCACGTCGTTCCCGCTGCGGGCCGGGAGGGCGGCGTGCTGCGCCGGCCCGGGCACACCGAGGCCGCCGTCGACCTGGCCCGGCTGGCCGGCCTGAGCCCGCCGGCGTGCTCTGCGAGATCGTCAGCGAAAGGACCCGGCGGCGATGGCGCGCACCGAGGAGCTGCGGGTCTTCGCCGACGAGCACGACCTGGCGATGATCTCGATCGCCGACCTGATCGCGTACCGCCGCCGCATCGGAGCGCCTGGTCGAGCGGGCGGCGTCGAGCCCGGCTGCCGACCGCGCTACGGCGAGTTCACCGCGCGTACGGGTACGCCTCGTCGCTACGACAGCCAGCGAGCACGTCGCGCTCGTCGTTCGGCGACATCGGCGGCGGCGAGGACGTGCTGGTCCGGGTGCACTCCGAGTGCCTGACCGGCGACGTCTTCGGCTCGCTGCGCTGCGACTGCGGGCCCGCAGCTGGACGCGGCGCTGGCGCGCGGTCGCGCGGCGAGGGCCGCGGCGTCGTGCTGTACATGCGCGGGCACGAGGGCCGCGGCATCGGCCTGCTGCACAAGCTGCAGGCCTACCAGCTGCAGGACGCCGGCGCGCGACACCGTCGACGCCAACCTGCGCGCTCGGCCTGCCGGCGGACGCCCGCGACTACGGCACCGGCGCGCAGATCCCTGCGTCGACCTCGGCGTGCGCTCGATGCGGCTGCTCACCAACAACCCGGCCAAGCGCGCCGGCCTGGACGGATACGGCCTGCCGGTGCGTCGGCCGGGTGCCGCTGCCGGTGCGAGCCAACCCGGAGAACCTCGCGCTACCTGCATGACCAAGCGCGACCGGATGGGCCACGACATCCAGCTCGACGCGCGGCGGAGCTCGATGAGATCACCCCACGAAACCGCTCCGGAAAGATCGCTCCGCGCTTTCGCAGGCAGGGCGAACGCTGCCGGTCGCCAATGCGGGCCGTGCCCGATCCCTGTGGTCCGGCTGCGGTAGACCGATGAGCGGCTCGGAGCGCCGGCGCCGACGGCTGTCGAGGGTGCCGCGACCTCCGCGTCGTCGTGATCGCCGCGTCGCTGGCACGCGACAGGGCGATGGACGGCCTGGTCGATCGGCGCCCGCCGCGCGCTCGAAGGACGCGGCGGTGCGCGACGTCCGCGAGGTGCGGGTGCCCGACGTTCGAGCTGCCGGTGGCCGCGGCCCGGCTGGCGCCGACCGCCGATGCCGTGGTGGCGCTCGGCGTGGTCATCCGGGAAGGGACACCGCACTTTCGAGTGACGTCTCGCACGGCCAGCGACGCGCAGGGGCTGACCGACGTCGCCGTGCGCACCGGCGCGCCGTGGGTTTCGGCGTGCTCACCTGCGACGACGAGGCGCAGGCGCTGGACCGGGCCGCGGCTGGTCCGGGTCGGAGGACAAGGGCTACGAGGGCGGCCTCGCGCGGCGCTGCGCTGCCGGGCACCGCCGTCGTCCTCCTCGGGGCTGAGCGCGTTGAGCGCCGTCGGCGTGGTGCTGGCCGCGGGCGCGGGGGCAGCCGGTTCGGGGCACCCAGCGCCGAGGCGGCGCTGGACGGGAGTTGGTCGTGACCGCCGTGCGGTCCGCACGGCGGCGGGCGGGTGCGCAGCGCCGGTGATCGCGGTGGTCCGGGCCGGCGACGGTTAACGGGGCCTGAGCTCGCGGCGTCGTCAACGACGCACCCGCGAAGCGGGGCCTATCGTCGCTGCGGCTCAAGTTGCGGTTGTTCACGCGGCCGACACTGGCGCCGACCAGAGCGGTCGTCCTGCATCGCGGACCCGCCCGGCGTGGACCGCCGAGGCGGTCCGGGCGGTCGCCGCCGACGCCTGTCCTGGTGGCCCCTGCCGGCTACCGGGACGGACGCGGCCACCCCGTCGCGCTCGACCGGAGCAGCGTCTGGGCCGATGGCCGGCAGCTACGACCCAGGCGACGCCGAGGGCGCACGGGCGCTCGTCGCCAGCCCATCCCGAGCTGGCGGGCAGGGTCGACCGGTCCGGATGACGCTGACGGCCCGGTCAGACATCGACATGCCGGCCGACCTTCGCGGGCTGGCGGCGGTCGGGCGCGCGGCAAGGATGGACCGGTGACCGAGCCCCAGTCGTCCTGAGTCCCTGGAGAGCGACCACCGCGCCATCGACGAGCTGCTGGCCGACGAGGGACGCGCCGCACGGCCACCGCCGAGGGTGCGGCGCCGCGAGCAGCTGGTCGCGTGGCGCTGGTGCGGCGCTTCCCGTGGGCCGAGGAGCAGTACTCCTCGACCCGACGGTGCGCGAGGTGCTGCCCGAGCGCGCGGAGGAGGCGGACGGCGGCGTTCAAGCGGGAACCGCGCCACCGAGCAGACCCTGCGCCGGCTAGAGGCGCACGACCTCGAGCGCCGAGCAGACTGGCTATCGAGGCGTGGCAGGAGGTCACGTCGGCCGTCGCCGCCCACGTCGCCGAGCAGCGGGAGCTGTCTTCGCCACCCCTGGCCGAGAAGTGCGGATCCGGGAGCGGCTCGACCAGCTGGGGCGAGGGAGGTGCGCGGTGCGGAGCAGCTGGCGCCCGGACCCGGCCGCGGATGGTGGCCTTCCCGGGAAGGCGGGCCTGCATCAAGCTGACCAGCTTCGTCGAGGGTTAGCATCGACCACGCTCGCGACTACTACAGCAAGCGCGGCGTCGAGCCTGAGGCGTAGCGCCCGCGGCGTGACCGACCTCGACGCGTTCATCGCCGGACTCGCCCAAAGCCGAGTTGCACGTCCACCACGTCGGCTCGGCTTCGCCGCGTGCGGTGGCCGAGTCTGCAGGCTCGGCACGTGAGAGGACCAGCTCCGTGCCTGCCGATCCGGATCTGCTGGCCGAGTACTTCACGCTTCACCACTTCGCCCACTTCATCACCGCGGATCTGACCGTCGTCGACCTGATCCGGGATGCGACGGACGTGCCGACGCTCACCTACGACGTCGTCGCCAGCTCTGGCCGTCCAGAGTGCTACGTGCCGAGCTGACGCTCACGCCGCACACCTCGATCGTGCGCGGCATCCCGGCCGAGGAGTTCGTGCGACGCGGTCGAGCGACGCGCGCGGCGGGCCCGAGCGGAGCTCTGGCGTCACGCTGGCCTGGTGCTCGACATCCCCGGTGAAGACGCGGCCGCTCGCCGCCGGATCTCACCCTCGACGTGGCGACCCGGATCGCCCGCGGCCAGATACCTCGGTGAGCTCGGCGGTTCCGGAGAAGGCTGCCGCGCGACCAGTTCGCACCACATTTCCAGCAGGCCCGCGCCATCGGGGCTGCACAGCGTTCCCGCACGCGGGGGAGTCGACCGGCCCGGAGTCGATCTGGGCCGCCTTGACGCAGCTGGGCGCCGAACGGATCGGGCACGGCATCGCCGCGCACAGACCCACGGCTGCTGGAGCACCTCGCGACCATGGCATCACCCTGAGGTCTGCCCGACGTCGAACGTGCGCACGAGGTCGGTGCCGTCGCTGGCCGAGCATCCGCTGCCCACGCTCGTGGCCGCGGGCGTTCCGGTGACAATCAACCTGACGACCCGCCGATGTTCTCGACGACGCTCAACCGCGAGTACGCCATCGCCGCTGGTCTCCTCGGTCTCGGCCCTGACGGCGTCGCCGGATCTGGCCCGTGCCGCCGTCCGCGCGTCGTTCCTGGCCGAGGCAGGCCGCCGAGGAGCTGCTCGCCGAGATCGACGCGTACGTGGCGCGCGGCGGCTGGATCAGTCCTCGAGGGCGAGATCTGCGGGACCCGCGGCCAGCGCCGTCAGGGCTTTGGGGAACACTCGGCAGGCGGGGTGACCAGTCCGGCGCCGACCTGACCGGTGCCCGGCAACCTTTCCGGCCATGCCCGTGTTGATCTGCGGCAGGATGCCGGTCCGCACGACCGCGGTGACGTCGATGCCGAGGGGCGTGCCGCGGAAGTCGAGGACCGGCACCTGGCGAAGCGCTCGTGCTCGCCCAGCGTGATCTCGTACATGCGCTGCGTGGTGGCGAGCGCGTCGGCGACGGTGCCGCCGACGAAGCGGACGATGGCCGGGGCCGCCGCCATGGCGAAGCCGCCCAGGCCCGGCGGTCTCGGTGATGGCCGAGTCGCCGATGTCGCGGTTGGCGTCCTCGGGTCCGTAACCGCCCAGGTAGAGGCCCGTCGGGGATCTGCGCCGGCCCGGTGAACCACTGCGTCCCCGGTCCCGGCGACCTGGATGCCGAAGTCCGGTGCCGTTGCGGGCCATCGCCACGACCATCGTCGAGCTCGTCGATGCCGCGCGCGGCGTCGATGGCGAGCTTGCAGGCGGGCATCGCGAGGTTGAGGAAGAAGTGGTCGTTGCCGCCGATGAAGCGCAGCCGCCTCGGCCACCGCCGTCGCCGGGCACGTCCGCCGTCGATCATGGCCGGGAGCGAGGTCGCGCAGCAGCATGAGCGTGCCGGCCCGGTTGCGGTTGTGCGCCTCGTCGCCCATCTGGACCATCTGGCGCCAGGATCGCGGTCACGTCGACCGGCCGCGTGCGCGCGCACCGCGGCCTGCAGCAGCGGCCCGAGCACGTCGCCCATCCAGCGCAGCCGGGTCGAGCACGTCGGGCGAGTACGCGCCGTAGCGCAGCACCTTGCCCAGGCCCTCGTTGAGCGAGCAGTAGGCCTGCCGCCCGGTCGCGGCGTCGTCGAGGACGAACATCCACATCGACGGCGACACCACGCCCGCCATCGGCCCGACGGCGCCGTGGTGGTGGCAGGCTCCAGCGCGAGATCGCCCTCGGCCTCGAAGAGCGCGACGGCGTCCTCTGGGTCGCTGACCAGCCGTTCCAGCGCGGCCGCGCCCATCAGCGACGCCGCGCAGAGGCCGGAGGTAGGGCCCTCGATGGGCGGGCCCGGCGTGCAGGAACTCGCCGCGCTGCAGAGCCCACGGCTTCACTGGCCGGGGCGACGTCGACGAGCTCGGCGCGCACCGCGTTCACCCGGCGCAGCGCTGCGGCGTTGGCGTCGGCGCGGCGCGATCGCCCGCCACCGTCGCGAGATCGTGCCTCGGTGCCCGGCATCGGCGGCTGCCAGTCCACCGTCGATGACGCTCCGCGCCCTGGGCGCTGCAACGCGTCGGCGAGCAGGCCGACGCCGGTGTTGACGAGCGGCGGTCACGTCGGCTCTGACGAGCTGGCGCGCCCGGCGCGCGCGGCCTGGGCGTTGGACGCGAACAGCCTCGGCCCCAGCGCGCGGCCAGCACTTCGGCCTGCTGCTGCAGGCCCTGCGGATCAGGCCTGCGTCCCGATCAACGACACCACCACCGGCGGCCGGGCCCCTCGATCACTGTCGGCAAGATCGGCTGCAGGGTCGGCATGCGCGCCGTACCCGAGCACGACGTCGAGCAGGACGACGCCACACGAGGGGTCGGCCAACTCGGCGCGCAGCGCGTCCAGGCGCAGCGACGGTCGATCATCGGATGCGCCCGGCCCTGGGTCATGACGTCGTCGCCGAAGTCGACGAACCGGCCAGGCCCGGCGATCAGCGCCGCCTCGGCGCACAGCGTGCCACCGGCGAACAGGCCGCGGATCTCGCCCGTGAGCCGTGCCTTCACGGGCCACCCCCAGGTCGGCCACGGCGGGACCGCCGCGCCTACCCGGCGCAGGCACTCCTCGGTACCGGCGGTCAGATCCGGCGTGCCCCGGCCCGAGCAGCACGAACGTGACCGGCTTCACAGATCGAGTGCGCGGATCTCGGCCTCGACGGCCGGGTCGGGCGGCTTGGACACGACACGACGTGCTCGGTGCCGACGTCCGCGGCCAGGCGGCCGCAGCGCCAGGCGGGTGGCGCGGGCAGCCGACCTGGGCGGACAGGTCGCGTCCACCGACGCCCAGCACCGCGCTGACCGGCCGACGCCGGCCAGGTCGAGCAGCGTGGTGACCTGCTGCGCCGCCGGTGCCCGGACGCGGCCACGATCCCGACCGGCCCGGCCCGTACCGCGTTGGCGAAGCCGAGGCCGAAGCCGTCCACGATCGCGGTGCCGCAGTCCGGGCCCCATGACCAGCGCGCGCCGGTGTGCTCGGCCGCTTCCTTTGCAGCGGCGACCTCCTGCTCGACGGGCACGTTGTCGGAGAAGATCATCACGTCGGCACCGGCGTTGACCGCGTCCACGGCCTCGGTGAACGCGTGCGGGCCGGGCACGGACACCAGGACGATCTCGCGCTCCTGCCCGCCGCGCGCAGCGCACTGGCTGTCGTCCGCGAGCGTACTGGGCCTCGGCGGCGGTCGAGGCGGGTGCCGGACGCCAGGCCGCGGCCAGCCGACGTCCAGGCCGGCCCGCACCGCCGCCTCGTCCACGCCCCGGATGGCGACGACGAGGTCGTTCGGCGCGGCCGTCGCGAGCGAAGCCCCGCCGGGTGAGTGAGCCCAGCGTTGAGCGGCGTAGCCATGGCCACCAGTGGCAGCCGCCGCGACGCCGTCGACGGCCGCGGCTCGCTTGGCTCACCTGCATGAGTGGTGCACGGAGTCGGCGTACGACCCGGCGCCGCACTCGACCGACTCGACGCTCATCGGCCGCCACGCTAGAGCGGCCCGCGAAGCCGACGGCGAACGGCGGCCCCGGACGTATGCCCCATGGCCAGGACGTCGGCCCACCCGTCGGGAGTCGCGCCGGCCGCTCAGAGGCGGAACAGCCGCCGCACGGCGCTAGCCACGTGGCTCCTCGTGCGGCCAGATCGCAGCAGCTGCGCGGGACAGGTCGGTGGTGGCGGGACGGCGTGCTCGACAACCCGCGTTCGGCCCAGCCCGACGGAAGCGGCAGCGAGACCTGGCGGCATGCCGCGGCCAGAAGCGGCACAGAGCGCGTCGTCGCCGCCGGCGTCAGGCCTGGACCGGACGCCGCACAGCGCCGACTGCGCGTCGGTCGCTGGGTCGAGCCGGCGCGGAGCGCCGTCCGTTGTGGGCTCGAGGTCAGGCCGGTCGCCATCTCGTCGAGCTCGGGCGGCGCGGCGTATCGCACCGCTCCCGCGCGCCGGGGTCGGCTCGAACCGCGCCGACCGCAGTGTGGGAACCAGCCGCGGACCACCAGCGTCGGCGCTCGGGGAACTGCACCCCGGCGCCGCCGCCGACCTGCGCGGGACCGGGCTAGGGCGGGCACGGTAGCATCCGAGGACTGACGCCCAGCGGCAGAGCGACCGCGTCCGGCGCAGAGCAGGAGCTGCCGGATCCGTCCGCCGGATGACGCGAGATAGAGCGCGCGCGGCCCACCGCCGAGCACTTCGGCCCGCACCAGGTGGGCCGCTGATCAGGTCGCACGTGGAGGCGGCCGCTACCGCCCCGGTCATGACATCCGACAGATAACTAGGGCACCATCGGCGCCGGATGGTCAACATTGCCAACGATCAGGTGGATCCGGTGCGGAACTTGCCACAGGCGGCGACGATCGGAACCCGGCTCGCCGACGTCCTGCAGGCGGCGTCCGATGCGAGACAGACACCGTCCCGGCCGGCGCCGCCGGACTGGACCGCGTGGTCCGCCTCGATCAACGTCGATGGAAGTGCCCGACGTGCTGCCGTGGGTGCGGCCCGGTCAGCTCCTGCTGACGACCGGATTCCCGCTGATGCGCGAGCGGTGCCGTGGACGCTGAGCGCGTCCGCCGGCTCATCGGCGACCTCGACGCTGCCGGTGCGGCGGGGCTGGCGATCAAAGATCGGGCCGTACCTGACCGCGCTGCCACGCCCGGCGAGCACGCGAGGCCAACCAGCCGCGGCTTTCCGCTCATCGGGCTGCCCCCGGACCTGGTCTTCGGCGACGCCATGGCCGAGGTCGGCCGGACTCCTCGATGCACGCCGCCGCGCTCTCCCGGGTGGCCGAGCTCCACCGCGCCACCGAGGCCGTCGTGCTGCCGGCGGTGACCTGGCCCAGGTCACCAACGCAGTCGGCGCGGCGCTGGGCGTCCGTCCTGGTCACCACCCCGGACGGCCGGGTCCTGTCCTCGGCCGGATGCACCACGGCGAGGGTCTGCTGGCGCTGTTCGAGCCGGCGCCGTCGCTCGCTGGTCGAGCGCATCCCCGATGGCATCACCGCCGCCGGGTCGCGCTGGCCGGTGACGAGACGGTGCGCGGCGAGGTGACGGCGGCTCCCAGTCATCGCCGGCGGTCTCGAGCACGGCCGGATCGAGGCCTACGCCGCCGAGGGATGCTCGCGCGTTTCGGCGAGCACGTCGTGCAGGCGCTGGAGCGCCGCCGCCGTAGTGGCGCTGGTGATGACCCGCCAGATCGCGGTGGCGGTCGAGCCGAATACCGCGGGAGCAATACGTAACTGAACGTAGCGGCT
>ERZ1370068.4263-contig-3346_pt1 | contig 26048 bp, 32 predicted proteins | sample MGYA00561227_ERZ1370068 | MGnify/ENA primary metagenome ERZ1370068 (study PRJEB38410, sample SAMEA6850437) | metagenome | study: Metagenomic assessment of the ecological functions of the soil: analysis of the soil microbiota associated with the...
CGTTACGTATTGCTCATCCAGAACAACCTCGTCGGCCGTAAACGCCGCGGCGTCTTGGATAGGGAATACACGGTGCCCGACGACGGGCGCCGCGATCACGAAGTGGTGAGCACACGATGTCTCTGAGTGGCAATGATGTACTGGCGTTGATCGAGCGCACGCACGCCGACACGCGCAACGAGATGGTCAGCGTCAGCACGCGCCTCGCGCGTTTCACGGCCGAGCTCGAGACGCTGCGCCAGCGCGAGATCGGCTGTTGAGCGTGCTCGCGCGGATTCCGCTTGCACGAGATCGAGGGCGACGAGCTGTCGGCCGCGCTCGACGAGACGGCCAAGCGTGTCAAGGAGCTGCTCGCCGAGCGCGAAGCGCGCGCTCGCGGCCGTCGGCGAGAAGCTCGCGGCGGCCGAGCGGCAGCAGGCCGCGCTCGGAGAGGAGCGCGCGGCGCAGCAGGCCGTCGTCGGCGCGGACGAAAGCGCCGTCGACGAGGCCGAGGCCGCGGCGCAGCAAGCGCTCGGCGCCGACGGGAACTATCGCGCGGAGGCTCGAGGCCGCCGCCGCGTCCGACAACGTCGCCGACTCCGCGGAGGCAAAGGCGACGGCCGCGCACGCCGACCGCGAGCAGAAGGGCAAGCCGCACGAAGCGGACACGCTGTTCACATATCTCTGGGGCCGCGGCTTCGGCACGACCGCGTACGCGCACGGCGGTCTCACGCGCGCCCTCGACGGCTGGGTCGCGCGCGTCGCGGATTACGAGCCGCACCGGCGCGACTACTGGCTGCTGACGGCGTTGCCGGCGCGGTATCGACGACACGCGCAAGCGCATGCGCGCGCAGGCCGACGCCGATCTCCTTGCCGTGCAACGCGCTCGAGCAAGCTGCCGCCGAGGCGGCCGGCGTGCCGGCGCGGCAGAAGACGCTCGAGGAAGCGCGCGGCGCTCGCCGCGATCGACGAGCGCATCCATGAGCAGGGAGGCGACCGTCGCGGCGCTCGTCGAGCAGCGCGCGTCGTTCGCGGCCGGCGACGACGACATTCTCGCGCAAGTGCAACGAGCTGATCCGCGAGACGCTGAAGCGCGAGCAGATGCGCACGCTGCGCGAACGCGCGAGCGCGACGCCGAGCACCGACGACGACGCGGCCGTCGACGAGCTTCACCGAGATTCGCGCGAACCTCGCCGCGCATCGAGGAGGAGGCCGCGCGTTCGCGAACGCTGCACGACACGCACCCGAGCGCGTCGCGAAGCTCGAGGAGATTCGCAAGCGCTTCAAGGAAAGCCGCTACGACGCGGTGTCGTCGGAGTTCGTCAACGGCGCGCTGATCGCGCGCTGCCGACGCAGCTCCTGGTCGGCCTGTCGGCCTGGGTGACTGTCTGGGACGGGTTGAAGAAACAGCGCGCTACCGCCAGCTCGCGGACCCGCGCTTCGAGCAGCGCGCCGTCCCCGGCGGCGGGCCGTGGCACAACCCGGGTGGCTGGGGCGGCGGCGGTTGGGGCGGAGGCGGCGGCTTCGGCGGCGGCGGGACGCGGCGGCGGTTTCGGCGGCGGCGGATTCCGCTCGGGCGGCGGCTTCGGCGGCGGCGGCTTCAAGACCGGCGGCAAGTTCTAGACGTAGCGCAGATCTTCGACAGCGGCGCTGCGCGCCGGAGTTAGGCGGCCTCGGCCAGGCGAGCCTTCGAGAGCTGTACCAGCCGCGTCGAACGCGGCCTCATGACGCAGGACGAGCGCGTCGAAGGTGAGGGCTCTCGAGCCCGGCGCCTGCGGAGCGCGGCGAGTACGCAGTGGGGTCCGGTGTGTGGCTGACGGCCGTCTGGATCGCTTGAATGATGCCTTGGCTCTTGACGATAGCCCACGTCTTCCCGGCACGCGTCTTCCTGCCGTTCTTGCGGGTCAGATGCACCTCGTAGGCATACACGGCCACGAATGCTTCTGGCCTGGACCGGCGAGCCTCGTCTCGTGCGCCGCGGCTTGCAGTGGTCAAAGCTTGCGCCGCGCGGCGCTAGCGAGCTCCGGGTGCTTTCGGTCGATGGCGTTAAGGGCGAAGCTCTCGCACTCGGCCGGCGTGCGTAAGCGTTCCACTCCGATAGTCCATACGAACTCTCCATGTTCTCTCAGCAGTCTGGGCGCATCGAGCGAGGTCGTTGTCGAACGCATCGATATCCCGGGACAAGAGCCGGCGTATTGACCCGCTTACGTTAATCTCCCCTCTCTGTTCCTCGGTATGGGCCCCCTTCCGCACGAGACTTCCTGGTACTGACAAAAACACAGTCTTTAGGTAAACCTACACAACACCATGCTCCCCGAGTCCTTCCACCCCGCCGTCGCCGGCTGGTTCCGCAGCGCTTTCCCGCGCCCACGAGCGTGCAGCTCAAGGCCTGGGACGCGATCCGCGCGCGGCACGAACACGCTGATCAGCGCGCCCACGGGCTCGGGCAAGACGCTCGCCGCATTCCTCGGCGTCATCGACCGGCTCGCGCACCAGGCGGCGGAGGCACGCTCGCGCGACGAGACGCAGATTCTCTACGTCTCGCCGCTCAAGGCGCTGTCGAACGACATCGAGAAGAACCTGCGCGCGCCGCTCGAAGGCATCGGCCGCGAGTTCGCCGCGCAGCATGCTCGGCGGCAGCGCCGATCCGCGCGGCCGTGCGCACGGGCGACACGCCGCAGAGCGAGCGCGCGCGGATGCGCCGCACGCCGCCGCACATCCTCGTCACGACGCCGGAGTCGCTCTACATCCTGCTCAGCAGCGGCGTCCGGCCGCGAACATGCTGCGCACGGTGCGCACGGTGATCGTCGACGAAATTCACGCGCGTCGCGGGCAACAAGCGCGGCGCGCATCTCGCGCTCTCGCTCGAGCGGCTCGAAGCGCTCTGCGAGCGCGCGCCGACGCGCGTCGGCATCTCGGCCACGACGAAGCCGATCGACGTGCTCACGCGCGTTCCTCACGGGCGCCGCCAACGCGCCGACTGCACGGTCATCGACGAAGGCCACGCGCGCGAGCGCGACCTGCACGCTCGAGCTGCCGTCGTCGCCGCTCGAGGCGATCATGGCGACCGAGGTCTGGGTCGAGAGTACGACCGGCTCGCGGAGCTGATCCGCGCGCATCGCACGACGCTCGTGTTCGTGAACACGCGCCGGCTCGCCGAGCGCGCGGCGCGGCATCTCGCCGACCGGCTCGGCGAGGACGCCGTCACGTCGCACCACGGCAGCCTCGCGAAGGAGCACCGGCTCAGGGCCGAGGAGCGGCTCAAGGCCGGCGAGCTGAAGGCGCTCGTCGCGACGTCGTCGCTCGAACTGGGCATCGACATCGGCGACGTCGATCTCGTCTGCCAGCTCGGCTCGCCGCACGTGCATCGCCGCGTTGCTGCAGCGCGTCGGCCGCTCGGGCCACGGGCTCGGGCGGATGCCGAAAGGGCGCCTCTTCCCGCTGTCGCGCGACGACCTGGTCGAGTGCGCGGCGCTGCTCGCCAGCATCCGCCGCGGCGAGCTCGACGCGATCAAGCCCGCGGCCGCAGCCGCTCGACGTGCTCGCGCAGCAGATCGTGGCCGAGGTCGGCATGCAGGAGTGGAAGGTCGAGGATCTCTACGCGCGCTTCACGCACGCGGCGAGCTATCGCGATCTGACGCGTCGACGACGTTCGTCGCGCGTCGCGACGATGGTCGCGGACGGCTTCACGACGCACCGCGGCCGCCGCAGCGCGCACCTGCACTTCGACCGCGTCAACGACGTGCTGCGCGGCCGGCGCGGCGCGCGCGCTGACGGCCGATCACGAACGGCGGCGCGATCCCGGACCAGTTCGACTACGAGCGTCGTGCTGCACGCCGAGCGAGCTGCCGGTCGGCACGCTGAACGAGGACTTCGCGTTCGAGAGCATGCGCCGGCGACGTGTTCCAGCTCGGCAACGCGAGCTATCGCATCCAGAAGGTCGGAGTCAGGGCAAGGTCTACGTCACGGACGCGCACGGCGCAGCCGCCGACGATTCCGTTCTGGCTCGGCGAAGCGCCGGGCCGCAGCCGACGAGCTGTCGAGCTCCGTCGGCAAGCTCAACGAGACGATCGCGCGAGCTCATCGATCGACGACGGACTCGAAGGCGCGATGCGGTGGCTGCGCTGACGAGCTCGGGCTCGGCGAAAGCGCCGCCGAAGCAACTCATCGACTACCTCGGAGCCGCGAAGGCCGCGCTCGGCGTGCTGCCGAGCGGCGAAGCGCGTCGATCTTCGAGCGCTTCTTCGACGAGACCGGCGACACGCATCTCGTCGTGCACTCGCCGTTCGGCTCGCGCATCAACCGCGCGTGGGGCCTGACGCCTGCGCAAGCGCTTCTGCCGGCGTTTCAACTTCGAGCTGCAGGCCGCCGCACTCGAGGACTCGATCGTGCTGTCGCTCGGCGCCGTGCACAGCTTCGCGCTCGACGACGTCGTGCACTACTTGCACAGCAACACCGTGCGCGACGTGCTGACGCAAGCGGTGCTCGACGCGCCGCTGTTCGGCGTGCTACTGGCGCTGGAACGCGAGCACGGCGCTCGCGGTGCGCCGCTTCCGCAACGGCAAGAAGCAGCCGGCGCAGTTCCAGCGCATGGACGCCGAGGACCTGCTTGTCGACGGTGTTCCCGGACCAGCTCGCCTGCGCCGAGAACCTGGCCGGCGGCGACCGCGAGATCCCCGACCATCCGCTCGTCACGCAGACGCTCGACGATTGCCTGACGGCCGCGATGGACGTCGACGGTCTCGACGACGTGCTCGCGGCGCATCGAGGCCGGCGAGATCGAAGTCATTTGCCGCGAGCTGCACGAGCCCGTCGCCGCTCGCGCAGGAGATCCTCGGCGCGAAGCCGTACGCGTTCCTCGACGACGCGCCGGCCGAGGAGCGCGCACGCTGGCCGTGCAGGCGCGCCGCTATCATGACGCCGGAGCAGGCGGCCGAGCTCGGCAAAGCTCGACGCCGAGGCGATCGCGCGCGTGCGCGAGGAAGCGTGGCCGCAGCCGCTGAACGCCGACGAGCTGCACGACGCGCTCGTCGCTGCTCGGCTTCGTGACGGCGAGCGGAAGGCGCCGCAGTGGGCGCCGATGATTCGAGCGCTTGCGCGCCGACGGCCAGCCGCGACGGCCGTCGAGCTGCCGGGCGCCGGAACGGTGTGGGTCGCGCGCGGAGCGGCTGCCCGAAGTCGACGCTCGCGCTGCCGCGGGCGTCGTCGCCGCCGAGCGGCTCGCCGCGCTCGGCGGCGACGTCGAGGACCGCGACACGGCGCTGCGCGAGCTCGTGCGCAGCCGCTTCGAGGCGCTCGGGCCGCGTGCACGGCCGAAGACGCTGGCACAGCCGTTCGGCCTGACGGCGCCGACGTGCTGCCGGCGCTCGCGGCGCTCGAGCAGCAGGGCACGGCGATGCGCGGGTACCAGCTCACGGCGCCGGGCGGTGCCGGCACGCGGCGCGCCCGTCGAGGAGTGGTGCGAGCGGAGGCTGCTCGCGCGCATCCATCGCTACACGCTGAAGCGCCTGCGCAGCGAGATCGAGCCCGCGACGCTCGTCGGACTTCCAGCGCTTCCTGTTCCATTGGCAGGGTCTCGGCAGCGAGCAGTCGCCAAGGCGCGCGAGCGCTGTCGAGCGCCGTGCTCGGCGAGCTGCAAGGGCTCGGCGTTGCCGGCCGCGGTCTGGGAGCGCGAGGTGCTGCCGGCGCGCATCGCGGATTACGGCCCGCGCTGCTGCTCGATCAGCTCTGTCAGCGCCGGCGAATTCGTCTGGTGGCGGCCGCGGCCGAGCGGCGCCACCGCGCCGGTGCGCGCGCGAGCACCGTCGCGACGTCGCCGATCGCGATCGTGCCGCGCGCGCGACGTCGCCGCTGTGGCGCTCGCTCGGCCCTTCGAGCCCGTGCAGGGCATGTCGGGCGCCGCCGAGCGCGTCGTGCAAGCAGCTGCGCGAGCGCGGCGCGCTGTTCTTCGTCGAGATCGTGCAAGCGAGCGGGGTCTGCTGCGCGTGCAAGTCGAGGAGGCGCTCGGCGAGCTCGTCGCGCGCGGCCTCGTGACGGCCGACTCGTTCGCGCGGCCTGCGCGCCGTGCTGACGCCGCAGAGCCGGCGGCGCGGTTCCGCGGCCGTGGCGCGATTGCGCGGCACCAGCGGCTTCGACGCAGCCGGGCGCTGGGCGCTGCTCAGCCGCCGCGAACGACGCCGCGCGCCGTGCGCGGACCCCGAAGCGCCTCGAGCACGCTCGCGAAGACCTTGTTGCGCCGCCATGGCGTCATGACGCGCAGGCTGCTTGCGCGCGAGCCGCTCGCCCCGAGCTGGCGCGAGCTGCTGCCGTTCTATCGCATCGGCCGAGGCGCGCGGCGAGATCCGCGGCGGCCGGTTCGTCGAGCCGTTCGGCGGCGAGCAGTTCGCGCTGGTCGAGGCCGTCGAGGAGCTGCGCCGCCTGCGCCGCCAGCAAGACGCCGACGAATGGGTCGTGCTCGCGGCCGCCGATCCCGTGAGCCTCGGTGGGCTCGACGGACGAGGCGCCGCGCGCCCCGTGCCGAACCGCCGCCTCGCGTTCCGCAACGGCGTCGCCGTCGCCGCCAGAGCGGGCGGCAACGCCGTCGAATGGCTGCGCCGAGCCCGATGCTGCTGCGCGAGCCCAGGCCGAGCAGCTGCTCCGATGGCGGCAGCCCGCCGGCCGAGCGGCGCGCGGCCCGCTCCTGGTCGCGCTGACGCGGCGCAGCTGTAATCGTTTCCAAGGGGCGTGATTCATGACACGGGATGGCACCTTTCGCGTGGCATAACCAGAATCGCGCGTCCTGGGGAGGCGCTAGTGTCGTTCGACCAAAACACGCTCGACAGCCTGAAGATTGATCGCGACGCGCCGAGCCGGGCTTCCGGCGGCGCTCGCGGCTGGATCGTCACGCTCGTGATCGTCGCCGTCGCAGGCGCCGGCGGCGCGTACTGGCATGCTGCGCGAGAGGCCTATCGAGGTCAGAATTCGCGACAGCCGTCGCTGCGCCGGCCGCGAGGCGGTGGGGCGCAGGCCGGGGCGGCCGTGCTGAACGCCTCGGGTTACGTCGTCGCGCGCCGCGAAGCGACGCGGTATCCGCGAAAGTCACCGGCAAGATCGTCTCCGTGCTGATCGAGGAAGGCATGATCGTCGAGGAAGGCCAGCTCCTGGCCCAGCTCGACGACCAGACCCTGCGGCCGCAGCTCGCCCTGGCGAAGAGCCAGCTCGAAGCGCGGCGCGCCGATCTCGACGAGGTCGCCGTGCGCCGCTCGGAAGCCGAGCGCGAGCGGAGCCGGCTCGAGCGCCTCAAGACCGAGAGTCTGAGCAGCGAGCGCGAAGTCGATAAGGCGCAATCCGAAGTTGCGGCCTTGCAGGCGCGCTTTGCGGCGCTCGAGCGCGCAGTCGACGTCGCCGAAGCCACCGTGCGCGTGAGCGAGCAAGCGATCGAGGACCTCGAGGTCCGCGCGCCGTTCGCGGGCGTCGTCGTCTCGAAGGACGCGCAGCCGGGCGAGATGGTCTCGCCGATCTCGGCCGGCGGCGGCTTCACGCGCACCGGGCATCGCGACGCTCGATCGACATGAGCTCGCGCGAGATCGAGGTCGACGTCAACGAAGTCGTTCATCAATCGCGTGCGCGCCGGGCAGAAGACTGGAAGCGGTGCTCGACGCGTATCCCGACTGGGTCGATCCCGAGCCACGTCATCAACATCGTGCCGACGGCCGACCGGCAGAAGGCGACGGTGCAAGGTGCGCATCGGCTTCGACGCAGCTCGACCCGCGGATCCTGCTCGAACATGGGCGTCAAGGTGACGTTCCTCGATTCGAGCGGCAGCGGCCGAGCCGAGCTCGAGCTCGGGCGCGCCCGCCCGCCCGGCCGGCTACGCGTGTGCCGGCGAGCGCGATCGCGCGCGACGGCGGCACGAGCTTCGTCTGGCGCGTGCGCGACGATCGTAGTCGAAGCGCGTCGCGGTTCGCGTCGGCGCGGAGCGTGCGGGTGCCGTCGAGGTGCTGGCCGGCATCAACGCGGGTGACGTCGTCGTCGCGACGCCGGATCGCTGCTGTCTGACGTGAAGCGATGGCGGCCGATCGCCGGCCAGGACAAGAGGGAACTGAGCAATGAGCGAAAGACGTCCTGGTCCGCATTCGCGGCCTCGCGAAAGACTACAAGCGCGGCGTCGAGGTCGTGCACGTGCTGCACAAGCTCGATCTCGAGATCCGCCAGGAGATTTCCTGGCGTTGATGGGGCCATCGGGCTCCGGTAAGTCGACGCTGTTGAATCTGATCGGCGGACTCGACCGGCCGAGCAGCGGCGAGATCGAGGTCGCCGGCCAGCGCATCGACATCATGGGCGACGGCGCGCTGGCGCGCTGGCGCGCGAACAACGTCGGCTTCATCTTCCAGATGTACAACCTGCTGCCCGTGCTGACGCGCCGAGCGCAATGTCGAGCTGCCGCTGCTGCTGACGCGGCTCTCGCGCGCCGAGCGCGCGCAAGCGCGTCGAGGCGGCGCTGAGCTCGTCGGCTTGCGCGACCGCGCCGACGCACTAGCCGCGCGCAGCTCTCAGGCGGCCAGGAGCAGCGCGTCGGCATCGCGCGCGCGATCGTCACCGACCCGACGCTGCTGCTCTGCGACGAGCCGACGGGCGACCTCGACCGCAAGTCCGGGGACGAGGTCCTGAACCTCTTGCAGGCGCTCAACGAGCGGCACAACAAGACCATCGTCATGGTCACGCACGATCCGCACGCCGCCGCGCGCGTCGCACACGCTGCACCTGACGAAGGGCCAGCTGACGCCCGAGGCCGAGGCCGCCTGAGGAGACTCGCCGATGAAGTTCTTGCCGCTGTTCCTTCGCGACCCTGCGCAGAAAGCCGATTCGCACGGCGCTCACGATCGCGCTCGATCTTCGTCGCGTTCTTGCTGTTCGGGATCTTGAAGACGATGCAGGGAGCGCTCGCGATGGGCGCGGACCTCGCGGGCGTCGACCGCCTCGCGACGATGCACAAGATGTCGCTGATCCAGTCGTTCCCGATCAGCTACGCGAATCGCATCCGCGGCGTCGACGGCGTCGTCGCGGTGACGCCGTTCATTTGGATGGGCGGCATTTATCAGGACGAGCGCAATCAGGTTGCGGCGCAGGGCACCGACGCTGAGAAGTTCCTCGAGGTCTACTCCGAGTACAAGCTGCCGCCCGAGCAGCGCGCCGACTGGCTTTCGGATCGCGCGAGCGCGATCGTCGGGAAGACGCTCGCGGAGCGGTTCAGGCTGGAAGGTCGGCGATACAGTGCCCGTTCGCTCGTCGTTCTTTCGCAAGGCCGATGGCGGCAGCGACACCTGGGACATGCGGATCGCGGGCATCTACGAGACGACCAACGGCGATAACTCGAGCTTGTACTTCCACTACGACTACGTGAACGAGGCGCTGGCCCAAAACGCCGGGCGCGACTCGGCCCGTCTGGATTGTCATGAAGATCCGTAATCCCGCCGAGGCGCAGAAGGTATCGGCGGCCGTCGACGCGATGTTCGCGAACTCGCCGGCCGAGACGAAGACGGCGACCGAGAGCGCGTTCATTCAGGGCTTCGCGAATCAGCTGGGCGAACATCGCGACGATCGTCACGGCGGTCGCGAGCGCGGTCTTCTTCACGATGCTGCTCGTCACGGGCAACACGATGGCGCAATCGGTGCGCGAGCGCACCAACGAGATCGCGGTGCTGAAAACGCTCGGCTACACGAAGCGGACGATCGCGGGACTCGTGCTGACCGAATCGTTCGTCGATCACGGCGCTCGGCGGTCTAGTCGGGCTCGGCGTCGCGACGCTGCTCGCCGGTTTCATCGGCGACTTGCTCGCGCAGTTCTTTCCCGTCGTCGGTATACCGACCTCGGCCTACGTCATCACGGGCGCGGTGCTCGTCGTCGTCTTGAGCCTGCTTCGCGGGACTGTTGCCGTCGCTGGAAGCCTCGCGCCTCAGGATCACGGACGCGCTGCGCAAGGTATAGGAGCCCGCCACGATGTCCGGTGAATTCGCTCGCACAGATCGGCGCAGTGACGGCCATGAATCTGCGCAACATCCCCGAGCGCTTGAGCTCGACGCTCGTCGCGTTGCTAGGCGTCATGGGCGTCGTGACCGTCGTCATCGGCGTGCTGTCGATCAACGAAGGGTTCCGCGCCGTCTTGCAGGGCTCGGGCGCCGATGACGTCGTGGTCGTCCTGCGCGGCGGTGCGACGAGCGAGATGACGAGCGGCTTCGGCCAGACCGAGACGCGCGTGATCGCCGACGCCGAGCAGGTCGCGCGCGACGGCAGTCGGCCGATCGCATCCTCGGAGCTCTACGTTATCGTCGACGTCCCAATGAAGTCGACGGGCACGGCGGCCTACGTGCCGCTGCGCGGCGTCAGCTCCGACGCCGCAACCGGACTTGAGACAAGGTTTCGAGATCACCGCGGGTCGCATGTTCACGCCTGGCACGTTCGAGATCATCGTCGGCCGCGGCGCGGCCACGGAGTTCGCGGGCCTCGAGGTCGGGCAGACGTTCGTCGCGGGCACGACGGCCTGGAGCGTCGTGGGGCAGTTCCGCGACCGCGGCAGCGTCGCCGAATCGGAGATCTGGACCGATGCGCCGGTGCTGCAGGGCGTCTACAACCGCGGCACGAGCTACCAGTCCGTCCGCGCTCGGCTCGCGAGTCCGCAGGCGTTCCAGCCGTTCAAGGACGCGTTGACGGCTGACCCGCGCCTGAACGTCCGCGTCTTCACGGAGCGGCAATACTACGAAGAGCAGGCGGGGACGATGACTGCGATCATCGGCATGCGTCGGTTTTCTTATTGGGGCGCTCATGGGACTCGGCGCCATCTTCGCAGCCGTCAACACGATGTACTCGGCCGTCTCGGCGCGTGCGCGCGAGATCGCGACGCTGCGCGCGCTCGGCTTCGGCCGCTTTCCGGTCGTCGTCTCCGTGCTCGTCGAATCGGCGTTGATCGCCCTCATTGGCGGCGCGATCGGGATGGCGATCGCCTACTTCACATTCAACGGCTGGCAGGCGTCGACGCTGAATTTCACGTCGTTCAGCCAGATCACGTTCGCTTTCGCCGTGACGCCGCAGCTCGCGGTGCAAGCATTGGTGTACGCGTTGATCTTGGGACTGCTCGGCGGGCTGTTCCCGAGCATCCGCGCGGCGCGGCAGCCGATCGTCAGAGGGCTGCGCGAGCTGTAGAGCGCCCTGCGGCCGACGGCTTTTTCACGGCGTCTTTTGGTAGGCTTTGGGCCGGTCAACCGGCTTCGAACAAGGAGAACACGACCATGGCTCAAACCCTCACCGGCGGCTGTCTTTGCGGAGCGGTCCGCTACAAGATCTCGGGCGACCTGATATTCAGCGGCAAGTGCTATTGCGAGGACTGCCGCAAGAGCGGCAGCACGGGCCACTCGTCCGTTCTCGCGGTGCCCGAGCCCTCCGTGTCGCTGACCGGCAAGCTCACGGAGTTCAAGAAGGCGGGCAGCAGCGGCCAGCCGATCACGCGCAAGTTCTGCTCCCGTTTGCGGTTCGCGGATCTCGAGCGCGGCGGCCGTCATGCCCGGCGTGCTCATGATCAACGCGTCGAGCCTCGACGACCCGGAGAAGTTCGTCACGCAGATGAGCGTGTTCGCGTCGCGTGCGCCGAGCTGGGATCAGCCGCCGCAGAGCTCGCCGTCGTTCCCGGAGATGCCGCCCCAGGCGCATTAGCGGCCGCCGGCTCCTTCCCTTCGACCTGCCGCCGCCCGGCGCGGCTGCGGCCCGCCCGCTTGCGCGCTTGAACTGGACGTTTATCGTCGTTAGCGCGGAGCAAAGTCAGCTGCATTCTGCAAGCAACTATTTCGCACGCGGACTGATTCCGTCGTGACGCACCTCACGCTCACGGTGTGACCCGCATCACGTTCTGCTTCGAGTGCGCAACGCGCGCACCGAGTGGCAGAGGGTTATGAGAGCCTAGTCAACGCGAGCCGAGGACTGGCCGCGGTACTCTCGCGCGCGAAGGACGAGCATTGCCCGACGAGCCGGGCCCTCGCAGACCCGTCGACCTCAGGAAGAGGGATCGGACCCATGGCAAGCCCGGCCGCAAGACGCGACCAGACCGCGCGGAACACGAACCCGGCATAGCCGAGGCCGGTGCGCGCCCCTGCCGCTTCGCGCGAGCCTTCGCCCGCGTCCGATACGCAACGTACGTCGACGAACGACGCCACCCACGAAGCGCTCGATCTGCTCGTAGCGGCACTCGAGCATCGCGCGTTGCACGCGGCCGCTACCGCCGTCGTCAGCCGACTCGCGGCCTCGGTCGGCGCGAGGCGCGTGAGCCTGAGCACCTGGAATGGCAGGAGCGTCGAGCTCTTGGCGGTCCCGGGCAGCGCCGCCTTCGACGACGCGACGGGCCTGTCGATCGCAGTCAGAGACGCGATGCACGAGGCGATCGCTCAGCGCGCCACGCTGTGCGTCCCGAGCGACGCCGCCAGTACCTGGCGCGAGGATGCCGCGCAACGCGTGCTGCTGCGGCTGTCGGGCGGCGGTGCCGTTTGCGACGGTGCCGTTTGCGGACGGTGCCGCGATCGGCGGTGCAGTCACGCTCGAGTGGAACGATTCGCGCGCAGCCGATGCGGCGATGCGCGAGCGCTGCGAAGCGACGTTGGCGCTCGTCGGTCCGGTGCTGGGCACGATCGGTCGCGCCGACCTGGGTCTGTTTCGGCGCATGCGCGAGGGTCTCGCGGTCTCGCTGCGTGCCGCGTTCGGTCCGCGCCGGCCGCTGCAGAAGCTTTTGCTGCTCGTCGCGGCGTCGCTGATCGCGACGAGCGCGCTCGTCACGGGCGTGCACCGCGTCTCCGGCGACGCCGTGTTGCGCGGCAGTGTGCGGCGCGTCGTCTCGGCGCCCGTCGACGGCTTCATCGCGGCGGCGCCTGCGCGGCCCGGCGACGTCGTGGCCGAAGGCGACGTGCTCGCGACGTTCGACGACCAGGCGCTGTCGCTCGAGGTTGCCAAGTGGCAGGCCGAGTACGAGCAGGCCCTCAACGGATACCGCGAGGCGCTGTCACAGCTCGACAGCGCCAAGGTCACGACCTTGCGCGCGGCGATGGACCGCGCGCTGGCCGAGCTCGAGCTCGCGGAAGACAACCTCGCTCGCAGCGAGATCCGCGCGCCGATCGCAGGCATCGTCGTGAGCGGCGACTTCAGCCAGTCGCTCGGCGCCCCGCTCGAGCGAGGCGCGACGCTGCTCGAGCTCGCGCCGCTCGACGGCTACCACGTGAGCGTGCGCGTGCCCGAGGAAGACGTCGGCTACGTCACGGCCGGGCAGCACGGACGGCTCGCGCTCGCCGCGTCGTCCGGCGAGAGCGTCGAGCTCGTCGTCGAGCGCGTCACCCCGGTTTCCGAGGTCGTCGAGGGCCGCAACGTCTTCGAGGTCGAGGCGCGCTTGCTCGCGGCGCCCGACAGGTTGCGCCCCGGCATGCAGGGCACGGCGAAGCTCGAGGTGGGCAACGCGCGGCTGCTCTGGCTATTCACACACGACGCCGTCGATTGGCTGCGCTTGCAGCTGTGGGCGCTCGGGGTTTGGAGCTGAGCCATGAGCGACTCGTTGCACAGCGTGCACTGGTACCGCGTGTCCGCGCTGCGGCCGGCGCTGCGCGCGCACCTGCGGCTCGTCCGGCAGGCGTATCGCGGCGAGCCCTGGTACGTCATCCACGACCCGGCCAGCGGCCGCAACTGGCGTTTTCGGCGGCGGCCGAGCGAGTCATCCGCCTCATGGACGGGCGCTGCCCGTCGACGACATCTGGACACTCTGCGCGCAGTCGGGCGAGCTGCCGAGTCAGGACGAGATCGTGCGCCTGCTCGCCGAGCTCCATCAGGCCGAGGCGCTCGCAGTCGACGCGGATCCCGACGTGCGCGAGCTGCTGAGCCGCCAGCGCGATCATCGCGCGCGCGACCGGCGGCGCCGCTTCGGCAATCCGCTCGCGCTTCGTTTGCGGCTGCTGGATCCCGACGCGTTCTCTGTCGCGCACGCTGCCGATGTTGCGGCGGTTGCTCGGCTCCTGGGCGCCGCCGCGTGGCTGGCCACGGTAGCCTGCGGGCTGCTGCTCTGCGCGCTGCACTGGCGCGAGCTCGGCGCGAGCGTCGCGGATCTCGTCTTCTCGCCGAAAACCCTGCTGATCGCCTTCCTCATCTACGCGCCGATCAAGGCCGTTCACGAGCTCGCCCATGCCTATGCCGTCAAGGTTCGCGGCGGCGAGGTGCACGAGCTCGGTCTGAACTGGCTGCTGCTCGTGCCGGTGCCGTACGTCGACGCGTCGGCCGCCGCGGCGTTTCCGGACAAGCGAGCCCGCATGCTCGTCAGCGCGGCGGGAATTCTCGCCGAGGTGTTCCTCGCCGCCGTCGCGATGATGGTCTGGACGTTCGTCGAGCCGGGTGTCGTACGCGCGACCGCTTATCAGGTCATGCTGATCGCCGGCGTCTCGACGGTGCTGTTCAACGGCAATCCGCTGCTGCGCTACGACGGCTACTACCTGTTTGCCGACCTGCTCGAGATCCCGAATCTCGCGAGCCGCGCGAACGCGCAGCTCGGCTACTTCGTGCGCCGCTGGATGCTCGGCGTGAGTAGCGCGCCCGTCGCCGCGACGAGGTCCGAAGCGCTGTGGCTCATGGCCTACGGCTGCGGCTCGTTCGTCTATCGGCAACTCGTGCTCGTCGCCGTGATCGTGGTCGTCGCAGCGGCGTCGAAGCCCGCCGCAGTCGTCATCGCCGCGTGGTACGTCGTCGCTCAGTGGCTGCTTCCTGCGCGGCGCGCGCGTTGAGCACTTCGTGCGCGACCCGAGCGTGCGGTCCGCGCGCGCGGGCGCGCGCTCGCCGGCACTGCGGCAGGCGTGCTGCTGATCGTCGGTCTCGCAGCGCTGCCGCTACCGCTGACGACGAGCGCCGAGGGCGTCGCGTGGCTGCCCGAAAACGGCGAGGTGCGCGTCGGCACGGACGGCGTGCTCGGCGAGTGGCTGACCGCGCCCGGCTCCGTCGTGCGAGCCGGGGATCCACTCGTCGAGCTCGAGGATCGGACCGTCGAGGCAGATCTCGCGGTGGCCGAGGCCGGCGTGCGCGCCGCGCAAGCGCGTTACGTCGCGGCGCGCGCCGCACGACGGCGTCGACTTGGGCTCGATGCTCGCACAGCTCCAGCGAGCCGAAGCTGAGCATGCTGCGGCACTCGAGCGCAGCTCGTCGCGCGCTCGTGACGAGCCCGGCCGATGGCCGCTTCATCGTCGCCCACCCCTGATCTCACCGGGCGCTACCTGCATCAAGGCGACGTCGTCGGTTACGTCGTGTCCCCGCAGCGCGGCACCGTCGTCGCGGTCGTCGATCAGGAAGACATCGGCTTGCTCGAGACGCGGCTACGCGACGTGCACGTGAGGCTCGCGGACGATCCGGATCACACGCAGCGCGCCGAGCTCACGCGGCTCACGCCGGCCGGCGATTTCAGCCTGCCGAGCGCGGCGCTCGGGACGGCGGGCGGCGGCAACACGGCCGTCGCCCCGGACGACGCCGACGGGCGCCGCACTCTGGCGCGCGTGTTTCGCGTCGAGCTTCACGCTCGACGAGCCGGCCGAGAGGCTCGGCGGCCGCGCGTTCGTGCGTTTCGATCACGGCAGCGAGCGCGCTCGCGTTGCGTGGGCTTAGACGAGTGCGGCAGCTCTTCCTGAGGTCATTTCGATGCGTAGCGCCGCCGTGATCCAAGGTCCGTGGCTCCGGCTCCTACCCGGAGAGAGTCGTCGACGATCGCGAGGCCGGCGACCGCCGAGCGTGGCGCGCCCTCGGCTCGGCGTTCTGGTCGCAGCGCGGTTCGCGCTGCGGCGCGGCCGGGCGTTCGTCGCGGACGTGCTCGCGCAAGAGCTGGAATGGCGCGGCGTCAGCGACGCGGCCTGCCGGAGCGCGTGAACGACGTGCGGCGAGCGCTGGCGCAGCGCGGCCTCGAAGACCGCTGCTGCGCGCGCTCGATCGCGCTCGTGCGCGAGCTCGCCGATCGCCGGCTCGGGTTGCGTGCGCATCCAGCTCAAGTGCTCGGCGCGTGGGCGATGCTGCACGGCTTCGCGGCGGAGATGGACACCGGCGAAGGCAAGACGCTTCGCGATCGCGCTCGCCGCGGCCACGGCCGCCCTCGCGCGTCTGCGGACACACGTGATCACCGTCAACGACTATCTCGTCGAGCGCGACGCGCAGCGCGAGCTCGCGCCGCTGTACGAGTCGCTTAGGGTGAGCAGCGCCGCGGTCACCGGCGGCGTGCGCGATCCCGCCGAGCGCGCCGACCGCTGGCGCGCCGACGTCGTCTATTGCAGCAACAAGGGGCTCGTCTTCGACTACTTGCGCGACCGGGTCGGCATGGGCCAGAGGCGCGGTTCGTTGTACCGCGAGCTCGATCGTCTCGCAGGGACGCCAGAGTCCGCTGCTCGCGGGCCTCGGAGTTCGGCATCGTCGACGAAGCCGACAGCGTGCTGATCGACGAGTGCCGCATGCCGCTCGTCTTGGCCCGTGCGCGCGCACCGTTGTACGCCGCGGACGTCTTTGCTGCGCGCACTCGAGCTCGCGCGGCGCCTGGATGCCGGCGCAGCACTACCGCGTGGTGACGGCAGAGCGTCGCGTCGAGCTCACGGATTCAGGACGCGCCGCGCTCGCGCGATCTCGCGGACGGCCGTGGCGATTTCTGGCGCGTAGGGCGCCGACGCGAGGAGCTCGTGAGCCAGGCGCTCACGGCGCTCACTTGCTGAAGCGCGACGAGCACTATCTCGTTCGCAACGGCAGCGTCTCAGATCATCGATGCGTCGACCGGCCGCACGATGCCGGATCGCTCGTGGGAGCTCGGGCTCCAGCAGATGATCGAGGTCAAGGAAGACTGTGCCTTGACGGGCGGCAGAGAGACGCTCGCCAGATCACGTACCAAAGATTCTTCTCTCGCGGTATCACCGCCCTCGGCGCGGCGACGGGCAATGGCGCGCGAGGTCGGCGCCGAGCTCTGGCGCGTCTACGGCCTGCGCGTCGTGCGGGTGCCGCGTCACGAGCCGAACCGTAACGTCGCGCGCGGCACGACGATTTGCGCGGACGCCGAGCAGCACTGCGCCGCGCTGGTCGCGCGCGCGGTGAGCTGCAGCGCCGGCAGCAGCCCGTGTTGCTCGCGACGCGCACGCTTGCCGCGTCGGAGCGGCTCAGCGGCGCTCTGTACGCGCGCGGCTGGTGCACCAGGTTCTCAACGCGCAGAAATGAGCCGGTCGAGGCCGCGATCGTGGCGCAGCGGGTCAGGCAGGACGCATCACGATTGCGACGAACATGGCCGGCCGAGGCACCGACATCAAGCTCGGCGGCGGCGTTGCGTCGCCCGGCGGGCTGCACGTCATCGTCGCCGAATGCAACGAGGCCGCCCGCCTCGGATCGGCAGATGCCTGGGCGCGCCGGGCGCCAAGGCGATCCCGGCAGCTTCGAGCGAGTGCTGGCGCTCGACGACGACGTCGTGTGCGCCCACACGCCGGCGTGGCTGCGCGCGTGGCTCGCCGACATCGTCGGCGCCCATCCGCGGCTCGGCGGCCTGCTGGCCGAGCAAGTTTTCCGATTCGTCCGCGCGCGCCTCGAGCGCCAGGTGCCGCGCGGCAGCGACGTTTGGCCTTTTGGAAGACCGGCGTATCGGCGATGCGCTGTCCTTCTCCGGTTCGATGGAGTGACGAGAATGATCCGTGTAATTAAGGTGTCGATCCTCGGGTTGCTGGCAACGTGTGCCGTGCCGCTGAAGGCGCAACAGGCCGCGCCGCTCGATTGCCTGCTCGAGCCCAATCGCGTGATCGACGTGAGCAGCGCCGTTCGCGGCGTGCTCGTCGTCGGTTGAGGTGGATCGCGGCGATATCGTCGAGCAGGATCAGATCATCGCGAGGCTCGACTCCGCCGTCGAACAGGCCGCGATGGAGCCCGCGCAGGCGCGCGCGCGCGCCAACGCGGAAGTTCAGGCCGACAAGATCAACGCCGAGTTCGCCGAGCGGCGGAGCGACCGCTTCGGCACGGTTGTACGATCGCAGCGCGATCTCGACCGATCAGCTCGACGAATCGAAGACCATCGCGCAGCTCCGTGAGCTCGAGCTCAAGCAGTCGCGCGAAAATCAGCACCTCGCCGAGCTCGAGGCGCGGCAGGCAGAAGAGATCCTGCGGCGCCACGTCATCCGCAGCCCCGTCCGTGGCGTCGTCGTGCAGCGCTATTTGTCGCCGGGCGAGTCGGCCGAGGATCGGCCGATCCTGCGCATCGCCGAGATCGAGACGCTGCGCGCCGAAGCGATCATTCCCGTGGCCCAGTTCGGCACCATCAAGGTCGGCCAGCAAGCCGTCATCGTGCCCGAAGAGCCGCTGACGGGTCACTACGTCGGCACCAGCAATACGTAACTGAACGAAGCGCAAGTCGACGTTACGTATTGCTGAACGTGCGGGCAACTGAGGGACCGGGGTCGAAGAGGTAACCTGGTCACCCCTCATCGCCGAAGTTGACGCCGTGCCCGTGGTCTGGCAAACCAGAACTATTTCGCGGAGATTCCCGGCTGCCCTGCCAACATAAGGAGACTGAGCTGATGGCGCATCCCTGGCCTCGCGAGTCAAAGTGGGCATCCCTGGCGGCGTCCGTCCGATCCGGCGTACTACACCGATGCTCCCTGGGCAACCGGCGCAACGACGGGTGTGGGCACCACGCGCCGGGCACCTGGACGCCCGCCAGGCCTTCGGCGGCGGTCAATACCTTTGCCGAATGACCGGCATCACCGCGAGTCCCGGTACGAACTGGCTGGACAACCTACGCGCATGGTGCTGGGGGGGCGGCAGCCTGGCGCACTGGAACGGCCCGGCGGTCGCCGGCGCACACATCCATAGGGAGACGACGATGAGCGAAGAGGAAGATCCGAAAGGCAGGATACACAGCCGTGAGCCCGGCAACTCCGGACGCGGACGACGCACCGCCCGGAAGCTGATGCTGAAACGTCGTGAGGCAACGCTACCGGCTGAGTGGAGCCACCGGCCGTGGAGCCAAAGTCAAAGAAAAGGCGAGCTGGAGATATGTCGTATGCCACCCTGGCGCAAATTTCGTCTATTCGCCTGAGGTGCCCATCACCCCGGAGACCAAAGCTCTACCCTGATGGCGCTCATCAGCCGGGCGCACGGCCGCGATCGTGACGCGAGGTGCTCCAGGGCGTCGATCCGCTCCCTGCTCACTCCCAACCCCACCGTCCGTTGAACAGACGGCGCTGGAGCTGCGCGGCTCCCGCGCCATGTGGCGGGCCGGGCACCCTCTGGGTGATGGGGGCGCGGCGGATGCGCAACTCACCGCCGCCCAGCTACGGACGTTGCGGCAGGTGCGCATCCGGTCCGGCGCGGTGCCGGTGTGGCGGTGGCTGAGACGCCCAAAACCGCACGCAAACCGCCTGACCGGCATGACGGCCGCCTACAAGGACCCGGTGCTGTCCGATGACCAGATCGACGACCTGCTGATGTTGGCACGCTGGCCTGACGCAGCGGGCTGTCTGCCCTTGCCGGCGTGGTTGCCCTCGATGCCCTACGCCAGGGGCCGTCATCGGAGTTCTGGGCCAGGTCTACACCGTGTCCACGGCCGGCGTCAGTGCCACGACGGAGCCGGCTCTGGGACACCACCAGGACACGGACCAACGGTGCGCTCAGTCATCGACGGCACGGTGAAATGGGCGGGCAGCGGCCTGGACCCAGTGGCAGGGTGCCTATGGCACTCCGTTGGGCAGCGGCCGAGCGGGCGAGTGGAAGCGCGGCTCGGGCTGCGGCGGACTTCAGCCTTTTCGGCAGATGGCGGCACTTATGCGCGAGATCAGATCGCCTGAACGGTGCCTCGATTACGGCGAAGCAGTACGCCACGCTCGGCGGAGCGTGCGCTGATGTTCAGCCGCACAGCAACGCCAACGAATGCGAGACCACACGGCAATCGACGATGAGCGAGGTGTGCGACCTGTTGATCTGGACTGACCGGCGGCGATGAGGACGGGCAGGAGGGCGGAGGGCTCTGGGAGTCTGCCGGCACCTTCGCGTGTGGCTTCCAGCCCGAAGGCGGCAGAGAGGCGGGCACAACGCAAGTCTGGGGTAGTCCAGGACAGGGTACGCGACTCCCGTATGCCGCGCAGGGCATCCTGCGCAGCCACGATAAGGTCACGCCCGGCGGTGCGCTATGGCGATGACCAGGCCCCGCCGCTGAACTATGAAGCGGACGCAAACTCCAAGAGAAGGCGGTCCAACCTGTACTAGGTGAACCTTCTGCGCATTACGACGTGAGCCTATTCAAGATGTTTCCATGTATGACGGCTAATGATACCGATACCGATCTTCAGTCGAAGGCCGAAGCGATCGGCAATTCGCCTGATGTGTCAGATCGCCAGCGTTGCGGCGAGGCGTCGATCTCACGAACATCATTCTCGGTCGTTCTACTTATCGGGTTTGCGATGCCACGAGTCAGTCTGGGGTGCAGATGGAGATGCGTCTGCTCGCCAGGCAGGTTCTGTCCTTTTGCATGCATATCATGCATGTTCTCTGCCTGGGACCCAAGGAAGAGGTGTTCAGGCCGCACGCACGCCGGCACATCGCAGTGATGGCAGACACACATGCCGTTCGGGGATCGGCCCATACGTCAATTCATACGCGACGCGATGCGCCCCACGAGGCGTGTCTGTTGTAACTCCAAAAGTGCCATAGCCAAACGTATGCTTTGCACCCGTCCACAGCCAGCACCCGCCACTCCGGTCTACTCGACCAGAACCGTTCAGCCAGGGTCGGGTCGATTTCTGCATCGTAGCCGCATCGAGGCGAACAATAACGACCTTTTCCAAATACGGACGGTATACGGCCTCGGTCAGGAAGGAGTGCCACAGTGTTCACAGATGCGTTCAGCAAGGAGAGTGTTACGCTGGTAGGGCATACGAAACCTCACTTCGTGTGTCACGCCCTCGGCTGTGTCACCAGCGCGGGGGCTTTTTCCTGCCTCAATTATAGCATATCAAAAGCGATAAACGCCCGATGAGGATGCCTGATGGCCGTCAAGATGGTTCTGGAAGGGCGATGCATTGGCGGCCCACGTCCGCGCCCAGGCCTCGGAGGCCGTCCAGCCGGGCCGCGTCTGGCCGGCGAGGCCGAGATCAAGGCCGTGACGCCAGTAGACACGGGCCCGTGCTCTGTCAATCAGTCCATACGAGTTCTCGATGAGACGGCGGATCACATTCTGGCAACCGTGGGCGGTGGGGTGGAATATTTTGTCTACATCGGAGTTGGGCAGCCGTGGGCACGCCGGCCAGGCACCCGTGGGCGTAGCTTTGACGATATGGTCTTGCCAACTCAAGGACGAAAATCATGATCGCTTTGAAAACCGAAGCCGAGATCCGCACGGGAGATCCTGCGGCTCAAACGCGAGTCGGCGCAACAGTGGAGTGCGCATCCAACGCACGACGCAGGGCAGATCCTGTCGGCGCTGCCTACTATGACGGTCTGAGGCACAACAACCACCACCTTATCGCTGTGCTGGAATGGGTGATCGACGCTGGCCGGTACAAAATGATGGCCACCAAAGCCTGGCCAAAGGCTGAACGCGACAAGGCATCCACCTGTGATTGATCCGATCACCGCACTCAGCGACCTACTACCGGGGCGCAGACCTGGCTGACTGTCCTCCTGGTGAGCACACGACGCTGACCACGGTGTGTATCGCACGCCTCCAGGGCTGCCACAAGTCGATGGCCGATGCCCAACACCGCGCCCAAGTGTATGGTGATGCAAGCGATCGGCGGTGAGAGCAACCCCGGCATGGCCGGACATCACCATGCGAGCGTATCTCCCGCTTGTACGCGCCCGCCGGTCCCGCCGCGATGGAGATCTACCGCCGCGTGTGGGATCTGCACTACCTCGCCGGATGGCCGGGCACGCCCGCCGTTTGTCATCAATAACCGCTGGCTGATGCGCTCCGCCGACCTTGCACAACCACTCTCCACGTGATCGCGGGAACCATCGCTTCGTGGCCGATGGTCGCAGCAACGATCGTGTGCCGTTTCGATCCCATTTTTGGGGATAGCCCCACGCCACCCTAGACACTGGGACAGGAGGGAAGCGGCGCAAGCCCGCCCTATGTCCCGAAAGGCAGCATGTCCATGGCACCCACAACGAACGTCCAGAACATCACCGAGAGTTTTCGTACATCTACTTTGTGCGCGCGGCCTACGACACGGTGCCCGATGTCATGCCGGCGGATACGGTCGCCTTCGGCGGCGCGGCGGGCGGCACATGGCGTGCAGCCGGGTTTACCTCCCAGGATGGCCTTCAGCAGCATTTCGCCGCCGACGTGGGTGAGGTGTTCACCGCACAACAGCGCAACGCCGTGTTGCGCCCGGTGAACTCGCACCGATACCATCATCCGGACGTTGCTCGAAGTCACCCTCGCCAACCTCAGGAGACATCATTGGACGCGGCACCATCACCCGCGTCGCGCCGGGTGTGGGCGTCACAGGCCATGACGAATTGAAAGCTCGTCGACGGCACCGCGAAAGTACATCTCCGTCTGGTTGAAGGCGAGGCACCACCCATCAGTGGCGGGATGCCCCGGACGCATCTCTTTCCCGCCACAAGGGTCGCAACGGGGTCGGTCGAACCAATGCAGCGGCCGGGGCCGATGGCGCGAACGCGGGCGTGGCGTTTGAGTTTACCCGCGTGGGCGGCCCGGAAGGCGACGTGATCTTCGTGCGTGATGTCCTTGGCAGGGACGTAGGGAGGGCAACATGTCCAACGTACCACTGGCCTATCCACGCCCCGACATCGCGGATCAGTTCCGCCGCTCCATCCTGGCAGCCGGCGGTGCGGTCATCGGCCCGGATGGCGAGACGCCACGCCCCAGGATCGTCAAGTTGGCGGTGTGGTGATGCACGCCCCAGTGGCCCCAGTGGCCCCAGTGCGTCCCACCCGTGACCCACTCCCCAGCGTCATTGAATTTGAGGAAGAGGGCCAGGAGCATACCGTCGTGGTCAAGCGCCGCTCTGGCGAGCTGGTGACGCTCCACGGGGCACTCAGGTATGGGAGCCATGCGACTTCGAGGACCTGCAAGCCAGACACTGCGACTCAGGCTCAGGCCAAAGAGGCACCCGATCGTGCGACCCGCAAACGCCTGGCCGCCGAGCAATTGGCCGTCGAAGAGGACCTTTGCGGTTGCTCTTCGATGACCTGCCTGATGAGCTCGATTGGCAGCCTCGATCCAGCGCACAGTGCGCAAGCTCACCGAGACGTTCGGGGCCATGCTGCAAGAGGCGATCGGCAGTGCGGGTGATGGCCCAAACGGGCAGAGGCCGGCCCGGTGATGCCCTGGCCGGCCCGTGTGGCCAACATCCTGCACGCCTTCCCGCGAGTACGGCACGCACGCCGACGTGATACGTCTGCCACTCAGGACCGGGCTGGCGCCTGGAACAGCAGGCGGCGCGGCTGCGAGTGAGACGGTTGCACGACGTGCCATCGCGGCCCGATGTCGCGCGTGTCGATGCCGCGCACGTTCCAGGCGGCACTTGACGAGTTGGAGGTCTAGCCGTGGCAGGCGAGTGGTCAGGTTGGCAGCGGCGACCGTTGACCTGATTGCCGACCTGAGCGAAACTCAAGAGCGGGCTGACGATGCCGAGAGTACGACTTCAAGAGCAGAAGTCATCCGGTATCGGGGAAGATCTTTTTGGGACCGCTTTTTAGCTTTGCGACCGGCACGCTCCTGGCCGGCGGATAGCCAAGTGCTGGCGCTGTGACCGACTTCCTTTAGCAGTGGCATCAGCGATGCGCGGGATGCGAATACGACGTTCGCCCAGACCGAGGCCGTGATCATACGGTGGAGCCGTTGGCCTGACGGCCCAACAGGTTGCCGGATATGTCCGGTTCGTTCGGCAGCGGCGGGGAAATCACTGTTTGGGGATGACGACATCACCCAGGCACCGATATGTTGTTTAACGTTTACCAACATCACCACGCCGCCCGGAAACGACGCAGGTCATGGCTGACATGGCCTCAGGCACTGGCACCGATGCCGGCGGCGCAGCGGTTCAACTCGCGCAAGGCGCTGAATGATCCGATCAAAGGCATCCGGCGCTCTCCCCCGTGGCGTGATTTCACCAAGGAGCAAAAGGACCAGATCGCTTCCATGCAGAAAGCCGGCGATATGTGGCCGGGGCTCAGGGCGTTATCCTCCAGGAATTAAATAAAGAATCTGGCGGCCTCGGCAGCGGCAGCGGCGGCGGCTGATGGCGGCTTGCTCAGTTCAAGGATCAGCCTACAAACGGGAGAGTATCGGACATAAGGTCCCGCCGATGCTTGGGACCTGGCCGATGGGCACGCTCAACACCATGATCGGGCAGATCGCATCCGGTGATTGGCAAGGGGCGCTCGGCACCATCACCACCGCACTTCGCGACTTCAGCCAAGGTGGCGGTGATCGGCGCGCCACAGGCACCCATCTGGGGAGCGCAGCTGCTCGTGATGGGGGCAGTGGCGCTCCGATCGCCTGATTGCTCCCATTAGATCCCGCCTGTAAAGGCACAACTCCAGGCATGGGCCAGGCAGACGGCACCTGGGGATCACGGCCGACCAGCACCATCTAGCAACAATCACCGCGGGGGCAAGCTCTGACCTGATCGAGCCGATGATCCCGCCGTTGCTGGTGCAGCTCTCGGCACGCTGGCACAGGGCCTCTTCGACTGGATTGCGCCCCAGGCCACGCCCGACGTCGCGCAACTGCCGGCCAGGCAGGCGTTCATCGCTCTGGATTGCGGCAACCGTGACCTCTCGGCTGAGTGGCCCGGCTATTTCGCAACGCTTCCTCGACTGGATCGGCACGGGCAGCCGGCCCACTCCTGCTCAAGCTCGGCGATTAAGCTCGCGTTTATCGGCTGGATCATCCCGATGATCCCGCCCCTTCCCGTCCGCGCTCGCCAAGATCGCGGCGGCCCTGGATTGTGTTTATTGGGAGACCAGTGGTGGTGCGAAGTTCCCAAGCTCTTGAGGGCATGGCCTTTGTGAACTGGATCGATCACGACGCGATCCCCAAACTGGTGCCGGCGCTCGGTGCGATGCTGACGACCATCGGCGGTTGGATCGGGAACCGCTGTGCCTTGGCTCCTGACCGAAGCGGGCAAGCCCGGCTCTACATCATCAGCGGCATTCATCAGCGCTCAGCCGAGGCCACCGCACTGAACACGGCGGTCGAACGCGATCGGCGGGGCGATGACGCTCGCAGAAAATATCGTCCAGGGCGCGCTCAACAATATCCTCTGCTTCATCATCCACTGATCGTGAGCTATCCAGGCGCTCATTTCATGGATCGGGCATCCCCTCCATCCATGTGCCAACGCCGCCCACGCCGTCAGCGCTCCAGGAGTCCAAACTGGCCTGGATAGTGGGGACCGGGGCATCCAGAGTGTTCAGGAGGCAACCAGTGTCAACTTCTACACCAGCGATAACAACCTGGCATCGCGCTACCTACGGCAGAGGCATGTTGGTGGCTTATATCTACACGAGAAGCACCTTCCGGCGGGTCAACGCTGTGGTTCCCAGAATGGGACCTCCGAGGAATTCACAGCGGCGGCTATCAAAGTCGCACCCCCTGCCGCCTCCGGCCTGGCGGTGTTTACGACCCGGACGGCCTGATCGGCTCCGGCGGCAGCAACGGCAGATCACCCGCGCCGGCTCCCCATGGAAACAAGCGAACTAAGTATTCAGGATGCCTACACCGCGCTCGCCAGGCGTCTGGATTGCGGGGCTATCTGTGTGGCGGCAGAACGAGGTGGGAGATCGCGCCGAACACATCACCGCCCGCGTGTCTGAAATGGATGCGGGCAGCCGCGCACCCGCCAGATCTATCGGCACCGGGGCTACTGGCGGCTTGACGTGACTGTGCAGCTCGGAAGTCCAGGAGCCGGTTTGGCAAGGCCGCAAGAGGCCGCTGATGACCCCTGGTCACCAGCACCGTCTCGATCTGGGCATCATCGCCCTGATGACACGCCTGAGATACACCCCGACACCAGTCCTGAAGACACAGCAATACGTAACGGAACGGAAGTAATAA
>ERZ1370068.7128-contig-6065_pt1 | contig 26041 bp, 39 predicted proteins | sample MGYA00561227_ERZ1370068 | MGnify/ENA primary metagenome ERZ1370068 (study PRJEB38410, sample SAMEA6850437) | metagenome | study: Metagenomic assessment of the ecological functions of the soil: analysis of the soil microbiota associated with the...
CTGCTCCGGTCGATAGCGGCCTGGTAGTTGTTGGGCAGCGTCACCTCGACGATGGTGGCCTCGATCAGGACCTGGCGCTGCATGGCGCTGGTGATGCTGTCGATGTGCCGCTGCACCGAGCTGGTGCTGCTGATCGGTGCGCGTTGACGGTGATCGTGCCGGATGCCGCGTTGACGACGACGTCGTCGGGCAGCAGCGGCGATTGCTGCGGCGCGCCGGCGGCGCGCGCCGGATCAGCGACGTCGCCAGGCGCGGGTGCCGCCTGGCCGGCGCGGCTCGCCGCTTCCAGTCTGCTTCACCCGTAGTTCCTGCTCCTGCTTGACCGAGAGGCGAGACGCTCGGCCCGGGCGTCGGCGGTCAGGCTCTGCAGGCGCGTGGAGTTGAGTATGCGAACGAATGTTGTCACGCAACTGGTCCCCAGAAGTCGTTCCTGCGAGCGTCGTGCGAACGACCGTATTGGACCCGCTCGAGCTTGCTCCCCTGCCCCACCCGGCGCGCCGCCGCCGCTCCCGCCAGAGCCGCCGCCGGTCGCGCTGCCAGTGACGGTAAGCTCGCCGGACACGCCGATACTCGACGTAGTATCGCGCGTCATGTTGACGTAGTTGACCCGGTAGGTTTTGACGTAGGGTGCGTGTCCGGCGACACGACGATGGTGTTGCCTTCCGTGCGGTAGCGCATGTTGACCTGCTTGGACACGCGCTCGAGGATCGCCGGCAGCGTTTCGTTGATCGCGTTGAGACTCACCGAGCCCGGTCAGCGTGGGATGGATGTCGATGTTCTGCTTCGGTGTCGCGCGCGAGCGCGAAGCAGCAGTTCCTTCACCGGCACCTCGTTCACCACGACGCTGTAGGTCTGCGGCGCTGCCGTCGGCCCGGGCGGCGGCAGAACGGCGTCATCACGCACCGGCGCCGGGAATCTCCTTGTCCGGCTCCGCTTTCACCTGTCGCGTATCGATGTGGCCTTCCGAGACGTCGGAATGAAGGGAGGAACTGGGTGCAACCGGCGAGCGTTGCCGCGAGCAGCAGCGCGAGCTGCAGCTGCCCGGGCGCCGCGCCGCGCCGCAGGACGGCAGAGCTGCCAGACAGCCGCTATCGTTCGCATCGGTTGTATCCTCCGGTTCCGACGTTCATTCGACTCGCCCTACGAATTCGCGTTTCCCTGCTGCTGCTACGGCACTCTCGTGCCGCTTGATCTCGCCCTGTATCCCCTGCACCGTGCGCAGAATGGGCCGGAACGCCTTGAGCGACGCGGGCAGCGTCTGCAGCGCCTCCTTCGCCGCACCGTGATCGTTGAAGCTGCCGATACAAACGGTCAGCGACGGTTTTGCCTTGCGATTAGTACGATAAACGAAAATCTTATTTATTTCAATGCTTTTTGATATAACCTTAAGGTGTCGCTTTAGCTGTTCCGAGTTTTCCGACCCCAGGAGCTGGATGCTGTAGGTGCCGGGCGGCTCGCTGGCGAGCCATTGCCGGGTGGCGGCGATACGCGCTTCGAGGCCGCTTTCCAGCTCAGTTTCAGAGCGAGTCTCGCCACGGTCTTCGGCAGCGCGGGTCGTCCCTTGGAGGGCAGCCGCTGCCACGGCGGGCGGTGCCGCGGCGTAGGGCGGCGGTCCTGCCGCGGGCCGCGATTGCTGGCGGCAGCCACCAGCTGCGGCAGGCGGGGCGGCTGTGGCCGGTCGTTGGAGTGGCACCCGAGCCACTTGGTGTGCGGGGAGCGCTTATGCGGCTGGGGCAGGCTCTTTGGGTAACATGTCGGGACGCGCAGTCGGCGCAGGGCGATGGCCTTAAGATTTCCTTTTCTGGGTAAGTGGCTTAGCTCAGACACCGGCTGCCGGGCGAATGGCAGCGAGCGCCGGTGTTGCGTTCCAGCAACATGTAAGTGCACACATCCGAGCACGAGCGCCCGCCAGCAACCAGTCCGGCACCCCACAGGTAGCGCGAGTCGGCCGAGCCGCGGCGCTCGCTGGCTGAACTCGCTGTCGCGCACCGCGGCGTCTGACGTGCTTCGGCCGTATGGTGTGGGTGTTCTCGGAAAAGGCGACGAGCAGGGCCTTGTCCGCGATGAGGTTCGACGCGGCGGGACAGCCCTGCGAGGCGCTGGCGATCTGCTTCACCACGGCCGGGAGAAGATATCGGGACCCCGGTAGCCCGCCGCCCGCATGCGGAACATCAGGTACTCGTGGATGTCCGCGGGATTGAGCGGCTCGAGCCGGAAGCTGTGGGTGATGCGCTCGCGCAACTGCCGGATGTTGGGCTGGCGCAGGTTCTCGTCGAGCTCGGGCTGGCCGAACAGCACGATCTGCATCAGCTTGTCGTTGCTCGTCTCCAGGTTGAGAGCAGCCGTGATCTCCTCCAGTGTCGCGAGCGGCATGCTCTGCGATTCCTCGACGAAGACCACGACGCGCTTGCCGTCGGCGTAGCGCTTCAGCAGGAATTCGTGCAGTGAGCTGCATCACCTCGAGCCGCGGTGCGTCGCGCGCGGCCGGCGATCTGCAGCTCGAAGGCGATGGCGCGCAGGATTTCCTCGGGAGAGACGCTCGGATTGGCGATGTAGACCGACTCGATGTGCGCGCGGCAGCCGCGCCTGCAGCATGTGGCACGAGCATGGTCTTGCCGCTGCCCACCTCGCCGGTCACCTTGATGATGCCCTCGCCGTGGGTGATGGCGTAGATCAGCGCCTCCAGGACCGGCCCGCGGTTGCCGCCGGCGAAGAAGAACTCGGTGTTCGGCGTGATCTTGAACGGCGCCTGATTCAGTCCGAAGTGGCCGTAGTACATGACCGGCTCCAGTTGAAATAATCGAATGGTTGCGCGGCGAGGCTCGCCCCTGCCGCGGCGGCAGCGAAGCAGGAGCTGCAGTGAAGGTGGATGGCCCCGCTGCGTGCAGTTCATGCGCGGGGCGGACGCCCGTGCCGGGCGCCCCGCTTCACTTGTGGTCGAGCGGCGCCGCCTTGTTCGTTTCCGCTGCATCCCCGTAGTTCTGCATGCGGCTGTAGAGGGTGGTGCGATGGATGCCGAGCAGCTTCGCCGCCTGGGTGAGGTTGCCCTGCGTGATCATGAGCGCCGCCTCGACGTAGCCGCGCTCCCACTGCGCGAGCGTCTCGTCGAGATTGAAGCTCTTCTGGATCTGGAGGTGGCGCCGCGCCGCCTCCAGCACCGACTTGAAGTCCTGGCCCACGGCGAGACCCGGCAGATCGACGTCGAGGTTCTCCCATGTCGAGCTCGGTCGCGCAACTGCTCCGGGTTCACCGTCTTGCCGGAGTGCTTGGTGGTCGAGGCGGATCACGATGTTGCGCAGCTCGCGCGCGTTGCCCGGGAAGCCGTACTCGAGCCAGAGCTGCATGGCCATCGCGGATCCGAGCTCGAAGCGGCTCCAGGCGCGCCTGGCGGGCGTAGAACTCGCGGAAGTGATCGAGGAGCAGCCGCTTGTCGTCGCCCAGCTCGCGCAGCGGCGGCACGTCGATGGTGAACACGCGACAGCCGGTGATAGAGGTCCTGCGCGGAAGCGGCTCGGCGCGCACCTCCTGGCGCAGGTCGCGGTTGGTGGCGGCGATGACGCGCGCGTTGGAAACCCGGCTCTGGGTCTCGCCGACGCGCTGGTACTCCCCGTTCTCCAGCACGCGCAGGAGCTTCGCCTGCAGCTCGTGCGGCAGCTCGCCGATCTCGTCGAGGAACAGCGTCGAGTCCTTCGCGTCCTCGAAGTAGCCCGAGCGCGAGCGTCGTGGCGCCGGTGAAGGCGCCCTTGGCGTAGCCGAAGAGCGTGGGCTCGACCAGGTTCGGGGAGATCGCGGCGCAGTTCAACGCGAGGAAGGGCCGCGAGGCGCGCGAGCTCATGCAGGTGCAGCGACTTCGCCACCAGCTCCTTGCCGCTGCCGGACTCCCCCTCGATCAGCACCGGGAACGGCGCGTCGGCGAACTGCGCGATCTGCTGGCGCAGCTTGTCGACCGGCGGGCTCTTGCCGACCATGCCCGCGTCGGCGCGCCGCGCCCAGCTCCGCGTCGCGGATCTCGAGCGAGCGCTTGAGCAGAGTTCTTCAGCGTCTCGCGGCTCGGCCGGCTTGGCGACGAACTCGATCGCGCCCAGCGTGCGCGCGTGGCGCGCGTTGGTCTCGTCGCTCTGGCCCGACAGCACGACGATCTTGATGCCCGGCGAATAGGCGATCAGCTCGCTGATCAGCTGGAAGCCCTCGTCGGGCCGGTGCGGCGTGGGCGGCAGTCCCAGGTCGATCAGCGCGAGCTCGGGCGCGCGCTCGAGCTGCCGGCAGCAGGCTCTTCACCTGGGTGCGCGAGTCGGCGACGTAGACGGAGAAATCACGGCTCAGGACGAAATTGAGCGTATCGGTGATCAGCGGATCGTCGTCGACGATCAGCAGATCGGGCTTTGCTTTCAGCTTGCTTCACTCATGACCCCGGTGGTCCCGTGATATGCCCGTGACGATGCTCGCTTCGCGTATCATCGCACGGGCATCGGCGCGTTCCTGGCCTGGCGCGCACCGCTCAACTCGGAGTCGCCCGTAGTGCTCGCACAGGGTTTTCACGGAACTTGCGATCGCCGCGCCGGGTCCGCGATGCAGTCGAGGAAGGCGCTCTCCAGGTCCGGCCGCCGTGACTGCCGCGTGAGCTCGCGCGGGCGTGCCGGCATAGCGCAGCCTCCGCCGTGCAGCACTACCATGCGGTCGCACAGCTCGGCGACGTCGGCGAGCGAGTGGGAGGTGAAGAACACCGTGCTGCCCGCTCGCGCGCAGCGAGCGCAGCTCGTTCTTGAACAGCGCGCGCCTTGGGATCAGAGCCCCGGCCGGCTCGTCGAGGACGTACAGCTCCTTGCCGGAGAGCAGGCACGCGGCGATGCCGAGCTTCTGCGTCATGCCCTTCGAATAGGTGCGCGCGGGGCGGGCCAGGGCGGCCGGGTCGAGGTCGAGCGCGCGAGAACATGCGCACCGCCCGGGTCTCGTCGTAGCGGCTCGCGGTAGAGCCGCAGCATGTATTGCAGGAAGTCGCGTCCCGTCAGGAAGAACGGCGGATTGAACCGCTCCGGCAGGATAGGCGAGCTGCGCGCGCGCCGCGGTCTCGGCGGTGCGGAACGCCGAAGATCTCGATGCGTGCCGCGGTCGGCGTCGCAGAAATCGAGCAGGCACTTGATGAGCGTCGTCTTGCCTGCGCCGTTCACGCCGACGAGGCGCGAAGAACTCCCCGCGCCGGACCTCCAGGGAAAAGTCGATCAAGCGCGCTCATGCCCGCGTAAGCCTTGCCGACCCGGTCGAAGCGCAGCGCGATGTCGCTCATGCGCGGCCTAAGCTCTATCCCGCAAGAGCACGCCAACTTGGATCCCGGGCCATCATGATGAGCTGCTAGAATGGCGCGCTTTCTCCGCGCGCCCTGTCGTCATGGAAAACCTGGTTGAAATCAGGGACGTCAACTTCGCGTACGACGCGCCGGCCGGTGCTGAAGGGCATCAACATGACGGTGCCGCGCGGGTCACGTCGTCACCATCATGGGGCTCTCCGGCTGCGGCAAGACCACGCTGCTGCGGCTGATCGGGCGGCGCGCTCAGGGCGAAACGCGGCGAAGTCCGGGTCGCCGGGCGGCTGTGATGAACGAGCTCGGCACGGACAGAGCTCTACGCGATGCGCCGGCGCATGGGCATGCTGTTCCAGTTCGGCGCGCTGTTCACCGATCTCTCGGTGTTCGACAACGTCGCCTTTCCAGATGCGCGAGCACACGAGCCTGCCCGAGTCCATGATCCGGGACCTGGTGCTGATGAAGCTGAACGCGGTCGGGCTGCGCGGCGCCGCACGACCTGATGCCCTCGGAGCTCTCGGGCGGCATGGCGCGGCGCGTGGCGCTCGCGCGCGCCATCGCGCTCGACCCGATGCTGATCATGTACGACGAGCCCTTCACCGGGCTCGATCCGATCTCGATGGGCGTGATCGGCAACCTGATCCGGCGGCTGAACGACGCGCTCGGCGCGACCTCCATCGTCGTCACCCACGACGTGCAGGAGACGCTGCAGATCGTCGACTACGTCTATTTCATGTCCGACGGCGTCGTCGTCGCGCAGGGCACGCCCGACGAGATCCGCGCGCTCGAGGCGCCGTTCGTGCACCAGTTCGTGTGGGGCGAGACGGACGGCCCGATGCCGTTCCACTATCCGGCGCGAGCCGTATGCGCCGCGACCTCGCGCTCGAGCGCGGCGCATGCTTGAGCGCATCGCGACCGGCCTGCGCCGCATCGGCAACCGGGTCGTCGAACGGCGTCTGGCGGCTGGGCTACGCCAGCCGCTTCTTCGTGCTCGTGCTCGCTGCGCTCCGGCACGAGCTTCCGGCGCTTCCGGCTGATCGATGCGGGAGATCTACTTCGCCGGCGTGCTGTCGCTCATCATCATCATGCGTGTCGGGGCTGTTCGTGGGCATGGTGCTGGGGCTGCAGGGCTACGAGACGCTGCAGAGATACGGCTCGGCGGAGGCGGTCGGCACGCTGGTCGCGCTGTCGCTGGTGCGCGAGCTGGGCCCGGTCGTCGCGGCGCTGCTGTTCGCGAGCCGCGCCGGCTCCGCCATGACCGCCGAGATCGGGCTGATGAAGGCGACCGAGCAGATCTCGGCGATGGAGATGATGGCGGTGGACCCGATCGCGCGCGTCATCGGCGCCGCGCTTCTGGGGCGGCGTGATCTCGATGCCGCTGCTGGCCGCGATGTTCAGCGCGATGGGCGTGTTCGGCGGCTACCTCATCGGCGGTGCGTGATGATCGGCGTGGACGACGGGCGCGTTCTGGTCGCAGATGCAGGGCGCGGTGGATTTCGGCAGGACATCCTGAACGGCGTGATCAAGAGCGTCGTGTTCGGCGTCGCGGTGACCGCGATCGCGCTGTTCGAAGGCTACGATGCGCCGCCGACGGCCGAGGGCGTCTCCGGCGCGACCACGCGCACCGTGGTCACCTCGTCGCTGGCCATCCTGGGGCTCGATTTCGTGCTCACGGCATTCATGTTTACGGGGTCTGACGATGGAACGCGCGACATGCTGGACCTGTGGGTCGGCGTGTTCGTCGTCGCGCGGCATCGTGCGCGCTGCTGGTTCTCGCGCTGAAGGTCGGCAACGCGAGCGCGACTTCAACGTCGGCCGAGACCTACACGGCTCATCGCCAACTTCGACAACATCGGCGGACTGAAGCGGCGCGCGCCCGTGAAGAGCGCGGGCGTGGTCGTCGGGCGCGTCGCCGACATCCAGTTCGACAACGACAAGTTCGTGGCGCGGGTCACCATGACGCATCGACCAGCGCTACAAGTTTCCGCGGGACACGTCGGCATCCATCCTGACCTCCGGGCTGCTCGGCGAGCAATACATAGGGCTTGAGGGCGGCGGCGACGAGAAGACGCTGCAGAACGGCGGAGACGATCAAGCTGACGCAGTCGGCGGTGGTGCTGGAGGAGCTGATCAGGCAAGTTTCTGTGACGATAAGGCCGCCGAAGGCGGCGCGCCGAAATGAGTCGGTCCGCGGCGTTGTGTACTACGGGAAGCGAGGGATAGGGAAGATGACCAGAATTCTCGTGTTTGTGCATTGCCTTGGGCGCATGGGCGCGCGGCGCCTGCCCGCGCCGCGCGCGAAATGCTGGCCCCGGATGCGCTGGCGCGCAGCGTCACCGACGAGGTCCTGAAGATATCTGCGGACCGACAAGGGAGCTCGCAGGCCGGCAACCAGAAGAAGGTCGCGGAGCTGATCGAGACCAAGGTCGCTCCGCATTTCGAGTTCACCTCGATGACGCGGCTCGCGATGGGACGCAACTGGAAGCAGGCGACGCCCGATCAGCATAAGGCGCTGTCGCAGGAGTTCCGCACGCTGCTGGTGCGCACGCTATACCACGGCGTTCACCCAGTATCAGCGACCAGACGATCGAGTATCGCCCGGTCAAGCTCGCGCCCGGCGAGACCGACGTGGTGGTGAAGTCGCTCATCAAGCAGTCCGAGCGGCCAGCCGGTGTCGGTCGACTACCGCATGGAGAAGACGGACACGGGCTGGAAGGTCTACGACGTCAAGATCGAGGGCATCAGCCTCGTCGAGAACTACCGCAACACCTTCAATTCCGAGGTGCAGAGGAGCGGCATCGACGGACTGATCAAGTCGCTGGCCGACAAGAACAAGAGCACTTCCAGGCTCGACGACGCACGGCGAAATGATCTCGTGCTCGGGCGGCCGCTGCGCCGTGCAGGGGCCGGTGACCATGGCGAGCGTCGAGTCGCTGCTCGAGGAAGGCGCGCGCAGCATCGACCGGGCCGCGCGAGGTCACCGATCGATCTCGCGGCGGTCACGCGAGGTCGATTCGACCGCCGTGAGCCTTCTCCTGGAGTGGCGCCGCCGAGGCTGCGGCCAGCCGCACCGTCCGCTACGTCAATCTGCCTCGCGAATCTGCCGCAGCCTCGCCGAGCGTACTGGAGTTACCGAGCTGCTCGGTGTAGCAACTGGTAGAACCTTCCGGCACGCCGGCCGTCTTCCATAGTCTCCTCGGCTGATATGGTTGCCCCTGAGCAAATCGAGCAGCGACATCAAGGCCGGACTCGAGTGCGAGCACGTCGAGGTGGCGCGGCGACGGCCAGCACTTCGAGGCGGTGATCGTGAGCGCGGCGTTCCGCGGCAAGTCGCGCGTGCAGCAGCACCAGCTGGTCTACGCGGCGCTGGGCGAGCGCATGCGCGCGGAGATCCACGCGCTGTCGATGCAGACGTCTGACGCCGGAAGACTGGGCGGCGCAGAAACCGTGGCGCGGCATGGACAAGCTGCTGATCGAAGGCGGCGTGCCGCTCTCGGGCGAGAGTCGGGTATCCGGGCGCCAAGAACGCGGCGCTGCCGATACTCGCGCGCGGCGCTGCTCGACCGAAGAGCCGCTCACGCGTCACCAACGTTCCGCACCTGCGGGACGTGACGACGATGCTCAACCTGCTCGCGCAGATGGGCGTCGCCGTCGCGATGGACGAGAAGCTCGGGCGTGGAGCTGACCGCCGCTCGCATCTCGAGCCCGGTCGCGCCCTACGACCTCGTCAAGACCATGCGCGCGTCGGTGCTGGCGCTGGGGCCGCTCGCCGCGCGCTGCGGCGAGGCGCGCGTCTCGCTGCCCGGGCGGCTGCGCCATCGGGCTGCGGCCGGTCGACCAGCACGTGAAGGGCCTGCAGGCGATGGGCGCGGAGATCGTGATCGAGCACGGCTACATGATCGTGCGCGCGCCGCGCCTGACGGGCGCGCGCATCTGCATGGACCTCGTGACCGTGACCGGCACCGAGAACATCATGATGGCCGCGACGCTCGCGCGCGGGACGACGGTGATCGAGAACGCGGCGCGCGAGCCGGAGGTGGCGGACCTCGCGCAGTGCCTCACGGCGATGGGCGCGCGGATCCAGGGCGCGGGCACCGACGTGATCACGATCGAAGGCGTCGAGCGGCTGCACGGCGCGCAGCTATCGCGGTGATGCCCGACCGCATCGAGACCGGGACTTTCCTCGCGGCGGCGGCGGCGACCGGCGGCGAACGTGACGCTTGCGCGACGTCCGGCCGCAGATACTGGACGCCGTGCTGGACAAGCTGCGCGAGGCCGGCGCGCACGTGACGACGGGGACCGGACTGGATCAGCGCTCGCATGCGCAACGGCGCGTTGAACGCGGTCAACGTGCGCACCGCGCCCTATCCGGCGTTTCCCACCGACATGCAGGCGCAGTTCATGGCGCTCGACGCGATCGCGCGGGGCACGGCGATCGTCACCGAGACGATATTCGAGAACCGCTTCATGCACGTGCAGGAGCTGAAGCGCCTCGGCGCGCGACATCGAGGTCGAGGGCAACACCGCGGTGGTGAAGGGCGTCGCCCACCTCGATGGCGCGAGCGTGATGGCGACGGACCTGCGCGCCTCGGCGAGCCTCGTGCTCGCGGGGCTGGTCGCGCGCGGCACGACCACGGTGGACCGCGTCTACCACCTCGACCGCGGCTACGAGCGCATCGAGGAGAAGCTCTCGCGGCTCGGCGCGCGGATCACGGCGCGTGCGCTGAGTCAGCGAACCGCTGCTGCAATCCGGCTTTGCTGGCGTCTAAGTCTGGCGGTAAGATCTTGTTTTTCCTGAGTTCCGCCGTGATCACCATCGCCCTGTCCAAGGGCCGCATCTACGACGAGACCGTGCCGCTGCTCGAAGAGCGCGGGCATCGTCGCGCGCGACGATCCGGAGACGTCGCGCAAGCTGATCCTGCGGACCAACCGCCGCGACGTGCGGCTCGTCATCGTGCGCGCGACCGACGTGCCGACCTACGTGCAGTACGGCGCGGCCGACCTCGGTGTCGCGGGCAAGGACGTGCTGCGACGAGCACGGCGGGCAGGGCCTCTACCAGCCGCTCGATCTCGAGCATCGCGCGCTGCCGCATGATGGTCGCCGTGCGCGCGGGGTTCGACTACCGGAGCGCGGTGCAGCAGGGCGCGCGGCTGAAGGTCGCGACCAAGTACGTGCAGACGGCGCGCGAGCATTTCGCCGCGAAGGGCGTGCACGTCGATCTCATCAAGCTCTACGGCTCGATGGAGCTCGCGCCGCTCACCGGGCTCGCCGATGCGATCGTCGACCTGGTGAGCAGCGGCAACACGCTGCGCGCCAACAATCTGCAGGCGCGTGGAGGAGATCGCGCCGATCAGCGCGCGCCTGATCGTGAACCAGGCGGCGCTGAAGGTGAAGCGCGCCGAGATCCAGCCGCTGCTCGACGCCTTCGCGGCGCGCCGTCCGATGATCGCGATCCGGCGCCTCGACACCGCGCAGCCCGATTTCGACGCGCGGCTCGCCGAGCTGCTCGCGTTCGAGTCGGCGCAGGACCCGCAGGTCGACGCGGCGGTGGCGACGATCATCGCCGACGTGAGGGCGCGCGGCGATGCGGCGCTCCTCGACTACACGCGGCGCTTCGACCGGCTGGACGCAGCCGCGGCGGCGGCGCTGGAGATTCCGCGCGGCGACCTCGAAGCGGCGCTCGCGCGCATAGCTCCGGCGCGCCGCGCGGCGCTCGAAGCCGCGGCGCGGCGCGTGCGCTCCTTCCACGAACAGGCAGCGCGCGCCTCCTGGAGCTATCGTCGACGCCGACGGCACGGAGCTCGGCCAGCGCGTGACCGCGCATCGATCGCGTCGGCATCTACGTGCCCGGCGGCAAGGCCGCCTATCCCGTCGTCGGTGCATCATGAACGCCGTTCCGGCGAAGGTGGCGGGCGTGCGCGAGATCGTCATGGCGGTGCCGACGCCGGGCGGCGAAAGAAACGAGCTGGTGCTCGCGGCGGCGGCGATCTGCGGCGTCGACCGGGTGTTCACCATCGGCGGCGCGCAGGCGATCGCCGCGCTCGCCTTCGGCACCGCGACCGATACCGGCGGTGGACAAGATCGTCGGCCCGGGCAACGCGTACGTCGCCGCCGCCAAGCGGCAGGTGTTCGGCGTGGTCGGCATCGACATGGTCGCGGGCCCTCCGAGATCGTCGTGGTGTGCGACGGCAGCACCGACCCGGACTGGGTGGCGATGGATCTGTTCTCGCAGGCCGGAGCACGACGAGATCGCGCAGGCGATACTCATCGCGCCCGATGCCGCGTTCCTCGGACGCGGTCGCCGCCAGCATGGAGCGCCAGCTCGCCGAGCATGCCGCGCGCGGACGGTCATCGCCGCGTCGCTCGCGACGCGCGGCGCGCTGATCCAGGCGCGCGACCTCGACGACGCCTGCCGACTCGTCAACCGCATCGCGCCGGAGCACCTCGAGCTCTCGGTGGCGGACGCCGACGCAGCTGCCTGCCGAAGATCCGAGCACGCCGGCGCGATTTTCTCGGGCGCTATACGTCCGAAGCGCTGGGCGACTACTGCGCCGGCCCCAACCACGTGCTGCCGACCTCGCGCACCGCGCGCTTTTCCTCGCCGCTCGGCGTCTACGACTTCCAGAAGCGCTCGAGCGTGATCCGCGTCTCGCGCAAGGCTGCCGCGCAAGCTCGGGGCAGGTCGCCGCGGAGCTCGCGCGCGGCGAGGGGCTGCACGGCGCACGCGCAGGTCGGCGCGAATACCGCGATGAAGTCAAGGCCAGCCGCGGACGCGACATGCCGAAAAAGCCCGGAAGAAGTCATCCGCGAGCGAGATCCTCGCGCTGAAGGCCTACCACGTCCCGGACAGCTCGGGCATGGTGAAGCTCGACGCGATGGAGAACCCGTACCCGCTGCCCGAGCCGCTCCGCGCGAGCATCGCCCGGATCGTCGAGCGGGCGGCGATCAACCGCTACCCCGACCCGACGGCGGCCGAGGCTGAAGGCGCGGCTGCGCGAGGCCTTCGACGTTCCCGCCGGGCATGGAGATCCTGCTCGGCAACGGCTCCGACGAGCTGATCCAGGTGCTCGCGCTCGCCGTCGCGCGCCCGGGCGCGGTCGTGCTGGGGTGGAGCCCTCGTTCGTGATGTTCCGGCATGATCGCGACGCTCGCCGGGGCGCGCTACGTCGGCGTGGACTTGCGCGAGGACTTTCAGCTCGACGCCGAGCGCGTGCTGGCCGCGATCGAGGCAGCATCAGCCCGCGCCTGTCTTCATCGCCTATCCCAACAATCCCACCGGGAACCTGTTCGACGAGGCGCTCGTCGACGCGCGTCATCGAGGCGGCGCCGGGCATCGTCGTGCTGGACGAGGCCTACCACGCCTTTGCCGGAAAGAGCTTCATCGGCAGCCTGCCGCGCCATCCCAATCTGCTCGTCATGCGGACCGTGTCCAAGCTCGGGCTGGCCGGGTCTCAGGCTGGGGCGCTCATCGGGCCGGCGGCGTGGCTCGGGAGCTCGCCAAGGTGCGTTTACCGTATAATGTCAATACGCTCACGCAGCTCGTGGCCTGCGAGGTGCTGCAGCACGGTGAAGTGTTGACAGATCAGGCCTCGGCCATCAAGCTTGAGCGTGGACGGCTGACTCGCGAGCTGGGGCGGCTGCCCGGGGTAACGGCGTATCCCGAGCGACGCCAATTTTGTATTGTTCAGAACCACCAGCAACGCGGAGCGCGTTTTCGACGGATTGAAGAAGCGCGGAGTGCTCATCAAGAGTCTCCACGGATCTCATCGCCTGCTCGACAGCTGCCTGCGGGTCACCGTCGGCACGCCGGACGAGAACACCGCCTTCCTCGCCGCATTGGCCCAGACCATCGCCGCCTGACCATCCCGCCCGCTCCGTCCCTGCACCGCGCCACGTCCCGGCATGGCCATGCGTAAAGCCGAAGTCACCCGCAACACCAACGAGACGCAGATCAGCGTCAAGCTCGACCTCGACGGCACCGGCAAGTCGACGATGGCGACCGGCGTGCCGTTTCTCGATCACATGCTCGAGCAGGTCGCGCGCCACGGCGCGTTCGACGTCGAGGTCACCGCGCAAGGCGACCTGCACATCGACGCGCACCACACCGTCGAGGACGTCGGCATCACGCTGGGCCAGGCGTTCGCCAAGGCGGTCGGCGACAAGAAGGGCGTGCGCCGCTACGGGCACGCCTACGTGCCGCTCGACGAGGCGCTGTCGCGCGCGGTGGTGGACCTGTCCGGGCGGCCCGGCCTCGAGTTCCACATCGAGTTCACGCGCGCCCGCATCGGCGAGTTCGACGTCGACCTGGTGCACGAGTTCTTCCAGGGCTTCGTCAATCACGCGCAGGTCACGCTGCACGTGGACAACCTGAAGGGCGCGAACGCGCACCACCAGGCGGAGACCGCGTTCAAGGCGTTCGGCGCGCGCGCTGCGCATGGCGGTCGAGGCCGATCCGCGCGTGAAGGACGTTCCCTCGACCAAGGGCAGCCTGTGAGTCTCAGCGTCAGCCGCAGTCTCGGCACCGATGCACCGCTCATCGACCTCGTCACTCGTCACCTCGTCACTCGCAGTCATGACCGACATCGCGGTCGTCGACTACGGAATGGGCAACCTGCGCTCGGTGGCGAAAGCGATCGAGCACGTGGCGCCGCGCCTCGCGGTGGCGGTAACGAGCGATCCGGACGAGATACGTCGGCGCCGCGCGCGTCGTTTTCCCGGGCAGGGGCGCCATGCCGGACTGCATGCGCGAGATGGATGCCCGCGGGCTGCGCGCGGCGGTCGTTGCCGCGGCGCAGGAGAAGCCGTTTCTCGGCATCTGCATCGGCCTGCAGATGCTGTTCGAGAAGAGCGAGGAAGGCGATACCCCGGACTCGGCCTGTTGCCGGGCAGGGTCCGGCGGTTTCCCGCCGAAAGCATGCTGGACCCGCAGGGCGCGCCGGCTCAAGGTGCCGCACATGGGCTGGAACGAGGTGCGAGCAGATCGCGGCCCACGCCCTGTGGCAGGGCATACCGCAGGGCAGCCGCTTCTACTTCGTGCACAGCTACTACGTCGATCCCGACGCGCGCGACATTGCCGCCGGCGCGAGCACCTACGGGGTGCCGTTCGCGTGCGCCGTCGGCGCGCGACAACGTGTTCGCCGTGCAGTTTCATCCCGAGAAGAGCCAGGCCGCGGGCTGCGCCTGCTCGCCAACTTCGTCGCATGGCAGCCCGCCTCGCCGCGCGCCGCACACCGGTCGCGGCCGCCTAGAAGTTCAACGGGATTCGCGGCAACTCAACTTTGCCCAAAACCGCTCGCAGATAAAACGACACGACCATGCTGATCATCCCGGCGATCGATCTGAAGGACGGCAAGTGCGTGCGCCTGAAGCAGGGCGCCATGGACAAGTCGACCGTGTTTTCCGACGACCCGGCAGCGACGGCGGAAAGCTGGGTGAAGCAGGGCGCACGGCGCCTGCACGTTATCGATCTGAACGGCGCGGCGGCCGGCCGGCCCAAGAACGAGAGCGCGATACGCGCCATTACCGACGCGGTCGGCGGCACGCATACCGATGCAGCTGGGCGGCGGCCTGCGCGACCTCGACACCATCGAGCAGCTTCCTCGACAACGGCGTGACCTACGTCATCATCGGCACGGCCGCGGTAAAGAACCCGGGATTCCTGCACGAGGCGTGCGCCGCGTTCCCCGGCCACGTGCTGGTGTCGCTCGACGCGAAGGACGGGAAGATCGCGGTCGACGGCTGGTCCAAGATGACCGGCCACGAAGTGCTCGATCTCGGCAAGAAGTTCCAGGACTACGGCGTGGAGGCGATCATCTATACCGACATCGGCCGCGACGGCATGATGACCGGCGTCAATATCGACGCGACCGTCGCGCTCGCGCACGAGCTGGCGGTGCCCGGTGATCGCGAGCGGCGGCCTGAACAGCCTGGACGACATCCGGGCGCTGTGCGAGCGTCGCGCACGAAGGCATCACCGCCGCCATCACCGGCCGCGCGGTCTACGAAGGCAAGATCGATTTCGCCGAGGCGCAGAAGCTGGCGGACGAGCTGTCACGAGCAGCAGCGGCTGAAGGATGACGGGATAGGATCGGAGCCAGGCCGGCAGCCGCGTTTCTTCCGCGCTGCATCGCTTCCGAATCCTCGCTCCTGACGCTGCGATGGGCCTCGCCAAGCGCATCATCCCCTGCCTCGACGTGACCGCCGGGCGCGTGGTCAAGGGCGTGAACTTCGTCGGACTGCGCGATGCGGGCGACCCGGTCGAGATCGCGCGGCGCTACGACGAGCAGGGCGCCGACGAGCTCACCTTCCTCGACATCACGGCGAGCAGCGACGGGCGCGATCTCATCGTGGGCGTCGTGGAGGCCGTCGCGGCGCAGGTCTTCATCCCGCTCACGGTGGGCGGCGGCGTGCGCGCCGTCGAGGACGTGCGGCGGCTGCTCAACGCCGGCGCCGACAAGGTCAGCATCAATACCGCCGCGGTCGAGCGGCCCGCGGCTCGTCGCCGAGGCGGCGGCCCGCTACGGATGCGCAGTGCATCGTGGTGGCGATAGACGCGAGGCGCGTGCCGGGACCGGGCGCGCCCGCTGGGAGGTATACACGCACGGCGGGCGCAGGCCGAGCGGCCGCGATGCGCGCTCGAATGGGGCGCGAGATGGAGCGCTCCGGCGCGGGCGAGATCCTGCTCACCAGCATGGATCGCGACGGAACCCGCGCCGGCTTCGATCTCGAGCTGACCCGCGCGTTCTCCGACGCGCTCTCGATCCCCGTGATCGCGAGCGGCGGGGTGGGATCGCTCGATCATCTCGCCGACGGGATACCTGCAGGGGCGCGCCGACGCGGTGCTCGCCGCGAGCGTATTTCACTACGGTGAACACACGGTGCGCCAGGCGAAGGAGCACATGGCGCGGCGGGGATCGAGTCGCATGTAGGAGTCAGAGTCGGATTCGGAGTCGAAGCGGCATTCCTGAATCGCGGATCCTCGATCCTGAATCCTGTATCCTGCCGCTATGGACGACAGCTGGCTCGACGAGCGTGAACTGGACGCAGGATGGGCCTCGTGCCCGCGGTGGCGCAGGAAGCTCGCGGCGGCCGAGTGCTCACCGTCGCGTGGATGAACCGCGAGGCGCTGCAGCAGGACGGTCGCAGACCGGCGAGGCGCACTACTGGTCGCGCTCGCGCAGAAAGCTGTGGCGCAAGGGCGAGGAGTCCGGGCACGTGCAGAAAGTGCAATCCATCCGGCTCGATTGCGACGCAGGACGTGGTGCTGCTGGAAGTCGAGCAGGCCGGCGGCATCGCCTGCCACACCGGGCGCCACTCGTGCTTCTTACCGGAAGCTCGACGGCGGCAAGTGGGTCGAGCGTCGATCCGGTCCTCAAGCGATCCGGCCGAGATCTACAGGGGCGACACGATGACCGACGCGCGACATACTGCGTGCGTCTCGGGCAGGTGATAGCCGAGCGGCAGCAACGCCGATCCCGCGAGCTCCTACGTGGCGGGCCCTCTTCGCGAAGGGCGGCGACGCCATCCTGAAGAAGGTGGCCGAGGAAGCGGCGGAGACGCTGCTGGCGGCAAAGGACGGTGATAAACTGCACGTCGTGCGTGAAACCGCCGATCTCTGGTTTCACAGTCTGGTGTTGCTCGCATGGCATGGCGCTCGGTCCCGACGACGTGCTCGCCGAGTTGCAGCGGCGCGAAGGCGTTTCGGGAATCGACGAGAAGAAGTCCCGCGCGAAATGACGCCGACGTGAAGGCCGGTGACCGGGCGATTGGAGGAGTCGACATGGGCTCTCTTAGCATCTGGCACTGGCTGATCGTGCTGCTGGTGGTGGTGCTGATCTTCGGCACCAAGAAGCTGCGCAACCTGGGCACCGACCTCGGCGGCGCGGTGAAGGGCTTCAAGGACGGCATGAAGTCCGAGGAAGACAAGACCGCGCAGGCGAAGCCGGAAATCCCGCCCACCACCGGCCAGACGATCGAAGGCGAGGCGAAGAAGGAAGCACCGAAAGGTGACGGAGCGTCGAGGCGCGCACACGCGCCTCGACCGCCGGTCGCGTCACCTCACGCCTCCGTACCATGTTCGACATCGGATTCTCCGAGCTCCTCGTCATCGCGGTCGTTGCGCTGATCGTGATCGGACCGGAGCGGCTGCCCAAGGTGGCGCGCACGCTCGGGCATCTGTTCGGGCGCATGCAGCGCTACGTGAACGACGTCAAGGCCGACATCTCGCGCGAGATGGAGCTGGACGAGCTGCGCAAGCTCCAGTCGAACGTCGAAGACGCCGCGCGCGCCATCCAGGGCTCGGTGGAGAAAGAGGTGAACGAGACGCGGAGCGAGCTCGACAAGGTGGCCCAGGCGGCGAATCCGAATCCGGCGCCCGACTATCCGGAGCTCCCGGCCGCTCCGCGCCGGCGCGGCCTGCGCGGAAACGGCTGCCGAGCCGGCCGCGCAGCAGCTCGACCTTGCGCTCGAAGGAAGCGCCCCGCCGCCGGCGCAGAAACAGAGCGTGAGCGATGGCTTCGCCATGGCTGTCCACGAGTCCGGGTCACTGCCAGTGCTGAGCCAGTGGTCAGCTCGGTCACGTCAGTCGCGTGCCGTGTCCGCGTAACGCCTCATGAGGCATGTCGGAAGATACCTTTATCTCCCATCTGATTGAGCTGCGCGACCGGCTGCTGCGCTCGCTCGATCGCGATCGGCGTGGCGATGGCCGTGCTCGCGATCTGGCCCGGAATCGGCGCGATCTACGATCTGCTCGCCCGGCCCATGATGCAGTCGCTGCCGGAGGGCACGCGAGATGATCGCGACCGGGGTCGTGTCGCCGATATTCGTTCCGCTGAAGGTGACGCTGCTCGCCGCGTTCCTCGTGGCGCTGCCGTACGTCCTGTACCAGGCGTGGGCCTTCGTCGCGCCCGGTCTCTACTCGCACGAAAGCGCATCGCGCTGCCGATCGTGATCAGCAGCACCGTGCTCTTCCTGCTCGGCGTCGCCTATTGCTACTTCGTGGTGTTCGGGATGATCTTCCAGCGCGATACAGAGCTACGCGCCGACCGCGATCACGCCGGCTCCGGACATCGAGGCGTCACCTCAATTTCGTGATGACCATGTTTCTCGCGTTCGGGATCACGTTCGAGATCCCGCTCGCCCAGATCGTGCTCGTGCGCGCCGGCGTGGTGACCCCGGAGAAACTGAAAGGAGGTGCGCTCATGCGTGATCGTCGGCGCCTTCGTCATCGCGGCCGTCGTGACGCCGCCCGGACGTGCTCTCGCAACTGCTGCTGGCGATACCGATGTGCCTGCTCTACGAGCTGGGGCTCGATCGCCACGCGCTACGTCGGCAAGCCGGCGGCCGAGAGACGGAGCGAGGGACATGCCGGCCGATCCCGGGCGACAAGGACGACGTGCTAGTGCTCGCGCTCGTCACTAGCGACAGCGCTCAGCGTCGCGTCGTCACTCGCAGTTCGTCGGTCACTCTCTGCGTGACCTGGCTGCGCCCGATGGTCACGGTGAGGTCGGTATCCGCGTTCTCGCGCTGCAGCCTGAGCTTCGCCTGGTCGCCGGGCTTCAGCGCGGCGACCAGAGTTGAGCACGGCGCCCCAGTCGCCCACCTGGCTGCCGTTTACTCCGACGCAGCACGTCGCCCGGCTTCACGCCTGCCTGGTCGGCAGGGCCGCCGCGCACCACCTGCGTGATGAGCGCGCCCCGGCTCGCCTTGATCTGCAGCGTCTCGGCGAGCTCCCGCGTGATGTCGCGTCCTCCCACGCCGATCCAGCCGCGGGTGACCGATCCGTCCCGGATGATCTGCTCCATGACCTGCCGCGCGATGGAAACCGGGTATGGCAAAGCCGATGCCCATCGACTCGCCCCGCGGCGATTGCGAATAGATCGCGGTATTGATGCCGATGAGGTTGCCGCTCGTGTCGACCAGCGCGCCGCCCGAATTGCCCGGGTTGTATCGTCGGCGTCGGTCTGGATGAAGTTCTCGAAGGTCGTGATGCCGAGCTGCGTGCGGCCCGAGCGCCGCTGACGATGCCCAGGGTGACGGTCTGGCCCGACGCCGAACGGATTGCCGATGGCGAGCACGACGTCGCCGACGCGCACGCTGCTCCGGCGTTGCCGAAGGTGATCGCCGGCAGCCGCGGCAGGTCGATCTTGAGCACGGCGAGATCGGTGTCAGGATCCGTGCCCGACCACGCGCGCCGTCAGCTTTCTCGCGTCGGCGAGCGCGACCTCGATCTGGTCCACGGATTCGACGACGTGGTGATTGGTGAGGATGTAGCCCTTGGTCGCTCACGATCACGCCCGAGCCCAGTCCTTCGCGGCGCTGCACGCCGGGGTCGCCCTGCTCGCCGAAGAAATAGCGGAACACCGGATCGTCCATCAGGGGCTGCCGCGGGCGCTTGACCTCCTGGCTGGTGTAGATGTTGACGACCGCGGGCATCGCCTTGCGCACCGCGCCGCTGAACGAGGTCACCGCGGCGGTCCGGCCGCGTCCTGACTGCGGCTCCTTGATCGTCACCACCTCGCCCGGCTGCGCGGTGCGGCGAGCAGATCGGGCCGCAGCGTGGAAACGACGAACAGCACCGCGAGGCATACGGTCGCGGTCTGGCAGAACGTGAGCCAGAGCTTGCGCATGGAGCTGTGAAGTCTGCCGGCAGAGCCGCGGCGCTGGAGCTGATGTCCGCAAGCAGATTCAGCCTCTTGCGAGACCTGCTGCCGGCGACCGCCAGCCCGGTAGCCGGATTATGAGTGTCCCTGATCCCGTGATCACACGCAGACGCGCGCGAGCGGTAGCTGCGAGCAGTGCCGCATACTGACATAAATGCATGATCTGCTGCCATTTTTTCAGGTTTTGCTCAACATTTGCGCAGTGCTTTGTGTAGAATGCCCCCTTTCCAGCGGCCAGGAATATTCACATGCCCGACAAGGAGTTGGACGAAGGCAAGCGGCGTTTGCTGATCGCCGCCACCGGCGTCGCGGGAGGAATCGCGACCGCGGCGACCGCAGTGCCGTTCGTCGCCAGCATGCTGCCATCCGAGCGCGCCAAGGCGGCGGGCGCGCCGGTCGAAGCCGACATCGGCGCGCTCGCACCGGGCGAAAAGCTCACCGTGGAATGGCGCGGCCAGCCGGTGTGGATCGTGCGCCGCACGCAGGAAATGCTCGACGGCGATCAAGACGAGCGACGACAAGGTCGCCGATCCCGAAGAGCGCGCGCAAGCCAGGCGAGCTGACGCCCGAGTACGCGCGCAACGAATTCCGCTCGATCGACAGCCGGAGTATCCTGGTCGTCGTGGGCATCTGCTCGCACCTCGGCTGCTCGCCGCAGGACAAGCTCAAAGCCGGGCCGGAGGCGTTCGAAGCCGACTGGAAGGGCGGCTTCTACTGCCCGTGCCACGGCTCGCTGTTCGACCTGCGCGGGGCGGGTCTACAAGAACAAGCCCGCGCCCGACAACCTCAAGGTGCCGCCCTACAGCTATCCTGAGCGACACGCAAGATCCTGATCGGCGACGACACGAAGGGAGCCTAGAACGACATGGCGGCCGCAGAAAAACAGCCGGTTACGATCACCGGGCCGGCCCGCTCAACGGCGCTGAGCGGCTGCTCACGTGGGTCGACCAGCGCTTTCCCATGATGTCGCTGTGGAACGACGCACCTGGCCGGAGTACTACGCGCCGAAGAACTTCAACTTCTGGTACTACTTCGGCTCGCTCGCGATGTTCGTGCTGGTGCTGCAGATCGTCACCGGCATCTTCCTCACCATGCACTACAAGCCGGACGCGGCGCAGGCGTTCGCCTCGGTCGAGTACATCATGCGCGACGTGCCCTGGGGCTGGCTGATCCGCTACATGCACTCGACCGGCGCGTCGTGCTTCTTCATCGTGCGTCTACCTGCACATGTTCCGCGGGCTGATGTACGGCTCCTACCGCAAGCCGCGCGAGCTGCTCTGGATCTTCGGCATGCTCATCTACCTGTGCCTGATGGCCGAGGCGTTCTTCGGCTACCTGCTGCCCTGGGGCCAGATGTCCTACTGGGGCGCGCAGGTGATCGTCAACCTGTTCGACGCCATTCCGGTGATCGGCCCGGACCTCGTCGATCTGGATCCGCGGCGACTACGTGGTGTCGGATGCGACGCTGAACCGCTTCTTCGCGTTCCACGTGATCGCGATGCCGCTGGTGCTGCTCGGCGCTGGTCGGCGCGCACATCATGGCGCTGCACGAGGTGGGCTCGAACAACCCCGACGGCGTCGAGATCAAGAAGCACAAGGACCCGAAGACCGGCCACCCGCTCGACGGCATTCCGTTCCATCCGTATTACACGGTGAAGGACACGCTGCGGCGTGGTGGTGTTCCTCGATCGTGTTCTGCGATCGATCGTGTTCTTCATGCCCGAGATGCGGCGGCTATTTCCTCGAGCACAACAACTTCATCCCGGCCGATCCGCTGAAGACGCCCGCCGCACATCGCGCCGGTGTGGTATTTCACGCCGTACTACTCGATCCTGCGCGCCTGCCACCGAGGATTTCATGATCTGTCCTCGGCGCTCGGCATCGCGGCGTATGGTCGTGCTGCATCTGGCGCGTCGAGGCGACGTTCGGTTCAAGTTCGCGGCGACGCTCATCGGCGCGGTGCTCATGCTTCTTCATGAAGGGTCCGGACAAGGTCGTGCTCGATCCCAAGGTCTGGGGCGTGGTCCTGATGGGCGTGCGCGACGCTGATCTTCTTCCTGCTGCCCTGGCTCGACCAGAGCCCGGTCAAGTCGATCCGCTACAAGGGAACGCTCACGAAGAGCGCGCTGGCGCTCTTCGTCGTCGTCGTTCTTCATACTCGGCTACCTCGGCACGCTAGTCGGTCACCGAGGGCGGCACCATCGTCGGGCAGATCTGCACGTTCCTGTATTTCGCGTTCTTCCTCCTCATGCCGTGGTATACGCGGATGGAGAAGACGAAGCCGGAGCCCGACCGGGTGGTCTGGGAGGCGCACTGATGAGCTACGCGAAGCGGTCCTCGCATCTCTCCTGCTGCTGGCGCTTGCCGTGCCGGCGCTCGGCTCATTTTCGTCGTGGGCGTCGGAGAGCGTCGAAGCTCGACCGCGTCGCCGGCCGACGTGAAGCCCAACGATCCGGTCTCGCTGCAGCGCGGCGCGCACGTCTACGTCAACTACTGCCTCGGCTGCCACGGCGCCGGCCTACATGCGCTTCAACCGCCTGCGAGGATCTGGGGCTCTCCGAGCAGCAGATCCGGCGACAACCTGATCTTCACCGAAGCCAAGGTCGGCGATCTCATGAAGATCGCGATGGAGCCGAAGAACGCCGAAGGAATGGTTCGGGGCGCCGCCGCCGGATCTCTCCGTGATCGCGCGCTCCCGCGCCTCCGGCGACGGCAGCGGCGCGGACTGGCTCTACTCCTATCTGCGCGGCTTCTACCGCGATCCCTCGCCGCCCCACCGGCTGGAACAACACGGTTTTCGCGAACGTCGGCATGCCGCACGTGCTCTACCAGCTGCAGGGCAGTGCAGGTCCTCAAGACCGAAACGAGTGGAGCGCCGCTTCGGACCAAAGGAAGAAGAGGTGGACGGCACGAGGTGCACGAGGCTCGTGCTGGAGAAGCCGGGAACGATGGCGCCGGCCGAATACGACCGCATGGTCGCGGACCTCGTCAACTTCCTCGTCTACGTCGGCGAGCCCGCGCGGCACGAGCGCCAGCGGACGCTCGGCATCTACGTGCTCATGTTCCTGGGCGTGCTGTTCGTGCTCGCCTATGCTGCTGAAGAAGGAATTCTGGAAGGACGTTCACTGATCGGTGACCGGTGACCGGTGAGCAGTGAAGCGCCGGCCACGCTGCCACGCGCCTTACCAGTTCACCAGCTCACCAGTCACCAGTTACCGGTCACCGACCTTTATGATGACCTTGTATTCGGGCACGACCTGCCCGTTCAGCCAGCGCTGCCGCATCGTGCTCTACGAGAAGGGCATGGATTTTCAGATCGTCGATGTCGATCTCTTCAACAAGCCGGAAGACCTGGCGGTGATGAACCCCTACAACCAGGTGCCGGTGCTGGTCGAGCGCGACCTGATCCTCTACGAGTCGAACATCATCAACGAGTACATCGACGACCGCTTCCCGCACCCGCAGCTCATGCCGGCCGACCCGGTGATGCGCGCGCGGGCGCGGCTCTTCCTGTTCCGCTTCGAGCAGGAGATGTTCACCCACATCGAGCCCATCGAGAAGGGCACGCAGAAGCAGGCGGAGAAGGGGCGCGCCATCATCCGCGACAGCCTGACCGCAGATCGCGCCGGTGTTCGCCAAGCAGAAGCACATGCTGGGAGACGAGTTCACGATGCTCGACGTCGCGATCGCGCCGCTGCTGTGGCGGCTCGACCACTACGGCATCCAGCTGCCCAAGCAGAGCGCGCCCGCTCATGAAGTACGCCGAGCGCCTGTTCAGCCGCCCGGCCTTCATCGACGCGCTGACGGCGTCGGAAAAGGTGATGCGCAAGTGGCAGCGCCTGGCCGAGCAGACTCCACCAAGCCCTACCTGATCCGCGCCATCCACGAGTGGTGCACGGACAGCAACATGACGCCGTACCTCGCGGTGCGGGTGGACGCGAACACCAAGGTGCCGGCGGAGCACGTGAAGAACGGGGAAATCGTGCTGAACGTGAGCCACGACGCCACGCACCGCCTCACGATCGGCAACGACGCTGATCCAGTTCTCGGCGCGCTTCAACGGCGTGTCGCGCGAGATGCTCGGTCCCGCTCGAAGCCGTGACCGGCATCTTCGCCAAGGAAAACGGCCAGGGCCTCGTTTTCCACGCGCGAGGCGGGCAGCGGGACGGCGTTGGGCCGCCCCCGCACGCCGATCGTCCACGGAACCCGGTCCACCCGACCGCGCCCCACGAACGGCGGCAAGCCCAGGCTGCAGGTCATCAAGTAGAGAGGCCGACGACTCACGCCGACGACTGACGGCTATACCGCTGCCGCCCGGTCGCCCTTAGTTCCAAAGTCTTTTTCCGGCGCCGCCCGCCGCTGCCGTTTTGACACTCCCCCGGGGCGCGGTGCAGAATGCCTGCGCGCTACCGGAATGGCCCGGACGACGCGGGCGGAGGACCGGCCGCAACGGGCGGGCGACAGCTCAGCGCTTCGCAACGGAGGACCTTCCATGCTTTCCGACAAGGTCCTAGAGCAGGTACTTGCCGGCAGAGACTTCGGCCTTTCCGTCGCTCGATACCGACGCAGTGCGTGTCGAGCGACGAGTTCATGCCCGCGCCGCAGACCGAGAAGCAGCGCGAGTTCGAGGCGCGCGTGAAAGAGCATGGGCGCGCGCATGGCCAAGCGCCTGGGCATGAGCCGCCGGCGCTTCTTCCAGACCGCGGCCGGCATGGCGGCGGCGTTCGTCGCGATGAACGAGACCTACGGACCGATCGTTCGGCGTGTCGCAGCGCCGAGGCCGCAGACGCCGGAGATGGCCAACGAGCGCGCCAAGGCGCTCGCAGGACCAGTTCATCATGGACATGCACACCGCACTTCCTGCGCGACGGACACGCGGATCATGACCTTCGTCAACCAGCGCAACGCCGTCGGCAAGGCGGGCTGGAACCCGGCGCTCGGCGGCAAGGAGCAGACGATCGACGACCTGATGTTCCCGAACTACCTGAAGGAGATCTTCCTCGACAGCGACACCAAGGTCGCGTGCATCAGCGGCGCGCCACTCGAGTGCACGAGGACTGGTTCCTGACCAACGACATGAAGGCGACGCGCGCGCGACAAGGTGAACAAGCGAGGCCGGCGACGCAGGCGCATGTTCTCGCACGCCATCTTCACGCCCGGCTAGCCGACGGCTGGCTGGAGCAGGTCGAGGACGCGATCGAGGAGCTCAAGCCCGATTCGATGGAAGGGCTACACGATCGGCGACAACACCAACAAGAACCTGTCCAAGCACCCGTGGCGGCTCGACGACGAGAAGCTCGTCTATCCGTGCTACGAGAAGCTGGTCAAGTGGGCAAGGCCGGCCGACCTGAAGAACGTCTGCGTCCACAAGGGCCTGTTCCCGCCGTCGGTCGAGAAGCAGTTCCCGCACCTGCTCGGCTACTCGCGACGTCGCGCGACGTCGGCAAGGCGGCGAAGGACTGGCCGCAGCTCAACTTCATCATCTACCACTCGGCGCTACCGCTGGGCCGGCGGCGGCACGGCGGCGGACGCGTGGGCGCAGTTCGAGCAGACCGGCCGCATCGAGTGGGTCAGCGACCTCGCCGACATCCCGGCGAAGTACGGCGTGAAGAACGTCTACGGCGACGTCGGGCCAGCTCTTCGCGCAGACGCACGATCGCCGAGCCGCGCGTGTCGCGCCGTGCATGATGGGCTCAGCTGGTCAAGGGCCTGGGCGCCGACCACGTCGTGCTGGGGCACCGACGCGATCTGGACCGGCTCGCCGCAGTGGCAGATCGAGGCGCTGCGCCGGCTCGAGATCCCGGAAGACATGCAGAAGAAGCACGGCTTCGCGCCGCTCGGCGCCGGCCGACGGCCCGGTGAAGACCGCGATCTTCGGCGGCAACAACGCGCGGCTCTACCGGTTTCACCCGAGCAGCAGCGCCGACGGTGCTGACCGACCGCGTCGCGCAGGTGAAGGACACCTACGAGAAGCAACGGCGCGGGCCGCAGCAACCTGGCGCTACGGCTATATCGCGAAGCCCACAGCGTAGCGAGCGACGCCACGAAAGAACTGAACAGCAATACGTAACTGAACTGAAG
>ERZ1370068.4125-contig-3215_pt1 | contig 26030 bp, 34 predicted proteins | sample MGYA00561227_ERZ1370068 | MGnify/ENA primary metagenome ERZ1370068 (study PRJEB38410, sample SAMEA6850437) | metagenome | study: Metagenomic assessment of the ecological functions of the soil: analysis of the soil microbiota associated with the...
GATATGCCCAGTTGATTTACGTATTGCTGGCCCAGCCGACGGCGACGTGATCGTTGAAATAGATCGCGCGCGGATGTTCGGCGCTGATGTGCCGCGCCTGCAGGCTGCCCTTCGAAAACACCGTGACCTGCGATTCGATCGGCACTAGAGCGCCTGGAGGATCGACGGGAGGTAGCCGCGCGCTGGATCGAAGGTCACGCCGCTTCGGAGCCGGCCCGCGACCGCGTCGTCGAGGCGGGTCGCCGCGTCGGTGGCAGCGGCCCGGTCTCAGTAGCGATCGCTGGGATCCTCGAACGCGATCCCATGAAGGCATCGCGTCCCTGGGCGGCGAGGCAGACCGCCGCCGCGATTGGCGCGGCCGCCCACACAGTGGTTTTGTCGCTTCAATGTTAACGATGTGCTTGAAGCGCAGCCAAGCGCGAGATTCGAGCGCTCGAGCTACGTCGGTGTTCGTCTGTCATGACCCCTGACGGAGTCGGTAGGCCTGACACGATTCAACAGATGCATACGACCGGTGCGCTTTTTCCGTGAGCACCGCTGGCGATTCGTTCGCACTGAAGTCTCGAAGGAGTGTCCGTGACGCTTGCGTTACACCGCCGTCGTTTTGGCACAGTCGTGGCAGAAGCCGGCTCGACATGCCGATCGATCGATCGACGTCACGATCCCTTATCTGCACCCGAAATCGTGATCGCCTGCCTTGGCGAGACCCTCGACAGCCTCGCGCAGCTCCACGTACTGAGCAATGGCGCTGGTGAGTTCTGATGCGTCGACAACGGATCGACCGATCGCACGCGCAGGCGGTCCTCGATCAGGTGGCGACCTTCGCGCGGCCGCTCCGGTATCTGCACGAGGCCACGCCGGGAAAATCGAGCGCGATGAACGCCGGCATCGCCGCCTGCGAGACGCCGAATATCTCGCCTGCACCGATGACGACGTGCGAAGGTGGGCCGCGACTGGCTCGTGGCTGCCTGCACGCCGCTCGCGCCGGATCGCCTGCGTATCGTACAGCGGCGGACCGGTCCGCCCGATATCCGGGACGGGCCGTGTCCCGACTGGTTTTCCGCGCACCTCATCGGACCTCAGTGGGGCACGATTGCGATTCTCGATTACGGGCCGACCGCCTTCGACTTCGAGGAACGGCGCAAGGTGCCGCTCGGCAGGCGAACTCGCGATCCGCCGCGATCTGATCGAGGCGCGTCGGCGGGTTCGAATGCCGTCGCTCGAGGCGATCCTCGACGCGCGGTGCTGCCGCTCGGCCAGGAGCTGCCCGAGTTCTTCCGGCGCGCCGGCCAGCGACCGGGGCGCGCGGCCTCTACGTCCCCGAGATGGAAGTGTTCCATCACATCCCGGCGGCGCAGCTCACGCCGTCATGCTGCCAGCGCTGGTGGTTCGGCAAAGGCGTCTCGCGCGCGCGCGTCGATCGATCGTCTGCATCCGCTGACCGAGCTCGGACTCGATCTGCGATCGACGCCGCACGTCGCCGATGTCCGCGGTTCATGTTCGGCGATGCCTGCCGTGACCTCGCGAAATGGACGCGCGCCGCGGTCCGGCTGCGCGCCGCCGAGCGCGTCCAGCTCGAGACGCGCCTGTGCTACTTCCTCGGCTATCTCTGGGAGCGCCAGCAGCGCCACGACGCGATGGCCTCCCGCCACGCCCGCCTCGATTCCGCCGCGTTCATGCGCATTCTGATCGACTCGGGCAGCTACCATGCCTTGAACGTAGTGTCGTCCTCGTGTTCGGACGCGAGACCGGCGGGCTGCCGGTCGATCTCCACGCGCGCTTTGCCGATCGGCTTCGTCACGATTCCGATCGCGTCGCCGCGCGTGCGATCGCTCAACCTCTCGACCAGCGTTGCGATTGCCGTCTACGAGGCGCTTCGCCAGCGTCGCACGGCCGGTCGATAGTGTCAGGATTTGGGATTCGGGATTCGGGATTCGGGATTTGGATTCAGGATTCAGGCCCTGAAGCGGCCCTGCGGCTGCCGCCCTATCACGCCGCTGCGACGCAACGAAAAGTGCGTGGTGTCCGGCTTTAGCCGGACTACGGCAGTTCGCCGCCCTGAAGGCGGACGCCACGCGCGACCGCCGGTTGACGCGCGATCTAGGAATCGCCGCGAGGGAGTACTATGCTGCACGACACACGGCGTCGCCAGCTTTCTCCAGCGCCTCGGTCTGGCTGCGGGCGCCCTCACGCTCGGCGGCTCGGAGGCTCCGCTCGGCGCGGCGGACACGTTCCTGACCTCGGCGAAGATCGGCGGCGCCGATCTGTATTACGAAGTCCACGGCGACGGACCGGCGGTCGTCCTCGCGCACGGCGCCGGCGGGACGCCACATGAGCTGGTGGCAGCAGAGTGCCCAGCGCTGTCGCAGCGCTACAAGGTGATCACGATCGATCACCGCACGTTCCGGGTTCTCGCGGACGTGAAGAACGGTCCAGGCCGCAAAGGCGTTCGTCGGCGACCTCAGGGGTCTGCTCGATCACCTCGGCATCCGCAAGACCGCGCTCGTCGGACGGTCGATGGGCGGCACAACCGTCCTTGGCTTCCGCATCGGCATATCGGATCAGGTCAGCGCGCTCGTCATGTCGGACACGACCGGCGGCTATACCAAACGACGAGATCAACGATCTCCGCAAGCGGCTGCCGCAGGATCCGCGCACGGCGTTCGCGCCGGATTTTCCCAAACGCCGATCCGCGCGCGCCTTCCTCTACCGCGAGATCGGCGCGATCACCGAGGCGTCCGCTGGCCCGGCTCCCGCCGCCGCGACGCCGCCGCAGCCGGCGGCGCCAACCGATATCAAGCCGGTCGTGGCCAGCGGATTCCGACGTTCTTCATCGTCGGCGAGGAAGATCAGCTGATCGCGCCGGCGATCATCGAGGAGCGATGCACAAGAAGATCCCGGGCTCGCAGTTCGCGAAAGTGCCGGGCGCCGGCCACTCGGTGTAGCTTCGAGGAAGCCCGACGAGTACAAACCGACTCGTCCTCGCCTTCACTGCAACGGCACGTGACGACCTGATCCACGATGGCTGTCGGCTGAAGCTGACACCGCCCGGGCGGTTGAGTCACAGCCGCCGGCCGACGATGAAGTGGCGCGCGACGCGCGCGCCACGCCGGACGCCGCGTGCGTCAGGCCGCCAGGGCAACGCGCGCTCCGGCCGATCCAGGATCTCCACGAACCAGTCGGCGTCGTCGATGAAGCGAAAGCGCACGCGTCGACGGCGGATCGAGCCGCATGCTCGAGAAGGTGCCGGTCGTTATACGGCGCGCCGATCGACGCCGAATCGACGCAGCCCTCCTCGCGATCGAGGAAGATGGATCGTCAGCAGCTCCTCGAACGGAACGTCGTCGGTGAGGAACGGCCAGCCAGCCCGGCGCGCAGTGGACCGCGGCTTCAGAGCACCACGCCCGTGATCACGGCGCCGGTCGGGCGGCCTGCGATGAGAACTTCGCTCAGCACGCGGCACGTCAGCGCCGGCGGCCAGCGGCCGAAGCGCGATCTCGTCCGTGACACGCACATGGACCTCGTGTCGTGACGCGCCGTCGATCGGTGCCGCAGTGCCGCCGCGGGATCGGTTGATGCCGCCCGTCGTGCGGGGAGCAGACGGGCGAGCGCCGCGACGACACCAAGCACGGTGGGCGCGGCGAGGAACGACGCGGCGTCGGGCGGCTCGATGCCGGACAACGCGCTGCGCATGATCTCGTCAGCGCCGCCGCCGCCACGACGCCGACGGCGAGGCCGATGGCCGTGACGCGCAGACCGTCGCCGACGACGAGGAGCACCAGATCGCGTCGCGCCGCACCGAGCGCGGCGCGGACGCCGAGCTCGCGCCGCCGCTGCGGAGACGCCGCCGACAGCACCCGCTGTGGAGGCCCGACCGATGCCAGGCGCGACCGCGAGCGACGCGAGCGCGGTCATGACCAGCAGTGCGAATCGCGGCTGATCGACGGAGTCCGAAAAGCGCTGCGCCAGCGGCCACCGATCTCGATCGCCGCGCCCGGCGCGATCGCCGCGATCGCGGCGCGCATCGGCGCCGCGATCGATCCGGCCCTGGCGCTCGTGCGCACCACGATCTCGACGTGGCCAGCGAAGCGCATCGGCGCACGCGGGACGTTGGCAGTGCTCCGGCTGCGGCGGACGCGTCGTTCCCGAACTTGAGGACGTTGGCGATGGCCTTCGGCGACGATCTCGGTTCGTCGCTCCGGCGTCGTCTCCGTCGCCGGCACCCTTCCAGCGGTAGCCGATCGGATCCGGCGGTAGATAGAGTCGCGCGAAACTCCTCGTTCACGATCCACGGCCGCACGTCGCTCGCCGTGTCGCTCTCGCGAAAGAGACGCCCGCGCTTCACCGCAGTCCGAGCGCTTCCGCGTAGCCGGGGTGACCACGTGCACTGCAGCGATCAGCGCCGACGCCGGCGCGGCGCCGGGCCGCGTCCACGGTGACGGGAACCCGGCGATCTGCGACATCGCGCGTCGAGCGGCATCATGTTGCCCGCGCCGGCCGCGACCACGCCCGGCAGCGCGCGCGCCCGCTCGACGACGGCCGCGACCGTGGCGCGCATGTCGTCGCCCTTGTCGGCGGCGTCGCCTTCCGGCAGGAACATCTCGGCGACCAGCACGTGATCCGGGTTGTAGCCGGGATCGACGCGCAGCAGACGCACGAAGCTGCGCGCCAGGAGCACGGCGGCCACGAGGAGCAGGACGGCGAACGCGGCCTGCCGACGAGGAGGCCGTCGCGCCACCACGTCGCGCGCGCGCCGCGGAACCGCCGGCGCTGGCGCCGTCGCCGCCGTGGAGGTCGCCGCGAGATCGCTGCGCCGCGCAGCGCCGGCGCCAGTCCGGTGACCAGCGCGGTGAAGATCGCGACGATCGCGGTGAGCACGATCGCGCGGCCGTCGATGGCCACCGCGTCGAGGCGGGGAAGTTTCGCGCGGCGATCGCCGGCGCGAGGTCGACGAGGAACGACGCCAGCACCAGGCCGAGCGCAGCGCCGACCACCGAGAACACACGCGCTCTCGGTCAGCAGTTGCCGCACGACGCGTCCGCGGCTGGCGCCGATCGCGCTGCGAACCGTGAGCTCGCGCTGGCGCGCGACGCCGCGGACGAGAAACAGGCTCGCCACGTTCGCGCACGCGATCATCAGCACGCAGACGACGGCCGCGCCGAGGACGAGAGCGACGGACGCACCCGCGAGGTCAGCTCAGCGACGACGCCGCGCACGTGCACGACCGGCGCACCGCCGACGCCGAAGAGCAGGTTCGCCGCCATCGGCCGGATCGTCGAGCGCGCCGCGGCGGTGCCTTCGGCCTCCGCCTGCTGCGGCGTGATGCCGGGCCGCAGCCGTGCAACCGCGAAGAGCACGGTCATGCGCCCGCGCCGTCCGGCGACGGCGTCGGCTGACGGCTGCGCGACCTCGAGCGGCGTCCACAGCGGCGCGTTGCTGTCGCCGCCGCGCTCGAATGCCGGAAACTCGAACCCGGGTCGCGCGACGCCGACGATGGTGCGCGCGGCGGCCGTCGATCGCGACGCCGCGGCCGACGATGTTCGGGTCGGCGCCGAAGCGCTCGCGCCAGAGGCGATCGCTCAGCACGACGGCGGTGTCGGCGCCCGCGCGTGCGTCGTCGGGGAGGAAGAAGCGGCCGAGCGCCGGCGTCGCGCCGAGGAGCGGAAAGAGCGACGGCGTCACCGGCGCGCCGACCAGCCGCACGGCGCCGCCCGGCAGCGCCACCGTGACTCGTCGTAGCTATAGGCCGCGAACCGATCGATCGTGGACGAGTTGCTCCACGCGTGGTAAGGTCAGGTTGCTGAGCATCGGCACGCGCAGCGGCTGAATTCGCGCCCGGGTGCTCTTCCGAGAGACGCATCAGCCGCTCGGCATCGCGATACGGGAGCGGCCGGAGCAGCACGCCGTAGACGATCGAGAATACCGCCGTCGTCGCGCCGATGCCGAGCGCGAGCGTCAGCAGACCGGCGGCGGTGAACCCCGGATTCCGCCGCATGATCGCGACGGCGTAGCGGACATCCTGCAGCAGCGTCTCCATGACGCGGACTATACCGAAAGACGCCGGTCAGTGCCGCGGTTGGCGGGACAAACGGAGCGATCGATCTCGCGTCGGCCAGCGCAGACGATCGGCGAGCCCCGCCGCCGCGAACGCGGCGTCAATCTCCGGACGGGACTCGCTGAAGTGCGCCCAGCCCTCGAAGTGCACCGGCACGATCAGCGCCCGGCGCGAAGACCTCGCGCGCGGAGATGGACGCCTTCCGTCGGCGGTCAAGGTCAGATGTGCCGGAGCCGACTTCGCGTACGCGCGCACGGCGCCCATGAAAGAGATCGCGACGTCGGGATCGACGCGGCTGCGCGACTTCGTCGAGGGCGTCGTACGGAGACGGTGTCGCCCGACAGATAGATGATCTGGCGACTGTTCCGCCGATCGCCTCAACCACGAAGCCGACCACGGGTCCCGCGATCGCCGCCGGCAGAGCCATGCCGCGCCGGCGTCGCGGTGATCCGCAGCGTCGAGCCGATTGCGCGCGGGCAGGTCGTAAGTGTTCCATGCGTCGAGGCCAATGGTTCGGCTGCCGAGACGCTCCGCGCTGGCGCGATGTCGTAATCACCGACGGCACGTCTTCGACCAGCCGCCGTCCGGCGCGATCGAGGTTGTCGAAGTGATGATCGTGGCTGACGAGGCGCGACGTCCAGCGCGCCAACTTTGCGCGATCGTGCAGCGCCGGGTCACTGTGTCTTGTGGAGCGTGTAGATCGAGGTCGGATACTCGGTGCCCGGCCCGGATCGAATGTCGGGTCGGTCACGATCCGGTAGCCGGCGATGTCGAGAATGACGGTCATGGTCCGCCGATGGTAGGTCAGCTCGACGTGATCGTCGGTCGCGCGCGTCACTTGTCGCGCGGCCCGAGCGCGCCGCGCAGCTTGTCGGCGAGCGATCCGAACTCCTCCGCCGGCGCCGCATCCTCGCGCTCGGCGTAGTCGCGGACTTCCGTCGGCCTCGTTCGCGTCCGGATGACCGCCTTGGCGCTGAGACGGATGCGGCGGCCCGCCGGATCGACCTCGAGGACGACGACCTCGACGTCGGCGCCGATCGGAAACGCTCGCGTGACATCCGCTTCCTTCGCCACGCCGGTCTCGCTCATCGGGATGAGACCGGTGCGCCCCGGGGCGAGGAACACGAACACGCCGAACTTCTCGTGACGCTCGACCTTTCCCGTGAGGCGCGCGCCCGGCACGATCTCGACTGCGACGGCGCCGTGCCCGCCGGCGCGCGCCGAGCCCTCCGGCACGAGCGCGACGCCGATCCGCTTCTTCTCGAGGTCGATGCTCAGGATCTCGAACGCCGCCGTCATCTCCGGCGGCGACCGATGCGGACCATCCCTGCGATCGCCCCGTCGGCGCGAACGTGGAGCGCGTGCGCCAGCCCTTCGACGCCCGGCTCGAGCTCGACGAACGCGCCGAACTCCGCGAGGCGCGTGACGCGGCCGGTGCGCACCTGGCCGATCTCGTAAGTTGTCGTGGACCGTCGACCACGGATCGGCGGTGAGCTGCTTCAACCCGAGGGAGATCTTCTGCTTGTCGTCGTCGACGCGCAGGACCTTGACGGTGATCTCCTCGCCGGGCTTGACGACCTGCGACGTGTCCGACACGCGCGACCACCCCATCTCGGACACGTGCAGCAGACCCTGCACGCCGCCACCCAGGTCGACGAACGCGCCGAACTCGCGCACCGAGGTGACGCGGCCCGGTCATCACCGCGCCGGCGACGATCGATCGCCGGATCTCGGCGGCGCTCGCCCGCTGCTCCTCCTCGAGAAGACGCACGCCGCGAGACGACGAGGTTCTCTGCCGCCTTCCGTGTACTCGATGATCCGGAATTCGTAGACACGCCCTTCGTGCGCCGACGGATCCGTGTCCGGATGCGTGTCGATCTGAGAGAACGGGCAGAAGGCGCGCTGGCGGGCGATGCGCACCTCGTAGTCCGCCCTTCACCGCCTTGTTCGACCTTGCCTTCCACCGGAAGACCGGTGTGGAACGCGTCTTCGAGCTGCCGCTGCGGTCGCGGCCCCTCGCGCCAGCCTCCGGGAGAGTGTCAGCCCTCCCACGGTCGACACGACGATCGCCTGAATGCGGTCGCCAACGGCGACCTCGAGTTCGCCGTCGGCGTCCTTCCAGTTCGGCGATCTCGATCGTGGCTTCGCCCTTGCCGCCGACGTCGACGAACGCCACCTCCGGGCCGATCGCGACGATCGTGCCCTCGATGGTCTGTCCCCTCTCGATGCGCTTCGCCTTGATCGAACGCCTCGAACATCGCGGCGAAGTCTCTTCCGGTCTCGTCAGCCCTCGTCAGCTACGGCGCGCTCTGGCGGTGTGGATCAAGCGATCTTTCTCTTTCGTGGTTTCACCAGTTTCGTGGTTTCGTGCCGTCCGCGTTTGTGAGGCGCGTTCCTGAGTGGAGTGTATCCACTGAAGTAGTAATTACAAGCGAGCCTTCGACCGCGACTTTCAGGCCGCGACAGCGGCGACGGCCCGGTAGTATCCAGGAGACAGGCCACTAAGTGATCATGCGGACATGTCGGATTGTGACGGCCGCAGGACGGCGGCCCCGCTCGGGAATTGCGCGCTCGCGACAGCGGCGAATACTGTGCACCGATGAAGCTGCAGCTCGACAAAGCGGATCGCGGCTGACTGCGTGTTCGAGACGGTCAGAACCATCGGGCTCCGCGCTGCACGGATGTGCGAAGCGACGACGAAATACGACGAGGATCGCCGCTGGCGCTCGAGGCCGGCGGCTGCTTCGTCATGGCCGGCCTGGCCACGCATCGTTCGGCAGGGACCCGGCACGCTCGTGGTCAGGTGCGACGTCGACGAACGCGAATTCCCTGCTCGAGGAGAGCGCCGGACGCGTGCTACGTGACCGACTACTATCGGCGCTATCCGGTGGTGCTCGTTCGTCTGGCTCGAGCGGATCGCGACGCGCGCTGCGCGGATTGCTCGCCGTATCGCGGCGGATATGGCGCTGGCAGAAAGCGAGACCGCGCGGCAAAGCGCAGGGTGACCTCTCGGAGCGGGTTGCGACATCAAAGCCACGCCACCACGCATAGGGCGTCACTCCGTGGTGGACGTGCTCATCTGCTGCGGTGCTCTAAAGTCGTGCATCACGCGACTGATTGCCGTGATCGTTCGTCGCGCTCGCTGCTCGATTGGCGCAGGCTCAGGCCCCGCCGGGGCGCGGCCTCGGGCGTGTGGGCGTTCGCGACGTTGACGCCGCTCGAGCGCCAGCGGCAGGTTCGAGGGCAAGGCGGCCGTCACCGATGCCGAAGCCGCGGCATGGGCCGAGCAGCAGCTCGAACGCGGCAATCGCGATCGGCGCGATGGCGGCGCCGCCATCGACGTCGGCCGCGCGGTCAACGATTACTGGTTCGAGCGCGGCACGTCGCTGGCCGCGCTCGACGGCAACGCGGATCACGTCGCTTGTCGTCGACCCGCCGGACGGCAAAGTGCCGCGACTGACACCGCAGGCCGCCGACGCGCGGCGGCGCGAGCCGCGACAACCGCGGATCATCCGGCCGACGGTCGGAGAACCGCTCGCTGCAGGAGCGGTGCCTCGCGTTCAACGCGGGACCACCGATTCAGGTCGGCCCGTACACAACAACTTCGTGAAGATTTTGCAATTCGGCGATCGCATCGTCATCTTCAACGAGATGATTCACGATGCGCGCACCGTCTGTGGCTCGACGGCCGGCCGCATCCGCCCGAGTCCGTCGGGCTCTGGCTCGGCGCGTCGCGCGGGCGCTGGGACGGGAAGACGCTGGTCGTCGACACGAAGAACTTCAACGGCAAAGTCGGATTCCGCGGCACCGGCGAGCGGCTGCACCTGATCGAACGGTTCACCCGTGTGAACGCGGACACGCTGCTCTACGAGTTCACCGTGGACGATCCCGACACGTTCACGCGGCCATGGACTGCGCGGATGCCGATGACTCGGAGCGACGCGCGGATTTACGAGCTACGTGCCACGAGGGGCAATCACGCGCGCCGAGGACATTCTCGCGGCGCGCGCTACCGAGAAGAAATGACCGTCCACTGACCGACGAGAAGCGATCGCTGACGGCGCTCACCCTTCGGCGCGATTACGTTCGTCTCGCACGTTCGCCTGTGCCGCTGCTCGGGATCGCCACGCGCGCGCGCCTTCCGCCGGCGCGCTGAGGCAGGAGTCGCAGGATGTCGTCCGCCTCGGCATGGGGCTGGTTGCGACGATGACGGCGTTGCTGCTCGGCCTGGTCACCGCCGCCGCCAAGGGCTCGTTCGATTCGCAGGACGTCGCGGTGCGAAACGCCGCCGCCGGGATGCTCACGCTGGATCGTCTGCTCGCGCGCTACGGCCCGGAGGCGGCGCCGACCCGCGCACTGCTTCAGTCACGCCGTCGCGCAGCGGTACGAGGCGCTCGTGGCCGACCAGCGGCGCCGCGCCGCGCACCGTGGACCTCGTCGAGGAGCAGACCGAATCGACTCCCGTCGCCGAGACGATCGAGGGCCCAGATTCTGCAACTCCCGGCGACACCGGAAACGCGGCGCTATCTCAAATCCGAGGCACTGAAGCTGACGCTGGAGGTGCTGAGAACACGTTGGCGCGTGCTCGAAGCGCCGAAGGCTCCGTGCCGCGGACGATGCTGTTCGTCGTGATCTTCTGGTTGTCGATGACGTTCGCCAGTTTCGGCCTCGCCGCGCCGAAAACGCCACGGTGATCACCGTCTTCGTGATCGCGGCGCTGTCGGTCGCGGCGGCGGTGTTCTGACATCGCTGGAACTGGACGGGCCGCTGGAGGGTCATCAAGATCTCGAGCGCGCCGTTCCGGTTCGCGCTGGCCAATCTCGGCAAGTAGCGCGGACGCGCGCAACCGCGTCACCGGCCTTTGATAGAGTTCGCGGCGAGGTGTCCATGCGACGACTGTCATGGTTCTGCTTGATCGTGGTGGCGACGTGGTCGGCGGCAGCGGGTGGACAGAACGCCGACAGCGGTTGTCACGGTCTTCGAAGGCGCACGCGTCATCGTCGGCGACGGCCGCGCGCCGATCGAGAACGCGTCGTTCGTCGTCAACGGCGCGCGCTTCGCGCAGGTCGGCCGGGCGGCCGACGTGCGCGTGCCCGCGGGCGCGACGCGCGTCAACCTGGCCGGCAAGACCGTGATGCCGGCGATTATCGACACGCACACGCATCTGAGCCAGACGCGCGAGGCGCTCGTCACGACGACCTGCGGCGGCGCGCGTATGCTCGGCGTCGGCGCGGCGATGAGCCTCGGTCAGGACACGACCGACGCGTGTCGTATCCAGGTTCGCGCCGCAGACCGCGCCGGGCCTGGCGCGATTCTTCACCGCCGGGCGCGGCATCACGGCGCCGGAACCGGGACGCACGACCGCGCCATCGCTGGGTGACGACCACGGCGGAAGCGCGCAAGGCGGTGCAGGAGGATGCGGCGAAGAAGGTCGACATCATCAAGATCTGGGTCGACGATCGCATGGGCGCCGTGAAGAAGCTCTCGCCCGAGCTCTACACCGCGGTCATCGACGAGGCGCACAAGAACGGCCTCCGCGTCATCGCGCACGTCTACACGCTCGACGATGCGAAGGCGACGCTACGCGCCGGCCTCGACGCGTTCGCGCACTGGCGTGCGCGACAAGGACCTGGACGACGAGTTCATCGCGCTGGTGAAACAGCATCGCGATCTGGTCCTCGGGCCGAACATGCCCGATCGCGGCGTGGTCGGCGGACATCGAGTGGCTGCGGTCGAGCCTTCCCGCCGCGGAGTTCGAAGCGCTGCAGAAGAGCAACACCAATCGTCCGGACGCGCAGGCTTCTGGAGTATTCAGGCGCGCAATCTCGGCGAAGATGAACGCCGCCGGCACCCGCATCGTCGTCGGCACCGACGGCAACACGCCGTATGCGCCGCACGTCGAGATGGCAGACATGGTCGCGGCCGGCATGACGCCGATGCAGGTGATCGTGGCGGCGACGCGCAACGGCGCGCAGTTTCTCCAAGATGGCCGACGCCGGCACGATCGAAGCCGAACAAGAGCGCCGACTTCCTGGTGCTGGACGCGAACCCGGTGGACAACATCACGAACACGCGGAAGATGTCGTCGGTGTATCTGCGCGGCGCATCCGTCGATCGCTCGTCGTATAAGTAGGCCGGCCGCTTTCAGGGCCGGCATCGTATTCACGGCATGAACTCCGAGGCAACTGGCGCGGAACCGCCGCCGTCGCGCTCATCGCCGCGTCGTGCGGCGGATCTCGGTCCAGTCGACCGATGGACCGCTCGCCGTGTCGGGCGTCACGCCGGCCGCCGGCACGCTACAGCTCGGCGGCACGCCGATCAGGATCACGGGGAGCAACTTCTCGCCAACGGCGACCGTCGCGGTCGGCGGGAGTCCGCCTCGAACGTCGTCGTGAATTCGAGCGGCTCGATCACGGCCGTCACCGGTCCGCACGCGAGCGGCGCTGTCGACGTGTCCGTCGCGAGCGGCCGCCGCATCGCGATACTGCCGGCGAGCTTCACCTACGCGGTGGCATCGACGGCGACGAGACGCGCCGCCGACGATCGTGTCGCTGGCCGCGCAGGGCTCAGCTGCCGGAACGAGCCGCCGCGATTCGCGGACCTGGGCGAGGAAATCGCCGTGACGGCGGTGGTCGAGGATCAGGAGACCGCGCCCGACCTCCTGACCTACGAGTGGACGTCGGCGCCAGGCGCGGCGATCAGCGGAACTGGTCGATCGATTGCGTGGCGAGCGCCGGACGCCGCGTCGACGCCGGCGACGATGAGCATCACGCTGGCGGTGACCGAGCGCTTCACGACCGTCGACGATGACCGGCCGGCTCGTCGAGAACGAGAATCGCGTCACGCGCGACATCTCGATCAGGATCCACGATTCCGCCCGCGAGCTTGGCGAGTTCGCGAAGACGTTCCTCAGAGCAGTTCTCACAGTCGAACATCTCGCCTGACGTCGTGATGCGCGATTTCAGGACGGCTGCGGCACGGCGGCACGGGCAAGCGCGACGAACGCATCGACGTCGATCGCAATCGCGTAGTTCTCCATCCTGACCTGGTTCGTCGGGTCGCCGCGCGTGACGATCGATTTCGGCGGCGTGAGCCCGTTTCGGGCGCGGCAGGCGGAAGGCTGGGCCGCCGTCGACGATGCGCTGGATGTCGCGCTGTCTCGTCAAGGACGACAGCCGCGGCTGCCCCGCCGTCGGGTTCGTCAGAGCGACACCGAGCACCGACCTGGGTGACCGGCCACTTCGACAAGAGTCGACGAACCGGTGGTGGCTCTGCGACAGCGACTACGAGGCGAAGAACTAGCCTTGCTGGCGACAGCGCTAGATCCGTGCTGCGGTCGCGCGAACCACGGTCGCCATGTCCCTGACCGCGGTCGGGTCGCGAACGCTCTCGATCAATTCCGCCGACTGCTCGTCCGGAATGATGCGTCTCGTCCACTGCCGGAATTTGGCGATCGCGGCGTCGAACGTGAAGGGGTTCTTCGGTGACCCGGTTACCGCCCGCGTGGGAAGCACGAAGCGGTTTCCATCGGACACGTGCAGGGTAATCTCGCAGTCTCCGTCATTCGCTCGGTCGCCGGCGTCATCGGCGACGATCAACTCGACCTCCTTCGCCAGACCGCGAATCGCGAGCATCGCGAACGGCGCCTTCGTCATAGTTGAGCGGATCGGAGATAGTCGCGGTACAGGCGACGGCGGTGGTGAAAGGCGTGCTGTAGCTGGCCCCCAGAACAGTCGTCGGCTCCAGGGCCGTGTGGCGTGGTTCCATCGCGCCTCCGGGCCGCGGACGACGACGCTGCCGCATACGCTCTGGCAGAAGGCGGGATGCTCCGTCTTGAAACGCACGAGCGTGTCCACGATCTGCTGGAGGTTGCTGTGTACGCGCACGGCTTGTATCCAGGCGCCTTCAGCGAGCTCACCGTCAGATTGACCGCGACTTGCCGCGGGTCGGTGGGCATGGAGGACATCCATTGAAGTAACCAAACGGGCCTTCGAGCACCGTCGACGGCCCCAGGACGCCCGCCGTTGCCAGGAGTGCGCTCTCTGGAGGACCGAGCTGCGACGCGCGGCCGGCGTGGGTCGCTTTCATCGTCCACCGCCCTCGAACGCAAATTCCTGCAGCCCCGGCCGAACTCGAGCCGGCGATGCCGAAGCGCGTTGACCATCGTGTCTTCGTCGAAGCCGAGCAGCTTGCCGACGGCAGCTGCGGCGCTGAACGGGCCCTGAACGCCGGGATTGTGAAACCCTCGTTTCGTTTCGACGTCCACGCTCGCGCTCCTCAATCCGGCCGCCGATCTCGCCGCCGAGAATCAGCGCCGCGAGAAACGCCTTGCCGTCCAGATGATCGCGTTCGGCGATGGCCGCGATCGGCGGGCACGACGTTCGATGCTGCATGGGCATTGCTCGGCGAGTCCGTTGCGGCGTGCCGATCATCGTTCGTTGAGCCAGGCGGCGCGGGCGCGCGTCGGTTCGGTGCCTGGAATTGATGACCGGCGCATTCGGCCGTTCCGCCAAGCTTGTGTGCGACATCAGCTCATCGCGCGCGCCAGCCGAGTCCTGCGATCCCACAAAGCCGATCGCCAGGGAATCCAGCACGATCGCCTTCCACGCCTCGAGCGATCGGTTTCTGGTAGTTCGTCGAACGGCGTCTTGAACGACAAAACGCGCGAGCTGACGCGACAGCGTGTCCCGCTTCGTGTCGACCGCGACCATGCGGCGCGCCTCGATCCTCGCCTCTGCTCCGAGCGCGGCGGCGAGCCGTGCGATCCGGCGCGGCGACCAGGCTCGCTCAGAGATCCGCATCGCCTTCCTTCGAGAGACCTTCGCGGCAAATACCCTGTGAAGATAGGGCGATTCCGGTCGATCTCTTTCGGATGCGAGTGAGCGACGCGCGTGTGAGCGCAGGTGATCAGCGAGCGCCCGTCGCTGACGCCGGCGCTCGTCGATAATGCCGACGTTCGAGCGCCACGGCGCACGCGCGTCGCCGGATGATCGGGACCGGCGCCGCCTGGAGGTGCTCGAGCGGCGAGGTCGGCGCCTGCCGCGCACGACCGACGTCTGCCACTGCGCGAACCGCGCCTCGGCAGCCGCCAGGTAGCCCACGCCGGTGCGGCTCGAATGGGAAATACCGCCCTGCAGCGCCTTCGCATCCTCGATGGCACGCTCCGCGAGCGCGATCGATTCCTCCGGCTGCTTCGACTGCAGCGCGCGTCGGCGAGATACAGGCGCGTCATGACGGCCAGGGCGTTGGCACGGCCGCGAGGCGGGTTCGCCGCCAGCGCATCGTCGAGAAGCCGCCTGGCATCCGGCAGTTGCCCGCGTTGGGCGCGATCCGTCCGTTCAGCGCCTTCACCGTGATCGCCGATGGTCCGTTCGGGATCGTGCCGCCGGACGCCGCGCGCGAGTTCCTCGATCGACGCCTCCGCCCTTGCCGTGTCGCCCTGCTCGACGTGCACGCCCGCTTCGCCGAGGAGCGCGAAGGCGAGCGAATCGGTGCGCGATGTCGCACGGGCGACGCGCGCGGCCTCGGCGTAGAGCTGCAGCGCCTCGGGGGTAGCGCCCCGCCAGCTCCAGCGTTTTGGCGAGATTGGCGCTGAGGAAGGGACGGCGGCGGATTCTGCGCGTCGCGCGCCTTCGCGCGCGCATCGCGTCTTCGTACACCGCCAGCGCGCGCTTGATGTCGCCGGAGCTGAGGATGGCGATGCCCCAGTTGTTGCGGATGGTGAGCGCGCCCGGCGTCCGCTCGCGGCCGAGCGCGGTCAGCTTCTCCACCGCCTGCGTATAGAAGCGGTTCGCTTCGTCGAGGCGTCCGAGCACGCGCTGCGCGAAGCCGCGGTCGGCGAGAATCGACGCTTCGAGACCCGGATACGGCCGGTCGGCGCGGGTGAGCGCGTCCTGCGCGCGCGCGAAAGCGATCGGCGGCGGCGCCGTCGATCTGGTTCTGCGCGATGAAGGCGCGGCTCTCGTTGCATTTCGCGGCCAGCGGCGGCGACGGCGCCGGGCCCGACAGCACGCGCTCGGATCTCCCTTGACACCCTCGTCCACCTTGCCGAGGAGCGAGAGCACGTAGCCGTGCTGGCAGTCGAGGCTCGCGCGCAGATCGACGTCGCTGCTGCCGGCGGCGAGGCCTGCGCCCGCTCGAGCCGCTTCTGCGCGTCGGCCGCCTCGCCCAGCGTCGCGTAGTAGGCGCCCTGCACGCCGAGGATCGCCGCCTGGTGTTCGGGGTTGCCGCCGAACTCGCTGTCGAGCAGCGAATCGCTGCGCGTCAGCATCGCGTCAATCGTCAGCGGCTGGTCGGGCGGGCCGGCGTCGTTCAGCAGGAACTCGAAGAACTCGGTCAGCGCGTCGCTGCGGGCGAGCAGGTTGAGCGCGCGGTCGCGCTGGTGGCGCGCCTCGTTCGCCTGCCACAGCGCGACGCCGAGCGCCGTCATCGTCGCGACGATCGCCAGCGCGCTCACCGCCGACAGCGCCGGGTTGCGCTGCACCAGCTTGACGACGCGGTACAGAGCAGAATCGCCGCGGGCGAGTATCGGCTCGTGGTTCAGATAGCGGCGCAGATCGTCGGCGAAGGCGTCCACCGATCGGTAGCGCTCACCCGGCGTCTTCTTCATCGCGCGGCGGACGATGATGTCGAGGTCGCCCCTGAGATCGCGCCGCAGCTTGCCGGCGGTGCTGCCGCGCCGCGCGGCGTTGGCGTCGCGATCGTTGCCGAGCGTGACGACGTCCGACGGCCGCGGCGGATCGGTGTCGACGACGGCCTTCATCAGCTCGAGCGGCGACAGCACCGTGTCGTCGAACGGGTAGCGGCCGCAGAGCAGCGTGTAGAGCAGCACGCCGAGCGAGTAGACGTCGGTGCTCGTCGCGATCGGCTCGCCCGACACCTGTTCCGGGGCGGCGAACTGCGGCGTCAGCGCGCGCTCGCCGTCGCGAGGTCAGCGCGGCGGCGTCGCCGGCGAGACGCGCCTCGTCGGTGTCGAGCAGCTTCGCGATCCCGAAGTCGACCAGCTTCAACTGGCCGTCGTGCCGCACCAGGACGTTCGACGGCTTGATGTCGCGATGGACGACGAGATGCCCGTAGCGCGTGCGACACCGCCGACAGGACGTCGAGAAACAGCCGGATGCGCGCGTCGACCGTCAGCGCCAGGCGGTCGCGAGTACTGATCGATGTGCTCGCCCTCGATGATGCCGAGGACGAGGTGCGGCTGTCCGGCCGGCGTGACGCCGGCGTCGAGCAGGATGCGCAATCGACGGATGCGTGAGGCGCGCGGAGAATCGTGCCTTCACGGCGGAAGCGCGCCGCGGCGCTGGCGCCAATCGAGGCCGCGCGCAGGAACTTGACCGCGACGTGCCCTTCGAAGCGGCCGTCGCTGCGCCGCGCGCGCCAGACGCTCCCCATGCCGCCCTCGCCGACGAGCGACTCGAGCGCGTAGGCGCCCACCGCCTCGCCGGCTTTCGTCGCCGGAGCGAAGACGAGCGCGTCCTGTTCGAGGAATCCGCCGTCACCGAGCCGCGCGTGCTCGTCGAGCAGCGTCCGCAGTTCGGCGGCGAGCGTGGGATCGCCGGCGGCGAGTTGCTCCAGCCACGGACCGCGTTCCTGGGGCGTCATCTCGAGCGCGCGGTCGAGCTGCGGGCTGAGAACTTTCCAGCGATCGGCGCCAAGGCCCGGCATTGCGCGCAGTATCCTCCGGAACGGATTGTCGGTCCAGCCGCAGCGCGGCGCCCGCGTCGCGCCCGGAACATACGCGGCGTCAGCCGCCAAAACGGCTCACGCGCGGCAGATATCTTCACCGAATTCCAACCGTTCGCTAACGACTGCGAGCCGCTGCCGCGCTACTGTCCGATCAAGGAGAACGAAGAATGGCTGTGCTCGCGATCGCCGACGCGACGGTGATCGAGACCAGCACAGCGACCGGCGCCGCGATCCCGACCGGCAGCACGAACGCCAGCAGCGGGACGGCAATCAGCGCTTCTCGAAGCCGAATGCGGACCTGACGAGCGTCGCGACGAAGAACACCGCGACGACGAAGACGGTCACCGCCATGCGGCACCGGCGGTCACAGGTTCAGCGCCTCGACGAACGCGGGCACGTCGTCGAACTCCCAGTCGGCCTGGCCCGGCGTGCCTCGATCGAGTCCGGCCACCACCGCGCGAGGAGCCGCGTCACCGAGCACCGTTTTCATGCCCACCGCACGTGCGCCGCGATGTTCGTCGCTGCCGCCGTCGCCGACGAAGATCGCGTCCGCCGGAGAGGCGTCAATGGTCGTCGAGCGCGTGGCGATAGATCCTCGCATCCGGCTTGCGGACGCCGAGTTGGAAGGAGAACGCCACCGCGTCCAGCCGTTCCGCGCAGCGGTGAACGCGGCCAGCACTCGACGTCGTCGGCGCCGGCGTCCGACACGAGCGCGGTCCGGATGCCCGGCATGTCCGCAGAGCGATCGAGCGCCGCCAGCATGCCGCGGTCGACGTCGATGAGTCCCGCCTCGAAGCGGCGCCGGCGGTTCTCCACGGCGGCGAGGATGCGCTCGTCCGACACCGTGGCATCGATCGCGTGGGTCACCAGCCGCATCGCTTCGACACTGTCGACGACACGGCCGACACATCGGCCAAGCACATCCTCTTCGTAGTAGAGCCGCTGCCACTCGGCCGCAGGCACACCGAGGATCTGCGGCACGGGCGTCCGCACCGGCAAGACCAGGCGGCGGCACCGACGCGAGGGTGTGGAAGAGATCGAAGAGCACCGCTTTCGGGCGAGGGACGAACTGGATCGCGCTCGACGCCATCGACCGCGATCTTATCTAGAATCCCGCCTGGTCCTGCTGCCACACATCTCCAGAGGTGACATGAACATCGTCAAGAGCGTCCGTTCTCATGGTGTCCGGTGAGCGTTGCGATTTCGGCGCAGACGCCGGCGGCTCCGCAAGCGCCGGCGGTGCCCGCCGATCTGATCGTCCCCGCCGGATTCAAGGCATCGGTATTCGCCTCGGATCTCCAGGGTGCGCGGCTGATGACGGTCAGTCCCGAAGGCGTGCTGCTCGTCGCGCGGCGGCCGCGCAGCGAAGTGATCGCGCTGCCCGCGCAGGACGGCCGCGCGAAGCCGAGGTCATCCTCAACAACCTCACCAACGCGCACAGCCTCGCCTTCAAGGACGGCTGGCTCTACGTCGCGACGACGCCAGCGATTGTCCGCGTGCGATGGGTGAACGGGAAGCCGAGCGGCGAGCCCGAGAAGGTCGCGGACTTGCCGAGCTCGACGCCGTCGCTGCACGTGTCGCGGACGATCAACTTCGGTCCCGACGGCCGCCTCTACGTCTCGATCGGATCGTCGTGCAACGTCTGCATCGAGCCCGATCCGCGGCGCACGACGATTCAAGTCGTGAACGCCGACGGCACGCTGCACACCTACGCGCGCGGTCTGCACAACGCGATCGGCTTCTGACTGGGATCCGCAGAAGCGGACGGCTGTGGGCTGACGAGACCGGACAGGACAATCTCGGCGACGACTTTCCACCGGACGAGATCAATCTGATCGAAGCGGGCAAGAGTTACGGCTTTCCGTTCTTCATCGCGAAGAACCAGCCGAATACCGGCCAGCCCGAGCTGAGCGCGGCGAAGCCCGATGTGACTGCCGCCGACGCCGTGCCGCCGGCGCGTCGATCTGCCGCCGCACATCTCGCCGATCGACATGCGGTTCTACACCGGCACGCAGTTTCCACCTGAGTATCGCAACGCGCTCTTCATCGCGCTGCACGGGTCGGCGCGCAAGACGAACGGCTACGCCGTGGCGCGCGTCGTCATGAAGGACGGTCGTCCGACCGGGCATCGAGAACTTCGCGACTGGATTCCTGAAGGACGGCGTCGTCCTCGGCCGGCCCGCGGGCCTCGCGACCGGCCGCGACGGGGCGCTCTACGTGTCGGACGACAACAAGGGGTTCATCTATCGGATCGCCTACGGCGGGAAATGAGTGTCGTCAGGGGGACGCGGCGCGGGGTCAGCGCGCCGCTTCCGAGATCGATGACCGCGTAGGTCGTGAGGCGCGGCAGCGAGAACTCGGTCGCGCCGTCGGCGACGACGTGATCGGCGAAGCGGGATGCTGCCGGCGCGGGAGACGCGCGCGGCGCCGGGACGATAGGCGCCGCGCAGACGGATGCGCAGCCCTTCGATGTCGCGGCCGCCGTAGTTGAGGAGCTGCAATCGGATCCGGGTGGCATCGCCGGTGAGCCGGCCGATGACGACCTCGCTGCCGTAGATCCGCAGCGCGCGACGCTCGTCGGTGAGTTGACGGCGGATCTTCTGCGCGAACGCGCTCGGATCGGCGGCGTCGGTCGCGCGGATACGCGGCCGCTGCCGACCGCGATGGTGATCGGAAACTGCGTCGACGGCGTCTGCACCACCTGAAAGAGAAGATTGCGGCGCGCGAGCAGGTTCATCACCTCGCCGGTGATCGGCGACCCGTCGTCCACGACCGCGAGGTCGGCCACCGGCGGCAGATCGACCGGCGGCACCGCGTCGAGGAACGTCAGCATCGCCGCCAGCGCTCCTGCGTCCGCGGGATCGATCTTCAGCGCCGCGTCGACGCCGTAGGCGAACGCCTCGGCCGCCGCGAGCGCCGCCTTGCCGGCCGGGCACCGTGTAGACGTATTTCGCGGCGGGACGCCTGATGAAGCGCCAGCCGTTGGCGTCGATCCACGGACTCCGCGTCGGCGAGGCGACGCCGGCGCGCGCCGCGATGCCGAGCGTCGCCAGCGATTCGCGTCCGGCCAGATCCGCGTCGCTGCAGATTCGTGTGATGCCCGCCGCGTCGATCGCCGCATGACTCGCGCCCGGCGTGACGTAGACGCACAGGACGGCCAGTAGAACAGGAAGCAGCATCGTCATGAGGCGGTGTAGGGCGGGCCACCCCACGAGCATCCTTGAACTTCAGACTTCGTAGCTTCAGACTTCAGACTTCGCGTCAACGCTTTCAGATGTCCACCTTCTCGACCTTGATCCGTGTCTTGTCGTAGACGCCGAGGCCGAGCGTCGAGGCGTATTCCACGTGCCCCGGCTCGCGGATGATGATGTTGACGTTCGGGATCGGCGTCGCGCGCGCGCGCCGTCGTCGATCTTCAGACGAGCTTCGGCGAGCGATCCCAGATCGAGATCGCGCCGTGCGCGCAGGCGCTCCTTCTCGATGATGTCGAGCAGCAGCCGATCGATCGCCACCGGATCGGTGCCGAACATGATCTGCCGCGGATAGAAGCACGTAGCGCGTCGTCCGCGCGAACGGACCGCCGTGCCACACGCCGCGCAGGCCGTCCATGATCTGCAGCACCGTTCGCGATCGCAGCGGCTCCATCGCCGCGAGCGTGCCGACGACCGAGTAGGTGTGCGACTTGCCGCGCTGATGCGTGCGCGCGACGTTCGAGAAGCTGCCGTAGGCGATGTTCTTCAGGCATCCCGGTGACGCCGGTGGCGCCGTGGTCCTTCATGTTCGGGATGTTGATGATCTTCGTCAGCCGGCTGCGACACCAGCCGCATCATGTTCGAGCGCGTGTCCTCTTCCCCGAACAGATCCGCCTCGAGATAGGTCGCGGGATCGTAGCCGCTGTTGTCGACGTTCCGGTTGGCGCGCTCGGCCGCGACGATCTGCACGCCTGCCGGCAGATGCGGCGCGTAGTTGCACTCGTCCGATCTGGTTCTGAAACCGCTCGTAGACGTAGATCTGCGACAGCCGGCACGCCGACGCCGGTCGAGCTGGCGGACGGCCTCGGCCACGATCTCGTACGCGCGAGACGCAGTGCGGATAGCCGCCGCAGTTGACCTTGATGCCGACGACGTCCGACGGCGTCGAAGAAGCGGCGCCAGGCGTCGCGCGTCGTGCCGGCGCCGGTCAGCGTGCGCATGCCGCGCGCCATCATCTCGCGCACGATCGCGTCGTCGGCGCGTGCCGCGTGGCGACGTCGACGCACTGTGTCCGGATTCGCACCGGACGACCACTCGGCCGAGGTAACGGACCAGGCATCCCGGGCGTCGTCGCGGGCGCATAGTTCGAGACACGCACGCGGACGAGGGCTGATCGGCCTTCGGCTCGGCAGGGTTCGAGCAGCGGCGCGGCAGCCGCATCGAGACGCCACCGTCGCTGTATCGCGTACGCGAGCTGCGGCCAGCAATTCGCGAAAAATCGAACGGCGATGCATGACAAGCGCGCCTCCGCGTGGCTGATCTACGCTTGACTCGCGGCTGACGGCTGCGCCATGTTTACCCACCATCGCACGAGCATAAGCGCCACGAGATGTCCGGACTGGTCAGACACCTGCTCGGCATGACGGAGGCTCATGAGAATCCCGCGCTTGTCCTGACCGCGCTCCTCCTCATCGCCATCGGACTTCTGCCTTCCCGCGGCCGCCGCCTTGCCCAAACCGGCGCGGGCTCGCTGACCGGCATCGTCAGCGATCAGAGCGGCGCGGCCAGTGCCCGGCGCGACGGTCACCGCGACCAACCAGGCCACGAACGTCGACTACACCGCCGTCTCGAACGAGGCCGGCAACTACACCGTGACGTCGCTGCCGGTCGGCACCTACGTCGTGAAGGCGGAGCTGTCCGGCTTCAAGACGGCCGCCACGAAGCCGATCGCGGTGGAGGCGAAGCAGATCGTGCGGCTCGACTTCAAGCTGGAGCTCGGCGCGATCGAGGAGACCGTTCGACGTCGTCGGCCAGTCGCCGCTCCTGCAGACCGAATCGGCGACCGTCGGCGAGGTCATCTCCGGCACGACCGCTCGAGCGCGCTGCCGCTGAACGGCCGCAACACCGGCCAGCTCTCACTGCTGCTGCCGGGCGCGGTGACGCCGAACCCGAGCTCGTTCACCGGCGATCCGCAACTTCGGCGGCGGCCGGCCCTACGTCAACGGCAACCGCGAGCAGACCAACAACTACACGGTCGACGGCGTCGACATGAACGAGTCGATCGACAACCTCGTGGCGTACCAGCCGAGCCCGGATGCGCTGGCCGAGATCAGCGTCGAGACGAACAACTACGCGGCCGACACCGGGAACGTCGCGGGCGCCGTCATCAGCAACGTCATCAAGTCCGGGCTCGAACGTCGTTCCGCGGCAACGTCGTTCGAGTTCTACCGCAACAGCGACGATGGACGCGAACTCCTGGTCGAACAACCGTTCGAGCGCGCCGCAAGCCGGAGCGCCGGCAGGACATCTTCGGCGGCACGCTCGGCGGGCCGCTCCTCAAGAACAAGCTGTTCTTCTTCGGCGACTACCAGGGCACGCGGTTCGACGCGCCCGGCTCCGAGACGGTCTCGGTCGCGCCGGACGCCTGGCGCCGCGGCGATCTCTCGAGCGTGACCGCCGCCATCCGCGATCCGCTGACCGGGCGTGGCGTTTCGCCGGCAACCAGATTCCGGCCGGCCGGATCAGCCCGATCGCGCGCGGCGATCCTCGAACAACACGTCGCTCTATCCGCTGCCGAACCGGAGCGTCAGCGGCGTCACCGGCAATTTCGTCGGCGAGACGCTGACGACGATCCGCGCGAACCAGGGCGACGTGCGCGTCGACTGGAACGCCTCGGCCGAACGACAAGATCTTCGGGCGCTTCTCGATGCGCCGAATACGAGTCCAGGAACGACAAGCGGGCGTTTCCGCTGCTGCTCGGCAGCCGTCACCGACTGCGCCGTTCCGCAACCTCGCGGTCAACTGGAACCGCGTCTTCAGCCCGTCGCTCGTCAACGAGGTGCTCGTCGGCTACAACCAGATCACGATCGTGAGCGGACACGCTCGACTGGGCGGGCATCGGCAACGCCAACGCGACGTTCGGGATTGCCGGCGGCCAGCCGATTCCCGGCCTCAGCTCGATCGGCTGGGGCGGCGGGCTCACGGCCGTCGGCGCCGGCGCGAGCGACACCGACACCGCTCGACAAGACCTACCAGCTCAACGAGAAGCTGACCTGGCTCAAGGGCGCCACACGCGTGAAGTTCGGCGGCCAGTTCCTGCACTACGTCCAGCAGCGGTTCTACGCCGGCAACAACGGGCTGCTCGGCCTCTTCAGCTACAGCGGCGCGTTCACCGGCTTCGCGTTCTCCGATTTCCTGCTCGATCAGGTCGGCAGCAAGGGCCGCGGCAGCCTCTCGGACCCCTGGACGCATCTCCACAACCGCGTCGCGCTCTACGTCCAGGACGACTTCAAGGTCACGCCGGCGCTCACGCTGAATCTCGGCATGCGGTGGGCGCATACGCAGCCGGTCGTCGAGAAGGACAACCGTCAGGGCGAACTTCGACCTGACGACCGGTCAGGAGATCCTGGCGCAGGACGGCGGTCGCGAGAGCCGCGCGCTCTACAAGGCCTACAAGAAGGGCTTCGAGCCGCGGCTCGGCGTCGCGCCTGGCGGCCGAGCGACGCGGTGGGTCGTGCGCGGCGGCTACGGCATCTCCCAGTACATGGAGGGCACGGGCGCCAACCTGCGGCTGCCGCTCAACCCGCCGTTCTTCTTCGAGTCGGCGGTTCAGCTACGACGCGACGACCGGCGCGCGGCACGCTGGCGACGGGCTTCGCGGAGCTGAAGCCGCTCGACCAGCCGTCCGGGCCAGGTGCGCGCGTGGGATCCGAACCTGCGGCCGCAGTTCACCCAGCAGTGGAACGTCTTCGCCGAGTATCTGCTCACGCCGTCCATGTCGGCCAACGTCGGATACGTCGGTCACAACGCGACGCACCTGGTGACGCCGGTCGAGGGCAACCAGCCGCTGCCCGGCGTGGGCGATCCGTCGACGTGGGCGCCGCTGCAGCAGCGGCGTCCGCTGTTCGCGACGGCGCCGCTCATCACGAACATCTCGACGACCGCGGCGCGCGGCCGCAGCGACTACAACGGCGCTGCAGGTGAGCCTGCGCCAGCGCAACGTCAAGGGTGTCGAGTATCTGGCGTCGCACACGCTGAGCCGGACGCGCACCAACAACCTCGGCTACTACGGCTCGGGCGGCGTCGCGGCCGAGGGCGCGTACTGGATGAACACCTACGAGCCGGAGTGGAACTACGGGCCGGCGTTCTTCGACGCGCGGCACAACTTCGTGTTCTCGGCGAACTACGAGCTGCCGTTACGGGACGCAAGCCAGGGACCGGCGACCGTCGCGATGGACGCCATCCTCGGCGGATGGAGGCTGAGCGGCATCTTCCAGGCACGATCCGGCTTCCCGATCACGGTCACCGACGGACGCGGCTCGTTCGCTGCAGGCGGCAGCGCGGCAACGAGCGACCGAACTGCGTCGGCGATCCGGCCGCCGACGACCAGAACATCGACCACTGGCTCGACATCAACGCCTGCCGCGTGCCGCGGCGGCACGTGGGGGCAACTCGGGTGTCGGCATCGGCGCGCGCAGGCTATCGGGAACCTGGACATGCCGCATTGTCGAAGCGGTTCAGCGCCGGCGGCCCGCGATATTTCGAGTTCCGGGCCGAGAGGCGTTCAATCTGACGCAACAAGCCGCAAGCTTCGGTCCGCCCGGCGCGACATCAACGCGCCGAACACGTTCGGCACGATCACGAGCACGGTGAGCACCGCCACCGTCAGCACGGCGCGGACCGTGGAGCTGGTGTTGCAAATTCTATTTCTAGGTTGCCGGGCTGATGTAGGGGACGGTCTGAAGACGGTCCCCTACACCCACGGCATTAACCGGCGACAACTGAAGTTCACGAAGACAGACAACGGAGTCAACGGAGAACAGACGGAGAGCGCAGAGTTTTGCAGCGTGACGCAGCGACACGGTTCGACGGCCGGCCTGCGCAACGAGCCGGCTGACGCAGACGAATCGGATCGAAAACACGAACACGATGCGATCTCCGCTGTTCGTGTTTTTCGATCCGATTTCGTCGCGTGCGATCGCTTCGCGACCGTCGAACCTCGGCTCCGTTCGTGCTCGTTTCCTCTGTTCCTCCGTGTGTAAAGCTTTTCGTCATCTGTAACAGAAGCGCCGCTGTTCAGCAGCAATACGTAACTG
>ERZ1370068.4364-contig-3440_pt1 | contig 26029 bp, 29 predicted proteins | sample MGYA00561227_ERZ1370068 | MGnify/ENA primary metagenome ERZ1370068 (study PRJEB38410, sample SAMEA6850437) | metagenome | study: Metagenomic assessment of the ecological functions of the soil: analysis of the soil microbiota associated with the...
GGCTCGCCCGGGCGCTTGAACACGGTCCGCGCTGGCGATCCGCTCGTTCATCGCCGCGATTCGCCATGTGGAACGCCTCGGTGCCGATGACGCCCGGGACGATCGCGTTGCACGTGATCCCGTGCCGCGCCGCCCTCCATCGCGAGCGTGCTTGCGTGAGGCCGAGGATGCCCGCCTTCGTCGTCGAGTAGCTACGCCTGCCCGAAGCCCCCGAGCGTCCCGGCGACGGACGCCATGTTCACGATCCGGCCCCAGCCGCGCTCCTTCATGTGCGGCCAGACGGCCTGCGCGCAGTTGAAGCCGCCGGTGAGGTTGACGCGCAGGTCGCGCTCCCACAGCTCCGGGCTCTGGTCGCTGGAACTGCCCGACGTGGTCGAGCGTGCCGGCGTTGTTGACGAGGATGTCGACCGAGCCGAGCTCGTCGACCACGCGGCGCGACCGCCGCGTCGACCTGCTCGCGGTCGGTCACGTCGCACCGCACGCGCGAGCGAGCGCCGCCCCAGCGCGCGGATCTCCTCGACCGTCGACTCGGTGTGCACCATGCCCTGCGCCCGCGCCGCCTGGTCGCGAGCGGCGCCGTAGCGCGTCGCGTCTCCTCGGAGAGCTCCGACTCGACGAGGATGTCGGCGATCGACGACGTCGGCGCCCGCGCGCGCGAGCGTCAACGCGTCGGCGCGGCCGAGCCCGCGCGAGCCGCCGGTGACGAGGGCGACGCGCCCGGTGAGATCGATCTCGAGCGCCACGCCGGAGACCCTAGTCAGCTCCGCGGGCAGGAAGATCTCCTTCGCGATCACGAGCCGCTGGATCTGCGACGTGCCCTCGTAGATCTGGAAGAGCTTCGCGTCGCGCATGAGCTTCTCGACCGGGTACTCCTTGATGTAGCCGTAGCCGCCGAAGACCTGCACGGCGTCGGTCGTGACCTTCATCGCGGTGTCGGCGGCGAAGCGCTTCGCGAACGACGAGTGCAGAGCGTCGCTGCGCTCGCCCTGGTCGAGCATCCACGCCGCCTGCCACGACGAGCAGCCGCGCCGCCTCGATCTCGGTCGCCATGTCGGCGATGAGGAAGTTGACGCCCTGGTGCATCGCGATCGGCACGTCGAAGGTGACGCGCTCCTTCGCGTACTCGACGGCGAGCTCGTAGGCGGCCTGCGCGACGCCGACAGCGCCGGCCGCGGTGCCTGGGCGCGTGAAGTCGAGCGTCTGCATCGCGATCTTGAAGCCGTCGCCCTCCTCGCCGAGCCGGTTCGCGGCCGGGACGACGACGTCCGTGGAGCGCGAACGCCGACGTGTCGGTCGAGCGCTGGCCCATCTTGTCGAGGTGCTTCTCGATCGTGACGCCCGGCGTGTCCATCGGGACGATGAACGCGGACATCCCGCGGTGACCCTTCGGCCGGATCGGTCTTCGCGAAGACGACCGTCCACGCCGCGCGGCCGGCGTTCGTGATGAAGGTCTTCGAGCCGTTGAGGACGTACTCGTCGCCCGCGGCGCTCGGCCGTCGTCTTCATGCGCGCGACGTCGGAGCCCGCGTCCGGCTCGGCTAGAGCCCGAACGAGCAGAGGATCGGCTCCTCGAGGAGCGGCGGCGAGCCACGTCGCGCTTCTGCTCGTCGCTCGCCGGCGATGAGCACCGGGCCCGGCGCCGAGGCCGTTCGCGACGATCGAGGTGCCGATGCCCGGAGCAGCCCCAGTTCAGCTCCTCGCCGACGAGCATGCCCGTCGAATGCGCGGAGAGCCCAGGCCCGCCGAGCGACTCCGGGACGTGGAGGTTCATCAGCCCGAGCTCGTGCGCCTTCGCGATCAGCGTCGGCCGGGTGCGTCGCGTGCTCGTCGTACTCGGCCGCCTTCGGCCGGATCTCCTTCGCCGCGAACTCGCGCGCGAGCTCGCGCAGCGCACGCTGCTCCGGCGGTCATGCGCGAACGAGACGCCGCCGGCGACGCCGGTCTCCAGCCGGGTCATGGCCGTCGCTCCTGGGGTCGATTGACTGGGCCGTCAACTCAGGTGTACGCGCGCGGTCCGGTAGCCCGGTCAAGGCGCAGAGGCGCGTCTGCCGTAGGATGTCCGGACGCATGGCGACGACCACCGAGCGTCCAGCCCCTCGACCCGCTCGACTTCCTCGCGATCGACGCGCTGCTCGACGACGAGGAGCGCGCGATCCGCGACACGGTGCGGCAGTTCGTGCGCGAGCAGCGTCGTCGCCGAGGTCGGCGACTGGTTCGAGCAGGGCATCCTGCCCGCGCGAGGTGATCCAGCGAGCTCGCGAAGCTCGGCCTGTTCGGGATGCACCTCGACGGCTACGGCCTGCCGGGCGCGAGCGCCGTCGCGTACGGCCTGACCTGCCTCGAGCTCGAGGCCGGCGACTCGGAGCATCCGCAGCGCCGTCTCGGTGCAGGGCTCGCTCGCGATGTTCGCGATCTGGCGGTGGGGCTCCGAGGAGCAGAAGGAGCGGTGGCTGCCGCGCGATGCACCCGGCGAGGTGATCGGCTGCTTCGGCCTCACCGAGCCGGACGCCGGCTCCGATCCCGGGCTCGATGCGGACGCACGCGCGACGCGACGGCTCCGACTGGATCCTCAACGGCGCCAAGATGTGGATCACGAACGGCACGATCGCCGACATCGCGATCGTCTGGGCGCGCACCGAGGACGGACGAGATCCGCGGCTTCATCGTCGAGAAGGGCATGCCCGGGTTCACGCGCCCCGGAGATCCACACGAAGCTGTCGCTGCGCGCGTCGGTCACGTCCGGAGCTCGTGCTCGACGACGTCCGCGTGCCCGACGAGAACATGCTCCCGGGCGTCGAACGCTCGCGCGGGCCGCTCTCGTGCCTCAACGAGGCCGCGCTACGGGATCGTCTGGGGCGCCGGTCGGCGCGGCGCGCGCCTGCTTCGAGGCGGCGCTCGACTACGTCGAAGGAGCGGATCGTCTTCGAGCAAGCCGATCGCCGGCTACCAGCTCACCGCAGCAGAAGCTCGCCGAGATGGCGCTCGAGATCAACCGCGGCCTCGCTCGTCGCGCTCCACCTCGGCCGGATGAAGGACGCCGGGCACGCTGCGCCCGGAGCACGTCAGCCTCGGGAAGATGGGCAACGTCCGCGGCGCGATCGAGGTCTGCCGCTCGCGCCCGCACGATCCTCGGCGGCGAACGGCGATCACGCTCGAGTACCCGGTGATCCGGCACATGAACAACCTCGAGTCCGTCCTCACCTACGAGGGCACGCACGAGGTGCACACGCTCGTCGTCGGCCAGGCGCTGACCGGCGAGAGGGTAGCGCCTTCCACTAGCCGCCGTCCGGATCGGCGTTCGGCCGCTTTTGCCGAGGATCTACGCCTCGCCTCCCAGGCAGTCCAGCACGGTCCGGGCCGCTCTCAGGAGAATCCCTCCTGCCCGCCACGCTGCGTGCGCCCACCTTGCCGGAGTCCGGATATTCGACGATGTCCGGCGCGTTCATCGACGACAGCATCAGCATCGGATCGGCTCGGTCGGTCTTGTTCGAGACCTGATGGGCGCCCGACTTTCCGCGCGGGAAGACGACGACGTCTCCTCCTCCAGATTTGTTCGCCGTCGGGCGACCGCAAAGCGTCGGGCGACCGCGCACGACGATGAGCCATTCCTCGTTGGCGTGATGTGGCGCGGTACGGCCAGAGACGCTGCCCGCCTCGAGCTCGTACAGGCTGCCCCCGAGCAGCTCTGGTGTCGAGGCGGGCGCCGACCCAGCCGTCCCTGCTGCGCCAGCCCGAAGCCGATCCTCGGCTCGATCCCATTCGTCGCCGTGCAGAAGCGAAGGTCTTCATGGGCGCGAGCAGACCGCGAGCCCCTCCGCGCAGCGCGAGCTCGACGGCGACCTGCTCGGCCCGAGTGACGTCGTCCTCGCTGTCCGGAGCTGGCCGAGAACCCACCCGGTGAGTGACCTCTTCGAGCCCGCCATAGATCACCCAGCTGGCGACGCGGGCGTCGACGTCGCTTCGAATGTTCCCGCAGCCTGGCCTCCTCGATGACCCGCTAATGATTGCGAAGGCCTCGCCGACCTTGACCACCTGGCCCCTGGATGTGCTGACTCCTGGCGACCTCGCGCACCATCACCGTGACCAGGGCGGGATCGTTGCGCCATAGTCCGCAGCAAGATCTTGGCGATGCCCGCTTGTTTACAGTCCCTCAGCGGGCCTGTCCGTCTCCTCCACCGCTTTTCAGAGCTGCCCCCAGTTCTCGACGAAGATCGTCTCGCAGGACCTCGTCCTTCGACGCGAAGTAGTGGTAGAGCAGGCCGTGGGCGACGCCCGCCTCCTCGGCGATGTCGCCGACGCGGCGAGTCGTGGTAGCCGTGCTGCGCGAACACGCGCACGGCAGCGTCGAGGATGCGCCGGCGCTTCTCCTCCTGAGAGCGATTGAACGGTCAGTCAACGCTCGACCAGAATAGGTGCGCTGCAGCCGGCGTGCAACCGCTCGGCCGGCACGCTCGTCGTCGACTTCACCTGGTACCTGCCCGGGCGCGTTCGCGAGTCGCGCGAGCTCCGTCCGGCTCGGCGCCCGCGTCGTCCACGTCGAGCCGCCCGGCGGCGATCCCGATGCGGCCGACGCGCACCGGCCTGGGACGACGCGCCTGCGACGCGGGCAGGGAATCGCGTCGTCTGCGACCTCAAGACCGAGGACGCTGGCGCTTGCGCACGGCGCTCTGCGCCCGCGCGGACGTCGTGCTCGGAGGGCTTCCGCGCCCGGCGTGCAGCGCGCGCGGCATCGGCCGGACGATCGTCCCCGACGACGGCCGTCCTACTGCTCGATCACGGGCTTCGGCGACGATGGAACCAGCATGCCAGCTCCGCGCCGGGCCACGACGTCAACTACCTCGGCTGGGCCGGGCGTCCTCGCGGACACCGCCCGGCGCTCGCCGCCGATGCAGATCGCCGACCTGGCCGCCGGGCGCCTCGGCGCGGTCGACGCAGGTGACTCGCCGGCCCTCGCTCGAGCGCGCGCGCACGGGGTCGCGGCGCCGCGCATCGTCGTCTCGATGACCCACGGCTCGCACGACCTCGTCGCGCACCGGCTCGGCGGCGAGCCTGCGCCGCGCGGCTGCTGACCGGCGGCCTCGCTTGCTACCGGATCTACGCGACCGCCGACGGCCGCTAGCCGACGCTCGGCGCGCGCTCGAGCCGAAGTTCTTCCGCGCGCTCTGCGAGCTCGCTCGGCCGGCCCGACCTCGCCGAGCGGCAGTACGACGACGCGATCAGGACGAGCTCGCGGCACGGAGCTCGACGGCGATCTTCGCGACCCGCGCCGCTCGCCGAGTGGCTCGAGCCGATGTTCGACGGCGAGGACGTCTGCGTCGGGCCTGTCTGCGACGCGCGACGAGGCCGCCGCCGAGTTCGGGTCCGGCCGGCGGCGCTCACCGACGTGCCGCTCGGCGCGCACACCGACGCCTGGCGCGCCGAGCTAGGCCGTCGCCGAGCTAGCCCGAGCGCGGCCGGCAGCGAGCGCGAGCAGCGTGTCGATCCGGTCGGGCTCGTCCAGGTTGCAGGCCGTCGCGGTCGAGCAGGATCGCGCGGCATGCCGAGCGCACGCGCGCCCTCGATGTCGTCCTCGTACGGAGTCGCCGACCATCGCCGTCTCGTCCGGCGTGCGCACGTCGAGCGCGCGAGCGCCGCGACGAAGATCGACGCGTGCGGCTTCGACGCGGCCGTGCGCTCTCGAGCCGACGACGCGCGTCGACGTCGAGCCGATGGTGCGGCGCGAACTCCTCGAGATCGCGCTGGCCGTTCGAGATCGAGCCCGATCTTCGAGCCCGTGGCGGCGCGCAGCTCGTCGAGCACCGGGAGCGCGTCCTCGTAGAGCGTCAGAAGTTCTCGTGCGCGCTCCCACTGCGCGCACCATGTCGATCGCGCACGCACGCGCGGCGTCCCGCCGGTCGCCGCCCATGCCGCGGACGATCTCGCTCCGTGAACGCGATCCAGATCTCCTCGTCGTGCACGAGCTCGGGGTTGCGCTGCAGCGTCTGCGATCGCCGCAGTCCGCGCCGTCCGCGTAGCAGCGCCGGGTCGAGCGCGAGCCCGTGCGCTCGCCCCACCCGCCGGTAGCCCTCCGGCCCGAGCTCGGGCCCGGGCCGGAAGAGCGTGAAGTCGACGTCGAACAAGCACGGCCTTCAGCACGCATCGAGGATAGATCCGGCTATTGATGCACGCGATCACGCGTGCCGGAGGCGGGCTCCGCCCGCCGGAGGCTCGCAGCGGTCGGTCGAGTCGCAGCGCCGAGGAAGGGGGTCACGTGGGGAAACATCGTTTCCCACGATTGATCGGGGGTGCCCAGATTTGAACTGGGGGCCTCTCCGACCCGAACGGAGCGCGCTACCAGGCTGCGCCACACCCCGAGCGGGCACAGGGTAGCGCCTGCCGACGCGGCCGGAAGCCGAAGGGCGTTGCGCGGCCCCCGGCCCGGCGGGGCAGTATGCTCAGGCCGTGAAGGATGCTCTCGAGAGGCGGCGCGCTTGACGCCGCCCCGGCAGCCAATGACCCGGAGCCCGACGGCGCGCGTATCGCGCCGGCGGGCTTTTTCTTTGCTGGTTTTCAACCCGATGGAGGCAGCATGGCGCAACCACCTGACGCCCGAGGAGCTCGCCGAAGGAGATTGGGATCGACCGCGACGGAGGTCGATCCGCATCTGCATCGCAGGAAGGCGTGCCGATCTACCACGGCAAGATCGACAAGACCCTCTTCCAGGCACAGCTCGCGGCGCTGGCCTCACAGCCGTCTCCCGCAGGCGCTCGCCGCTTAACTACAGCGCTCTTCGCGACCTTCGCTGCGCGCACGCTTGCGCGCGCGCGCGGGCTTCTTCCGCGCCGGCTTCGTCTCGCGCTACTTCGCTGCTGCGACGCTCCGCCTTGAGCGCCTCCATGAGGTCGATCGACCGAGTGCGCCTCCGACCGGCTCGGGCTGCGACGATCTCCTCGCCGTCGCAGCTTCGCCTCGAGCAGCTGCGCGCAGGTTCGCGCCGGTACTCGCTCGTCGAGCTCCGTCGGCTCGAAGTCGCCGGCGAGGCTGTCGATCACCTGGCGCGCGAGGTCGAGCTCCGTCTTCTTGACCGTCGTCTCCTCGACGGCCTCCGCGATCTCGGCCTGCGAGTAGACGTCCTCGGCGAGGAACAGCGTCTCGAGCGCGAGCGCGTCGCCCTTCGCGACGGATCGAGGCAGAGTGCTCGCGCCCTGCGCGCACGAACCGGCCGAGCGCCGCCGTCCCGGTCTGCCTGCATCGCCGCGAGCAGCAGCACGTACGGACGGCGCTGCGCTGGCGTCTCGCGAGCGGGACGAGGAAGTACGTGCGGTCGAAGAAGACCGGGTCGACGTCGGACTGCGTTCACGAACCGCGTGATCTCGATCGACCTGCGAGTCGTCGAGCGCGCATCGATCGCCTCGAGGTCGGCGTCCTCGACGATGACGAACTGGCCCTTCGAGACCTCCCAGCCCTTGACGATCTCGTCCTGCGTGACCTCGCGCTCGTGCGTCGGGCACCAGCGCTTCTGCTTGATCGGCGTCGCGCACTCGCGGTGCAGGAGCCGGAACGAGACGTCCGGACTGGCGGGCAGCAGGCTTGCGTCGCCGGGGCGAGGCCCACGGGGATCGAAACGAGGCCGAAGCTGAGTGATCCGTTCCAGGTTGTCCGCATCGATTCAAGGGATCGAACTCTAGCGTCGGGGACTGACGCGAGGATTCGCCTGCTCAGCTTTCGCAATCCCTGCGTGCACTAAGCTCAGAACGCAGTGACCGAGACGGCTGGCGGCCTCGAGGAATCGCGCCCGACGCCGGGCGCTCGCACGATCGCGCAGCTCTGGCGTGACGCCGTCGACGCGCATCGCCCGGGTCCCGCCTACCTCGTCGAAGGCGGACGACGGCTGGCAGCGAGGTGTCGTGGGACGAGGCGGACGAGCGTGTGCGCGCATATGCGAACGGGCTCCTCGCGCGCGGCGTGCGGAAGGGGCGACAACGTCGCGCTCCTCGCGCGCAACAGCCTCGACTGGGCCTCGTCGACTTCGCGCTCGCGCAGATCGGCGCGGTCGGGATCCCCGTGTACGCCTCGAGCTCGCCTCGACGACGTCGGCTACCTCCTCGCCCACTCGGAGGCGGTCGCGATCGTCTGCGAGGACGCAGAGCAGCTCGCGAAGGTCGAGAGCGGTCGCGGACGAGCTGCCGCGCTCTGCAGCACGTCCTCACGTACCACGACCTCGACGGGCTCGCGGCGCACGGCCGCGACTACGCCGCGCGCGCACCCGAGCGCGCTCGACGAGCGCGTCGGCGGCCGATCGACGGAGGACGACCTCTTCACGATCATCTACACGTCGGGACGACCGGGCCCGCCGAAGGGCTGCATGCTCCGCCACCGCAACTACTACGAGATGGCGACCGTCGTCGACCGGATGGCCGAGCTACTACCGCGCCGGACGACCTGATGCTCCTCTACCTGCCGCTCGCCCACAACTACGGGCGGCTGATGCTGCTGCTCGGCGCGCACGTCGGTTTCACGATCGCGTTCCTCGCAGATCCTGCTGCGCGTCGGCGAGGCGCTGCCGCAGGTGCGCCCGACGCTGCTTCCGAGCGTCCCGCGCGTGTACGAGAAGGTGCACGCCGTCCGTCCAGTCGCGCGGTTCGACGCGGCGACCGGGAGCAAGACGCGCCTCATCGACTGGGCACTCGCCGTCGGGCGCGAGGTCAGCCGCCTCGAGGGCGCAAGGCGAGCCGATTCCCGCCGGGCTGCGCGCGAAGCGACCGACTCGCCGACCGGCTCGTCTTCAGCAGGTCCGCGAGGCCGTTCGGCGGACGGCTGCCGCATGCCCGGATCGGGCGGCGCTCCCGCTCTCGAAGGAGATCATCGAGTTCTTCGACGCTGTCGGCCTGCGCATCGCGGAGGGGTACGGCCTCACCGAGTGCACGACGGCGCTGCCAGCATCGAACCGTCCCTGACCGCTTACTAGCTTCGGCTCGGTCGGGCAGCCGCTCGCCGGGTTTCGAGGTCAGGATCGCAGACGACGGCGAGATCGAGGTGCGCATCGCAGACGGTCTTCCAGGGCTACTACAAGGACTCCGGAGGCGACGGCAGCCGTGCTCGGTGACGGACGGCTGGCCCAAGCACCGGTGACATCGGCGAGCTCGACGCCGACGGGCTTCCGCACATCACCGACCGTAAGAAGGACATTCTCGTCACGGCGGGCGGGAAGAACGTCGCGCCGCAGAACATCGAGAACGACCTCAAGACCTCGAAGTACGTGTCACAGGCGCTGGTGCGTCGGCGATCGCAGCGGCCGTACGTCTCGGCGCTCCTCACGCCTCGATGCCGTCGAGATCGGCCGCTGGGCGGAGGAGAACGGCGTCGGCTGCCGATCGACGGCGCTCGCCGGCGACCGACCAGCGCGTCCGCGAGCTGCTGCAGCGCGTCGTCGACGACACGAACCGCGACCGCTCGCGCTTCGAGGCAGGTCAAGCGCTTCGCCGTCTCCTCCCTCGCGACTTCACGATGGAGGACGGGCGAGATCACTGCCGACGCTCAAGCTCAGGCGCCGAGCCGTCCAGGAGCACTTCTGCGGAGGAGATCGAGGCAGCGCTCTACGCCGAGCCGTATGCCGCCGCCGGGCCGGATGCGAAGAGGTCGGCGAGCGAGGCCTAGAGCCGGCGAGCGCCGACGCACGAGCCGTGGTCGGCGAGGCTCGACGATCCTGCACGACGTCGCCCGTGTGCGGCGCGTGGTACGAACTGACCGCCGCCGATGTAGATCCCCACGTGGCCGAGGCCGCTGAAGAAGACGAGGTCAGCCGGGCGCGTAGCTGGTCGTAGGGCAACCGGCTGTCCCGCATAGCCGTACTGCGACGCCGCGTGGTGGGGCAGGGTAGATCCCGACCTGCGCGTAGACGTAGCTCGCGAAGCCGGAGCAGTCGAATCCGGTCGACGGGCTCGAGCGCTCCCCACACGTAGGGGACGCCCAAGTACTGGAGCGCGATCGGGACGACGCTGTCCGTAGCGTGGCGCGCGGGAGGTTCGGGTCGTACGTCGGGCGTCGCAGCCGGTCGTGCGCGCCTGGTCGGCGGACGTCCTGCTGCGCCTGGTTGCGCGAGGCTGCAGCCCGCGCGCTGTCTGGCACCGAGCGGCGTAGAGCGAGCGCCGCCTGCCGCGCCTCTTCCGCCCGCATCTGGGCGATCTCGTCCCTGACCGAAGACGAGCAACCGGTTCTGCTCGGCGAGTCTGCGACTCGATGCGACTGCTTGTCCGCAGCGCCTGATCCTGCGACGATCCGCGCCTGACTCCGTGCGCGCCTTCTGCGAGCGTTGGCGCGGCGCGTCTCGACTTCCTTGCGGTACGCGCTTGACCGTCCGGAGGATCTGCGCGTCCTGGCTCGAGACCCGCTCGATCGCGTCGAGCCGCGCGATGATGTCGTCGAGGCTGCTCGAGCCGAGATCACCTCGAGCGTCGAGTCGCCCTCGCCCGTTGATGTACAGATCGCGAAGCCAGCTCGGCGATGCGCTGCTGCGAAACGACGACGAGGCTCTTTCTTCGCGGCGACGAGATGCTTCGCGTTCGAGGCGAGGTCGGCGTCGATCTGCGCGAAGCTGCAATGTTCGCGTAGTTGTAGCGCCTCGATCGTCTGCTCGAGGTTGCCCGTTCAGGCTGTCGACCTCGGCCATGATCGCCTCGGCCTGCGCGCGCTTCGACGTGATCGTCCAGCCCTGCTGACGGGTCCAACCGGCAAGCAGCAGCCCAGCGGCGCCTGCCGCTGCGATCAACGACTATCGGCGCCCATCCGGTTCGCGAGCCTCTAAGAATGACTCGTCGTCGTCGCCCGGACAGACCCGCCGGTGGCGGTCTGGCCCGTCACAAGTCGGAGACCCTAGCAGCCGTCTACCGGACGCCTGCAACCGACAACAGAGCCAAAATATCTGCAAAGAGGGCACTTGTCAGGCGTGTCGGCCGCAGACACTGTGTTACGGTCACCGCCTCGTGCGAAGGGGAACGCGCAGGTGGGGACCGGCGCTCGTCGACGGTCCTCGTCGGAACTCGTCGCTCGGCATCGAAGGCTCCGCCCTCGGCCAGCCGCAGGCTCCGCAGGCGTATCGGCTCGAAGGTCGACGCGGTCGCGTACTACCTCCCGGGAAAGACAGCGCTCGGGGTGCCGGTCGGCAAAGGCGTCGTCGCCGTCGATCCGAAGCTGATCCCGCTCGGGACGAAGCTCCACGTACCCGGCTACGGCCCCGGGCCTCGCCGCGGACGTCGGGCTACGCGATCAAGGGTCGCGTCATCGACCTCTGGTTCCCGACGACGGCGAAGGCCCGAACAGCTGGGGCCGGCGCACCGTCACGATCACCATCTGCCGGTAGCGACGCGTCCGCCGTCGGCGGCGTGCGGTACACAGTTCACCCATAGACGCGTGCTCGAGCGCTTGTCGTCGCTGCGATCGTGGCGGTCCTCTGCGCGGTGGTCGCGCCGACCTGCCGCGTCACCAGCGGCTCGGGGCGGCTCTGGATCAGGCGCTGCGCACGCCGGGCGTCGTCTCGCGACCGCACCGCGGCCATCGCTGTCGATCTGCGTGTGCCGACAGACGGTCTTCTCGCCCAGAACGCCGATGCGTCACTCTGCCGGCGTCGGTCGAGGAAGCTCGGGATCTCGTTCACCGCGCTGCACGTGCTCGGCCCCAGCTTCCGCTTCCATACCGAGGTCGTCGGCGTCGGCACCCGGACTGGGCGCGCCTGGCGCGGCAACCTCTCCTCGTCGGTTCGGCGATCCCGACCCTCACCCGGGCGGATCTGAACTGGTTCGCACGCCGCGTCGCGGCAACCGGGATCAGGCGAGTCGAAGGTCGCGTGCTCGGCGACGACACGTACTTCGACACGCGACGGGCACGCGCTCGGCTGGAAGCCGTCGTACCTCGGGATCGAGTCGCGGCCACTGTCGGCGCTCTCCGTCGGCGGGCTTCCGTTCGCGGGTGTGAACGGATCCGCCGCAGCAGCTGCCCTGGCGTTCATCGAGGCACTGAAGAGCCGGGGATTGCCGTCGACGGACGTCCTGGGGCGGGTCGAGCCCCGGCTGGATGCCTTCCCCATCGCCTTCGATCTCCTCGCAGCGGCTCGAGCACATCCTCCCGCTGATGACCGCGGACAGCGACAACTTCGTCGCCGAGATGGTCTTGAAGGAGATCGGGGCGACGTTCGCCGAGCGACGGCTCGACGACCGTCCGGCGCACAGCGTCGTCCGCAGCGACGCTGGCCGAGCGCCGGCGTGGCGCTCGCAGGAGTTCGCATCGCGGACGGTTCAGGGCTTTCGCGTTTCGACCGCTTCACGGTCCGGCGCACTGCGCCGACATCCTCCGCGACGGGAGCAGCGGATCCGTCGATTCGGCGACGCCTTCGTCTCGTCGCTCGTCGGTTGCCGGAGTCTCCGGAACGCTGAAGGCACGACTCGACACGCGCCCGACCCGCGGCCGCGTCCATGCGAAGACCGGGACGACGAACCGCGCCTCCGCCCCTCGCCGGGCTCGTGCGGCAACCGGCTACGTCTTCGCGATTCTCCACAACGGCTCGCCCGGTGCCGTTACTGGTCGGCGCGCGCCGCGCAGGACCGCTTCGTGACCGTGCTAGCGTCGGCTCCTCAGCAAGACGCGCGAGATCGGCTTCAGCCAGCACAGGCACGCCGAGCGTTACTGCCTTCTGCGCCTTCGAGCCGGGCGCTTCTCCGCCGACGACGCCGGTCGTCTTCTTCGAGACCGAGTCCGTCACCTTCGCGCCCGACGCCTCGAGCGCGGCTTTGCGCTTCCTCGCGCGTCCAGCGCTCGAGCGTTCCCGTGATGACGTACTGCGTGCCGGTGAGCGGCCCTTCGGCGGGCTGTCCTCGTCGCGCGAGTCTCCAGCTGCGAGCCCGAGCTCGCGCAGCTCTCGGACGAGCGCCAGGTTCTCCGGATCGCGCGAACCACTCGGCGATCGAGCTCGGCGCGGTCGGGCCGATCCCTTCGACCTCCTCGAGCTCCTCCTGCGTCGCGGCGATCAGCGCGCTCGACCGATCGCGAAGTGGCGCGCGAGGTTCTGCGCGCGATCACCCAGCCGACCTTCGGGATGTTCAGGCCGAAGAGGACGCGCGAGAACGGCTGCTCCTTCGAGCGCTGGATCGACGTCGATCGCGCGCGTCGCGGAGATCTCGGCGAAGCCCTCGAGCTCGAGCGAGCTGCTCGGCCGTCAGCCGGTAGAGATCAGGGAGCGAGCGGACGAGCCCTCGTCCCAGAGCTGCTGGATCGTGCTGCTCGCCGACGCTCTCGATGTCGAGCGCGGCCCGATCCAGTTGATACAGCGTCTCCAGCCCGCGCGACGGGCACGCGCGGTTGGGGCAGCGGTGCATCGACCTCGCCCTCGGGCTTGACGACCTCGGCGTCGCAGAGCGGGCAGCGCTTCGGCATCCGGAACGGCTTCGTGCCCGGCTGCGTGCGCGCCGGCGGGGCCGACGACCTGCGGGATCACGTCGCCGGCGCGCTGGACGATGACGAGTGTCGCCCTCGCGGATGTCCTTGCGGTTGATGTCCTCCTCGTTGTGCAGCGTCGCGCGCGAGACGGTGACGCCGCCGACCTCGACCGGCTCGAGCATCTGCCCACGGGTTGAGCGCGCCCGTGCGGCCGACGCGGATCATGGATCTTCAGCAGCCGCGTGACTCGCGGTCGTCGGCGCCCACTTGAACGCGCGCGCCAAGCGCGGGCGGCCGTGCAGCGCGCCGAGACGGCGCTGCTGGTCGAACGAGTCGACCTTGATCACGATCCCGTCGATCTCGTAGTCGAGCTCGATGCGCGCCGCGTCTCCCACGCGACGCACGCGGCGGCGACCTCCTCGATCGACTCGAGCCGCTCGGCGTACGGATTCGTGCGGAAGCCGCGCTCGCGCAGCCACTCGAGCGCCTCCCACTGCGGCTCGCAGCTCGGCGCCTTCGACGGACGCCGGTGCCGTAGACCCAGATCGACAGCGGGCGCTCGGCGGTGATCGCCGGAGTTCTTCTGCCGGAGCGAGCCAGCGGCGGCGTTGCGCGGCGTTCGGCGCGAGCTTCTGGCTCGTCCGCGGCTGAGCCGCTCGTTGAGCGCGCGGAAGCCGGCGAGCGGCAAGTAGATCTCGCCGCGCACCTCGAGCGACGCGGCGGCGGCGTCGTCGGCCGCGCATGCGCAGCGGGATCGCCTCGATCGTGCGCAGGTTCGGCGGTCACGTCCTCGCCGCGCAGCCCGTCGCCGCGCGTCGCGCCGCGCACGAGCACGCCGTCCTCGTAGACGAGCGATGACCGCCGAGCCCGTCGATCTTCGGCTCGAGCACGTAGGCGACCGGCTCGTCGGTGCCGAGGCGCTTGCGGACGTCGTCGGCCCACTTCGCGAGCGCCTCGTCGCGTCGTCACCTTCTCGAGCGACCCCATCGGCGCGAGGTGCTCGCACCTTGCGGAAGCCGTCCGACGCGAGGCGCGCCGACGCGCTGCGTCGGCGAGTCGGCGCGTGACGAGCTCGGGATGCGCCTCCTCGAGCGCCTGCGAGCTCGTCGAAGAGCGCGTCGTAGGCGCGTCGTCGGACAGCTCCGGGTCGTCGAGGACGTGGTAGCGGTAGTTGTGGTGCTCGATCAGCCGCCGAAGCTCGGCCGCCCGCGTCGGCAGGCGCCGCTGTCCTAGAGGACATCGAGGAGCTCCTCCGGCGTGCGCACGAACGCGTCGGGCTCCTCCGCCAGCAGGCGCTCGTCCGGGTGGATGCCACCCCAGCCCGACCGCGACCGCGAACACGCCCGCGCGCCTTCGCGGCGCCGATGTCGAACGGCGAGTCGCCGACGTAGACCGCGTCGCGCCGGCGCGCCGCCGAGCTGCTCGACCGCGAGCAGCACGGGGTCCGGATCGGGCTTGTGCCGGCTCCGTGTCCTCGTGCGTGACGACGACGTCGAAGCGCGCTCGCGAGCACCGGAAAGCGCTCTGAGTGCGAGCGCCGACCGGTCCGGTGGCGCTTGGCGGTGACGATGCCGAGCTTCCTTCCCTCCGCCTTCAGCCCGCGGCAGCAGTCGCAAGCAGCTCGTCGAACGCCTCGAGCGTCTCGTGCAGCCCGTCGTTGTGCTCCCTGTAGGCCTCGAGCAGTGCGTCGGCGCGCTCGGCGTCGATCGCCTGCATCTGCGCGACGATTCCCTGGCCGCCGATCGGTCATCGCCGCAGCTCGTCGGGCGGGATCTCGCGGCCGAGCACGGTGCGTCACCGCGTGCTGCATCGACGCGAGGATCATCGGCCCGGAGTCGATCAGCGTGCCGTCGAGATCGAAGAGACGATCCGGAAGCGCACGCGGCGATCGTAGCCAGGCTCCAGTACGCGACGCGCAGTCGAAGCGGTAGAGGCCCCACGGCGGTGCGGTCGAGCCCGGCCTCGTCGCGCGGCCGACCCTCGAGCAGCTCGCCGATCGGCTGGGCGCCGCGGGCCCGCCTCGAGCATCGTCCCGACGAGCGTCCGCACCATGTGCCGCGAGGAAGCTGTCCGCCGTGATGAGTGAAGCTCGAGCCGGTCACGCCGTCGCGCTCCCACGCGCAGCCGTCTGACACGTTCGCGGACGAACACTCTGTGCCGCGTCTCGGTCGGCGTGAACGCACGGAAGTCGTGCTTGCCGACGACGAGAGCCGCCGCAGCCGGCAGTGCCGCCAGCTTCGACCGGGTGCAGGCCACGACAGCACGCGGCGCGCCTCGCCAGGCCGAGCGCGCGTGCGACGAGGACGCGGTAGCGGTACGAGCGGCGACTGAGCGCAGGAATCGCGCATGGAAGCCGTCGGCTGCTTCCGCCGCCCGACACAGCGACGTCCTCCGGCAGCGCCGCGTTCAGCGCCTCGGCGACGCGATCCGCGCGGCGGCCCGCCGTCGACGACGACGCTCGCGACCTGGCCGGTCGCGTGGACGCCGAGTCGGTACGGCCCGCAACCGGCGAGGCCGTCCCAGCGCGGAAACACGGCGTCGAGAGCGTCGCGCACGACTCCCTCGACCGTTCGCAGGCCTGGCTGGCGCGCCCAGCCGCGGAAGCCCGTCCCGTCGTACTCGAGCGTCGGCTTGAGGTTCACGACGTGACATCATGGCGCGCGCATGTCGAGCACTCAGCGGTTCGACCTCTACAGCCACGACTTCCGGCTCACGACGCACGCGACGTATGCGCGTACGCGCGAGGAGAGCCCGGTCCACCTCCAGCCGGGCTCGACGGCGGACGCCCATCTGGTTCGTGACGCGCCGACGACGACGTCGTAGCGCTGCCTCGCCGACAACGAGCATTTCGTGCTCGACCCGGCGCACTGGCGCTCGCGCCCGACGAGATCGCTGAACGCGAGGCGGACGAGCCCGTCTGAGCCGATCGCGCGTCAACGAGAACCTGCTGTCGAAGGACGGCGACGACCATCGTCGCCTGCGTCGCCTCGTGACGAAGGCGTTCACGCCGCGCAATGGTCGAGCAGCTTCGTCCGCGCGATCCAGGAGATCGCCGACGAGCTCGATCGACCGCGTGGTCGAGCGCGGGCAGATGGAGCTCGTCGACGATTTCGCATTCTGCTTCCGATCACGGTGATCGCCGAGCTCCTCGGCATCCCTGCCGAGGACCGAGCGCGGTTCCGGGAATGGTCGAACTCGTTCGTGCTCCGCCGATGACGCCTGAGCTGGTCGAGCAGCTTCGCGCGACACGCCGACGAGTTCGTCGCGTATCTCGACGCGCTCTTCGCGAGCCGACGCGCGGCACCGACGGACGACCTGGTGAGCGCTCTCGTGCGAGGCCGAGGACGAAGGCGACCACCTCTCGGAGAACGAGCTGTGCAGCATGGTCGTCCTCCTCATCGTCGCCGGCCACGAGACGACGGTGAGCCTCATCGCGAACGCCGTCGCTCGCGCTCCTCTCCAATCCCGAGCAACTCGCCGCGCTACGTGCGGATCCGTCGCTGACGCCGTCGGCGGATGGAGGAGCTTCTGCGCTACGACAGCCCCGTCGAGCGGACGATCACGAGGTGGTCAGGCGCAGATCTCGAGCTCGGCGGGCAAGGCGCTGCACGCGGCGACCTCGTGGTCGCGGTCGTCGGCTCGGCGAACCGCGATGCCGACCAGTTCCCCGATCCCGCCACGCTCGACTTCCGACGCCGGCTGCGGGCAAGCACGTTGGCTCGGACGCGGGCCGCACTACTGCCTCGGGCGCCGCTCGCCCGCCTCGAGACGGAGATCGCGCTCGCGACGCTGCTCGAGCGTCTGCCGAACCTCCGGCTGGCGATCGTGGAGGGAGGACCTCTACTGGAGGCCGATCCCGATCTTCCGCAGCCTGGCCTCGGCTACCTCTGGGCGGGATCCCTAGGCCGGAGCGACGGACAGCGTCAGCCCGTCGATCGCATCGCACGACGACAGCCGCCCCTGCGTCGCACCCGTCCTCGCAGCTGCGCGCTCCAGATCTCACCGTTCACCTTGACCTGACCGACGGGCCGTAGCTCGCCAACCGCGACGCCGGTCGAGGCCGATGAGCACATTCCACGCCGACAGTCGGCCTTGCGCCGCCGGTTCCACCAGAGACCAACGCCGACCTCGACGAGGTCGAGGACGATGGCGCCGACGACCGCGACGATGCCCCACGGCGAAGGCAGGACGAAGATCGCGAGGACGAGGGCGATCACGAAGAGCACCCGCTGAGGGTAACTCACGGACCGCGAAGCGTGTTATTCCTCGGTCTGGCGTCTCGGCTGTCGTCCGCGCGTGCGGCACGACGAGCGGCGAACGGCGACGCGCCGCCGGCTCGTGATCGACGAGCTCGAGGTAGACCATCTCGGCTGCGTCGCCCTGACGCGGGCCGAGCCGGACGATGCGCGTGTAGCCGCCGGGCCGGTCCGCGAAGCGCGGCGCGACCTCGGCGAAGAGCGATGTGCACGACGTTGTTCGAGCGAAGCGCGGCGAGCGCCTGCCGCCGGGCGTGGAGGTCGCCGCGCTTGCCCAGCGTGATCATCTTCTCGGCGAACGGCTTGACCGCCTTCGCCTTGGCCTCGGTCGTCTGGATCCGGCCGTGCTCGATCAGCGGCGCCCGCGAGAGTTCGAGTAGAGCGCCTTGCGGTGGGCGGAGTCCCGCCCGAGCTTTCTTGCCGGATCGCGTGGTGCCGCATGGCGCTCAGACGAGCTCCTCGCCCTTGAGCGTCAGCCCGTGCGTGCCGAGCGCCGCGCGGACCTCCTCGATCGACTTGCGACCGAAGTTCGGGATCGCGGCGAGCTCGTTCTCGGACTTCGACGACGAGGTCGCCGATCGTCTCGATGCCGACGCGCTTCAGGCAGTTGTAGGAGCGGACGCCGAGCTCGAGCTCCTCGATCGGGAAGTTCTCCATCCCGTGCATGACCGGCGCCTCGGCGACCGCCTCGGCGCGCAGCCTCCGCCGAAGCCCTCGATCGTCGTCGAGGTCGGTGAAGATCGCGAGCTGGCGGATGAGGATCTCGGCGGCCTGGCCGATCGCGTCGCGCGGGTCGAGCGAGCCGTCGGTCGTGACGTCGAGGACGAGCTTGTCGTAGTCCGTGCGCTGACCGACGCGGGCGGCCTCGACCTCGTACGCGACGCGGCGCACCGGCGAGAAGATCGAGTCGATCGGGATGACGCCGATCGTCGTCTCCGGGCCGCGGTTGAGCTCGGCCGGGACGTAGCCGCGCGCCGCGGCCGATCGTCAGGGTCATCTCGAGCTTGCCCTTGTCGGAGACGTGCGCGATCTCGAGCTCCGGGTTCAGGATCTCGAGGTCGGCAGGCGCCTCGATGTCGGCGGCGCGTGACGACGCCGGCGCCCTTCTTGGCGATGTACACCTCGATCTCGGGCGACGCGCCGTGCAGGCAGGACGATGAGGTTCTTGAGGTTGAGGATGATGTCGGTGACGTCCTCGCGGACGCCCGGGAGCGTCGTGAACTCGTGGGCGACGCCCTCGATCTTGACGGCGGTCACTGCGGCGCCCTCGAGCGAGGAGAGCAGCACGCGGCGCAGCGAGTTCCCGAACGTGTGACCGAAGCCGCGGTCGAGCGGCTCGATCGCGAAGACGCCGCGATGGTCGTCCGACGTCCTCGTGGACGATCTTCGGGACCTGGAAGTCCATCAGGCTGGTTCGAACTGCCACGTGAGTCCTTTCACCTTCGGTGGTGCTAGTTCAGCTCGGCCTTACTTCGAGTAGAGCTCGACGATGAGCGATTCCTGCACGGGCGCGTCGATCTCGTCGCGCTCCGGCCACTTGAGCACCTTGCCGGTGAGGCCGTCGTGGTCGGCCTGGAGCCACGGCGCCACGGAGGCGCGTGAGGTCGGTCGCGTCACGCACGAGCTGCTCGACCGGGCTTCCCTGCTGCAGCGAGACGACGTCGTTCGGGCCGAACGCCGTAGCTCGGGATGTTGACCCGGCGGCCGTTGACCTGGAAGTGGCCGTGACGCACGAGCTGGCGCGCCTGCGCGCGCAGAGCCGGCGAAGCCGAGCCGGTAGACGACGTTGTCGAGACGCGTCTCGAGCATCCGCAGCAGGTTCTCGCCCGGGGCGCCGGGCCGCGCGTCGCCTTCTCGTACGTACGTGCGGAACTGCTTCTCGAGCAGGCCGTAGTAGCGGCCGCGCCTTCTGCTTCTCGCGCGAGCTGGAGCAGGTACTGGCTCTGCTTGATGCGTCCGCGGCCGTGCTCGCCCGGCGGATAGCTGCGGCGCTCGACCGCGCACTTCTCGGTCAGGCAGCGCTCGCCCTTCAGGAAGAGCTTGATGCCCTCGCGGCGGCACATGCGGCACTTGGGGCCGAGATCGCGAGCCACGCCTAGACCCGCCTCCGCTTGCGCTGCCGCACGCCGTTGTGGGCCTGCGGCGTCACGTCCTTCACGCCGAGGATCTCGAGGCCGGCCGCCTGCAGCGAGCGGATCGCCGTCTCGCGTCCCGAGCCGGGGCCTTTACGAAGACCTCGACCTTCTGGAGGCCGTGCTCCATGCCCTCTGCAGCGCGGCGTTGTCGGCGGTCACCTGCGCGGCGAACGGCGTCGACTTCGCGCGAGCCCTTTGAAGCCGGCGCGAGCCGGCGGACTCCCAGACGATGACGTTGCCCTCCGCTGTCGGTGAGCGTGACGATCGTGTTGTTGAACGACGTCTTGATGTGCGCCTGGCCGATGGCGATGTTCTTGCTGGACCTGCGACGGCGCGTGCGGCCGCGGGCCGCGGATCTGCGGGGAGGCGCCACTGTCTTACTTCGCCTTCTTGCCGCGTCCGACGGTTCTTCTTCGGGCCCTTGCGCGTACGCGCGTTCGTCTTCGTGCGCTGGCCGTGCACCGGAAGCCCCGCGGCGGTGGCGGATGCCGCGGTAGCGCGCCGATCTCCGATCAGGCGCTTGATCGCCTGCGCGCGGTCGCGGCGAAGGTCGCCCTCGACCTCGACGTCTGACGTCGATGTAGTCGCGGAGCTTCGTGACCTCCTCGTCGGTGAGAGTCGCGAACCTTCTGGTCAGGATCGAGCTCGAGCCTCTGCGATGATCTTCTGCGACGTCGAGCGCCCGATGCCGTAGATGTACGTCAGGCCGATCTCGAGCCGCTTCTGCGTCGGGAGATTGACGCCGGCGATGCGTGCCATGTGGAGCGTTAGCCCTGCCTTTGCTTGTGCCGAGGATTGCGTGCAGATGACGATCGTGCGACCGTGCCGCTTGATCACGCGGCAGCGCTCACACATCGGCTTGACTGGATGGGCGTACTTTCATCTTGATTCTACTATCATCCGAAGGTGATTCGGCCGCGGGTGAGGTCGTACGGAGAGAGCTCGACCTTGACGCGGTCGCGGGAGTATGCGGATGTAGTGCTTCGCGCATCTTCCCGGAGATGCGAGCGAGGACACTGCATGACCGTTGTCGAGCTGCACCCGGAACATCGTGCTGGAGAGCGCCTCGACGACCTCGCCTTCGACCTCCGATCTTCTCTTCCTTGACAGCCACTTCGCGCGCGAACAGACCTCCGGTTGGCGGGAGTTTCGTGCCAGAACAGCGCGCCACGTAACGAACGCGAGACTTGCGCCCGCGGCGGGACATCGTAGCAGAGACCTTCCCGCTAAACCCGGACGCCCTTCCCGGCACTCCGACCGCGAGGCGTGAGGATTGCCGGGCCCGTCGGCGGTGATCGCGACGGTGTGCCTGCGAAGTGCGCCGACAGTGGAGCCGTCGGCCGTCCGGATCGTCCAGCCGTCGTCCATCATCACGACCGTCTCGGTCTCCGGCCGTGATCATCGGCTCGATCGCGATCGTCATTCCCTCCGACAGGCGTGGGCCCGCGGCCGGGCTCGCCGTAGTTCGGGATGTGCAGATCCTCGTGGTAGTGAGCGGCCGACGCCGTGGCCGACGAGGCTGCGGATGACGGAGAACCCCGCCGCCTCGACGACCTCCTGGATCGCGTGCGAGACGTCGCCGACCCGGTTGCCGACGACGCGCCTCGGCGATTCCCGCGGCGAGCGCGTCCTGGGCGACGTCGAGCAGGCGTCGACCTCTCGCTCGATCCGCCCCCACGCCGAACGTGTACGCGCTGTCGGCGATGTAGCCGTCGAGCGTCGACGCCGACGTCGATCGTGACGAGGATCGCCCTCGCCGACGACGAAGCCGTCCGGGATTCCGTGGACGACGACGTCGTTCGGCGAGATGCAGATCGCCTTCGGGTAGCCCTTGTAGCCCTCGGAGGTCGGGATGCCGCCGTGCTCGCGGATGAAGTCGCCCGCGGCGCTGCGTCGAGCTCGTCCGTCGTGACTGCCCGGACGAAGCAGCGTGCCGACGTGCGCGATCGTCTCGGCGACGAGCGCGCCCGCCGCGGCGATCTTCTCGATCTCGCGCTGCGCTCTTGCGGATGATCATCGGCTCGCCACCACTGCCTGCGAGCGCGTCCGGATCGCTGCGGAGCACATCGTCCGACGCTCTGCTCGCCGTCGACGTGCACGACCTCGGTGCCCGCGAGTCCGACGTAGCGCTCGACCACCAGCTCCGTGAGCTCGTGGTAGAGCCGGAGCCGGTTCGCGGATCGCCTCGGGCGAGTCGTCCGCGCGTCCTTCCTGCATCGCGCGCGGCTGCGGAGCCGCGCTCGTTCGCGACCTCGTCGGAGACCTGGAGCAGGATCACGGCGTCGAGCGGCTTGCCGATCTCCTCGAGCATCGCGTCGAGCGCTCTCCGCCTGCGCCATCGTCCGCGGGAAGCCGTCGAGCACGAACCCGTCCTCGTCCGCGAGGCGCTCGCGGATCAGGCCGACCATCGAGCTCGTCGGGCACGAGATCGCCGCGCTCGAGGATCGGCGCGACACGCGCGCCGAGCTCCGACCCGTCCGACGACTGCGGCGCGCAGGATGTCAGCCGGTCGCGACGTGAGGGATGTCGTAGGCAGCGGCGATCCGCTTCGCCTGCGTCCCTTGCCGGACCCCTGCGGGCCCGAGAATGAGTATGCGCACGGAGCTCGCGCCGCTACTTGAGGGAAGCCTTCGTAGGAGCGCATCATCATCTGCGACTCCATCTGCCGCATGGTGTCGAGGCGCGACGCCGACCACGATCAGCACGGAGGTTCCGCCGAGTGCGCGTGAGTTCGCCTGCGAGAACCCGCCGTAGCGGATGAAGATGCTCGGGAGCACCGCGACGGCGGCGAGGGAAGAGGGATCCCGGAAGCGTGAGCCGCGACAGCACGCGGTCGAGGTACTGCGCCGTCGGCGGGCCGGGCCGGATGCCGGGGATGTAGCCGCCGTACTTACGCAGGTTGTCGGCCTGGTCGACCGGGGTTGAACTGAACCGCGGTGTAGAAGTACGTGAAGATCACGATCAGCCCGCCCTCGATCAGGAGATAGAGCCAGTTGCCGGGCTGGAAGTTCGTGTTGACGAAGTCGCGCGTCGCCGGGAAGTACTGCGCCATCGTCGGCGGGAACGCGAGGATCGCGGCCGCGAAGATGATCGGGATGACGCCCGCCATGTTCACGCGCAGCGGCAGGTAGGTCGAGCCGCCGGCGGTCATCTTGCGGCCCAACCATCCGCTTGGCGTACTGGATCGGGGATGCGGCGCTGGCCCTCCTGGACGAAGACGACTGGCGGCGCAGATCCCGACGGCGATGAGCGGGAAGAACAGCTTCTCCATCGGGCCGCCGTTCCACCAGGCGACGATCCCGAGCGGCGCAGCCGACGAGGATCGACGCGAAGATCAGGATCGAGATGCCGTTGCCGATGCCGCGCTTCGTGATCAGCTCGCCCATCCACATGAGCAGCACGGTGCCAGCGGTGAGCGAGACGATGATGAGCACCATCTCGCCCGGAGCCGGCGTTCAGCGCGCCCTGGCTGCGGAAGAGGAAGCGCGTAGCCGGTCGCCTGCGCGGCCGCGAGGATGACCGTGAGGTAGCGCGTGTACTGCGTGATCTTCGCGTAGCCGGCCTCGCCCTCCCGCTGCAGCTCGCCGAGCCGTGGGATCACCACGGTCATCAGCTGGAGGATGATCGACGCCGTGACGTACGGCATGATCCCGAGCGCGAACAGGGAGAACTGCGAGAGCGCGCCTCCCGAGAAGAGGTTCAGCAGGCCGAGGACCGTGCCGCCGCGGCCCGGAGAAGTAGTCCTGGATGGTCTGCGAGTCGACGCCCGGCGCGGGAATCCACGAGCCCGAGCCGGTAGACCGCGAGGATCATCGCCGGTGAAGAGCACGCGCTGGCGGAGCTCCGGAACCCGCCAGGCGTTCGCGAGCCACGAGAACATCACGCGTTACTCCGAGTCTCTTCGCTCGACTCGATCTGCGGCTCCGCTGCGCGACGCTCCGGCTCCGGCTCGTCGGCTCGACTTCCGCGTCTCGGCCTCGTCGGCTGACGGGCGCCGCGGCCTTGTGCCGCTTCTTCTTGCGCTCGACCGGCTCGCGGAGCCGCGTCACCGTTCCGCCGGCGGCCTCGATCTTCTCGACCGCCGACTTCGAGAACGAGTGCGCGGTCACGGAGAGCTTCTTCGTCAGCTCGCCCTCGCCGAGCACCTTCACGTCCACCGAGAGCTTCGCGATGAGCCCGCGCCGCCTTGAGCGCGTCGAGCGTCACGTCCGCCCCGGCGTCGAAACGCTCGCTCGAGCGAGCCGACGTTGACGGGCTGGTTGTACGTGCGGAACGGCCCGATCGGCATCGCGTCCGCGGACGTGTTCCCGCGGAGCTTGCCGACGCGCATGTCGATCGGCATCTGGCCGCCCTCGAAGCCGGCCGGCATCTTGTGCGAGCCTGACGCGCGACTTCTGGCCCTTGATCCCGCGACCCGAGTAGCGCCCCTTGCCCGAGCCCAGGCCGCGGCCGATCCGCTTGCGGTCCTTGCGCGCCTGCGCGGGCTTCAGGTTGGAGAGGTTCAGCTCGTCGCTCATCGCTCTACCGCTTCGCCTCGATCGGTCACGAGATGGCGGACCTGCCGCAGCATGCCCTGCAGCTGCGGGGAATCCTTGTGCTCGGCGCTCCGGCCGATCTTGCCGAGGCCGAGCGCGCGCAGCGTGCCGAGGTGGCGATCGGACTGGCCGATCCCGCTGCGCACCTGCGTGATCTTGAGCGCGGCTCACTCCGCGCGTCTCCTCCGGCTCGGCGACTGTCGCCTCGGCTCGGCGGCTGGCAGCTCTGCGCCGGCGCGCGCCTGCGCCGGCTCGGCTTCGTCGACTGCCGCCGAGACCGGCAGGACCTCGCGCGATCGTCTTGCCGCGAAGCGCAGCGACGTCCTCCGGGCGCACGAGGCGCTTGAGCCCGTCGACCGTCGCCCGGGTCATGTTGATCGGGGTCGTCGTGCCGAGGCTCTTCGAGAGGACGTCGCGGATGCCGGCGAGCTCGAGCACGGCGCGCGTGCCGCCGCCGGCGATCACGCCGGTTCCCTCGCTCGCCGGGCGCAGGACGACGCGCGCCGCGTCGAACTTCGCCGACGATCTCGTGCGTGATCGTCTGACCGTGCTTCGGCACGGTGAAGAGATTCTTGCGCGCATCCTCGACCGGCCTTCGAGATCGCGAGCGGCACCTCTCGCGCCTTCCCGTAGCCCGAGGCCGACACGGTCGACCTCGTCGCCGATGACGACGAGCGCAGTGAACGAGAACCGCCGGCCGCCCTTCACGACCTTGGCGACGCGGTTGATCTCGATGACCCGCTCCTTGAGCTCGCGGGACTCGACTCTGTCTCGGACATGCTCAAAACTCGAGTCCTCCTTCGCGCGCGCCCTCGGCGAGGGCCTTCACGCGTCCGTGGTACAGGTAGCCGGCGCGATCGAACACGCAACGCCTCGATGCCCGCCTTCTTCGCCGCTTCGGCGAGCGCCTTGCCGACGGCGTTCGCCTGCTCGGTCTTCGAGCCGGAGGCGCTCGACGCCCTGTCCAGCTCGCGGAGGCGAGCGTGCGCCCGGCTCGTCGTCGATCAGCTGGGCGCTGATCCCGCGGTTCGAGCGGAACACGGCGAGGCGCGGCCGCTCGGCCGTGCCGGCGACCTTGCCGCGAACGCGGCGGTGGCGGCGCATGCGCGCCTCGCGCTTCGTCGATGACGCTCATGCGCGCTTCCCGACCTTCCTGCGAACCTGCTCGTCGCGGTAGCGGAATGCCCTTGCCCTTGTACGGCTCGGGCGGGCGCACCTTCGCGGATCTCGGCGGCCGTCTGGCCGACCATCTGCTTGTCGATGCCCTTGACGACGACCTGCGTCGGCAGCAGGGCACGTCGAACGCGATGCCCCTTGCGCGGCTTGACGACGACGGGATGCGAGTAGCCGACCGCAAGCTCGAGGTCGGTTCCCTTGAGCTGCGCGCGGTAGCCGACGCCCTGGATCTCGAGGTGCTTCTCGAAGCCCTTGCGTCACGCCTTCGACCATGTTCGCGATCAGCGTGCGCGTCAGACCCGTGGAGCGCGCGATCCTCGCCGCGATCGGTCGGCCGCGTCACGACGATCTCCGTCTCCGTCTTCTCGATCTGCATCCGCGCCGGAACGTCCTGCGAGAGCTCGCCCGAGCGGCCCGTTCACCTGAACGCGCCCAGGCGAGATCGCCACCATGACGCCGGCGGGTAGGTCGATGGGTCTGCGGCCGATTCGTGACATCGCTACCAGACGAACGCGATCAC
>ERZ1370068.1445-contig-11339_pt1 | contig 26026 bp, 48 predicted proteins | sample MGYA00561227_ERZ1370068 | MGnify/ENA primary metagenome ERZ1370068 (study PRJEB38410, sample SAMEA6850437) | metagenome | study: Metagenomic assessment of the ecological functions of the soil: analysis of the soil microbiota associated with the...
TGTGCGGAGCAGGGGCTGGAAACCTAAGGCGGTCGTCGTCCTAGTTCTCGCTGCTGGTACTATCGCGCTTTCAGTATCCTGCTTAATCGCTGACCATTCATGGCTATACCGATCCTGTGCGTCCAACATCTGGCAAAACGGTTTGGCGAATTCGTTGCAGTCAGCGATATTTCGTTCGACATCAGACCAGGGAGAAATTCTTGGATTGCTGGGCCCCGAATGGGGCCGGGGAAAACCACCACGATTCAGATGCTGCCCTCCGGGGTGGTAACGCCGACCCGCCGGCTCCATTCAAATGTTCGGGCTCGATTTGGCGGCTAATCAGTGAGAATCATTCTGCAACAAGTGAACTTTTCCTCGACCTATGTGCTCACTGCCTCAGGCGCTCACGGTCGAGGAGAACCTCTGGGTGATTGCGCGGCTGTACGGTCTGTCTCAAATCCAAGAGCGAGTCGATGACATCGTGAAGCGGCTTGAGATGGGGAGTTTCGTCATAAAGTGACGCGCAAGCTCTCTTCCGGTCAAAGCACTCGTCTTGGGCTGGCCAAGGCATTTTGACAAGAACCGAAGATTCTGTTTCTCGATGAACCGACTGCGAGTCTGGATCCCGATATCGCACAAAAGATTCGGAGCTTCCTCAAGGAGGAGCGACGATCGTCCGAGCTCAGCGTGCTCTATACGTCGCATAATATGCACGAGATGGAAGAGATGTCGGATCGGATCATTTTCCTCCAGCGGGGAAGATTGTGGCGGAGGAGGACGGCGCAGGAGATTGTGGAGCGGTTCGGGCAGGCGGATTTAGAGGAAGTGTTTGTGAAGTTGGCGCGGAGATAAGAGAGCGGTCTGGCAGGGACGTTCCTGTGCTCGCAGACCGCGCACACACTGCGAAGGTGCTCGGTCGATGCGCGCAGTGGGGAACGTCCCTGCCAGCCCACGAATTGCGCCAAATTTTTGGAGTGGAGATGGGGGAAGAAGATGAAATGAAAGTCCATCGGATCTATGCGTTAGTGGCGAGGCATCTGTACCTGTACCGACGCAGCTTGCCGCGTATGATGGAAATCTTCTATTGGCCGTTTCTGGACCTCGTCATCTGGGGATTCATTACGGTCTACCTCATGAAATTCCAGGGACAGATCCCTGGGGCGGTGACGTTCTTTTGGGGGCGTTGATTCTGTGGGATGTGCTGTTCCGAGCTCAGCAGGGAATTACGATTTCGTTCCTGGAGGAGATTTGGGCGAGGAAATCTCATGAACTTGTTCGCCAGTCCGCTCAAGCCGAGCGAGTTTCTCGCCGCGACGATGGTCATGAGCGTCTTCAAAGTATTGGCCGTCTCTGTGGTTATGGTTGTCTGCGCAGGCCTGTTTCTACTCCTACAACATCTTTGTGATCGGAATGTGGCTGGTTCCTTTGTTTTGAATCTCGTTATGACGGGATGGATTATCGGGGTACTGACCACGGCCCTCATCATGCGATTTTGGCCAAGAAGCCGAGGTCCTGGCTTGAGTATGGTGTTCCTGTTCCAGCCCATCTCCTGTGTATTTTATCCGATGGAGGTGCTCCCCGGGTGGTTGCAGACTATTGCCTGGATGAACCCGGCTGCTCAGTGTGTTTGAAGGGGATGCGAGCCGTGCTTAACACCTCTGCCGAGCCGATTGCCCATCTTGGGTGGGCGACCGGTCTCAATCTATTGTTTCTCTGTATGGTAATTGCAGCCTTCCATTGGACAGTTTGAGCTTTGCAGGGAACGGGGACTGCTGGTGCGCATCGGGGAGTAATTCGATAGGGGCAGGTTCAGATTGCCATTTTTAAGAGGGCTATGATAACGTAGAACTACCTTCACGCAGGGGCCTGGCGGTAGGTGGAGCGGAAACATACAGGCCTGCAGCATCGATGTTGCCTTGCCCGAGAATCTCGTCGGAAGTCAGACCTAAGTCGCCGCATCTTTTGCGTCTTCGGCCCGCTCCTTCCTCCGTTCCTCGCGTACAAGACAATATCATTATACTCAAAGGAGGAAGCCCGATGGGTTCGAAGATTTATGTCGAGTGGGTTGCCCTACTCGGCGACTGAGCAGGAGTTGAGTGATCTTTTCGGGAAACATGGCGCCGTCGCTTCCGCGCGGATCATTACGGATAAGTTCACCGGGACAGTCACGCGGCTTCGGCTTCGTCGAGGAGATGTCTTCGGATGCGGAAGCGCAGGCGGCTATAACCGCTCTCAACGGTACGGAAATGGGTGGCCGGACCTTAACCGTGAGATGAAGCGCGTCCCCAGGAGCCTCGCACTGGCGGTGGATTTGGTGGGGGCGGGGGCGGTGGTCGTAGCGTGGTGGTGGCGGTAGCGCGATCGCTGGTAATCCGTAATCGCGAATGTGAACGGGGCTGTTATCGTCACGATGGCAGCCCCACTTTTTCAGCCGGCCTCGGGCTGATCACCTGAGTGGCGGGATGCTATGAGATGGCAAGTATGGAGGCTGTCCGACCACGTTCTGCAGGAGGAGTCTGGTGAGTATTCATGGGGAACCGATGTCGAATCCGTATCATTGGCTGACCTTGTCTTCATTTTTCTTTCCACAAGAATCCCGTTCTGGTCGTCGAGAACTTCTGGTCGCCTGAAGAACGCGGCAGTTCTTCCGCGAGGGATGAGTCAGGCAGAGTGGAGGAGTCTATCTGACTTGCAGAAAGTCAAGGAAGATTTTCCGAATTCGGTAAACTGGGCCAGCGGAGATCGGCCGGGCTCAAGGGCAGCAATTGCTTTTCGCGTGTGCAATTGCCGTGCATACAGTCATACATGGAGTCCTTTCCGAATATCACAGGCAGGCACGTGGGTTTCAACTGCATTATTCATATATGCCATACGCGGCTGGGATTGCCTGCTGACCCATGACGATACAGACCAAGGCTATGCGATGGAGGGTGTGACGGTGCCTCGTCGGCGGATTGCGCTGGTGAGTTATTTTCATGACGAGTGGCGATCTGATTGGGGAGGGGAACTCATCATCTATGCGAAGCGGAAGATGTATAGTGTTGAGCAGCCGGGATCTCCATAGTGACACACTGTATCGAGCCTAGGCCAGGCTCTCTCGTGATGTTCACGGTTCCCCGCTTCCACCGAGTCTGTCGGGTGGATCAAGCCGCAGGTGATCAGCGGCGACTCTCAGTTGCCGGCTGGTTCATGACCGCCCATTCCGTAAGTTCCGCTAATCAACCCATCCATCACCGACTTCTGGCATTCCGAGGCGGGCTCGTTGTCGAGACTTTCGATCGAAGGCAGGAGGCGCGTGAAGAGTGTGCCACACGAGTGCCACCAGGGCTTGGTGCTCAAACGGTTTGGGAAGAAATGGGAGGTCCCCGGCGTATGCCGTATCCCTGCCAGATCCCGGTCGATATTGTCGGACATGAGGGATCACTCGCAGGTCTTTTCGCATGCGGAGCGCGCGGACCGCCAGTTCATGGCCGTGGACGTTGGGGAATTCGTTGTTGCCAGATGCGAACGAAAATTCTGGCGGGGGCATGACAAGATCCGTCAGCAGTAGATGAATGGGCCCCGGATGATTCTTGCATATCTTCAGGGCCTCCGAGCTACTTGTCGCGGGCATGACGGAAAACCCTGCTTGCTCGTAGGACCGTGGCACAGAGATGAACGATGGTCGTGTCATCGTCGACGGCTACGATTGTCTGTTTCGTCGAATTCGGTGAAGCGACATCTAGGTTGGACATGGCGAAGCTCCTCGCTTACGTGGAACACAGGATAGAGTCACCAAGAATAGTCCCGCCCTTGCAATTCCGCCAGCAAAGGGTGAATTGTTTTAACAGGATGCTGAAGACAGTCTGCCAGCAGCGTTCTCGCATCGTTCAGACCCTCAACGTTGAAGATGAGTCTCTCGGAGGTCGGAAGCAATGTAGGGGCTTTTCCGTTCGCCAAGATCCATTGCAAGGGCGAACGGCCCACACGAAGTGCGGTATGTACCTCCTCGGGCCTTCACTCGCTGCGGCCTTGCCCGCGGAACGGCAGCGTCTTGGCGCGCCGGGGTCGAGTGGGTGAGAAGTCTAGCCTGTTTGAGCATCCTGCGAGAGTGTTCTCCCTGCTGTGCCAAAAGGGTTTTTCCGCAGTCTGCTAGAAGATACAGGCGATGATCGGAACGAGTATCTCCGGATCGATGTCGCGCCCGGCGGCATTCCTGTCTGCATCATGAGGAACGCGGGTGTTACTGTGAAGGTGGAGGCCTTCTCCTGAAGGGCTCACACCGCTTCAGATCGCTCTTTCAATCTGGCGAGCCGCGTCTTGTCGAGTGCCACAAATACGGACTTTTCCTGAGACACTGTCCACGGCGCCCCTGTGCCTGCCCCTTCGCTTTCTTGACCCACTTGCGTCTCGTGTAGATGACGTCGCCTTTCCCGCTTTTCTTCAAATCGCTATAGAGCAGCGCAAGCGTGGCAGCGTCTTGTATCGTCTCGGGCGGCGGATCGTTCCCTTTTTCCAAGCGCACCACGACGTGTGAGCCGGGCGTGCCGCGGGCATGCAGCCAGAGGTCGTCGCTCTTGGCGAGGCCGAACGTCAGCTCGTCGTTCTCTCGCGCATTTCTTCCGACATAAATCGCCAAACCATCTGATGAGGGTGAAGCGACGGAACGTGACCTTGACGCGCTGTTCCTGAGGGCCCTTCTTTCCGCCTGTCCACGAGAGGGTTCGTGCGTGCACTATGAGGCTGGGGTTTGTCCGGCGGGTGCCAGGTTTCCTGTTCGATAGCAAGTTAATTCTCGGCGGAGAGTCTCCAATTCCTTCTGCCCTTCTCCGATGCGTGGGTGCAGTTCCCGCTCTGCAGCCAGGTGCTTCCGATGCTTTCGGAGAGTAGTCATCCATATTGCCATGGGGAGTTTTGGTCTGGTCGAGCGGGATCGTCAGGTGGGGAGATCCTCATCGAAATAATCCACCAGGGTTACATCGGTCTGCTCCCTTGCGGATGGTCCCGAGGTTCGCCTTGATGAGTTCGCTGCATAGCGGGCGTAGGCCTTGTACTTCTCTACTCTGCGAGTCTTCCCTGCCGCGCCTCAATACGGCGGCGAAGCTTCTTGATGGATTTTCTGAGTAGTCCCTGCCCGGCCCGTTCCGCACGGTCTCAATGGCGGAAGCGGCTTCTGCCTTTGTGGTAATAGGTTCCGACGGTAGCCGACAGAGGAAATGACGATTCTGGGATGTCCTGGCTGAATCGCGCGTGGTCGGCGGTGCCCCGTTCTCGTTGCTGGTGAGCGGGAGGAACGTACAGCTGTCCCAGACGATCTTTCACTCCCGTTCAGGTCTCGTCGGATACGGCTTGCCGCGTCGAGCACGAGGAGGATCTGATGTTTTCCCTGTCAGCTCTGCGACCAATCTGCAGGGGCCTTCCTTGGCGGTCAGTGCAAGCTGGACGATCCGGTCTCCTTGAATCTGTTCGACCTGGTCGGATTCGTGCCTTGCAGATGGGCGCGGAGAAATTGACAGAAGGGGAGGCGTCGGTGGATTCTGAAAGGCTGCTGTGGTGAAGTGCAGACGGGTGGATTCCTGGTGGCACGAGATGAGTAGTCGGTGCGTCTGTCCTGAGCGTGAATTTCCAGCAGAATGGTGCGGGCCGTCGGCTGGTAAATTTTTGTATCCAGCCTCCGGCCAAGGCTGGAGCAAGTTCACCCGTCACGTTCGCAGTACTTCCGCCGCAGTCAGTGCCACGATTCGCTCCCGATCGGCCTCTGTGTTTGAAGAGGCGGCGTAGATTTACAATACCTGAGGAATTTCCCCCTCAAGCCATCGGCTAGGATCGGCTCGTGGGCAAGGGCATTTTTGCCGCATTGGGCCAAAGTGTCACACCTATCAGCGGTTTTAACCGGAATGTTGTTCGGCCCCACTCTACGATTCACGGCTAAAACACGCAAGCAGTCGCAACAACACCCGTGGCATTGTGATTGCTATCTCAGAGCAGGTAAACGGCTGGTCACACGTCTGCTAAGCTTAGAAGGCTGCGGAAAACTATTGTGGCGCGCGAGAATTCGATGGTCCGCCGTGTGGCACAACAGGAGAACACTCTCGCAGGATGCTCAAAAAGGCTAGACTTCTCACCCACCCGACCCCGGCGCGCCAAGACGCGCCGTTCCGCGGGCAAGGCCGCAGCGAGCGAAGAGGCGAAGGCGTACGCTTCTGGTACGTTGAGCTTCTGAGCGAAGCGAGAACGCCGCTGGCGGCCTTTTTCAGCATCCTGCCAGAAGGGAGTGGGTGTGGCGTCAGAGTCGCTGGGCTCCAGCATGAACAGAGGAGGCCCCATGCGGTGCATGAAGATGCATGGTCCCATGGTTGCCGATAACTTGATCGACATGCAGGAGAGCAGCATTCCGATGTGGATGAAAGGATGGCGATGTGTATCATGCGGGAACATTGTCGATCCAGCTCATCCAGCGACATCGGATGATCCAACAGGCGGGAGTGTTGCGCTTGCCGGAAACGAAGCGGCTAGTCGCCACGGCTCCGGTCACGCGCCTCAAAGCTACGGCCCCAGCTCCGCATGATTCATGCAAGGTTCGTCGCGAACCGCGCCGGCCGGAGGCTCCTAGCATACCAAAACTGTTTTTCCCTCGCAGCCGCTATCATCCCTTCTTGCAGCGCTCCCTCCTCCTCGGTACAGTCTAGCCCCGCATGATTCATGACGGTTCGTCGCGAAATCGCTTGAGCCGCGTCGCGAGACCGGCGCGCGGAGCCCTGAGGACCCGATGCGTACTCGTGCAGTACGGTGAGGGTCCGAGGGGCGAGCCCGCCGGCCGAAGGCTCGTCGTAGCAGCGGATGGGCGATTGCAGCAGAAGCGCTCGTGAATCATGCGTGGCTAACTCCTTCGTCTCGGAGCTTGCGTTCTCCATGCCGTTGCTCGATGTGGTATTGCTGGCTCGCCTTCAGGAAGAGTTTCCCGCCTGTCGATGAAGCGACTGCTGGGCGATCTCTGCCTGGATTTAGAAAACCAATATGCAGACGTCGCGAAATCGTTGGCGTTGCCTGTGGCCTACTTCCGGTTCCTTGGGCAAGCACTTGAATGCGATGCCTATGCCCACTGGAAAGTCGCCGGCTGGATCGAAGCGCTGAACGACCTGGTCTCACTTCATCGATCTGCTGCAACAAATTCGAGTGAGCAAAATCCTCGTGAGTTCGCGTTGCAGCTGTTTGCCGAGTGCGAAGGAGAAGTTCTTCGAGAACAGTTATCTGGACGACCTGTTTCCACGCGGGTCCTCGCAGGCCTCGTGGACTCGAACGGCGACTCAACGAACTCTGCGCCCGCCTCACGCGAGGAGCTGACACAGGAATCGCTCTGTTCTCGTGCCGGGACTTCCGATGTTGTGGTGTGCTTCTCGCAAGATTCCGTCCTGGACCATAGAGGTACATCTCTGCCACACGACGTCGAACGGGCAGAGACCGCTGGGAACGGATGGCTGTTGTGGATGTGAGGGCGATCTTACGAGGCGCCTCCTGGTGAAGAGAGCCTCAAACAATTGTCCGGCCAGGGCAACCATTCTAGTTCGGCCGCAAGAGCTAGTCCCCTGAAGATCGGACGAACCATGACGCCTTTGTGTATGAGGAGAGGCAATCGATTGAATGGAGCTGGACACACCGGCTGCCAGTCGTGGCAATGGAGACCTCGATCCGGAGCCGTCACAGTCGGCCAACGCTCGTCTTGCGGAGACACCGCCAATCTCCGCACAGTGGCACTCCACCTCAGCTGGATCAGGTTGCGCGAATCGGGCGGGCATGGACAATCGTACAAGAGGCCTGGCCAGGAAGGACATGGAAGTCCTCGCGCACTTGACCGCTCGGTTCATCCCGCTCAAGGCCAGGCGTCGTCAGTTTCAGCTACCGCCACCTGCCAGGGCCTATCCTTTATTAACTGCTTCGACCGGGACCACCTCGATCTGATCGACGATGTGATCCACGAGAATAGCCATCACCATTTAAATCTTTTGTTGCGAAAACAGATTCTCTCATCACGGGGATCGCAACCAGCAGATCTTCTATTCACCCCGGCGCCGCAGCCTGCGCCCGCTCAGAGGCATTCTGCACGCGGCATTTACATTTGCGATAGGGAGCGATGCTCTTCGAGCGGCTCTCAACGTGGGTGTCTGGGCGGGGTGGATTAGCTCGATGGAAACGAGCAGGACTGACCTCGCGCGATCTGCAGCGAGCCAGGTTTCGCTGTCTTGAAGAAGTGGAATCCGTCCGATACTCTATCCAAGACTTGGAGTATGCCGGTTGGCATCTCGCGGCTCACCGCGCTCAGGCCAACGGCTGGTCAAGCAGTTGGCAGAAGCGATCGAGCAGGTTGGAGCACAAACATCGCACCCCACAGAAAAGCACGTCCTCGCCTTCCAAATTCGGCCCAGCCCTCCGACGTCATATCAAGGAACTCCACCAAGCCTGCCAGACTTATGGACCAGCGGAGGCTGAGCAAGGCTTAGCCGCTATTCCCATCCGCCAACTGTTGTTTGAGTCTGTTGTGTAGATTTTCCGAAGAATCTCTGGGATCTCTGATGCCTGCCTCGATGAGGCCTAGGTAGCATTTCTCATACACTTTGGGAACTCTTCCATCTTGAAGTTATTCCTTTGGGCTCTGTGAATCCATTCGAGGTTGTAGAACGCCTCTGCCAGGCGCAAACAAAAGTTGCGCCGAAAGGTCTTGGCCGAATCAGGTCCTGCCATGATCAAGACCAAGCTAGGTTCGCCAAGTCTAAAAATATATTCTTGGCTTACTCTTGCAGAAATGTTCTGGGTGCATTTGAAAACAGAGGTCGCTGACCCGGCGAGGTTTTGGTACGGATGGTGTTTCTGTCATCGCTTGCAGAAATCTCCATGACAAATGGCATTTTGAGAAATGCTGTAAGGACCTGTGAAGTTTTCGTCTGTTGTCGTCCGGCAATAATCTTCGATGCCAACCAGGTCTCGGACAGGAGACAACTTCAGCTCTTTTTGCGGAGGTCCATGTCGTGTGAAGAGAAGAGGAGGTATTCGCCGGAGTAGATGTTTAGGCGGGAGGTTCTTTTGGTCAATAACACCGACGAAGAAAGGCAAATTCTAGGTTCGTCAAGTATTCAATCTTGTTTGTGGCTAAGATTGTTTTTCCTTGCTCTTGATCTGAATTGCAAAAAGAGTTGCGCCGGGAAAAGTTGTTCGACGTTATTCTCGATTCGAGACTCAAGAGAGAGTGCAGAAAAAATCAGAACCGACATCATCCGAAACGGTGATAGGGTTAGCGACGAAAGAGATTTGGAGAGCAAAAGGAAGCGAGGTGTTCATTTTCCCAGCCTATTCGAGGTGCTGCCAAGATGTGCCATGTTAAATTTTCGACTGTGGAACTTTATCTGTTATAGGCTGCTCAAAAGGCCATCCAGCAAGGCCGCAAGGAGTGGGGCGACTGAGGCGTACCCGAGAGGGTACGTCGCAAGGAGACACACGACTGAGAACGATGCTGGGGACCTTTTTCAGCAGCCGTCAAGGCTCGACGGTAACGTCCACATACGCTGGCACACTATCCGCCCCCTTCTTATCCGTCACCCTCAGCTTGAACCGGTAGGTGCGTTTCTCTGATACGGTCGGCGCGAGGAATGAGGCTTCGGCGTTATCCACGTCCAGCAGCGCGATCTTGCTGCCTCGCACCTGACTCCACGCATAATACAGCGCTTCACCTTCAGCATCGCGACTTTTCAATCCGCTCAGCTTCACTTGCGACCCAGCCTTCACTGTCTTGTTCGTTCCGGCGTCGGCCACTGGCGGTTCATTGGGCTCGTCGTTCACTGTCACCCCGACATCGAGTGAGGCTTGCTTGCCGCGGTTCGTGACCGTGAGGACGGCTTTGCCGTTGCCGACGATCTGTAAGAGGCCATGAGGCAACACCAGAATGACTTTGGGATTTGACGATTGATAGGCCGTGCCGGAGGCGGGGGAACTGATGCGTCGAGTGACGCCGTCGGCGAACTCGCCAACGACAGGCAGCTCGAAAATCTTGCCCATTGAATCGACGTGGCCGAATGCAGAAGATTGTCCCATTCCGACCTAGCTGCAGTGGTTTATCGGTTTCGAACTCAATGGTCGCGAGCGGCGTCTGGTTCTACGTTCACCAGGATTTCATCGAAGACGGATCTCGCCCCAATCGTCCACGTGAGATTTCTGCCACCGCTAGCAAACGCATGGGCCCGATGCCGTCTTTCGGGACCAGCAATGGGCCGCCGAAGGCCGGATTATGGTCGGACAATCCGATCAGCGCCACCGGCGCAACGATCGATCCCGTGGCTGTGGGGTCCTCCTGTCCTACCAAGGTATCGTCCTGTTCGCCATACCAATAGTAGCGGACCTGGACGATGCCGGAATCCTTGCCGAGATCCACACGGGCGGTGATAGTTGTGCCTGATGTCAGCTTCGCCCCTATTGCTGGTTCGATGATCGTAAATGCATGGGCTGGCTGCACCGGAAGCGCAAGGTAAAAGACAAAAGTAAGAAGGCAAAAGATCTGAACCCACGTTTGACGGTTCCATGTCCAACAGGCTGCGGGAAAACTCAGTTTATACACAATACACGTTACACGTTGGAACCGTACATTATTATGGTGTGTTATCAACAGAGACTCAGGATGCTCAAAAAGGCCGTTCAGCAAGGCCGCAGCGAGCGAAGAGGCGAGGCGTACGCTTCGGTACGTTGAGCCTCTGAGCGATGCGAGAACGCCGCTGGCGGACTTTGAGCATTCTGCTAATGCCTCACGGTCATCGCTTCAGGTGGAAGGGGACGTCCGTCAGGATGACGCGGTCTTTGAACAGCAGGGCCGTCTTGAGGAGCAGCGCGCGTTGGTTGTGCAGGATGCTTTGCCACCAATGGGCGGGAAGAATCTCCGGGATCACGACGGTCACCCAGATGTCGGGTTCCTTTTCCAGAATTTCTTCGATGTAGTCGAGCAAGGATCCCATGACAGATCGGTAGGGAGAGGGAGGGCGATCAAATTGACGCCACAACCCCATTGGGCCCACTGGATTTGTATGCGTGCCGTGGCCTCCGGATCCACGTCCACCATCACAGCCCGAATCTCGCCGGCACGACTGCGTGCGTAATCGACCGCTCGAATGACCGCTTGATTGACGCCATTGATGGGAACAATGACGATATTGCGGCGTGGAAGTGGAGGACGGTGATCACGCGTGAGCGCGATCTGTTCTGAGACGGCTTTGTAGTGAGAGCGGATCGAGCGGAACATCATGACCAATACGAGAATCAGGAGGAAGACGATCCAAGCGCCGTGTGTAAACTTGGTGCTGGCGATGATGATGGTGGCAATGCCGGTCGTGACGGCGCCTGCGCCGTTCACAATCAGTTGCTGTCGCCAATGAGGCCCCTTCTTGGTCAGCCAACGGCGCACCATGCCGGCTTGGGCAAACGTGAAGGAGATGAACACGCCGACTGCGTATAGCGGGATCAAGGCGTGCGTGTCCCCGTGAAAGATGATCAGGAGGAAACAGGCGGAAGACCCCTAAAATGATGATCCCGTTTGAGAACACCAAGCGGTCGCCGAATGTTGCCATCTGACGGGGCATATAGCCGTCGCGCGCCAGGATCGACGCGAGATGGGGGAAGCCGGCAAAGGCGCTGTTTGCGGCAAGGACTAACAGCAACATCGTCCCAATCTGGAGCGTGTAGTACAGAGCCCCGGTGCCAAAGGTGAGACGCGCTAATTGAGAAACGACCGTCTCATCAGTTTTGGGCAGAATTCCATAGTGATAGGTCAGGAAGCTGATACCCATAAATAAGGCCGCCAGAACCAGTGACATATGAATCATGGTGGTCGAGGCATTCTGGGACTCCGGCCGGCGAAAGGCTTTCACGCCGTTCGAAATCACCTCCATTCCGGTCACAGCCGAACAGCCGGCGGCAAATGATCGAAGGATCAAAAATAGGGTCAATTCTTCGACCGCCGTCTGGTGGTCTGGCGATAACGAGACACCTTGTCCGAATAGGGCCTGGATACCACCGATCACCACCATCACTCCGAGGGCGCCGATGGCAAAGTAGGTGGGAATGGCGAAGAATTTCCCCGACTCCCGCACACCGCGAAGATTCATGACGATAATGAAGACACTCGTGACTAGCCCGAGGGCTTCGCGATGGGCGAACAAACTTGGTATGGCTGAGGTCAGGGCCGCGATGCCTGCCGCTACGCTCACGGCCACTGTGAGAACATAGTCGATCATCAACGCGGCCGCGGCGATCAGCGCCGGCAGTTCCCCCAAGTTGTTGCGGGATACAATGTAGGCCCCGCCACCCTCCGGGTATTCATAGATGATTTGGCGATAGGAAATAGTCAGGACGACGACGAGAGACAGAATCGCAAGGCTGACGGGGATGGACCAGGCAATGGCGGCAGTTCCTGCAAGGACCAGCACCAGCAAGATTTCTTCTGTGGCATAGGCCACGGAAGAAATTGCGTTCGAGGAAAAGATTGCGAGAGCGAGGGTTTTCGACAGCCGTTCGTGTGCTGCCTGAGTGCTTTGAGTGGATCGCCGACCAGCCAACGCTTCAGAAGCATGACGATCATTATCGCACAGAAGGGCGGGCATGCGCATCGACGAAGGAACTCTTGGACGTCAGAGGGCGAAAGCCCCACTCATCTATCCGGTATGGGACCCTGCCTGAAAGGAAACCGAGTCGTGTCACCAGTCGCAGGGATCATGGAGGGGTTGACTACTCCCAGTGAATTTCAGTATCGTTCAACATCTTATTATTGAAGATGACCACCCCCCGTCGTGTCGTGGGACGTGGGTGTGATCGTGAATCATTTTTCGATCTGTAATTTTCGCCGGAGTTGTTGGCTAATCTACTTATCATTTCAAGGAGGCCGGTCATGTTTTTCATACAAACTTGGGGGTTGGATGCCTACCCGAATGCTCGGCGCGATGGTGGCTGTGGCCCTGCTCGGGGCCCGCTCGCATCCGCTGAGAATTCCTCACAGGCTGGGCAGACGTCGTCGCAGCACATCGCGATGAACCATCAGCTGCCTGGGTGGGCAGAGAAACTCAAAGGTCAGACAATCGTCGAGGATGCGATGAGCGGTAAGGCAGAGCGTTCTGCGATGGTTGAACAGCAGCACCAGAGGATCATGGAGCATATGGCCCAGGATCCCCAGGTGCAGGAGTGTCAACACCGGGATGTACAACACCTCTCTATGATGCACCAGTATGGAGCAGGCGGGCAGGATATGCTCCTCGTGTCCGATCCGCGCGTCGAACCGGTAGCCATGACAGGCGGCGGGAAGTGTCCCGCCACGGCCCCGGTGAAGCAGTACAACGTGTCCACGATCAACGTCGAGATAACGCTCAATACGTGGCTCGACTTCTATCCTGGCTACATGTATGTGCTGGATGAGAATCTAGATAAGGTGCGCGCAGAAGAAGCCAAGAACAAGGAAGCCCGCGACAAGGAAGGGTTCGATCCAGGAGCCGTGATTCCTGGCGTGCAGGCCCAGTGGATTCAGCCCCTCGTGTTCCGCGCTAACCAGGGCGACTGCGTCAAGATCAAGCTCTCGAACAAGTTGGAAGAGGGTGGCGGGCCGGTCAGTCTACACATCCATGGGTCGAGTATGGTGGTGAGCGCCACCGGTGCGGCGGCAACCACGACGAACCCGGATTCGGTCGTCGAAGAAAGAAGACTGGCGAGTTCGAGTGGTACATCCATCCGAGCACCCAGGAAGGTGTCCGCCAATTCCATACCTATGCCCAAGATCGTGAGTTGACGGTGATGGGCTTGTTCGGGGCCTTCGTCGTCGAGCCGCGCGGATCTAGCTACCTGGAGCCGCTCGGCGAGGGCGATCCAACACCGGCCTCCAGTGGTTGGCAGACGATCATTAAGAACGGTACCGGTCCGGACTTCCGCGAGTTTGTGCTGATCTATCACGAAGTCGGCGACGAAGCCTTCCGTCCGCTCAATAAGAAGGGCGACTTCCTGCCGCAGCGCGATCCGTTGACCGATTCCTATCGTCCGGGTGGTCGCGCGATCAACTATCGCAGCGAGCCGTTCGGCGTAAATAATATGCACTTGCAGCACGAGTATTTCGGGTTCGAAGACGAGTCGATGGGGTACAGCTCATACACATTCGGCGATGCTTCCCCGACGATTCCCCGTTCCTATATGGGCGATCCGGCCAAATTCCGCTTGGTGCACGGTGGATCGGAAGTCTTCCACTCGCACCATCCCCACGGTGGAACCATTCGTTGGCCGCGCAGCCCGCGGGCGATCGACGACATGAATCTATGGGCGACCGCAGTGAACGGGCCGGTGAAATATCCTGTGATTCGTGCGAAGACAGACCGGGTTGACGTCGAAGTCATCGGTCCTTCCGAAGCGCTCGACCTCGAGACGGAGTGCGGTTCCGGTCTCTGCCAGCAGTTGGCAGGCGACTTCCTCTTCCACTGCCACGTGGCGCACCATTATGTGTCTGGTATGTGGGGCTACTGGCGCGTATACAACACGATCCAGCAGGGAGACTTGCGGAACGACATAATGCCGGATCTGCGTGAGTTGCCGGATCGTAAGGGACGGATCAAGACTCCGATTTCGTCGGACAAGTTAATCGGTCAGACCGTTGATTGGTTTGGCAAGCAATTCACGATTACCGAGAAGGGCAAGAGCAACTGGACCACTAACCCTGCCACCATCACGGTCAAGGATTGGGTGACGATGCAAATGCCCACGCTATGGGCAAGCCTGGCCACAAAGATGATGAAAAGGGTCAGCTTGTATCCTACGATGCGACGGTGTTGGATTGGGCCTGGGACGGCAATCGCGCAATGAGCGAGAAGGAGAGCACGACGGACAATCCCAAGTACAAGTCCACCCATCCCGGTAAGCGGCATCCGATCATGTTTGAGCCGTTGACCGGCAAGGTGGCCTGGCCTCACCTGACACCGCACTTCGGTAAGAGGGCGATGTTCTCCCCGAACCACGTGGGTGCGCCTTGGTTGGAGATGATCCGCCGGGATGCCAATGGCGAAGAGAGCCTGGACAATTCCAAACCGGGAGAAAACGGCGTCTGGAGCCCTCTGTCCGGAGAATGCCGGCCGCAAGAACTTTAACGTGCACTTCATTAAATTGCCGATCAAGATTGCCAAGGCACAGGGCAAGGAGCCACCAGTCATCGATCCAAACGGGTTGATCTACGTGCTCCATGAAGAAGAGGAGGCGATTAGGGCCAACGACGACCTGAAGTACCCGTTAGTCGTGCGCGGCAACATCTATGATTGCGTCGACTGGATGTTGACCAGCGAATGGGTGGACGATGATTACACGAACTTCCAGTCGTCGAAGATCAACACGCACTGGCATTTCCTCCAGTTCGATAACCAAGCGTCGGACGGAGTGATCACCGGCTTCTCCTTACGAACAGTCGGTCCGGCCGTTCACGATGATCGAGAAGAAGAACAAGAAAGGCTTGCCGCTCCCGATGAACACGGTGCTGACTGCGCCGGCGAAAAGAGTGCGGCCTCGATTAGTCTGTGAAGAATGCAGGTCAGTACCATGTCGGCACGCTGATTCTCGTGGGTGCCGACAATGTGAAAGGCAATGAAATCTCACGTATCAATGCGATCAAAGGAAACACGATTACCTTGACGAAGGGATCTCAAGAACGATCATCCGGCGAAGGATATCGTGACGGTGGAATTCGTCCGGCAGCGGTTCTGGGTCGATGCGGACGTGGGGAACCGTGTTCTGGCACGATCACGCATTCGGTGCGACCACGTGGCCGCATGGCGGCTTCGGGACGCTTCATCGCTGGAACCGGTTGGATCGACCTATCACGATCCGAAGACCGGGCAAGGCGATCCGGAGCGGTCCGATTGCGGACATTCACACGGTCGAGCCGGTGGGTTACGGAGTGAACAACAGTTTTCGTGAATTGATGGTGCAAGTTCACGATACCGTACCGCACACCGTCAACATTGTGACTGCGGGCAATCCGCCAGGGCAGCCGGTTGAAGTGGCCCTCGAAGCGGGGAAAACCGTGTCGTTCAGCTGATGCCGGAGAAGCTATATATGACGCCGATGTCGTTCCTGAACGGCGGGACTCATACGACGGGGAGCGGCTTGAATTTCAGGGCCGGTCCGATTGCCCAGAGGTTGGCCACCAATCCTGATGTGTCGCAGGCGTTCAACAGCCAGATCCATGGCGATCCCTATACGCCGTTGCTGCGTGCCTACACGGGAGATACGATGGTGTTCCGTCTCCTGCACACGCTGATGAACGAGACGCATGACTTGGACCATCTCGGGCCATACCTTCTTGAGCGAACGGTATGCCAGCGATGCGAATCGGAAGAATTCGATGCATATCGGGATTGCGGAGCGCTACGACCTTGTGGTGCCCGCAAGCCGGTGGACCGAGGTTGCAAGCGGGTGACTACATCCACTTCAACGGTCGTTCGTCGAAGTTCTCTGAAGGGGCGTGGGGCATCATTCGCGTCTATGACAAGGAGCAAACCGATCTGAAGAAACTCCCGGCCGGCTTCTCGGTCAAAGGCGAGATTCCCAAGGCGTTGCCGGTCTGTCCGGCTGACGCGCCGGTGAAGAGCTTCAACGTCGTGGCCTTGGATTATCCAGACATGAAGTTCAACGCCAAGGCGCCGGAGTCCATCGAGGTGGACTTCGAACGGAAGATCCAAATCAGCAACCCCGAGGCGAAGATCTATGCCTTGGAAGAAGATACCGCGAAGGTGGCGAGCGGTGCACACCCGATGCCACTCACGCTTCGTGTAAATGTCGGCGATTGCGTCAAGGTTAGTCTGAAGAACAAGATGAAGGAGAGCAAGGCCTCCTTCTCCGCGATTGGTCTGGCCTTCGATCCGAAGGATTCGATGGGCGCCAACGTCGGCAACAATCCAGGCGATCAGACGATTGCTCCGGCGCCGAGCGGACCTATACCTACTACGCGGATCCGTTCGCCGGTGAGACCACGTCCGTTGGTGTGGGATTGGGGCAATGTGATGATGAATCCACGCAATGGCTTGTTTGGAGCCGTGGTGGTCGGTCCAAAGGGTCCAAAGTATCGGGATCCAAAGACCGGCGCCGATCTCACAAACAAGAATGCTTGGGCTGCCGAGCGTGATCATCGATCGCTCGGTGCCGGGCAACGATGATGCGAGCCAATTATCGCGACGTGGCGTTGTTCTTCCAAGACGAGGACAACATCATCGGCACGAGCTTTATGCCCTATGTGCAAAACGTGGCGGGTCTGACCGGCGTCAACTATCGGTCGGAGCCGTATAAGTATCGTGAAGCAGCAGGGTTGCTCGCTGGGCAAGATGTTCCAGCCATGCAACGTGGACAAGCCGGAGGACCCATCTACCCCGCTCATCGAAGCGCATACGGGCGATCCGGTCCGTATTCATAGCTGATCCGGGGCGAGCAATGAGCAGAACGGGATGTTCAGCGTCGAGAAAGCATGAGTGGCCGATCGAGCCCTTCATGCGGCGGCGCGGATCTCATCAGCGTGGTCGAGTTCGCCGGCTCGGAAGTGCTCGATGCGTTCCTACCCTCGGCTGGCGGACCGTCCCGTCTTCCTGGCGATTATGTGTATAGCAACCAGCGGTTGCCATATTCCCAGTCCGGGCAATGGGGCTATGTGCGTGTGTTGCCCGTCCGGCGATACGCGATTGCTGCCTCTCGCTGGCGCCGGTGCAGGAACGAAGAACGCATCGGTTGAGCAACCGGTGCAGGTGATCCCGGTCGCAGCGAAGTAAGATCAGAGCGTCCTGCTGTCGTGCAGGATGTGATGAAGATCAGGAGAAGGGGAGGCCAGCGGCTTCCCCTTTTGCTTTAATACGGTCTTTTGATACGATGGCTAGAGTTTCCAGTTCGCTCACACGAAGGAATCGTGGAGGACTCATGAGGGGCGCTGTTGGTCGTTTGTGCGGATGGCTGATGCTGGGCGCTTTCTGTTGCCTGGGCTTATGAAGAAATTCAGGTCACGGACGGAGGCACAATCACCGGCAAGGTGACCATCACGCAAGGGACACCGATTCCCAAAGGGTTCAACCTCGATTACGTTTCCCGATCCTGTTCTATTGCGGTCGGATTTCCACCGGAACCGGCTGGCGCATTCTTCAAAGGTTTTCTGTTGCGGCCGACGGAGGGCTCAAAGATGCCGGTCGTCGCGTTGGTGGATGCGACGAAAGGGAGCCCTTCACGTTCAAGCCGCCGACGATTGAAGCGAAGGGACGACCTGCCGGTTTCTTCCGTTTGTCAGCGTGGTCGAGGATCGATCGGAGGTGAATGTCGTGAACATGGATCCCGTGTTTCATGATATTCAGGCCTATGAAACCTCATCTCGGTCCCCGGGTGTTGTTTAACATGCCGTTGCCCATGAACCCGCATCACAAGCATCAATGTCGGAGCCGACAGCCACGAACACCTGGCGGGTCAGCCGATGAAGGAAGTCATTCGTATGACAAAAGGCCGCAGGATTTTGTCATGCAATGCAGATTTCGTGCCTATATGGAAAGCTGGGGGTTGGCCGTCGACAATCCATATTTTGCCATCACGCAGGCCGATGGGGACCTTCTCGCTTCGTGACGTGCCTCCCGGGGACTACACTTGGTGGCGTGGCATCCTGGCGTGGGTACGATGACGGAAAAGAAAGTGGCGATTCCGGCTAAGCAGATGGTCAAGGCCGATTTTCTATTCGAGTCCCCCAAGGGACGGCGTTCCGTCCATGAGATCGAGGAGAACCCTCACTATGGATTGGGCTCACTGGGTAAATCTATCGATATCAAGCCGACCCTGGAACTGCAGAAACCTTGAGGGCGTCAAACGTGAAGTCCCTTCGACAGGCTTAGGGCAGGCGTAAAGGGTAAGGGGTGAGAATGATAAGACGAAGCAGGATTGGGTGGCGGTTGTTGCGACGTTCGTGCTGGCCTGGACTGTTCCCACAGTTGCCTCACGATGTGAGTCGAGGTGTGCGGCACGGCGGAACGGTTGGTACGATCACACTCAAAGGTGCCGTGCCGGAACCCGAAAGGCTTCAACCTCATCACGTTTCCTGACCCAGCCTACTGTGGGCGTATTTCCAATGGACGAGGTTGGCGACTCTCTACACGATTTCGTGAGTCAATCAACAGGGTGGGTTGAAAGATGCTCTCGTCTTGTTAGAAGGCGTTGATGCGGGCAAACCATTCGAGCTCTCCCGTCCCACTGATCGAAGCGCGGGATTGCCAGTTTGCCCCTTCATGACCATCGTTCGGAACGGTCATGCGGTGGAAGTCATCAACATGGATCCGGTCATGCACGATATCCGAAGGCTACGAAACCTCGATCGAAGCCGGCGCGCGTGTATTGTTCAATACGCCCTCGTCATGAATCATCAGCACCACCGGGGCGACATCCATGCGATGCACAACCATGCACCGGGTAAGTCGTTGGTCGGGCCGCTCTATTTGAACAGAGGACGGCGGACGTTCTACATGCAGTGCGGCTTCCACGCCTGACATGGAAAGTTGGGCGATGGCCGCTCAACAATCCCCTACTATGCGCTGACCGATGCGAATGGCTCGTACAAGATCGAAAACATTCCCCTGGTACCTATCAGTTGGTGGTATGGCATGCTCAGACTGGTCCTGGCGTCACGAAGATAGTCACGAGTCCAGTCCGACGGCAAGCTGGTCGAACATCTCTCCTCCTCGCTCCGACGGGGAATCGTTCCGTCTTCAAAGTCAGCGGGATAATACCTCGCTTCGGTCCAGACTCGCTGGGGTACCCAGTCGACATCCAGCCACTCGTAGAGCATCAAGCACTGGAGCACCCATGGTTCATCCCACTGGGTAAGAAGGCCCGAAGGTGGGGGCTCTGCCTCGGGCTTGTCCTGTGGGTGGGTCAGGAAGAGATGCCGTGTTCTGCGGCGTCTGATGATGGAGGCATTCCTCTCGATAGAGTTCTCCGGTTCGCTGGTCTAAGGCCGTCAAGGGCGGCAATACCATGCGCAGGTGTTTGCGAAGGGGGATCGTTTGCGGCTGGAGTACAAGCATGCCACTTCGAACCGAGCGTGGGTATGCGGCAATCGAAATCATCCGGTTGGATAAATCCGAGGCCTGAGTATCTGCTGGCACAACAGAAGGAACTCTTGGTGACAGGGCTGGACCCAGATGATCTACTCCCGATTCACCCTCATTACCGGGTGAGCGGACCGAATCCCTGGTTGGCGACGCGACGGCGGCTGGTCGTGCAACCCAACTCTTCGAGTTCAGACAGTAACCATCATGGTCGAGTCGAGGCGGTTCTACGAATGGGTGGATCTGGATACAGGAGTGGTGTTGAAGCTTGTCAGCCTGGATCGGGAGTGGTCGTTTGAATATGAACGGTTCAGACTGTCGCCTCAGCCGGCCTATTATTTTGAAGAGCCACCAGGATACAAAAAAGCGCTGTGTCGGTGCCTGTGCCGGCAAAGGGCGGGGGTAGGAAGACGATGAATGAACTGATCATGCGCGAGGCGTTTGTGTCGTTGGAATTTGCTGGCAGCAGCTGCGGTTGCCTGGTTCTATTGTTGAGTGGATCAGGCCAGCTGCTGCTGGCTGCCGGGAGCTTATCTGTCCCTAATGATGCGCAAGCGGCGTTCGACAAGCAACAGTACGAACAGGTGCTTGAGCAGTTCGCCAAGCTGGAGAAGGAACAGGACGCTATTGCTCCAGACGTTCACCGTCTTAAGATCCGTCCCTTTCTCAAAGCTCGGTAACCCTAAGGATGCAGCTCGGCGAGTATGACAATATTGGAATCGGTGCTCAAGGCACGATGATGAGTCGATTCTTCGAGAGAGTGGCGCTGGGGTTTATCGTCATCATGGTGAAGGACATGCGTGAACAAATGCGCGGGGCAGCCTACACGGCGCTCAAAGAGGTGGATTCGGATGATGTCATCCCCTATTTTGAAGATGGCTTGAGCAGATGGGTCGGGACCGGTTCGTGCTCTTGCCGTCGAGGGACTCGGCCGATCCGAGGCGGGGAGGAAATCGACGAAATTGCGCGCGGCGATCGAGGATCAAGCAGGATTAGTAAGGGCGCGCGTGGTGAAAGCGCTCGGTCGAACCGGGAGACCCAGGAGTCATGCCGTTAGTCGAATCGGCTAGCACAGGACGAACTCGCCACGGTTCGTATTGCGGCGTATGGCGCGCTGATCAGGCTTCGGCAAGAAAGAGGCCTGGACCGAATTGCAGCAGGGCCGCAGCGTCGCCGAATCCTGAGGATCGTGCCGACGTGATTCTGTACGATAGCCGAATTGAAAAGACCAGCGTGGTGCCCCTGTCATGATGGAGGCGTTGACTTTACAAGCAGCCCTCTGTCCGTGGGGCTGCAGCTAGGGGTTGCGGCATCTCGGGCACAAAGAGGCGCGGGGACAGATTGAGCAATTACTGAAAGATCCCGTGCCTGCCGTCCGGGAATCTGCGGTGCGGGGCTGGCAGAATTGGGAGGAGCTGGAATCGATACCGGCACTCAATCGGACGCTCAGCGACTGGCAACTTTACCGTACGTGCCTCGAGTGATTGCCGCGATACTCCAGCTTGGCCAGCCCTACCTCGACAGTGGCTGCCACAGCACAATCGCTGGCCCAACAGAACGATGTGGCCATGCGTGCTTCTGTGGCCTATGCCCCTGGGAAGGCGACCAAGGCCAACGCTCCCGGTGCGATCTCCTGTTAACCAGCTTCGACCGCTGATCCCCTTCCCGGTCCGAAGATTGTGGCGCTTCGATCCCCGGGCATGTGGGGGACCGTGAGCTGGTTCCCCTTATGAAGGAAGCCCTTCACGACACGAATGATGCAGTGCGGGCTACCGGCTGCAGGGGCGCTACTCCACCTTCTTCAACAGAAGAAATAAACCCTGTCTTTGCACGGGTATTCGACAACAGGAGAGGGGCATACAGGACTACCGCACCCTCTCAAGACCTACCCAACGAACATGGCGGAATTTCTATTTCTCTAGATTTGATCATAACCAATCAGAAGAAAGCGAGCATGGTTCTATGGTAGGATCGCCCGCGATGCGCTGCAGACCTGTCTCGTCTTCCTGGATTGTGTGTGGCCTGCCGCTCATCGGTCTTCCGGCCATGGGCGCTGGAGTTTACTGCCGATCAAGTGACGAAGATCGATGGCCGAACGCACAAAGCGAATATCTACTACCGCGATACGATGTGGCGCATCGAGCACCATTCGATGGGGCCGGTCAACGTCAGTATCGTCGCGCAAGGACAAGCAGGTTATCTGGTTGCTGCTCTCGCGGATGAAACACTTCAAAACGATGTCCCTACAGTCCGGAGCAGGACCTCCGGGTAGGTGAAAAGCTGGACGGAGAAGTGTCGAGGCAGGAGATCGGCACGGAAGTGCGCGAGGGCATCCGACGATCCTGTACGAAGTCACGACGAAACAAGGGGAACAGATCGAGGTGTACTATCAATGGGTCGCCACGGATATTCATTTCCCGATGAAGCTTCGGCGAGGAAAGATGGGAGCTGGATCGTGGAGTACCAGCATGTGAAACTGCGGTTTCGGTCTCGGACGACTCTTCAACCTGCCAGTTAATTTTCAACCGCTTGAAGACTTCGACAAACAAGAGACACCCGGGCAGACCGGGCCGGGCATGTAACACAGCAAGGAGGACGTGATCGTGCGAGTTTTGGAATCATCGCAGGCATTGTGACAAACAGGATCTGATTGCAATGGGCGGATTGGTTCACGCGTTGGACGTGGCCGACGTCGTCCGGGAATGGACTCCTGAAGGAGAGAAACTCTGCCGCCGAGCGGGCAGTGAAGCTGCCGGCTCACGACGAGATGGTCCTCATCCCGGCTGGCTCGTTCATCATGGGGAGCGACAGGAAGATAGATCACAACGCCTATCAGGCGGAGTTCCCGCAGCGGAAGGTCTACCTGGATGCATACGAGATCGACAAGTTCGAAGTGACCACCGTGCAATATCTGAAGTTCATCCTCGCCAAGGATCTGCCGCCGTTGATCGACTGGCAGTATGACGGCGGCAACTTCCAGGGAGACCATGGTCAACCATCCTGTGATGACGTGTCGTGGAATGATGCCGATGCCTACCGTAAGTGGGCGGGGAAAGCGCCTGCCTACCTCGGCAGAGTGGGAAAGAGGCCGCTAGGGGCGAGGATGGACGCATCTATCCCTGGGGGAATCAGCCGGCGGGATTGAGCCGGGCCAACTTCGGCCGCACTGGATTGTCCGGACCGGTCCGCGACCGTCCGGAGCGACTGCCGCTCTATCCGCCCATCGTCTCCGTGGACAAGTACGAGAACGCGGTTAAGCCCTTTACGGTGTCTATCAAATGTCTGGCAATGTGGCTGAATGGACAAACGATTGGTACGACACCGAACTATTACAAAACGGCGCCGAACCGGAATCCCAAGGGGCCGGAACGCGGGACGCAAAAAAGCCTTTCGTGGTGGCGGGTGGATCGATAGTACGCCCTCCGTGCGGCCTGCTCAACGAAATGGGGCTGATCCCAGCACGAGAAATGAATTGGCTCGGGTTTCGCTGCGCGAGGGACGTCAAGGACTCGGGGAATCACAGGATGCAAAGCCCGCAGCAGACCAGCTTGCAATAACAAACGGGACTGGAGGGCCGAGTGCTGAGGTAAGAAGCGGTAGAAACTACGTCGGGGAATGTCAGTTCCAAAGGAGTGAGGCAGAATCCCGAGGTCCTCGTGAATCCAGATTGCCAAATCCTACTTGGCTGTCGCGTCCATCGCGCACCTAAAGCCCTGGTCGATTCGTTCCTGATCGTCGGGTCGCTGTCCACGCGCGGGTAAAGATGCGAACCGTGGGGGTTTCGTTCTGCCAGCCTGCTCCCCGAATGACTTTCTTTTGTGCCTGTCTCCGGGCCTTTGGGATTCTTCGCCGGGCTTTTCTCGTAATACTTGGCATCGTACCAGTCATTGACCCATTCCCAGACATTGCCGCAGCCATGTCGTAGGCGCCGAACGGGCTCTTGCCTGCTTCATAGCTTCCTGACGGGCATGAGGGTCTTCTCGCCGATCCACCGTTGATTGAAGTTGAGATGTTTGATTGTGGGTTCGATATTGCCCCAGGGGAATCGTCGATCGGCGGTACCCTTTGCCGCTTTTTCCCATTCAGCTTCGGTCGGGAGTCGTTTGCCAGCCCACGTGCAGTAGGCCTCGGCATCAAACCAATCCACATTGATCACGGGCCGATCAGTGAGTGAGTCAGGGATAAGCGTCTCCTCGCCAGAGGTTTCGCGTCGGGTTCTTGGAGTTTCGTGGGACACGATGGCCTGTGGCTTGACGAACTCCAGATAGCGGCCGTTTGTCACCTCGATATTTATCGAATAAAGAAAGTGTCCACAAACACATCATGGCGTGGATATTCAGTCGCGTCCACCATCCCGATCGCCTTGTGGAACTCCCATCGGGAACGAGCCGACCGGGACCTCGACCATCGGCGACACCATCTTTAGTCGTGGGTGGCGTGAGCAGATACTGAGGCGGTTGGTCAGCTGCGAAGAGCGGGGGTAGGTTGAACAAGACACAGAACACCATCGAAAGCAAGCAATAGCCAGATAGACATCGGTGGGGACTCCTTCTCCAAGATTGGAAGCGTGAGCATCGTACCATAAGAGCCAACGAGGAGGCACAGACGTCGGCCCAATAGGGACCGTGTCATTTTCCCAGCCATCTCCTCAATCTCCGACGACGAAGTGGTAATACCCCTTCTCATTATCCGCCCGCAAGTGTCACAGTAAACGTCAGGTCTGCATCGATTCGACGGACTTTCACCGCGACTTTCTGCCCCGGTGTGGTTCGTTCAATTAGATAGTTCTTCAACTGGGCGGCATCGAGAATCTCCGTGTCCTCGATCGCCAGCAAGATGTCGTGCTTTTGAATGCCGGCTTCTTTCGCCGGGTCGGCCACATCCTTCACGGCTATGCGCCACTTGGTTCCGTCCTTCACCGAGGTCATGTGAATCCCCAATTTGGAGAACGTGAGCGGCTTGCCTGCGAGGGCCGCGTTCACAATTCGCTCGGCGAGAATTCCCGGAATGGCGAAGGTCATGCGGCTGCAATGGTCTTGCGTCTCGTCTTTTTCAGTTTGGATGATGGCATGCATGATCACCGACGACCTCACCTAGCGTCGTTGAAGAGTCCGCCTCCTGAGTTGCCGCTGCAGGCCGAGAGGTCGGCTTGGATGAGGCGCGTCTCGATGGTTTGGAGGAAGGTGTTCGTATTTCCGAGCCGGCCGAAGGCCAGTGGTAGGGCCCCAACCGAGCGGATAGCCAACGGTGAAGACCTCCATCCCAGGGGCGACATCTCCGGCGGCGAACACCGTCCCTGCCTGCAGTTTGGATCGATGCTGTTCGGCGACACGGTAGATCACGACATCCATGAACGCGCTGTCACCGACGAGGTCAGCCAGGAAGCTCATTGAGATCATGCGGTGAGAATGCGAACGTGCTTCTGGATGATGGTGCCCGTCGAGGGTCGTGTTTCTCCGCGGCGTGTCTTGCGGTAATCACGTAGCCATCTCGCAGGTGAAACCCGGTTCCTCGGACGACGATTTTCCCAGGTTTCTCCGGCGTGCGCGCTGATCTTGGGTGTCCTCCAGGATGCCGACCGTGGCTTGTTTCGCACGCAGAAACGTTTCCTGACTGAGTGTGTGTCGGTTCTGCGCTGAGTGGAGCAGCGAGCATCGTCACGCCGGCCATACCACGAATGCCAATAGGTGTGAGAGAATGTGAAGAGAAAAGAGCGACGGATACGCATGGATGATCCTTTCGAGAAAGCCCAATGTCCGCACCAGTATAATCAGCCGGAGTTATTTTCGAAAGGGTGGAGGATAAGACGCTCACATCTGGAGGATAGTACGCTGATGAAATGGGAGAGAGAGATCGAAAGGTCTCTTGGTGGAGAGCTGGTGCCACTGAGGAAGTAGGCGCCGAACGGGCTTTCCCACCCTTGTTTCAGATTGACAGGGTGGGGTAGACTTTTG
>ERZ1370068.166-contig-10147_pt1 | contig 26026 bp, 43 predicted proteins | sample MGYA00561227_ERZ1370068 | MGnify/ENA primary metagenome ERZ1370068 (study PRJEB38410, sample SAMEA6850437) | metagenome | study: Metagenomic assessment of the ecological functions of the soil: analysis of the soil microbiota associated with the...
TTACGTATTGCTCCTGCGTACCGGGCGTCGAGCGCCACGCCATTATTCCGCAATGCGACAAGGCGCCTCGTGATTGAAGACGAACCTGATGATCTCCGCCCATCCGGTTCAGCGCTTTCTCACGAGTTGATGAGGCCGATCGGAAAGCCACGACGCAGGGATGGCGATGACGCAGTCCTGGGCAACGACGATCGGCGGCGCTGTCCGCCATCACGAATGTACCGCCGGCGCGCCTCTTCGATCAACTGTCCGAGGCGCGGCGACTTGAGACTTCGTAATGGCGAGCTGGGCAGGCGCCCCGCCGGGAGCACCGACAAGCTGTTGAAGGGCGCCCGGTAGCGCACGACGCTGCCTTTCGAGCGTGAGGTACTCTCCGGGATCGAGGATCGCGTCGACAGTCCTGCGCGTCGCGCGAGAGCTGGCATGCCCAGCTGGCCTTCGTTGTGCGCCGTGGCAGGTCTGCGTCGATCAGCAATGGGCCGTCAGGATCCTGGGCCGCCATGTTAAGATCAGTGGTGGCTGCCCTTGCCGCTGACACGGTGGCGCTCTGCCCGCAGCGCACCGGACCGCCCGCCGCCGCTATTCTGGTTTCTGTTCACGACGTGCCGGAGCGCGCGGTACCTGCCGGCGTCCTGGGACGTCGGGTCGAGTAGTGGCTGACCAGATGCCCTCCAATCTTCCACGCCTGCCCGCGTGCGCGGTTGTTTCACCTGGTAGCCCACTGGTCGCGGAATACTTATGGATCCGCTGTGCAGGAGCCGGCCAAGGGCACCAGAAATTCTGCGTGCGGGTCGGCTCCTGCCTTTGCCGCAAGGAGTCGTGCAGCGCCCTCGGTGCGCATGTTGACGCGCGCGGAGGGTGGGGGCTTCCTGGTTGCCGGCTTGTGCGTGGTCACCGTCGAGAGACCGGCGGGACCGCGCGCGGTCGTACCAGCTTGCTCGAGTGCCTTCCAGAACTCACTCATCGTGTCGGATCACGGCGCGCCACGCGCGATGTCGAGAAGATGTCACCAGCACCACCGCCCATGCGCCAAGGCGGCACGCCGGGCCCCAGGACGAAGTTGTAGCTGAAGCTCAGGCCGCCGACGACAGCGGCGCCAGAGTCCACCCAACACCCGCTAGACAAAGGAGGTGGTGGCCGCTATGTGAACCCGTGGGCCCGCGCTACCGCCATCCCGAGAGACTGACGGCCTTCTCCATTACCGTCCCGATCGATGCGCTTTCGGCACTCGGTCGGTGTACCACTGCGGCAGTGATCGTACACGATGTTGACCAGGCGCTGAGGGATGTTCGAATACTCGGCGATGCGCCCGTCGCCCGATCGGAGAAGATCTTGAGGTCCGGCGCTCCCCGCCGCGCCTTGCGCAGTCGTCGCGCACCAATGCATGGATCGTCAGGACCGCCAAAGCGGTGGATGGCGGCAGCCGGGCAGCGTCACAACTGACCGGCTGGCCCACGAGCAGGATTCGCTTTCCTCGGTTTGGCGTCTCAAAGCTCGGAGAGCAACTGGACCTGCTCTGAGGGCCTCTGGCAGGCGGTTCGGCTTCTCGTCGAGAATCAGCACCGCCTCGCCTTCCCGCGCTCGATCAGGAAAACGGTTGTGGCCACCGGCCGTCGTGCGAACTCCGGAAGTCCTCCAGCATGTACTCGAGTGGACGCCGCCGTCGAAGGGCAGCAGCGAGTTCAGACCGCGCGACCGGCGTGGTGCCGTCGAACTTCCTGGAGTGCGTGTGCAGCAAGGCGGTCGTCTTGGCCGGGCTTTCTCCGACCTCGCCGAGGATCATGGTGCTCTCCGAAGCCGTAGACGAGCTGCCAGGGCTTCGCGATGCGCCGGAGCTGTGAACAGAAACCGATCCGGCGTCGTTGAAGGGGGTTCGTCGAGGTTGTGGTAGTCGAGATACAGAGGAGCCTCTCAGCGTGTGGAGCTCGTCAGCAGCACATCGGACCAGGCCTTCGTTGCCGTGCGTAGAAGTAGGCGCCCAGGGCTGCTGACCACGACCACGAGGATCACCAGCGGTCACCGATGAGGCGGTATCGGCGTCGTCGCCGCCGGTCGCCCTCGGTCTCGAGGCTGAGATGCCGGCCAGCACCGGAACGGTTGAACCTTCGAGATCGTCGATCGAGCGGAACGTACCCGCGAGCCTGGCTAGTGATGAGGCGCGCCGACCGCGAGGCCGAGGATACGTGAGCAAGCCCACCATCCCAACCGTTTCTTACGGCTAGGCGCGAGCGGGATCGCAGGCAACGCCATCGCCGAGCACCCGGAACCTCGCCCTTGCCGCTGTTCCATGCTGCTGTCGGCCATCTGGGGCGTCTTCAGCGCTTCACGAGCGGCTGCAGTACTTGCTCTTTTCAAGGCCAGGTAGTCGCGCGACTGCTGCTGGTATCGCCGCCGGGCGCGCCTTCGCCGCCCAGCATGGAGATGCTCTGCCTGAGGTGTTCCTCGTCCTTCAACGCGCGATTGGTGATCGATCTCCGCGACCGGATCCTTCGTCTGCGTCTGGGGTGTCGTGGCCGTCTGGTAGGCGGCTTTTTGCGCGTTTTGCGGTCGAGCTGAGCGCGGCGATCTTCGGCTTTCACCCGATAGACGTCCGATTGTCGCTGCCGAAGCGGCGCAGTCGGTCAGCTCGGATTTCATGAGCCGCATCGCGACCGACCGGGTCCCGGCACGGGCTCCCGGTGTGTTCCGCGTCCACGAGCCGTTCCCGCCGATCGAGTGAAGCCGGTTATGGTCACCGCTGATGCGTGCTGCGCGAGTCGCTCGAGCCCGGATCTCTGATCGCGCGGCTGCGCTTTCGAGGCAGGATGCTCCTTCTCGCTCGAGCTTCACCTTCATCTCCTTACCCGGCCCCGCAGGTGGCGGTCCCACCGATACGCTTCCTGAGCGTCGCGTTCTCCTCCACGTAGAGATGACGCGAGCGCGTTGGTCACCGCGGCGGCGACGGTCTCGCTGCGGCCAGGCGATAGCTCAGCGTGAATGCGACGGTGGCGCCGACCGCCTCGTCGCCTTGATTTCACGGTGGGATGTCCTTGTCTGATCGACAGCTTCCCCTCGTTCGAGCCTCGCTTTCGCACGGGGTAGAGGTCAAAAGCCACGACCTCGAGGCGACCCCGCTCAATCTGGGGTTGACGCCAGGTTCGATTCGCCGGTGACGGCCGACGTCACGTAGTGCGCTTTACTTCTTCCAAGCGCTGGTCGAGGGGACGGCTCGACGGTAGAGCGCTGGCAGCGACCAGACAGCTGAGGCACGGGCCAGAACGCGTCAAGACCGGTCGCGAGCCAGCGCCGGCGCTTTCCACACTTTGAGCGCTCGCGACCCATGAACGACCCGACCATCGCGGCAACCCCAGGTGCACGACGACGACGTCACCCGGCTGGTATGGCGAGGTCGTCGGAGGTCGAGTCCGAGAGATGATCTTGTTGTAGTTGATAGACTACTCTGTCGTCGCCCCGTCCCGGCGAATGATGACGCCGCAGCGCGAGCGAGCGGCGTAGCTGAGCCCGCCGGCGAGTTACGCAAGCGTCCAAATCAATCGCCCGGCTCTGCAAACAGCGGCCCTCGGCTTCCCCACCCCGTGCCCAGCACCGAGACCTGAAGCGGTTGACCTGACGACGACTCATGGATCTGATCTGGTCAGCTTCTCACCGCTTGGCGATGTTGTCCCTGAGCTGCATTTGCGTCAGTCCGGTTGCCCAGGTCATTCAGCAGTGGAGCGGCGGACCGGAAGTGCCCGGCTGAGGGGCGGATTGTTCCACGGACGAGCAGGTCCTCCGCCCGATCTCTAGTCGCCCCTCTTGCGCTCTTGCATCAGCTGGCGTGACGGCGGCTTGAGGCGGTGCCGGCTGCGCCGCAGTGACGGCTGCGCCGGCGCCTGACCCTGCGCGAACGCGTTGGCGACCAGGAACGAGAAGAGGGCCAACGAGAGACACCGATCATCCGACTTCATTCCTCCGCTTGCCACGGTGCTGAGCCTCCCGTCACCAACGCGACGACGTGAGGCAGTCCACCGCCGCGTGACGCTCCGCTGGAGCAGCGGACGGACAGGACCGCAGCCCTGGTTGGGATTGCTCTGCACGAAATGCCTCGCGGTCGGCCATGGGCCACGCGTGATGCGTACGCGCCACCTTCGCGCTAGAACGAATGGGGGCAGCACCCCGGAACGCGCGCGACCTGGACGCGTTGGAAGCGCCCCGGATCCTCGAGTCTGGCACCGTGCAGATGGTCCCATGCTCGCCCAGGATCTTGACCCAAGGCCTTGATCACTCGAGGTACCCGATCTTGTCCATCTCGTGGTGGACGAAGAGGTAACCGCGGGAACATCGGGGTCGAGATGAGCCGCCGAGTCCCTGCGCGGCTCGACCAGACGTCGATCTCGGGAAGAAACAGCTCGAAGCCCCTCGCGGGCGGAGCTGGTCGTGGACGATCTGCTCGCAGTGGCTCTTGGTCCACCACCGCATACCATTTCCTCGGCTCGGTCTTCGAGCCGAGGCTCATGGGTACGGTCGGGTGCTCGAGATCAGGGTTTCGAGCCCGGTGCCATGTGCGTTCGTTCGCTCACACGACTTCACGCTTCAGCAACGTTTCTGCTTCAACGCTAGAGCTGCCGCGCGGAATCTCGACGATCGGGTAAACCCCCGAACGAGAGGATGTGGATCCCTCAATTCGACCGCGTCGTGGATCGGCGTGGGCTTCTGCCCCCTTCGGTTCAATTCCCCATCTTCCGGGAGTCGAACCGCTCGCCCGCTTCGGTGCGCGCACAGGACCGCCGAGTGCGCGCTCTTCGACCTTCCTGGTCCCAAGGTTAGGGCGAGCGGTCTCCCTCGACCCAATCCGGGAGCTTCCCCGAATGGGGCTAGGGGAGATTCCCTGATCAGGTGATGAAGCAGGAGGGTCGAGGCAGCGGCGTGTTAGAACTGCGGGGAGGAACGCTACGGCAACCGCGCGGTCAGCGTCAGCGACTGATGTCCACCTCACCAGAAGGACCAAGGCGCGATAGCGGCCATCATCGAGACGAATGACCTTGCGATGGCTCGGCCCCTTCTCACACCGCTTCAGGATGTCCTCGACACGCTGCACGAGGACTTCGACCGAGCCGGCAGCCAGCCCGCGGCTCAGGAGCGCACCGCGCGAGCTCTTCGGGCGTCAAGCCATTCGGATAGCGGCCCAGGATGGCGTAGATCTTCGACTTGGCGGACAGGACGGGATTGGTGAGGTCGGTGACCGGCGGGAAGATGGGATCGTCGTCGCGACTCACGCGGGCGGTGCGGCGGCCCTGGATGTCCGCGGGCGGCTCGGTCCACGTGAGCCAGAACGTCTTGCAGGCGCGTCGACCAGGTCGAGAGCTCCTCGAATCCGCGGGCCTTCACGTGATACCCGTTGGCGCCCGCGTCATAGGCCTGGCTGATGTCGGCGGGCTCCCGAGGACGTGAGCATGACGACGGCCAGCCGCCTCAGATCCGGTTGCTCGCGCATCCACGTGAGCACCTCGAGCCCGGACTGGCGCGGCAGCTTGATGTCGAGCAGGATCAGCGATGGGAGAGGATAGCGGCCACGATCGGTGAACTCACCCGTGCCGGAGAGATAGGCACGGCCTCGTCGCCGTCCGTGACGACCTGGAGCGGATTCGTCACGCCGCTCTTCACGAAGGCCCGGCAGCAACAGGAGAACGTCCGTAGGAGTCGTCTTCCACCAGGAGAATCGTGCCGTTGCGCACTCATGCGCGCTCCTTCTTCTTCAGCTCCACCCAGAATCGGCTGCCCTGCCGGAACTCGGACTCGACGCCCGCCCGTCCCCCATGCGCTCCACACCCTTTCTGACGATCGCCAGACCCAATCCGGTGCCTGCGTAGGCATCGAAGCCCTGGAGGCGCTCGAAGGGATGGAAGATCCGCTCGTGGAACCGCGGCTCGATTCCCAGACCGTTGTCTTCCACCCAGAGGCGCGTCCATTCACCCCGTTCCTCCGCCCACACGCGAATCGATCGGGCTGACGTCCGGCTCCACGAACTTGATGGCGTTGCTCAGGAGATTCCCGATCACGTGCGCGAGGTTGCCCTCGTGCGCAATGACCGACGGGAGCTGGGGCGAGATCTCGACCAGCGCGTTCCTGAACCGGATCTCCTCGGCGAGCTGCGCGCACGCATCGTGCACGATCTCGTCGAGCCCGACAGGGCCGAGCGGCAGGGCCACGCGACTCACGCGGCTGTAGTCGAGCAGGCGTTGCGTGAGCGCGTCCATCCGGGACGCAACCGGAGGAGAGCCGGCGCGCCAGGCGGCGCCCGGACTCGTCGAGGGCATCGCCGTAGTCCTCCACGAGCGCTTCGACCAGGCCCGCGAGCTGGCGCAGCGGCGAGCGCAGGTCGTGGGACACGGTGGAGGCGAACGTGTCCAGCTCGTGGTTGACCTCGCGCAGCGCCTCCTCGGTGCGCTTCTGCTCCGTGATGTCGCGGGCGACCACGGATCCTGCCGTGACGTGGCCTGGCACGTCCCGGATCGGAGAGATGGTGACCGACACCTGGACCAGCCGGCCGTCCTTTCTCCAGGCACGTCGTCTCGTGGCCGACGAAGCGTCTCCCCGGCGCGAGGCACGCGAGCGAGCTCCGTAGCTCGGCGCTCTCTGCGAGGCAGCGACAGCAGCGACAGCGACCCGCCCTCGATCTCCTCGGCTCCGTACCCGAACAAGCGCTCGGCTCCCTTGTTCCAGCTCAGGATGGTTCCATCCAGCCGCGTGCTGAAGATAGCATCATTCGAGGCCTCCACGAGCGCCGCCATGTGCTGCACCGTTCGCTGTTCCTCCAGCGCGAGTTCCATCCGCGCTCGGTCGACGGCGGCCACGGCCAGCGTCAGCGCGGTCACTGCCATGACGCTCATGTACGCCTGAAGCAGGATTGAGCGCGAGCGTTCGCGCTCTGTCCCGCGAACGGGCCAAAGCCGCGCAGGGTGCCCCAGATCGCGATGCCCGATAAGCAGCACGACGGCCGTCGCCGTCACGCGCCGGCCCAGCCGGAAGGCCATCCACACGAGAATCGGGATGGCCAGGAACGTGATCGGATAGTGCGCACTGGACCAGGACAGCCATCCACCGAAGATCGCGAGGCCCACCGCGATCAGGACGAGGTATGCGAGGAGGACCCGTCTGGCGAAGCTCCATGACGAGTCGATCCGTCCCTGCTCGGCCCATAGCACCACAGAGCGGCGTCACGATGAGGCGCGCCCCGGCGTCGCCGAGCCACCACGTGAGCCAGATGCGAGCCGCACTGCGCCCATTCGGCGTATCCGCCGAGGGCGAGCGCGATCACTCCGCGTGGCGCTCACGGTCGTGCTGCAGAGCCCCGCGAGCGCCGCGAACCTGAGCGTGTTTTCCGGGCGCTCGAAGGCGGCACGTCCTCCGGCGAATCGGTTCACGAGGTAACATCCGACCAGCGCCTCGAGCGTGTTGCCGAGCGCGATGCCCGTCGAGGTGGTGATGGATCCTGCCGTTGTCGAGGTTCACCAGGAGCGCGGGCACGAACACCGCCGGCCAGATGCGGTAGCCCCAGAGCAGCAGGGCCGCCAGGGCGATGCCCGTGGGCGGCCACACGGCCGTAGCGCTCGGATGCGCGAAGGCCAGCGTGAGGCCGACCTTGGCCGTGACGGCATATACCACCGCGAAGACGATGGCCCGCCAGAAGAGGCCGCCGGGACGAGGCGACGACGTCATGCAAGGAGTCTTCCATGCGGCGTGCCGGCGGCGAACGAAGAGCCCGCGGGCGAGCAGGAGGCGCTCGCTGTTCAGTCGAAGCTCGGAGCGATCACCACCTGGGCCGGCCGCTCGAGGCATCTTCCGTGTGGGGAGGCGCTCCGTTCGGCGCCTGGTGATCGGTATCGGCGCCTTGTCCGGCAAGCAGATAGAGGTCCAAGCGCACGCCAAAGGCGACTCTGTAGGGCCGCACAGACGACCTCCGGGGCGGCTCCGGTCCGCAACCTGGTGATCTGCTCGGTCAGCACGCTTTGCTCACGCGTCAAACGCTGCCGCTGCACCTTCACCCGTTCCAGCTCTCGCTCGAGCTGCTCCAATAGCGTCATGACAGTTCTCCCCCGCGTCAATTTCGGCGATGATCTCCCTGCGCGTATACCGTTTCGGCCCGTCGCTGCTCATGCGGCCCCGAGCGCGCGATCCGCCCGCTGCACTCCACGATCTCCCAGTCCGAACAGTCCGGCTTCGCCCGTCCCGCCTCGATCAGATACGCCTTCATCTGCGACGTCGCGGCGGAGGACCCGAACATCTCGTCCGCGAGCTCCGCGAGCCGCTGGATCTCTTCGCCCGTCGTGACGTTGCGAGCCTTCACGTACCAGAACTCGCGAAGGGTCCGCCTCCACTCCGGAGCGATGGGCCCTCGGATCGTCCTGTAGCCGTCAGCCTTCACGGCGCGCCCTCTCTCTCTCATTGCGCGCCCAGCATATTGAGGGCGCCGTTACAGCAGGCGTTATGTCCTGAATCTGACGGAGGGGTTGCCAAACGGACAGGGATGTGCGTTAATATAAGAGGCGTTATCTCGATGGCGCAGCTCAAGCTCACACTCCTTGGAGGCTTCGAGGCCGCGTCGTCTTCGGGGGCGATCGTCGCTCTCCCCACGAAGAAGGCACGCGCCCTGCTCGCCTACTGTGCGCTCAGACCGGGCGAGGCTCAACAGCGAGAAGAAAGATCGCGAATCTCTCTGGGGAGACACTCGCGAGGAGAACGCGCGGAACTCGCTGCGCCAGGCCCTGTTCCTCCTGCGCGCCGCGCTCAAGCAACACCAGGTCCGGCGCGCTCCGCATCGACAACGACACGGTCACGGCCGAGCCGCACGGCATCGACGATGGACGTGTTGCGCTTCGAGGAGCTCGCCCGCAAGCAGACACCGGCCGCGCTCGAGCAAGCGGCCACCCTCTATCGCGGCGATCTCCTCGACGGCTTCGTCGTCGACGAGGAGCCGTTCGAGCAATGGCTCGTGCAGGAGCGCGAGCGGCTGCGGGAGCTGGCGCTCGACTGCTCGCCCGGCTGCTGCGCCACCAGAGCACTCGAGACCGTCGATGCCGCCATCAACACGGCGCGGCGGCTGCTCACGCTCGACCCGTTGCAGGAGGCGGTGCACCGCGTGCCTGATGCGTCTTCACGCTCGTAGCGGCCGGCGTGAGGCCGCACTGCGGCAGTACGAGGTCTGCGTCGGCGTGTTGCGCCGCGAGCTGCAGCTCGGGCCGGAGCCCGAGACCCAGCAGCTCCACGAAGAGATCCTGAAAATGCGCGAGACCCTCCCGCTCGACGGGAGGAGCCTCCTCCACAAAGCGAAGCGTCGCGTGCGGATCGAGAGGGTGCCCGCCCTCGTCGAGCCTCCCGTTCATCCGACGAACGCCGTCCTCTCGAGATCAAGAAGGTGGCGGCTCACGGCGATGACACCGAGAAGGCCGACGCGCGGCGCCGCAGGTGCCGCCGCGACGCGTCGTCGCCGATCTCGGCCGAATTCTGGTCGGTCTACGTCGCCAAGGCGGCTCAGGTATCCAAGGCGTGCGATCGAGCACGCATGATCCGGCAGGAGTCCGTCGAATGCCCGGCGCGCTCCTGGAGGCGCTAGCCGCGACGCGAGCGGCTGAGCCTCGAGGCCCTGCTGACGGTCGAACAGCTGAATCGGATCCTGGACCAGCGGGAGCGCGTTGCCGAGTCCGACAGTGGCGATGAACGAGCCAGCCCTCCAGTCGGCTCCATAGCGAGACCCGGCGGTCTCGTCGCTCTCCGCGATAGGCTAATGATGTCCACACGTCCGGTGCGTTGAAGCGACGATGCCTCTGAACTCTTTCGTCGACGCCCGTTGTTCGACGTCGTGGCGCTTGCTGCCTCGGCGGGCGGTCTTCAGGCCTTGATCCGCGTGCTCGAAGGGCTGCCCGGCGACTTCGCGCGCGGCGATCGTCATCGTCCAGCATCTCGACCCGCGTCATCGCAGCCTCATCGCCGACATCTTCGGCCGGCGGACCGCGCTTGAAGGTCAAGGAGGCCGAGGAAGGCGACCACCTGAGCCCGGGCACGGTGTACACCGCGCCTCCCAACCGGCATCTGCTCGTGAATCCGGACGGCTCGCTCTCGCTCTCGCAGTCCGAGCTGGTCCACTTCGTGCGGCCGTCGGCCGATCTGCTGTTCGAGTCGGTGGCCGCCTCCTGCAAGGACCGCGCGATCGCGGTAGTGCTGACCGGCACGGGCGCCGACGGCGCCATGGGGCTGCGCGCGATCAAGAAGATGGGCGGCACCAACATCGTCCAGGATCAGAAGACGTCCGCATTCTTCGGGATGCCGGAGCCGCCATCGAGACGGGCACCGTCGATTTCGTGCTACCGCTCGAGGACATCGCGCCGGCCCTGGTCACGCTGGTGGAGGGCCGGTCGACCCTTGACTGACCGCGCGCAACCCGACCGGGAGCTCGACGCGCTGCTGGAATACCTGAAGAACAGCCGCGCCTTCGACCTGACCGGCTACAAACGCTCCACCGTGCTGCGGCGCATCACGAAACGGATGCAGCAGGTGGAGATCGGCTCGTTCGCCGAGCTACCAGGATTTCCTCGAGGTCCACCCCGAAGAGTTCGCCCAGCTCTTCGACACCGTCCTCATCAACGTCACGTCGTTCTTCCGCGATGCCGAGGCGTGGACCGCCATCGAGCGGGAGATCCTCCCGGCGATCCTGGCCAGCAAGGAGGCCAACGAGCCCATCCGCGTCTGGAGCGCCGGGCTGCTCGTCCGGGGAAGAGGCGTACTCGCTGGCGATGTTGTTTGCGGAGAAGATGGGAACCGAGGCGTTCCTGCGACGGGTCAAGATCTACGCCGACAGACGTGGACGACGAGCGCCATCGCACGGGCCCGACAAGCCACGTACACGGCGAAAGACGTCGAGCCCGTGGCCGAGGCACTGCTCAGGCGGTACTTCCAGAAGGCCGGGGACCGGTACACGTTCCGCGCCGAAGTGAGGCGGGCGATCATCGTCGGCCGGCACGACCTGATCCGGACGCGCCCATCTCGAGCCTCGACCTCCTCGCGTGCCGCAACACGCTCATCTATTTCAACGCGGAGACGCAGGCGCGGATCCTCGCTCGCTTTCACTTCGCCCTCAAGAACCGGGGCTTCCTGTTCCTCGGCAAGGGGAGCTGCTGCTCACCCATGCGCACCTGTTCCACGCCGTCGCGCATCAAGCACGCGCGTGTTCTCGAAGGCCGAGCATGCGGATCTGCGTGATCGCCTGCTCGCGACCGTGCAGGGCGGGGACCCGGCCATCGCGGGACGGCTGGCCAAGGGCATCCGGCTCGGTGAGCAGGCGTTCAGCGCGGCGCCGGTGGCCCAGATCGTCGTGGCGAACGACGGCGTCTTGATGCTGGCCAACGAGCTGGCGCGGAGCATGTTCGGGCTCGAGCCCACGCGACGTGGGCCGGCCACTTCCAGGACCTCGAGCTGTCCTATCGGCCCCTCGGAGCTGCGCGCGCTGATGGAGAAGGCCCTGGGAGAGCGGACCACGGCGAACGTGACCGACGTTGAGCGCGCGCCTTGCCCGGCGGCCAGACCCAGTACCTGGACGTGCAGGTGAGACCGCTGACCACAGCAGACGGGAGAGCCGCTCGGCGTCAGCATCACGTTCGAGGACCGAACGAAGTCCCGGCAGGTCGAGGCGGATCTCCAGCGCGCGTCGCAGGGAGCTCGAGACCGCCTACGAGGAGCTGCAGTCGATCGAACGAGGAGCTCCAGACCACCAACGAGGAGCTGCAGTCCACCGTGGAGGAGCTGGAGACCGCGAACGAGGAGCTGCAGTCGACGAACGAAGAGCACGAGACGATGAACGAGGAGCTGCAGTCCACGAACTCGGAGCTGCAGACCATCAACGCTGCAGCTCCGCAGCCGGACGGAGGAGCTGAACCGGTCCAACACGCTGCTCGAGACGATCCTGGCGAGCCTCGCCTCGGGCGCCGTCGCCGTCGACCGGAACCTACAGGTCGTGATCTGGAACCGACGGGCCGAGGACATGTGGGGACTGCGGGCCCACGAGACGATCGGACAGCCCCTCGTGAGCCTCGACTTCGGCCTGCCGCTCGTCCAGCTCCTCGATCCGCTCCGGTCCTGCATCGCCGGAACGTCGGGACTACGCGACGTGACGGTGAACGCAACGGACCGCCGCGGGCGCGCGCTCAGGTGTCGGGTGGCCTTCGCGCCGCTCATGAGCGGTCGCGAGGTCCAGGGCGCTGATCATGCTGATGGACGAGGCGGTGGACCACGAGGCGGCAGCCGCCGATCAGTAGAACAGGCGCTCAGGCCCGACGCCTCGGGCGCTACGGCTGGATCAGACCGAGTCCGGATCGCGTGCCGAACGAGGCTGGCGGTCTCGTGGACGTCCAGCTTTCGCATCATGCGCGTGCGGTGGGAATCGGCAGTCTTCGCGCTGATCCCCAGGACCTGGGCAACTTCCTTCGTCGTCTTCCTTCCGCCACCAGCTGGAGCACCTCGCGCTCCCGGACGGTGAGCGGGTCCGCCGGCAGCTCCGTCTTCGACAGGCAAGCATCCACGACGGCCTGGGAGATCCCCGGGCTCAGATAGGTCCTCCCGAGCGACACCTCGCGAATGGCTCGGAGCAGATCGGCCGAGGCCTGGTTCTTCAGCACGTAGCCCTTGATGCCGGCACGCAGGGCTGCCATGACGTAGGCATCCTCGGTGTGGACCGTGAGCAGGATGGTGCGGACGCCGGGCGACGCCTTCGCGATCTCGCGCGCCGCGTCGAGTCCGTTCAGCCGGGGCATCGACACGTCGAGCACCGCGACGTCCGGGCGGAGCGCGCGGGCCTGCTTGATCGCGTCGTGGCCGTCGGAGGCCTCGGCCACGACCTGGAACTGCTCCTGCTCCAGGAGCGCCTTCAGCCCTGACGCATGATCTGGTGATCGTCGGCGAGGAGGATCCGGAGGGGCATGGCTAGGCTCTCATCGAGGATGCGCGGTTTCTGCACGGCCGGCCGCCTCATGCGATGCGCCGGAGGATGGGCAGCAGCTCGCCCTGGAGACGCTTCTTCACGATGAAGCCGTCGGCGCCCAGGGCGAGGCGCGGCGCGGCGATAGGCGTCCTCTCCATGGACCGTCACCATGATGACCTTGGTCCAGGGCATTTCCCGCTTGGTGCGCCGCAGCGCGTCGAGCCCGCCCATGCGGGGCATCCCGAGGTCCATCAGGACGACCTCCGGGCGAAGCTGCTGAACGAGGCGGATGGCCTCCTCGCCGTCCCGCGCCTCCCCGAGGATGCGGACTCCGCTCTCCGTCCCCAGCAAGTCCCTGATGTACGCCCGCATGCGTGGGTCGTCGTCGACGATCAGCACCGTCTGCGTAACGTCCGCGATCGATTCACTCACTCGTCGTGTCAACGGGAGCGCTCGCCGACCTCGCGGGCGCCACACCGTCCTCCTCCCTCTACATGCCCTGGAATTGCGTCTCCAGGCAATCCGGTGATTCCCTGGCCCGAGCGGGTAGGATTCACCGGATGTCGGAGCTCGCCGGGCCCCCTCCCGGGGATCGTGACGAGCAGCTCTGTCCCACCACCCGGGCTGGAGCTGATCGTGAGCGTCCCGCCGAGCCGGGCGACCCGCTCGCGCATACCGATCAACCCGATACCCCTTCCCCCTTCCGTCGCCACGGACACGTCGAAGCCGCGCCCGTCGTCGGTGACGGCGCACCTGATGACGTCGGCGTCGTGCCGCACGCCGATCTTCACGGACGAGGCGTGCGCGTGCTTCGATACGTTGTTCAGCGCCTCCTGCACGATGCGATAGAGCACGTTCTCGACGCGGGCCGGCAGCCGCGCGTCCGACATGGGCTCGACGGTGATCGGCAGCGCGTTGCGCGCCGAGACGCCTTCGGCCAGGAACTCGAGCGCCGGCCCGAGCCCGAGGTCGTCCAGGATCGTCGGGCGCAGCTCGTGCGAGAGCCGCCTGAGCTCGCTCCTCGATGCTGTCGAGCAGTCCCTTGACCGACTCGAGACGGTGCGGCGACCTGGGGCACGTCGCGCCCCAGCCCGTCGAGCGCCAGGTGCACCGATGCCAGAGGTTCCCCGCCTCATCGTGCAGCTCGCGGGAGATGCGCTGCGTCTGCTCCTCCAAGAGGTCGTTGAGCCCGCGAAGCGCGGTGTTCGCCTCCTGCACGCCGCGGTACGCCATCTCGAAGGGCGACAGGCACTCGAGCAGCACGTTCTCGGCGGCCTTGACGACCTGGAGCGGATCGTTCTTTCCGTGCGCGCACGCCGTGCGCATCGCCTCGTGGACGAGACCGGCGACGTCCAGGACGCCCAGTCCTGATTCGAGCGCGCGTCGCCCCAATTCGTAGGCGGAGAGCAGGACGGCCTCCCTCCCCGCCGGTCAGATGCTCCTCGAGCGCGCGCGCGAATTCATCCCCGCCATGTGGACGGATTCATGAGTTGCGGTCACCTCCCTTGTAGCGAACGACGAGCACCAGCGCGTCGTCGGTGCCCTTGGCGTGACCGGCGAGGATTCGATCGGCCTCCTGTGAGACCTCGCCGCCCGCCGTCAGAGTCTCCGCGAAATCGTCGCGGATGCCGTCCGTGACGCAGCACCAGCGTGTCACCCGGCGCGACCCGGACGACCGGACTCGCGCAGCGCCGGAAGCTGGCGCCCCACCACGCCGGCGAGCAGCACGAGGCGCAGACTCGCCGGCGGTCGGCGCGTGCGCGCAGCACGACGCCGTCCACGTTCCCCACCCCCAGCCACGTCAAGGTCCCGTCCTGCGCATCGAAGGACGCGAGGCTCAATGCGGCGCCGCGCGTTGCCCGCAGGTGCTCGTGGCAGCGCTGGAGGAGCGTGGTGACCGGCTGGGTGCGCGTCCGCTCTCGAGGATGGCCATCGCCGTCTTGGCGGCCGTGGCCGCATCGGGACCGTGGCCAAGGCCGTCCGCGACGGCAACCAGGGCGCCATCCGCGTAGGGCTGCACCAGGTATCGGTCGCCCGACTCGCCCAACGGATCGAAGGGGCGCTCCGCAGCGCCCCACTCGACCACACCGGATGTCAGCGCATCCACTTCTTCACGATGACGGTCGTGCCCTTGCCCGCTTCCGAGACGATCTCGAACTCGTCCATGAGCCGCTTGACGCCCGGGAGACCCACGCCGAGCCGTCCCGACGTCGAGTAGCCGTCCTGCATCGCCTGCCGGATGTCGGCGATCCCTTCGCCCTCGTCGCGAGCCGTGATGATGAGTCCGCGATTGTCCTTCACCTCCACCGGCACCACGATCACCCTCGCCCCGCTTCGCGTACAGGACGATGTTGCGCGCCAGCTCCGAGATCGCCGTGGCCACGATGGTCGCATCCCCGGACGTGAATCCGAGCTGGCTGGCCGAGCATCCGGCCGCGTTGTCGCGCGGTCACGATGTCGGTATCGGACGCGACGGTGACTCTGGCTTCCTCCACTCCCGGGGAGCGTCATCGCTTGCCCTGCTTGGCGTGCCGGTCCAGAAGCGCGAGCCCCTCCTCCAAATCGAGCGTGGTGACCACGCCTTCCAGGTTGAGGCCCAGACGGACCATCGCGAAGGCGACGTCCGGGTCGATACCGACGATCACCGTCTCGGCCCCGCGCAGCTTGATCATCTGCGCGATGTCCCGGAGGGTGCGGCTGGCGAACGAGTCCATGACGTCCATGGCGGTGACGTCCACGATCACCGCGCGAGACCGGAAGCGGCCCACCTGCTCGACGAGGCGAATCGCGAAGCCGGAGCAGATCGGCGTCGGTGAGCGCGCGACTGAATCGTCGCGATGAGATACGGCCCCTGCTTGAGGATCGGGACTTCCATGGACTGCTCGCGCCTCGGGCTCGTTAGACCGGTTGAGGTGCGTCCTTCTCAGGCACCACCTTGTATCCTAGCAGTCGCTCCGCTTCTTCGATACCGCCCCTGCAGGTCGCCGACGGTGTTCATCTTCCCGAGGTCCACGCCGATGTTGACGCAGGGTCTGGGCGATCTCGGGCGAGAGGCCCGTCACGATGACCGTGGCGCCCGAGGAGGCGAGCGACGCCTCGACCGTCTGGACGAGGTGGTTGGCCACGCTGGCGTCCATGGCCGGCCACACCCGTGATGTCGATGACGACCACCTTGGCGCGGTTGGTGCGGATGCCGCGCAGCAGCTGCTCGGTCAGCTGGCGCGCGCGCTGCGGGTCGATCAATCCGATGATGGGCAGGATGAGCAGGCGCTCGCGGACCTGCAGCACGGGAGTGGACAGCTCGCGGATCGCCTCCTGCTGCTCGCGGATGACGCGCTCACGCTGCTGCACGAAGCCCACCGCCACCGTGATCGCGATGCGGTTGGCCGCCGGCTCGTAGGCGTCGAGGACCAGGCTCAGCATGCGCACAGTCGCCGTGGTACTTCGCGAACAGCGAGCGCGCGAGCACGTCGCGCAGGAGGAGCACGATCCCGACGACCTCGTTCGTCTCGACGCCGCGCGGGATGATGCGCTCGGAGAGGTTGCGCGAGTACGCCTGCAGCGCCTCCACCGTGCCCGGTCTCGAGCGCCTCCACGTAGCTGTCGTACACCGACGTCGCCTCGGCGAAGATCTCTTCCCTCGTCATCGCCGTCAGCAGCTGGGCGGCGGTGATCCGCCGCACCCATTCTTCACGGAGCTGGGTTCGGTTCTGCCGAAGATGAGCGACGAGCTCCCTCAGGAGCCCGGCCGTGGACTCGCCCGACAGCTCGCTGGGCGGCGTGTGCGCGCGCATCGACCATGAATCCTCCTCCTCTTTCAGTGCTTCAGGCTGGTGGTGTTCGTGCTGGTGTCGCAACGACGGCCCGGTGATCACCTGCCGCCAACCGGAAGCGACGCGGAAACTGGCGTAACGCGCCGCACGCCCCTGGCATTGCTCGCGTTCTGGCCCCAACACTCCGATAGGGGTGACACGGACCATGTCTGCGCCAAGATCTGCCGAGGCTCTTCGGAGCGCAACCCCATCGAGGGGAACTTCTGGCCCCGAGTGGGGAGGCTTCCCTCCCATCGAGGGTCGACGGTCAGATCAGACCGCGGCGCAGCGCCTCGACGACGAGCTCGATCCGGGTGCCCGACGCCAAACATTTCACACATCTTCTCGACGTGATCCTTGACCGTGTACGGGCTCAGATTGACGCGCGAGCCGATCTCCTTGTTGGTCAGGCCGACGGAGAGATAGCGGACGATGGCGAGGTCCGTCTCCGAGAAGCGTCAACGGCTGTCCCGGCAGCTGATCGAGGGCGCGCGGCGCCTCGTTGCGACGGATCGCGGAGGAGATGACCTGCTTCGTGACCTTCGGGTCCAGCACCGACGCCCCGCGATACACGGACCGGATCATCTTCTTCAGCTCGTCGAGATCGACGTCCTTGATCACGTAGCCCTTCGCGCCGGCGAGCAGGCTCCTGAGGATCAGCTCGTCCTGCTGGTAGTTGGTCAGCATCACGACCGCGGTCTTCGGAGACGCCACGAGCACGCGCCGGCAGACCTCAGGTCCGTCGATGTCCCCCAGCCGGACGTCCAGCAGCATCACGTCGGGCTGCGTCTCTCCGGCGACGTGGATGGCTTCCGTTCCGTTGGACGCCTCGCCCACGATCACCATGTCGGGCTCGAGCTCGAGGGACAGTCGCAAGCCATGACGCACCACTTGATGATCGTCCGCGACGCTGATGCGGATCTGGGCCATCGCGGTCACCTGAGGGGCAGGACGCCGCGCAGGCACAAAGCCTGTCGGGACACCGCGGTCGAACTCCAACCGGCCCCCAAGGCTCTCGACGCGCTCCACCATCTGGCGGAGTCCGAAGTGCGTGGAGTCGCTCATCAGGAGCGATCCGCCGGCACCCGGCGGAGGGCCGACTCCGTCGTCGATCACCTCGAAGATGACGTCGTGAGCCCGCACCTCGACGCGGACCGCCGCCCGGGTCGCGCGCGCATGCTTGGCGATGTTCGCGAGCGCCTCTCTCAACGTCTTCACGAGGGCCTCCTCGCTCCCCCGAGCGATCCGGGCCACGTCGCCCTGCTCGATGAACTCGACCGGCAGATGCGTCAGCTCGCGGAATTGGCGAATCAGACGCCGGAGGTGCTCGGACACCGCGCCGTCGTCGTCGTCCCGGTCTGGCGAGAGGCGCGCTAGATCGAGTCGCGGATCTGGCTCATCATGTAGCCGGTGTCCCGCTTGATCTCCGCCATGCGCGCCGCGACGTCTGATTGATTGCGCAGCCGGTGAAGACACCAGTCGAGCTTGAGGGCGACGGAGAAGAGGATCTGGCTCAGCGTGTCGTGCAGCTCAGGCGGCCAGCCGCGCCCGCTCGCCGTGCACGCCCAGCTCCTGCGCCCGCGCATAGAGGCGGCTGTTCTCCTGAGCGACCGCGGCATGATCGGCCAGCTTCCCGAGGACACGCAGGTCTCGCGACGTGAACGCCCATCGGTGCCGGTTGGCCACCCAGAGCAGCCCGGTGGTGACACCGCGAAAGCGAAGGGGGCACCACCGCGAGCGCCACGACGCCGACGCTCGGTGGTATCTCGACGCCCGCCCTCGAGATCCGGCCGTCTTGATCGTAGTCCTCCGTCGCGAACGGCTGACCCGTCCGGAGCACGTAGCCGCCTGCTCCGTGGCCGGGCGCGATCACCAGCTCCATCAGGAGCGTCGCTGCCGGGTCCCGATGCGGCGACCACGGCCGCGGTGCCCGTCTCCTGGTCGAAGGGCGTGAGGAACGCGAGGTCGCTCCGGCAGAGGTCCCGGACGTGATCCACGATGCGGCGAAAGAGATCGTCGCGCTGGAGGGACGAGGTGATCTCCCGCGCCACCTGCTCGAGCACGACGGCTCCTGCTGCTGCCGCGTGGTTTCGGCGTAGAGATGCGCGTTGTGGGATCGCGATGGCCGCCTGGTCGGCGAAGGCCTCGAGCAGCTGGATCTCCTGGTGGTCGAACACCCGTCCGCGCCGGTCGCCCACGGACAGCGCGCCGATGACCAGGTCCCCGACGATCAGCGGCACCGACAGCACCGCGCGGATGGGCAGGTGCGTGAGATGAGCGCGCACGTCGGGCGTCAGGGCGATCCGCGGATCGGCGAGCAGGGTCCTGCGTGATGAGCGGGCGCCGCTCGCGGATGGCCAGGCGCGCGATGCCTGGCCCCAATGGAAACGCCTCCTCGCCCGACACGGCCAGGAGGCGGAGCGTCTCGTCCGGCTCGAGCTGGATCAGCGTGGCGCGAAGCGTGCCCACCAGCAGGCGTACACCGTCCACGATCCGTTGCGCGACGTCTTCCAGGTCGAGCGACTGGAGACAGACGCGGGCCGACGCCAGGCAGGCTCTCGCCGACGAAGCGCGCGGCGCTCGGCCTCCACGAGCACGCGAGCGTTTTCGATCGCGATGCTCGCGTGGCTCGCCACCAGCTCGAGCGTCTCCCTCTCTTCGAGCGCGAGCGGCTCGCGGTCTCCGAAGAACACCGAGAGCATGCCGACCGCGCGATCGCCGGCATGGAGCGGGAGCTCGACGAGCGAACCCAGGACACCGTCGGAGAGCCGCGCGTGACTCGCCCATCGCGGGTCAGTGACGAATGTCCTGCGACGTAGCGCGGCGCCCCCGACTCGAACAACTCGCGGATCACGCGCTCGGCATCGGGCACGGCGGCGAGGTCCTGCTGTGAGCCGCTCGAGTCCCGGCTCCGCCGTGTAGCGCCCTTCGGGCCACAGCGCATGGTCGCGGACGTCGACGACCCAGACGATGCAGAGCTTCGCGCGCGCCAGCATGACGGCAGCCATGGCGATCGTGTCGAACACGCCCTGACCTTCCGGCGCGAGCGACAGCGAGCTCTCCTGGGCGTGGTCCGGCGCCGCTCGTCCGTCACGCGGCTTCCCTTCCAGGCTGTCCAGCGAAACGGCCAACCGGGCGGCCATGGCCTCGACCAGGCGCTGCTCGTCTGCGGTGACACGGTGCGTGTCCGCCAGCCAGGCGATCGCGACGATGGCCGCCACCTCCCCGCCGCGCCACACCGGGCTCCACCACGATGGACTTGTGGGGCAGAAGCTCCGCCAGCATCACGTGAAACGGTGGGTCGGCTGTCTCCGATGTCCGCGTGGATCGGCGCGCGTCGGCGTTTCAAGGCCTCTGATGAGCCCGCGGTCAAGAAGGGCACCGGCGCTTGCGGGTGGCTCGATGCCGTCCATCGTGACCTCGGAGCCGCCGCAGACCACGACACATCCGGAGACCGGACTCGAGCAGCCAGGCTCCGGCCATGTCCGCGCCGAGGCTCCGGCCCAGCTCCCTCAGGGTTCGTCGCAGGATCCCCGATGGATGCGGAACGGCGCCGACCGACTGGCTCACCGCCAGGACGATCTGGGTCTGCGTCAGCTGCTTTCGGGTCCGCTGATGAAGGTCCGAGAGGTGAAGGGTCACCGCCGCCTGATCGGCGAAGGCCTCCAGCAGTCGCCGCTCTACTCCGTCGAACACACGACCCGTGACGTCGCCGACCGCCAGCACCCTGACTGTCTCGTCGTCGACGCGCAGTGGCAGGCACAGTACCGCGCGTTGCGCAGTCTGCGTGAGGGACTCGCGTACGGTGATGGGGATGATCGAGCCGGGCATCTTCGAGGAGGTCGGACGTCTCGACGGGACCGCCAGTCAGGACGGCAAGTTCGGCGAACCCCGACCAGTCGAGCGGCTCGGCGCCCTCGACCACGCGCGCGCTGCAGCACCAGCCGCCCCGACCGGGGCTCCATCGTGAACAGGACCGATCCTCGCGTGTCACTGAGGGTCAGCGCGCGCCGGACGATCCGCTGCCCGACAATCTCGGGCTCCATGCCGAAACCCAAGATAGCACACCCGCCCTGGGCTCCGGGCTCCGGTGGGCGGTCGGATGGCCTTTCTGGACGCCGAGCTATGTCGACAGGTCGCCCGGCAGCGGCTCGAGCGCTCGCGTCGCCCGCTCGACGAGCCTGTCGCAGCATCCTTGCACGGAGAACTCAGGCCGGTCGGGCGCGGGGCCGGTTGCAATGACGCTCGGAGACTCACCGTGGAGAGAGCAGATGATCCCGGCCAACCGGCGCTGGACATGATTTCTCGCCGCCAGCAACATCACTCTGTCGACCGGATTGGGGGCCGACGCCCGGCGTCTTCGGTCACGATCGTCTCGCGACCATCAAGAACGAATGTCACGCGAACCATGGCATCCCTCCACGGGTCAACGGTGGTTGTCTTGACGTCGATCATGTGACCCCCCTCGGTTGAACCGCGTCGTTTGACCATTCTGCTGTCTGCCCCTGACCAGGAGAGCAACCCGCGTGCCACGACCCCCCGAAGTTGTCTTGATGGATGATTTTTGAACGTCCTTTCGCGTTCGTGACGATTGCACGACGGCAGGACTTACGTGGATCACGCGGTAGAACTTACACGCACATCACTCGCGCACGCAAGCCGCGCTGAATCAGTGCGGGAGAGAACGACGGGCCCGCGTCGCGATTTTTAACAGATCGATAACGGACGTCGCTCGATGAGCGCGCTCCGTCACCACGGCGACCACTCTTTTCCGCGCGACCACGCCGTGCGTCCAGACCTGCGGATGATCGTCGATGGCATGCATCGTCGAGATCGGCGACAGCAGCGAAGGCCGGTCCTGTGGCGAGCCTGGTGATCCGGTAACTTCTTCCCGCTTCGAACTGGCCTTGCCGTCGTCGACGTCCATCCGACCGGGAGCCAAAGATTGCTGAAATGCCGCGTGAGTCGGGAACGCGGGTCTCCCAGCTGTCACGCGGGCACGTGGTTTGCAGATTCGCGGATCAGGAAGCGCGTCGAGCAGGCACACGCAACGCAGCGCCTGCTTCGCTTTGAACCGAGCGCCCCTGGCGCGGAGGTCAGCAGCCATGAAAACGCGGACCGTTGGAGTCGATGCAGCGTTCGATAGATGGTCGAGCTCTGGAACGCTCGGGGATATCATCGAGGGATCAGCGAGACAGCCGAGCGCGAGCTGCGGCGACGTCAACCGGCAGCTCGCCGCAGGCGGTGAACCGAAACCAGGAGCTCGTGAACGCGCTCTACGATGCGCTGCGAGCAGATCACGTCGCTCAAGGAGGAAGTGGACAAGCTCTGCGCGCCGCCCTCCACCTACGGCGTCTATCTCTCGGAGAACGAGGACGGCACCGTCAACATCCTGTCCCAGGGCCGCAAGGTGAAGGTCAACCTGCACCCCTCCATCAAGGCCGCCGACATCAAGCCCGGCCAGGAGCTCATCCTCAACGAGGGCCTCAACGTCGTCGAGACCGCCGGCTACGAGATCCAGGGCGAGGTCGTCGTCCTCAAGGAACTGCTCGAGGATCACCGCGCCATCGTCACCCAGCGCGCCGACGAGGACAAGGTCGGCATCGTCGCCGATCCCCTCCGCACCGTGAAGCTCAAGATCGGCGATCACATCCTCATGGACAGCAAGAGCGGCTACCTCCTCGAAAAGCTCCCCAAGAGCGAGGTCGAGGACCTCGCCCTCGAGGAAGTCCCCGACATCGACTACGAGGACATCGGCGGCCTCACCACCCAGATCGAGGCCATCAAGGACGCCGTCGAGCTGCCCTACCTCTACAGCGACTACTACAAGGAGCACCACCTGCGCCGCCCAAGGGCGTCCTGCTCTACGGCCCTCCCGGCTGCGGCAAGACCATGATCGCCAAGGCCGTCGCCAACAACCTCGCCGCCCGCATCTCCGAAAAACGCGGCGAGAAGGTCAGGGGCTTCTTCCTCTCCATCAAGGGCCCCGAGCTCCTCAACAAGTACGTCGGCGAAACCGAGCGCAAGATCCGCGAGATCTTCGTCAAGGCCCGCGAAAAGGCCGCCGAGGACGTCCCCGTCGTCATCTTCTTCGACGAGATGGACGCCCTCTTCCGCACCCGCGGCTCCGGCATCTCCTCCGACGTCGAGACCACCATCGTCCCCCAGCTCCTCGCCGAGCTCGACGGCGTCGAGGCCGTCAAGAACGTCATCGTCATCGGCGCCCGCAACCGCCAGGACCTCATCGATCCGGCCATCCTCCGCCCCGGCCGCCTCGACGTGAAGATCAAGATCGAGCGCCCCGACAAGGCCGCCGCCGTCGACATCTTCAACAAGTACATGACCGACCAGCTCCCCATCCACGAGAACCGAGCTCCGCCCCCACGGCGGCGATCTCGAGGCCGCCCTCGCCCAGCATGATCGCCGCCACCCTCGACGAGATGTACAGCCTCGAGGAGGAAAACCGCTTCCTCGAGGTCACCTACGCCAACGGCGACAAGGAGGTCCTCTACTTCAAGGACTTCGCCTCCGGCGCCATGATCGAGTCCATCGTGCGGCGCGCCAAGAAGCTCGCCCTCAAGCGCTACATCCAGACCGGCGACAAGGGGCATCACCGTCGATGACCTCCTCGCCGCCGTCCGTGAGGAGTTCAAGGAGAACGAGGACCTCCCAACACGACCAACCCCGACGACTGGGCCAAGATCGCCGGCAAGAAGGGGGAGCGGATCGTGTACGTCAAGCCCCTCATGGGCGAGACCAAGGACAAGCAGCGCGCCGTCGAGCGCGTCATCAATACCGGCCAGTACCCCAGTTCCGAGAAAGGCTCGATCAAGGGGCGCCGAGCGGAGTGCACTCGCCCGGCGCCGCTAACTCCGCGCCGCACCATCGACGATGGCGACCGCTACTGCCCGCCCCGCTGAACGTACCCCGCCACGAGATTCCCCGGCGTTCTCCTTCGAGGATGTCGTCCGATGTCATCAGGAGCAACGGCGATAACCGAGCGCCTCCTTCAACGCCGCTGCCCTTCTCGGGCAGCGAGGTCGGCAGTCCTTCTGCTCTCCCCTCCCGCACACGGCCGCCTTGCTGACTTCGCGTGTCTCCTCCTCTGCTCGGCCACGGTCGTCTCACCTCCTCGTCGCGGAGGCTCATAGCAGCTCCAGTGCGTCCGCCCTGCGCCGACGGTCCAGCGTCTGCTCGTCCTGATCCTGCTGCCTGTCCGGCGCGAGGACCGACGACGAATCCGACGGCGATGCACCTGCATCGAGGCACCATCTGCGCGGAGCACCCGGACTGCCCTTGACCGTGATCTGCGTGAAGCCCATGGCCTTAGCGCCACGGGCCGCTGTTTCCACGGCAGTAGGGACGGCCGTCGTCACGGCCTCGTTGCTGTACTCGTGGAGCTGCGCGGCAGTGTCGATGACCGCCATCCCATCCGCCCCCTGCCGGCGCGGCGCATGCGAACGACAGCATCAGCGCGACGCCCGCCATGCCCACGCGATGAAACATCTGCATCACTCACCTCCTAGGGCACATCTTGTCTTGATCTACTCGAAGATTGCAAGACAGAGGCCATACTCGGAGGGTGAAAGCGTCTGGTGAATCTGGCTGAATCGAGTGCTGCGGCGCGTAATCGTTGCAGGAAGTCTTACACCCGTGCTGTCCGGGCGGCCACCAATGTCTGGAGTCATCGCTGACCTAAGCATTGGGAAAGAACCGGCCGGTGGCGCGCGCAGCGATCTCGCGCGTTGCCAGATCTTCCAACGTGCCCTGCACGTCGACGTACCGCCCCGCTTCCTTTACCGCGCAGCCACAGCGAAGCAGGCGCTCGATCCGGCGTCGGCCGCGTATCAGATGGTCAGCTCGCCGGTGACGTGGATCCGGCCGGTGTGACTCAGGGCCGCCCCGGCCGGGATCTCGTCGAGGTATGCCGCGACGATTCCGCCATGGGCAGTTTGCGGTGGTCCTTCGAACCGCGCGCGGGGATGATGATCGGAGCCAGCACCTCGCCGTCGCCTCGGAAACCGGCGCACGCGCAGACCGATCTCGTGATGAGGACCGCAGCCGAAGCACTCGTGGAACGTCGTGCCCGGCTCCTCCGCGAAGCAGACCTCCTCGAGCCCGTCGAACGTCGCTTCGAATGGCGCAGGGAATCGGAGGCGAGGATATCTCATGGCGGGACTATACCCGCGCCGCCTCCGCGCATTCAAGAGATGGACAGCCGCAGGCGAACGCTCTTATACTCCGTCGAACATCATCTCGAGATCAGGGAGGAGACCGCGTGGTGACCGTGAAGCCGCTGCCGGACGGCCCGCTGCAGGTGAAGGGCGAGGTGCGAGGTGCTGGACGCGCAGGGCAACGCCGATCCCCGGGCAAGGGCGGCGACGTCTTTCTGTGCCGCTGCGGCGCCGTCCGCGCAGACAAGCCCTTCTGCGACGGCAGCGCACGGAGAGACAGTCGGCTTCAAGTCCTGGCGTCCTTCCCCGCGTCTCGACGGAGGGGCCCGGCGGCCCCCTCCGCGTCAGCTTCACCATGTGCTCCGGCCGCACGAGGCGGCGGTGCGAACTCCTGGGCGGTCACGTGCGCCAGAGTGGCGAGGGCGGCTTCCCGCAGAGCGTGTCGTCCTCGTCTCCGTGCGCCCGCTTGGCGATCGCGGCCGCCCGGTCGTGATGCGATGCGCGCGGGCTGGAGCGCGGTCACCAGCATGAGGGAGTTCTCGCGGATGCTGGGCGGATGCGGGCGTCGTTCCGCCTCGATACACCGACCACGCAGTCGCTCGGCGGAAGGACCGAGCACGCGTCGGCGAGGAGCCGCACGGCCTGGAGCAGGTTGTGGCAGATCAGCGGCTTTGCAGACGTTCAGCTCGAAGTTGCCCTGACGCGCCGCCGATGTTGATCGCCACGTCGTTGGCGAGCACCTGCGCGCACACCATGGTGAGCGCCTCGCACTGCGGGGTTCACCTGCCCGGCATGATGCTGCTGCCCGGCTCGTTCTCGGGGATGCGCAGCTCAATGCTTGAGCCCGGCGCGAGGGCCCCGACGCCAGCCACCTCTGCACGTCGTTGGCGATCTTGGTGAGGCTGCAGGCGAGCGTCTTGCAGGGCGCCGCTCGCGCGACCACCGCCGTCTGTGCGAGGCGAGCGCCTGGGAAACGGTTCGGGCGCGCTGGTGAAGGCGTGCCCGGTGAGCGCCAGAGAGCGCCGGCCGCCACGCGCTCGCCGAAGCCGGCCGGCGCGTAGGCCCGATCCCCACCGAGCAGTACGTAACTG
>ERZ1370068.371-contig-10335_pt1 | contig 26025 bp, 37 predicted proteins | sample MGYA00561227_ERZ1370068 | MGnify/ENA primary metagenome ERZ1370068 (study PRJEB38410, sample SAMEA6850437) | metagenome | study: Metagenomic assessment of the ecological functions of the soil: analysis of the soil microbiota associated with the...
GCCATTACGTATTGCTCACCAGAGCGCGTTCGGCTCGACGGGCCGTGACAGCGCAGTCCCGATCGCGCCCGACGACGCCGGCGGCGGTGGCACCAGGCCGTGGCGATCGAGCACCGCATGGACGGTGCTGATCGCCGGCAGGTGCAGGCGCGTCGATCTGCTGGCCGCAGCTTCTCGCGAATCTTCGGCGCGCCCCAGCCCGGGATACTCGCGTTTCAGGCGGACGATCGTCGCCTCGATCGGCGCCGGCAGTCGATTCGCCTGGCGATACGGCCGTCGGCTGCGATCGTTGAACGCCGTGACGCCGCAGTCCTTATAGCGGTCGAAAATCTTGTAGCCGGTCTTGCGGGAGATGCCGAACTCGGCGCACAGCGGCGCCATCTTCTCGCCCTCGAGCAGGCGGGCGACAAACCGGAGCCGCTCGTCCATGACGTGACACTCCTTCCAAGGCATGCCCCCTCCTCTGAAGGGGCAAAAGTGTCACCCATGTGTCCGGAATACGGTGTTACCTATCTCTCAGGAAGGACAAAAGGATTCGCGAAGTTCCGAACCGGTCCGCACAACCCGGCCAGAATTCCGCCCTTCACGGCGACCGGTCGGAACCTACCAACTGAAATACTTGTCGACAGTTTCCGGCGCGTTTCTGAGCGGCCATGCGACCGCAGATTCTCATCGCCGTCCATTCGCTTTCAGTCACCGGCGGACCAATGGCATCGTCGTGATCGATGGCCCAATCCGCCTCGATTCTGCGAGCGATCCGAACGCAGCTTGGCTTGTCGCAGGCGGACTGCGCGACGGCTCTCGGCGTCGCGCTCGAAACGCTCCGCACCTGGGATGCTGGCCGAAGGCCCGCGCCGGATGCCATCGTCAATGCAGCGCAGGACGCTGAAGGCGACGCGACCCCGGCACGATCAGGTTCCGCTTCAAGTCCTGGCTAACGAACTCCACGTGCATGTGCGGACACTGCGCGCCGCGGCGCATGATGGGCGGCTCGCTGTGACGTTCCGCCCGCGACCGTTCTTCGGGAAGCTCATTGCCACAGCCACGCGCGAAGCTGGTGCGCAATTCATGGCGACGTGGTATCGCCGAACGTATGGACGTGGCCGACGTTGCCTCGTGTCGGTATGTCGCGTGAAGGTGCCGTCGAACTACGCATCGACCGTTGTGGGCGTGAGGCACCGGCTTGGCCTCAGCCAACGGCAGTTAGCCGCTAGAGTCGGCGCCGCCTGCAAGGCCGTCGTCTACCAATGGGAAACGGGCAAGCGAAAGCCCTCCCCAGTGTTCTGGCTGCGAATCGAACGCTTGCAACGCCAAGTTGACCATCCGCATGCAAACTCAGATGCATGACCTGCGGTTCTCAATTGCAGACTGGCTCAGCGTGTCGAACGCAGAATGTCCGGTCCCAAACCTCATGATCAATGCGGGTTCAAATCGGGGGCCGCAACGCCGGTGACCGCTAGCGCGCGGGTCCGGCTGCCGCGGCGGGTCATCGCGACTGCGGCGAGCCGCGTAACCGCGCAACGGGCACCAAGCGCCTTTTACCAGGTCCCCCTGCCGGCGTGCGCACGTGTGCTTTAGAGCGAACATCGCGGGGTAGTTGAGCGCCAGATGGCGATTCGCGTTCCTTGTGAATGTCTCGAATACGCCAGCGAGTTCGGCACTTTCCTGGCCATCCCGCACAGAGGGCTAAAGGATGACGCCTTGGTTTCCGAAGCGATGGATCGAGTTCCTTCAGCAGCGACAGCGCGTTTCCCCGCGAGTCGCCTCCGAACTGCTCGCCGAAAATATTTGCGGCCTCGTCCACCGAGTCAAATTCCCGCTGCTGGCGTCCGCTCTCCCGCACTGGCGATATCGGTGATCGCCGTGCGACATAGGAGCCTGCAACGGATAGCCGGGCGTGCCTCGGTCTCGATCGGACGGACGATCAAAACACTCGACGAAAACGGCGCCGGGCACGACCTTTGCCTGCGGCGTCGCCTTCTACTTCGCGCCGACGGTCAAGTAGGGCGGCGCGATCCCGTAATCCAGGCTGCGGACGCCGACGACGAGCGGCCCGTAGAGCGGCGTTGCACACGTCAGTCCTCTCAGCTGCCGGCGAAGCCGTGGCGTTTGAGATAGGCGACGGTGAGATCGCGCAGCATCGGACCGGGCCGGCGCCCTTCGATTTTTCCGAGCTGCGGTGTCAGCTCACGCGCGGCTATAGGCCGTTGTCGCGATCGCATACGTTTTGTCGCGATCCGGTCCGTGCTCGGGCGACGGAAGCTTCGCGGCCATCTGCGGGCTGAGCGTCGAGCCGTGCACGTCCACGACCTCCACTGATTCCTGCCAGCTCTCCAGACTGTAGATGTCTCCCGAACGGATCGAGCCGGGGCGGAGGCGTCCGACGACGCTGTCTGGTCCGGGTAGTAACGCGAGGTCCGCTCCGGTCTCGGTGCACAGCGCCGTCTCGAACAGCGCCTTCACGCCGGCGCGATCCAGCCATGACGGGGTTGTCGCCGAGCTCTCTCACCCGATGACAGCGGCGCATCCGCGTTCATGCGCGATGTTGATGAAGGCGTGACGTGCGGGATACCCGCGGAAATAGAGCACAGCACCCAGGCCTTCGAGCCGAAAACCTGACCCTCGGCAATCGCGCCGTCCTCGCCGCGCCTGCGTAGTAACTGAGGAACAGCGCCGTCGACGCCGCCGTTGGCTTGCAGACACGCCCGCGCGTGCGCGACGTCGTCTGTCGGGTAGGTCGCAACAATGCGCTCGACGAGCGTCCCGAGTGAGCGCCTTGTTCTCGACCGCGAGCCGCGGACACGGCAATGCCCGGAAGCGAGCCGTGCCGCGTCCTTGCAGCTCGATTCCGGTTTGCACGGGCGCTTCCTCGAGCACCGCGCGCTCTGCGCTTCGATCGCATCGAGGTTCAGCAGGATGCGCTGCGCAGGCAGGAACTGATCACGATACACGTTGCCGGGCAGTCCCGGCCGCTCGTTACCGCGCTGATCGCCGTACACCTGCGGCCCGCCGAACGCGGCGCCTTCGCAGGGCTCGCGCCGCCGAGCCGCAGATTGAGATGGTTGCCGCTCAGAATGATCTGATAGGGAGGCGCCGCAGGGTCGCCGCAGATCACGACACGCAGTGCGTGAACTCCTGACCACCGCGTGAAGAACTCTTCAGGAACGCGGTTTCGCCCGTCTTCCGGACAGCCCGACATACATCAGGTCCGTCAGGATCTTCCGCTGGTTGCGGCTGAACCAAGAAAGGATGTCCGGCCGCCGCCCATGACGCGCGCGATTGTGATACTGCCGCGGAGCGGGTGGTCGTAGGGGACGCAGGATGTCGGCGCGTTTGCTCCGCGTCGAGCGAGGTAAACAGCCGGCTGCGCGAGCACGTCCACGCGGTCGAGCTCGCGGCTCGGACTCGGCGGCACCAACTGATAGCCGCCGGCCCGAGGCCGATCCTCCCAGGACGCCCAACTGCGCGCCGGAGTTTGAGCGCCGTGCGTCGATCCATCCTGGCCGACCAGAGCCCCGTCACCCGTGAGCCTATCAGAATTGCGCTGAACGTCTCCTGAACGCTCAGCAGGTTGGCTCACGACGCTGCACTGGCGCAGCGACTCTCGTGCAGCGTAGCACGCGCAGCATGACGATTCGCTGACGCCGTCAAGAAACAGGTTCGGCGTGACACCGAGGATGCAGGATCGGCTGGCCGCCGCGGAACTTGCCGATCGTAGACGGGCTGCTAATTAGAATGGGCGTCTTGCTGTCGAGCCTTCTGTGCGCATTCGGCCTTGTCGCCGCGGTTGCTGCGCTCGCACTTATCCGGCCAATTTCATGGCTCGGACTGCGTACGCGGCGGCCGAGCCTTCGTCGCTTGGCTGCTCGCCATTGCCGGCGGCGTCGGCACGCTGGCATGGCCCACGCACGAGACTCGCGTGGCATCGCCGGTCAGCCGGCTCGACCAGATCGTTCCCATCTACCAATTCAGCGAAGTGCACGAGACCACCATCGAGGCGTCCCCAGAACGGACCTACCGCACCATTTGTGCCGTCACCGTGAACGAGATCGCGCTACTACGGACGCTCACATTCATTCGGCGCTTCGGACAGCCAAGGCCTGACAGCATTCTCAATCCCCCAGGCGACAAGCCGTTCTGCGAGGTTGCGCTGAGCAGTGGCTTCTATCTCCTCGCGGATGAGCCACCGAGTGAAATGGTCCTCGGCACGTTTGTGGCGGCGCCGAAGGCCGCACGGGCGAACCCGCCGCCCCAGATTACGGCCGCGACATTCGCCGGGATTCACTCGCCGGGCTTTGCCATCGCTGTCATGAATTTTCGGCTGCGATCCATTGGATCGACTCGGACGCGGCTGACGACGGAGACGCGCGTGTTCGCAACCGATGCGACGATTCGCTGGCGTTTTGCAGCATACTGGCGCGTCATCTATCCCGGCAGCTCAATCATTCGGATGATGTGGTTGCGAGCGATCAAGCGGAGCGCAGAGTTGCCCGCGGCCTCCAACTAGCAGGTCGAGACTTTCACCACGGGCTGCGAGTCCTAGTGTCTAGCTGCTACGACTCAATCACGACCGCGAAATCATCGAGAAGGAAACTCGTCATCGAGCCATCATCCTCGACGGCCACGACGGGTCGAGCCGGGACCGGTGTTCATCATACGCCGCCGGGCACCAAGATCGCGATCAGTGAGCATTTCGGTGGAATGTCCCGAAGCATTAGGTCGAACGAGCGTTTAGTTCTACACGATATGGCTTCGTGTTCATGGATCCTTCTCGCGGTGTTCCGCTGACACATCGACACAGGAGATCGTCACAATATGTTTCTTGTCGACAGGCGCGTGTGCGACCCGCGAACCAGCGAAGAGTGTGCGATGTGGGCCGTGCGAGCGTCGAGTTCAGTGCCGACTCCTCTCACTTCTTCGTCTTGACCATAAGTGCCAGGGACTTCTCGTTTTCGAGGCAGTAGTAGTCCAGCAGCTCGCTGTCGAGCACCAGCGGCTGTCTGCAGCGTCACCGTCCAGGGCGCCGTGTAGAAGGTCGGATCGTCGATGGTCATCTGGACTTCAAGCGTCCCGTAGTTCGGCCGCCGGATCCGTTCGGTGAACGTGCCCGTGTTGCCCAGCGGGTTGCCATTGGCGTCGAGCCACAACCCGTCCTTGAAGCCGTTGGTCTGCACGACCAGCGTGTCGCCGTCCCACTTCGCGGTCGAATAGCCGTTCCAGGTTGGGTTCGGATCGTTCAGGAGCGGCCGGCCATCCGTGAAGATCTGGCGATACTGCATGTTGCGTTCGGTCAGGATGACGACGCGATCGGCGAGCTGAAAGATGCGTTCTGTAGTAGTCGTCGGTCCAGATTCGGGAGCGCCCCGCGGCATGCAGTGAGCGTTCGGGTCCTCGTCCTGTGCGGCGGTGCGCCTCTTCACCAGCTCCGCGACGCCCGGCCGGTACGGCAACGGCTCATTCAGCGTGGCGGCGATGTTGATGAACTCGCGTGCAGATCTGCAAATCGTTGCACTGCGCGCCGCAGTTCCACCGGTTCTCCCAGCCCCACATTCCACTCAGGTCCGGCTTGCCGTCGGCGCGTCCGGCGGCGCGGCGCTGTCAGGTCTGGTTTGCCGTCGGGTGTGCGCGGCACGCCAGCGGTCGGATACTCCAACCACTGGGCGGACGCGGCGGCAGTGAAGCGCGGCGATCACGAAGGCCGCCAGAGATCTCGCACGAAGCTTGACCGGCATGGCGGGGTCCTCCTGGCAGACGAATGTTATGCGACCAGCCGCGCACCGGCGCGACAAATTGTGGCGCTACAATCGAGCCGGTCGCCTGACGGAAGGCAGGCAGACGATGGCCGACTCGGAGTTGCGGACTGACCGCTAGGACCCCGTGGCCGCGCCGCATCGCCCGGCGCGCATCTGTTCCGACATATGACGGACCTCGCGGGCGGGCGCCACCGTCGCCAGCCCGTCGCGGGGTCAGCCAATTTCATGTCACTACCGTCCGCTGCAAGGTCGGTGAAGGTCAGCGTTCTACTCCGCAACCGGGACGCCTCGCCGAAGCGTCGTGCTCCAGACAAACGTGCGGCCCGTTTCAGCCGTCTGGAATCCCTCGTCTCGAGCGGCAGCGAAAAGCGCACTCGTCGGGTGCAGAAACACGCGAAACCGATCGGCCAAGCATACGCATCGTGGCGTTCATCAGCGATCATGACTGCGCGGACCACGAACCGATCGCGCGGATAGCTCAAAAGGACGACGCGGTTGGCGAGGCGCACGGCCAGTGCGGTCAACCGCACGCCGTCCGACGTTGCAGCACACCACGCGGTTGAGCACCACGACGTTGCTGCTGGCGCGACCGTGTTCGGCTCTTCGAGCAAGTCGGCCACGCGAAACGTCGTCCGATCTTCGATGTGCTTGTCGCGCGCGACTTCCCGCGCATGCGGTTCGTAGGCCGAGAGCAGCTCGACGACTCTCCGCGGTCGGCGCCGGCGACGATCAGTTCCGCTTGAATCGCACCAATGCCGCCGCCGATTTCGAGAACTCGTCCGCCATTGCGCTCCGCAACCGCAACGCTCTCCACCATGCCGCGTTCGATCGGGTCGAGGCCCTTTTTCCTGTATCGCCGCAGCGTCTTGCGTGCAAACTTTTCGTTGAATATCTCCCGCAGACGCCGGAACGGCAGCACGACGACATAGCGCATGATACTGCCGTCACTCACCGGCACGGCGATGCCGGCGCGGCCCGACGATTTTGGCTGGCTGGGATCGGGTTCGCTGTCGTTCCGTTCAAGCACGTAGAATATTCCAGTCGCCGCCGATGAGCGATTCACAGCCGAGCGCCGGAGACCCATTCGCAGGCATGTCGCTGGCGGATATTGAACGTGTCCTCCGCTGCGAAGGGCGCTCGGAGCAGGAAATAGCCGCGACGTTGGCGTTGATCGCGGCAGTCCGCGAACAGCTCGCGCGGCTGGGCAAATGGCCGCCCTCGATCGAGACTCCTAGTGACTGACGTAGGATAATGATATTCCCGCTCGAATGGACCGACAAGGCGCGCGACGTTGACTACGCTCTCGGCGATCTCGTGGACGCCTTGGGAGGCGTCTGACTGGACAAAGTCGAACAGCTCCAGCGCGAGAACGACACCCACATCAAGCTCGATTCACTCAAATCGTGGTGAAGCAATCGATTCAGACGGCTGCTCTTTCAAGCGATGACGCACGACACGCTCGCGTTAAGCGAAGGCGAGGCGCGACGACGTTATGCCGGAACGAAGGCGCTGCCTACCTACGGGCCCTGCGCATAGCGGAAAACACGGGTTCGAGTCCCCAAGGGGATTCGGGAAAAGGTGGAGTCACGATTCTCAGGGATTGCTGCCTGATGCTCGTTCATGCGTTCTGCATGACAGGGAACTCAGCCTAGTCTCTAGCTTTACGCCGAAAGACTCAGGTACATTCCAGCAGCACTTCAATGACAGGTCTACGCATTGCCGCAATCGCCGTTGCGTTTGCCGCCCCAGCATTGCAGGTCCCGATACCTACGCCAGACAAAGCGCCATGGGAGATGACGTTCGTCGAAGTCGAGGAACTCGCTGGCCTCCCTCACTGGTCGGAGCATCCCGAAACGTTGCAGGAAGTCGGGTCATGCTGGCGGCCGTGGAGCAACGCGAGTCTGGTCCCGTTTCTCAGAGTGTTTTCGGGATGGCGTCGCGCATGGGGCGGAGTTCTTTGTGTTCTGGAAGCCGTCCGCGCGGGCGCCTTCGCAGCGATATCCCGTGGATCGCCCAGACACTGCGGTGTTCACCATCTGGTCCGAGAGAGATGTGTGTGAGGCGGATTGAACTGGAGCGAGCCATGGGATTGGGGTGTGCGGCCATGGTGCGCCCGCGCATTTCTGCACACAACCGACATGGTTCTGTGCCGATTGCCCTGCGCTTTGGCTCAAGAGCTTCAGCGCCGGCAGCTACTTGGAAGATACTTGCGGCGGTCTTGGTCCGGGACGCCTGCCGGCGACCTCTACGAGTTGATGTCACGTGAGGCGGCGGCAGTGGCGGCCCGCTGGTAATGTGTCGCGGCCTGACCGCCGCGTAAAATCGCAATTCGGCGGCATGGGATAGCTACCCTGGCCGGGTCTCCGCACCGGAACCCTGTCCCCCAATGATGAACTAAGAATCAAATCCCCCGGCTCTCCCTTCGAGAAAAAGAAATCGCCGCCTGAAGCACAATTGCCTGCGGGGCAATTCGTCGCGTATCATTCGCTCAGCGGAGAACAACGGCCGTCGTCGGTATTCGCCCAGGAAAGGAAAGGCGTTCACTGGCGGCGGCCGTTTCTTGGGGGAGGCTGAGAATATATTCAGAGCGCGAACTCAACGTCCAGCGTCTTCTCGAATCCCGGGCGATTTACCTTCGATAGATCGGCATCGGTCGCGCCGATGACGTCGTTTTCGCTTGGATTAGACGGCGAAACACGTATGATCAAACTGGAGGGACACGGCGAGTCTGACGAAGAAGCGGTCGATGACATCGAGCGTCAGTTCCGGCTGTAAATCGCGGCTGGCCTACTGGAGAGCATCTGGCTGACATTCGCCAAAACCGCGTCGGGCCGTGCGGGCTCGACCTTGTCGAGAGAATTGACAGCGTCAGTCGCGTGTTGCTGCGGCATGCGTGGCTGGTTGCATCTTCGGGCCAAGCCGAGCGCTCAACGCGTCGCGCCTCTTGACGCGCAACCCAGACATCGCTCGCTGCTCTCGCCTGCGGACGTGTTTACGCCGCGAGCCGTTCGTATCGGTGATGGAGGCCCCCGACTTCGGCGATCGCGACGATCCGTCCAGTCGACGTCGCACTGAGCGGCCGGTGGTCTGGAGTGTCTTTGTCCAGGCCAAGGTGCGTGCGGCTCCGATGATAATAGGCGACGTACATCGTGAGGACGCGGCGAAGATGCGCCGCGTTGAAGATGATGATGTGATTGAGACACTCGCGGCGAATCGATCCGATCACGCGCTCAACATACGGATTTTGCCAGGGACTCGCCGGCGCGGAGACGACCTCGGCGATGCCCAGGCCGTAGCCACTCGGCGTTGGAACGCCTCGCCGTAGATGCGGTCACGGTCTCGGTGGAGCCAGCGCGGCGCGGTGTCGTCCGGAAACGCCTCCACGACCTGTTGGGCGGCCCACGTCGCCGTCGGATGGTCCGTGATGTTGACGTGCACGATACGCCGACGGTGATGGCGAGACCAAGAGGACGAAGAGAAGCCGCCCGGTGAGCGTTGACACCGTGAAGAAATCCATCGACGCCGCGGACGCGACGTGATTCCTGAGAAACGTCTTCCACGTCTGCGACGGTCGACGTGGATGCTGGTCCAGGAGACGCGACACCGTGCGTTCTGACACGTCGATCCCGAGCATGAGCAACTCGCCATGAATCCGCGCGGCGCCCCACAACGGGTTGGCCGTTGCCATCTCCCGGACGAGAGTGCAGACCGGCGGACTGACCGGTGGGCGGCCAGCTGGTCGGCGCGCGGACCGTCGGGTCCACCGGCGCCGGAGCCAGTCGCGATGCCATCGCACCACGGTGTCTGGCTGAACGAGCACCAACGCCGTGCGCCAGTTCCGGCCAGCATCGCGCCAACCCGATCCAAAACAGTCGGTCGCTCGCCACGAGCCGCGGGCGCATGGCCGCGCGCTTCGCCGCCAGTAACTGCTGCCGCAGGGCGAGGTTCTCCAACACCAATTCGTGATGCCCACGAAATGCGAGCGCTAATCCGCGGCCGATCAGGATGAGCAGGGTCAGCACGCGACCGATCGTGGCTGGCGCGGGGCCCGGGAATCAACCCGGACGGGTTTTGGCGAGCGTCAGGGACAGAACGGGATAATTGCAGCCAGTGACTGGACGAAAACGTGGTCGGAACCTCAGGAGCCTGCGGCGTTTGGCTTGGGCTGTCAGCGCTCCTGATACTTGATGCATGCGGGGAGACCGCTGGCAACAGCGCCGAGCAGCCGCGGCAGGCGCAGCTCGCGGCGAAGCTTTCGTTCTGAACGCGGAAGGCGGCCGTCCGTCGCATGGACTGACTACTCGCCCAGCAACCCACGGGCATCGCGAAGATCGGGCGTCTCGAAACCTTCGGTAAAGGAGCTGTAAGCTTCGCGGAGCCTCGGCCGGATCATTTCCGTTCTGTTCTGCCGTTGATAGAGGCGAGCGAGGCTGCAAAGCGCTCTGCAACTTCAGAATGGGCGCACCGAGACCATCAGCCGCGGTGACTGCTCGTTCGAGAGACTCCTCCGCTTCGGCGTCGCGACGGCCATCCTCGAGCAGCAGATCGCCGTGCATGCGGTGCAGGTCCGACTCCCAGCATCGCTCGCCCGTCGTGCGCGCCATCTCCAGGCCCTCCACAACAAAACGGAGCGCCTCATCGGCGTCGCCGCCCAGCGCACAGGCATCGGCGGCCAGCGCCGCAAAATGCGGCGCGTTGAGCCTTCCGCCTCCGCCGCGATACAGGTCGAGCGTGGTTTTCAGGACCTGGACGGCCTCCGGCGCATGTCCGCTCTGCGCCAGCGCCCACCCCTTGAAGAGCGTGGCTCCAACCAGCCAGAGACCGAAGCCCTGCTCCTGCGAGAGAGCGATCGCTTCGTCGGCATAACGCGCCACGTCTTCGAATTCGCGCCGGCATCGTGTGCAGCCACGCGGTCAGGACCAGCGCATACGCAAGGGTGAATGGGTTTGCCCCAGCGACCTGGCAAGCGTCAGGCTCTCTGTTGCCCGCTCGACGGCCGCATCTGGCCGGCCGGGTGCCACAGCGCCTTCGCCTGCCAGATCATGATCGTCATCCTCGGGATCGGCGCCGTAGATCTCCAGCCGCCGGGTGAGCCTTATGCGTGTCCGGCTCGTAGAAGCGGAGACTGGCCTCGAGGTGACGAAGCGCGCCGGTAAAATCCCCGAGCTGCACGAGTGGTGCGCCGTAACCACCTTCCGCAATCAGCATGAGCGTTGGATCCTCAGCGCGTCGGCGAGCTCGACCATGCGGTCGACGGTCTCGCACGCCGCCGGAAGATCCGATCGGTTGAAGAAGTAGCGTACAGCCCGTGCAGGGCCGGAAAGATGTCGGCGGTCTCACCAGCGCGATGCGCCAACGTTCGAGCCTGAGCGTAAATCTGTTCTGCCTCTGGATCGGCGAATCCTTTTCGCGCGGTAATCGCGGCCCCAGCAGCAGCTGGAGCTGCAGCCGGCTTTTGTCATGCGCCGCAGTCGTTGGCAGCTTGTCCAGGAGTCGAAGGCCGCGGCGGGCGAGCACCACGGCCTCCTCGTCCGCGAACAGTTTCATCGCATTCTGGGTCGCCACGAGCAGGAACTCGGTGGCCCGTGACGGATCGCGGGCGACCTCGAACAGAAGCGCCAGCTGCGCGGCGATGGACGATGATTTCTCGCCGTACAGCGCTAGGAGCGCGCGTGCCACATCGGCGCTCAACGATGCACGCCGCGTCGTGCGAAGCTGACCGTACAGCGCGTCCTGGTAGAGGACATGAACGAATCGATAGGCCGGCGTCAACGTGCCGTCCGGGACCTCTTTTTCGCCGACTGACCGAATCAGCGCGTGCACGTGCTCCAGGCGGTCCAACTGTTCTTCGATGTCGGCCGGCGCCCGATCAAGCACCACGCGCCAACACTGCGGCGTCGAACTCGTATCCCTGCACGCTCGCGACGGTCAGCACGCGGCTGGCGTCTTCGTCCAGGCGCCCGATGATGCGGTGAATCAGGCTTCGAATCGATTCCGGGATGTCCTGCTCGATCGCCGGCATCGACTCGACCAGCGCCCAGCGTTCGGCCTCGCGTGCAATGATTCCGCGCGCGCTGAGCTCGCGAAGGACGTCCACCATGAACAGTGGGTTGCCTTCGGTCTTCCGAAAAAATGAGCGACGAAAAATCCTGCGGAAACGCATGCTCGGGAAACTGAAGCGCGAGATACGAGTCCACATCGCGGCATTTGAGCAAAGACACGGCAACTTCGCGACAACGCCCTCGCGCCTGCAGCTCGAGTCTCAACGCCGCGAACGGATGATCGGCCAGAAGCAGATCGGCCGGCCGAAGCGCCGCAATGATCAGGATCCTCATCGAGTCGAAACGCGCCGCCAGATAGCTCAAGAGGTCGACGGTCGACGCGTCAGCCCAGTGGACATCGTCGAGAAACAGGACGATCGGGAGCTGGCGCGACATCTCATGGAGCAGTGTGCCGAGCTCCCACTCGAAACGCTCGGGCGAAGCCGCGCGCATCTGGATACGCTGCTCGACCGAATCGCGGCTGCCGCTGGCGGGAAACAGGTATTCGTACCAGGTCGGCGCCATCGATTTCGCCAGCCGGGTGAACGAGTCGGTGTGCTCGGTGCGAAGCAGGCCGTCGAACGCCTCGAGGATCGGCAAATACGCTTCGGTCCCAGCGAGGGCGCTGCGAACAGCGGCCTCGGGCGATCCAGCATCGAGCGCTCCGGCCGGCCAATTCCGTCAGGAAGTCTTCGACGAGCGTCGTCTTGCCGATGCCGGGTTCGCCCGCAACCGAGATCATTCCGCCGCGTCCTGCGGCCCGCGCGTTCGAAGGCTGCCCACAGTTCGGCCCGTTCGCGATCGCGGCCGACGCTTTTCCGCTCGAACTCGCCCCGTCCGATCGGTCGGGCCGGTGCCGAGCTACGCTCCAGATCGGCAAGTTCGGCCACCACGTCCTCCGCGGACGGGCGTCGCCGGGGATCGCGATCGAGCATCCTCATCATCACACTGTTGAACGCTTCGGAGATCGCGGGATTCAGGCTGGCCGGTGACTGGCACGATGCCGAAGCGATGCCGTGCAGCGTCCCCAGCGACGATTCCGATTCGAAGGGATGCCGCCCGGTCGAGAGCTCATAGAGCACCAGCCCCAGCGCAAACACGTCTGCTCCACTCCCGACGTGCTCCCGCGCGCCTGCTCGGGCGACATGTAGCGAAGCGTGCCAAGCAACGAGTGCCACTCAGTGCGCGCCCGCGTCTCGGCCGCCGGCTCCCCCACGACATCGCCGATCAAGCGCGCCAGACCGAAATCCAGCACCTTCACGTATCCGTCGGGCCGCAGCATGATGTTCTCCGGTTTGATGTCCCGGTGAACGATCCCCGCCGCGTGTGCGACCGCCGGGGCGCGCGCAACCTGGACGCCGATGCGTGGAACGGCGTCGACCGGCAGCTCGCCACGAAGCTGACTGAGCGTGCGGCCGGCAACGAGCTCCATCACGATGAATCGGCCCTCCGCGGTTTCACCGATCTCGTACAGGGTGACGACGTTTGGATGGTTCAGCGCAGAGGCGGCCTGCGCCTCCCGACGAAATCGGTCCACGGCATCGGACGTCGCGTCGTGTCGATGCGGGATCAGCTTCAGCGCGACTTCGCGGTCGAGGCGAGTGTCGCGCAGCGCGATAGACTTCGCCCATGCCGCCGGCGCCCAACAGCGCGCCGATTTCATGCTGGCCCGATTCAGTCGACCCGCGGCGAGCAACACTGGCGCGTCCTTTCTCGACGAATCGCACGAGGCGTTCGGCGGTTCGCTCCGACGCGCCAGTATAGAATGGTCGACACTCGAATGGTCGGCTCAACGGTTTCACATTATCCGGATTCTGGAGAAGCTTGCGCAGCGGCGGCATGGGTGTGGTCTTCCCGCGCGGAGGACACGATCCTTCACCGTCAGATCGCGCTCAAGTTTCTCTCGCCGGCCACCTCGACGAACCCGCAGGCGGTCGAGCGGTTTCTGCGCGAGGCACGCGCCGCCGCCGCCCTGAATCATCCGAACATCTGCACGATCTACGAAATCGGTCAGCACGGCGAGCAGTGGTCATCGCGATGGAAGCGCTGGACGGCGACACGCTGCAGCGAGGCAGCGAACGCCGGCGCGATGCCGATCGACCGCGTTCTCGATCTCGCGATTCAGCTCGCCGACGGCCTGTCGGCGGCGCATGCAGCCGGGGCATCGTTCACCGCGACATCAAGCCGTCGAACCTGTTTCTGACGATCGACGGCCGCCTGAAGATCCTCGACTTCGGACTCGCGAAATTCCGGTCGGCGTTCGATCCCTCGCGATCGAGGCCGAGACGATGGCTGGCGGCGCGCCTCCGCAGTTGACGGGCGGCGACAGCGTGGTCGGCACTGTCTCGTACATGTCGCCCGAGCAGGCACGTGGTGAAACGATCGACGGGCGGACGGATCCGTTCTCCTTCGGCGTGGTTCTGTACGAGTTATGTACTGGAGATCGCCCCTTCGGCGGCAGAGACCTCCGCGGTCATCTTCCACGGGATCCTCAGCCAGACGCCCGCCCGGCTTCGACAACATCGATCCGACGCGCCGGTCGAGCTCGAAGCGATCATCGCGAAGATGCTCGAGAAGGATCCGCAACGGCGCTATCAGAGCGCGTCGGATGTCGCGACCGACCTGCGCGGCCTCAAACGACGCCTCGACGCCGCGGCGCTCACACCGGGCGAGGATTCCTCACCGAGCAATATCTCTGCCTCGTCCGGCAGTTGGGTCCTTCCCGCAGGCAAGCCGGAATGGGTGTTCGATTTTCTGCGCCGCTTCGAGCGGGCCGGCGGCGGCCAGCAATGTCAACCCGCACCAGTACATGCGGCCTGCGGCAACCATGCAGGAGGCGACGAGCGGCGAGGAGGTCTCCACTCAGCATCTCGGCGAGCTCCTCCGAAGCGTCGTTCGCCAGGATCACACGGCCGTGGTGCTGCTGCTCGGCGACTACGGCGCCGGCAGAGACGAGCTTCCTCCGGATGTTCGGCCGCGAGCTGGCCCGCGAGCTGCTCGCAGGCACGGCGGACGCTCTGATCCCCGTCTATCTGAACCTCGGGTTCGCGCGCAATCGGCCGGATTTCCTGCAGGCGATCGCCGACTACGTGGCGCGGTACGGCGTTTCCGCCTCGCGGGAACAGTGGACCGACCTGCTGCTGAACGAGCCGACTGTGCTCCTGCTCGACGGCTTCGACGAGCTGGCGGGGTGGATGGACTACCGCCAGATTCCCGAGCTCCTCGAGAGAATTCGCGGTCTCCAGGTCGGCCCCGACGTGCGCATCGTGTTGTCCGGCCGGTCGAGCTTTTCCGATCCGACATCGAGGTCGGCGTCGTCGGCGCGCAGTACGTGGCGAAACTTAGTCCGTTCGACGTCGACGGCATGGTCGACTACGTGCGGCGTCGCGCGCCGGACCTTGCGGCGAAAGCCGCGCAGGTGTTCGAACGCAATCCGCACGTCCGCGAGCTGTGCCGCAATCCGATTCACCTGATGCTGTTCGTGAACTGGCTGAGCGCCGGCGATTCGCCGCTCCGGCGCTCGGCGATGGACAGCGGCACCCACGTGTCCGCCGCGGCCGCCGATCTCTCCGTCGTCGATCTGTATCGACGGTTTTCATGAAGACGCTCCAGGACAACGTCGGCGCCCTCACGCGCTGGAGCCTCGAGCAGCGCTGGGACTTCGTACGGCGTATCGCGTGGGACTGGTTCAAGGAGCGGACCTTCGACTGGCCGCTGCAGGAATTCTCGAGGCGCATCGCCGCAGAGCTGCCGGATCTGCCGCGCGAGGAAATCGAGGCCTATACGCTGCAGCTGCTGAATTCGACGTTCTTCGTGCGGACCGGCGATCGGTACCGGTATCTCGCACCTGTCGTAGCGTCGAGTTCCTCGTCTCCGAGCTGCTGTGCGACGCGCGCTGCTCACGGGCGATCTGTCGAAGTGGGATACGCCGCTGTACACCGACATCTACGAGATGACGTATCAGCTCCCTGTCGAAACGCGGATTGGCAAACGTCCCCGTCGAACTGGATCGCTGGAAACGGGCGGCGTGCGGGTGCAGGGCAGCTTCATGGCGATGTCGTGGCGCCACCATCCACCGGAGATGGAGCCGCACCTCCGAAAGCAGCTGCGCCAGAACCCGAACGAGATCGTGCGGTTCCTCGCGGCGATGGGCATCGGCCTCTACGCGCCGACCGCCGAGAACATCGGTGCATCGACGACGTGTTCCGGACGGACGCGAACAGCGTGGTTCGCGCGATGATCCAACGCGTCGCCAGCTGCTGGCGGAAGGACGTCACCGACCCCGCCTTGTCGGAAACGCTCGAGAAGGTCGTTGACGCCGACGTGGCGCTCGGCGAAGAGGATGGCCGCCGCGCGACGATTCAGCACCTCGGGTCACCCATCGACGCCGAGCGGGCCGCGTTTGCGTTTCGGCGCGCGATGATCCAGGGCGACAGCCTCTGGACCGCGGCGATTGGCGGCATGCTCGGCCTCGCTATCAGCCGACACACCTCGTCGTTCACCTATATCTACAACATGGCGGCGCGCGCGAAGCACCCGGAAATCCGCAACGCCTACCGAGCCGTTCAATCCTTCACGGGCCTTCCCGACCTGCCCCCGTTGTGACGATGCCATCGGCCGCCGGCACATGGGTGACGCCCCGGAGGTGTTGATGGAGGGCAGCGGATGCCGGGGCACGCCCTTTCTCACGAGCTGCAGCGCGTGCCAGTAAATCGCGGCTGAAATCTTGAACGTCATCAACGGATACCGTGCGAGCGCGCGCGCGAGGTTCGACGGCGTCAGATCCGCGGCGCCGGCCGATCCATGTCGCCGCGAGGACCTGGCGATCCGCCGGCCGACTCGCGCACGCTCACCGCAAGCCGCCGGCCGGGGCGCGCGACGCGGCATCATTACCGGGCGTTCATCGTGATGAACGCCGACACGTGAAAGCGCTTGGCGAAGCCAGCCTCGACAATCGCGTTCGGGTCCCGCACGCGGCTGCCGTGCACGATGATAACTGTGCGATTGGCCGGCCACGTTGCTCACCTCGAGGAGAACCGCCGCGAGCCTGCCGTTGCCTCGATGACAGAACCACACGCTGAGCGGGTTGAACACATACCCGAACAGGCGCGGGAAGCACAGGATCCGGACCCTCCCGCCTTCGAGATCGATGCCCGCCGCCGCGAGGTGGCGATCTCATCCACGGGCGCAGCGGCTGAGTCCGTCGCGCGGACCGTGATCGCGGTCGTAGAAGCCTTGAATACGTTCGCGCGGCTGACCGAGAAAAGCGTCAGCCGTCGGACCAGGATGTCGAGCTCTCCGAGATCGACCAGCCACGCGCACACGCCGTGGCGGAACGCATGCATCGCCGGATCGCGGCGCGTGGCGCGACGCGACCGAGCTTTACAGGCACGACTCTCGAGGCCGGCCGGTTCTACGTCCACGGCAGGTCGACGCCCAACCGACGCGCCACCCTGAAGCCCCGTCCGCAGGGCGTCCTCGTGCGGCCGCCCCGCTCCGAAGCAGGAGCCGCCAGAACCACGTGCGATTCGCACACTTGAATGGCGGCACGCCGCGCTGGGCCGCGACCGTGGCGACGTCCAGCGTGGGATGCTCGTAGGAATACTGCCGCCGCGGTCAGCGCCGGCGCCGGCTCGTGCATCGGGTTCAAGGATACGAAGGTCGGCAGGCTGTCGTCGATCGATCCCTGAAGCCTGTTCATCCGTGCACGTGTGGGCGACTGGACGGTTCGGATCGTGCGTAGCATGCTCGAGAAGTAGATTCCAGGTGGCCCAGTGCGACGCGGCTCGCCGGCATCACGGGCGGCGATCGTGGTGGAGATACACCGTGTTCGGGAAGCTATGTGAAGCCGCCCAGCACGCGGCGCTCGGCCTCGAATGCGTCGGTCAACAGCGCCAGTGTCTGATCGGCGTGCGACGCGAACACGACCTGATCGAATCGATCCTCTGGCGCCCGCGGCGTCGAGCACGCGGACGCCGTCCGCGCTCCGCGTCACCGATCGAACAGCGGTTCGAAGGCGCACGCGATCCTCGAACGGCTTGACGAGGCGCCGCACGCCTTCGTGGCTGCCGCCGACGACGGTCCGCCACCGCTTGCGGTTGCCGATGGACAGAAAGCGCCTTCGGCGAACGACGCCACGAATGCTCCCAGGTCGAGATCCTGGCAGGCGGCAAGCGGGAGCGACCAGAGAGCCGGACGCAATCGGGAGGATCACGTCGCCGATGAATTCGCGGCTACGCTCTTCGCGCGCGAGGAAACCGCCGATCGTCATCCCCTCGCGGCGGCCGTTGGCGTACGCAGGCGCTTCCCTGTAGAAGCGGAGCGTGTCGAACACCATCCGCCTGAAATGGGCCTGCAACCAGTTGGATGGAGGCGTTCGAAAGCGGCGGCGGTCGCATATACGCGACCGCTGCGGTCGGCGATGTGGCACGAGAACGAGGTCGGCGCCCGCCAGCTGTCGACGCCGAGATACGCCAGCAGCCGCGTAAACGTCGGGTAGGTATCGGGATTGAACATGACGAACGCGGTATCGACGCCAATCGTCGTGTCGTCGCGGCGCAGCGTCGCCGCATGTGCGTGGCCGCCGACGATATCCGACCGCTCATACACCCACACGTCGTGCCGCTGCCGCAGAGCCACGCGGCGGTGAGACCTGCGATACCTCCGCCGACGACGGCAATTTCTCATGATTGGCGCCGACTCGCCGCGGCTCACGCGTCGCCGGACACCACACGACACGCCCGCCGCGGGCGGCGCGGCTGTCCGATTCTCTGCGAATTCGATTGACAAGTCCGGGAAGCCGGCCGAAGTGTTAGGCTGGAGCGTGCAGAAAGCGTCGGACACGCGCACCGGCAGATGATGACTGGATGAGGAGCACTTCCGGCTGCTGGAGCGCAGATCGGGCTCCGCCGCCTGTAACTGAGTACTTACGCGCCCACGCTGACAGTGTCGCAGGGCGCCACCGGAGCTGATCATCCCTGTAGAAGACAAGTTCTTTCACACCGGCGGCGCTGTCCACGGTGCCAGGCTACTCAGGCGCTGGACGTGCGGGCGTTCTTCGCCGTTAATTCGCTGGTCCGCGATGTCGCGGTCCTGACAGTGTCGTTCACAGGTTCACTTCAGCCGCCCAGGTGCCGGCCGGGCGATTGCGTGCGGCAGGCAGCGTCGTCGGCATGCCAGCGAACGCCTGTTCTTCGCGCAATCGGTTCTCAGGGACGACTAGGACCAGGTGATGCCTGCCACCGGCATGGGCACCTTCACGAAGAGCCGGGTAGCGTTGTCGCCGCAGATAGGCTATGCGTAAAACTTTGATCGTTCCATATCTCGTGGCGCGGGTGCGCCACAACAACTCTTTCGAGGAAACAGAAGCGGCTTAGCTGAGTGCGCCCGCGCGCGAACAGTCGCCACTGATCAGTCGCACCGCGCTGCACGCCGCCGGAGCCCCAAGACTGTGATCGAAGGCTGAGCGGTCATGGCCGGGGACCATGCGGCCAGCGTCGCGTAGCGTTCGTGAAGGTTGTAGAAGCCATGCAGGACGAACTCCGAGTATTCCGCCCCACATCGCTCCGGCCCGGCGGAGCGCCACGCCGCCCGCGGCACGGCTGAATGCGACGCGATGGCGACGCCCCGCGACGATGACGCCACCGAGGCCACGCCACCTGGCCCGATCGGCGCCAAAGGCGGCCCTGCTTCATGCGTGCCACCTGGCAGAGAGTTAAGCGTTGCCTGAAGCGGACGCATCAAGACACCGAGCCGCACACGAAGTCAGAGAGCGGCGGAGAACGCAATAATCAGCGCAAACGCAGGCCGACGCGGCGTCATGGATCGACACAAGAGAGTCTTTCCCGTACGCCTCGTGCCGAGGCCCGATCGATCGAGAGAGCGTACACGCCACTAGCCAAGGAACCAAGAGCACCCAATTTGCGACGAAACGGTTTGGCGCGAGTTTAGCGCTGCCACGAAACGGTGGTCCAACGCAGCCGAGGGGATCTGGCGCGTGTCGAGCGCGACGGCGGGAAGCCCGAGAACACTTGCGTGAAGGTGGACGCTGGTCGACCCGCGTCCGCGCCGCAGCTTGCTACCCCGTGGGCGCGCCATCCTTCTTCACGCTGACCCGCAAAGAGCGTGGACGTGGGGCAGATCGTGGTTCAGTCGCTCGACACTGGGATGCGCCACGTCGTCCTGGAGAGAGGCACCGACGCGCGATTACCTACCAACGGGCCATCTCGTGTATGCGCTTGGGAGCACACTGCTGGCGGTGCGCTTTGACATGGCGACACTCGCGGTGACCGGTGGGCCAGTCCCGCTCGTGGGAAGATGTGGCCCTAACTCTAGACGGGTGTATGGTTCTAAATCCTGATCACGCCGCTAGGGACGTATAGGCCTCGTGAACCACGCCACCGGGCCGAATCGCGACGCTGGACACGAGTCTCGCTCCACTTCGTCGCCGGCACCACCGGCGGACGTGTCGGGCGGGGCGGCGTGAGGGCCAGCGCTCGATGAGGCCGGTGGCCGTTGTAATGCTCCACGAAGACGTCGAGGACCCGCTCAAGATGCTGGTCGTTCAGGATCAGCAGCCAGTCGAGACACTCTGACCGAACGGTGCGCACGAACCGCTCCGCCACGCCGTTCGCCTGCGGCGCGCGAAACGGCGTGCGAATGATCTCCGAGCCCACTGCTTCGAAACACCGTCGTCAAAACCGTCGGTGAATTTCTGGTCCCGGTCGCGAATCAGGAAGCGGAACGATTCTGGGCGTTCGGCCAGCGTCCAGGTCAGTTGCCGGGCCTGCTGTGTCACCCACGGCGCGCTCGGATTCGGCGTGCAGCCCGCGACGTGCACACGGCGGCTGCCCAGTTCGATGAAGAAGAGCACGTACAGTCGTTGCAGCCACATCGTCTCGACGGTGAAGAAATCGACCGCGAGCATGCTGCGCCGGTGCGCTCGCACGAACTCGCGCCAGGTCATGCCCCCGCGCGTGCCGGCCGGTCCGAGACCCGCTGCCCGAAGCCATGTGCGCACCGTCGTCGCCGAGACCACCATGCCAAGGCCCTTCAGTTCGCCGACGATGCGTTGATAACCCACACCGCGGGTTGTCTCGCGCGAAACGGACACACCAGCGCTCGGATCTCACGGCGGATCGGCGGGCGCCCGGCTCGACGCGCGATACGTCCACCGCTTCGCCACCAAGCGCCGATGCCAGCGAAGCAGGGTCCCCGGCGTGATGATGAAGGACCGCCAGCGTGCGCGCGGCAGGAGCCGGCTGGCGGCCGCGAGGAAGAGCCGGTCGGTCCACGTCATCGCCGGACGGCGGGTTCGTCGCCGGAGGATGGCGAGTTCGTGCCGAAGCACGACGATTTCCAGCTCCTTGCAATCGTTCGACCGAAGGCGCAGGGCAGCGAGCTGCAGAACCCGCCGAAGCACCACGTAACAGAGCGAGAGGAACACGAGGGCCTCCAGCGTCGCCAGACAACCGCCCGATTCTACGCTTCAGCCCTTGACAGCGTCCGATCAAGACCGTTCGGACCATGGCCGAAACGCTGGATTTGTGCGCCCCTTCTCACGTTCGGCCATGGTCACCAGTGCGGGCGCTGTGCATCCGGTGCCTGAATCGATCGACTCACGGGAACGAGCGACGACGGGATTACTCCGGCACTCACGTCGTCCTCGATAGTCCGCGTCCATCAGCTCATGGAGACCCTCCGCGCCGGGTTCAGGATAGGGAGTTGGCATGGTCACGAAATGCCGAAGACCTTGGCGATCGCCGGGGTGTCGACAATCACGTGAGGTGCGATCGCGTGATAGGCGATGGCGTGGACCCAGGCATTGCCGGTGCGCAGCGTAACGAAGCTCTTGAACATGCCAGGACCAATATAGGTCATGAAGACGAAAATCAGCGAGAGGGCGATGTCGCGCGGTGTCGTGAACATGGTCCATCCTTCAACCAGGTGCATCAGCGCGTAGGTGAGGCCGCCCAGAAGAACAACTACGGTCGGAGATCCCGTGAGCTTCATATAACGCGGTAGCAGGATCGCGTAGATCCAGCACCATCGTCGGCAGCACGGTGCCGAAGAAAAACACCAGAAAAGCGAGAGGTGCCGCGAGTGCGATGGCATGTGGGCTGAGCTTTAAAAGACCCGGGAAGACCGTCAAGCTGAAAGGCGCTTTCGATCAGCGCAATTGTCACGATCAGCCGGAAGTCGGCTCTCGGCGCGACGGATTTCAGGTTGAGCTGCGTCGCAGAATATCGACGCCGGAAGACGAGATAGGGAACGACGGCGAACACGATAAAGTTGTAGAACATCCACGTCCAGACGAACCCCGGCGAGACTGGCATCGACATACCGAACAGAGTGCCCGCGATGTGAAAACTAAACGGGCGATAGCCAAGTGCGGGCCCCAAGAGCCATCCACCGACTTGACCCAGCATCGCGTAAACGAGCACGCCGAAGGTCTCGAACGCCGCCGTAGCCTTCGCCGGCGCCCGCGCGGCCAGGTCGGGTGGAGTGCGCTTGCGCGTGATCGCATAGACGACCCCATTAACGCGAATATCTCCAGAAATCCCAGGGTCGGTGAGGCGACTTGCATGGCGAAAGGCATACTGGCGACCGCTGGCCGATCAAAGGGCAGAGAGCCGCGCGCAAGGTATCACGACAGCTAGGTTTGCGATTGTCCAAAGCGCAAGCGCCACCATCCCTGCCGGATGAAGCACTGACACGCGTGCGATCCGCATTGCCAACGATTGTTCGATAACGTCCTTACCGTTCATTGCAAACCTCCTCTTCGTTGGCAGGCGGTGAATGCCTTACGTCCTGCATCCGTCTCTTTGCTCGGCGTTTCTCACCATAGAAAGGGCTGGTTCGAGCTACTCGATCACAGCGATCTCGCACCACATCCGCCTTCGCGTGGAAGGTTCGTGGCGCGTCCTCGGGGTGGTCATCAGTTGATTGAGTTGCGTGTCAGACATGGAGGTTCACTCAGCGGTCGTTACCATCCCTGGCAGGACGGCGAGGCCCAAGAGAAGCACGCACACATGATCGTCGCACGCGCTGCGCGAGAGGTCTGTGCTGACTGGCACACGCGGATTTGGTCGATTTCTTGGAGTGTGCAAATGAGACAGATCTCTGCGTTCTCGCTGAGACACGATTCGAGTTTCGTCGGGCGAACACCGTAGCCTGCGCAACACCTGGTTTGAGGAAGCTCGATGAGGCGCCACGCCTGCAGCTGATGCCTCGCTCTGGATGAGGCTATCGCACGCACAGCATGACGGCTCTTGAGCGGGTGAGATAAGGGCCCGAGCGAATCGTGCGGGCGCACCGCATTTGACATCGGAAATAGGTGTATATACACTCACTCTATGAACGACGAGCAGTTGAGGCAGGCCACGGCCGAGGTTCACGAGTCCCTGCCTCGTCGATGGCGCTTCGGCAGGCGGCGCGCATGCTGACGCAGCGCATACGATGCGGCGTTCTCCGCCGACGGGATCCGGCTCGACCCAGTTCAGCGTGCTCGTCGCGCTGGCGCAGGCGCCATCTGTGCCGCTGTACGCGGCTGGCCGAAGCGCTGGTGATGGACCGCACGACGCTGACGCGCAATCTTGCTGCCGCTGATTCGTCGGGAGTTGGTCGCAAGAATCGGGGGCGCCGAGACAAACGCGATGCGCGGTCGTAGCGCGCTCACGCCTCGCGGTAAACAACTCCTGGCCCGCGCGCTCCCGGATTGGAAGGACGCGCAGGTCGCGGATTCTCGCGCGTACTGGCGAAGGAGACGCTCGAGCACCTGCGCGCGCCTCCTCCGTATCGCCGGTCGCCGCCGCGCAAGAGACGACTGACCGACGGCCGGCGCAGGCCGCCGGAGAGCGGACGTGATTCTCAATTTATGTGTATATACACATACAGAAGGCAGCAATGAGTATTCAGCTAACGATTCGCCCCGTCACCAACAGCCGCGACCGCACGTGGGCAAGTGGGCGCTTGCGCTCGTGCTATACCTCATTCGCGTTCAGCGCGTGCGGCACGATGCCCGCAACGGAGGCGCCCGTCGGGCAGCTGCGCCCACTCGATGCGCTGCTCGAAGTCGCCGCCCTACCCGAACGCTGACACCGTCGTCGTGCTGTCGACGCTTGCAGCAGCTGCTCGCCGCTCGTCAGGAGTGGCAGGCTACGCCTACTTCTTCGGCCGCGCCTGGCACGCGAGCAGCCGGACCGCCGGGTGTTCTTTCTCGGTCTACAAGCGCGTCCTGCAAGCACGCGTCGCCGTCGCAGGTCCCGCTGCTCAAGCGCGTGGCCTGGGTCGACGACGCGATCGGGAAAGCTCGATCGCGCCGCCGCCGCCGACCCCTTGCTCGGTCGGTACGCGCGGGGCTCGGTGTTCGCCGAGTTGCCGGAGCGATTCGGCAAGACACGCGCGGCAGTCGACGACCTCGGAAGCCTGCCTGTCGCGTCGCGCAGAGTTTCCATGTGAATCTGGATCGCGCCATCTACCGCGAGCTCGCCGTGGCGTATCACGCGCTCGGCGAGTGACACGCGCTCACGCGAGATGCTCGTGCGGTCCGGTTTCCACCACGCTCGGGCGGCGACGACGGTGCGCTCGTGCTCAGCGACGCGTCTCGGTCGACCCGACACACGGGTTCCGTTTCAGCGAGAAACGCCTGGTGCATGAGGCGGAAGGCGTGTGCAATGACGGGATACGACTTCGGCTAAACATTTCCGTTCATCGTCGGAACGCGACGCGATCGTCGCGATCGACGCGGGCACGACCGAGTCGAGCGCGCGCTGCAACGCGGTGGCCGCACTCCGAACAGTCGAGTCAAGCGCCGATCAGCAAGCGTGATTCTGACCGCATGGTCATTGGGACCACGTGGGCGGCCTCGCCGCGCGTGCGCGAGCCCGGCAGCACCGTGATCGCCGAGGCCAACTTCCCGGCGGGTGCTTGCGCGCAGTCGGCGATACCATCCGCCATTTCGAGTGACTTCTTCGGCACCGAAAACCAATCCGCTTGACGTCAAGCCCAGATCGCCTGATCGCCACGCCCGAAACGCTGCGCGTCGCTGGGCTTGAGCTCGAGTTGATTCAGGCAAGAGCGGTGAAACCGACGATGCGCTCTATGTGCGGGATCTGCGGCACGACATTCTCTTCCGTCGGTGATGCATTCATGCCGTACGGCGGCGCTCCGTTCGTCCCCGAAGAAGATCGGCCGAGGGCTACCTGGGCGACGCCATCGCGCAAGTGCTCAGAACTGCACCCGCGCCGCGTGGTTCACGGACACCCCCGCTGACGGCGCTGTTCACAATCGACGCCGATGTCGGGGTTAGGCCACCTTGCGTCCCTCTATGACCGGAGCCTCGATGCCGCGCACTGCCATGCTCCACTGCAGAACTGTTGCACGACAACTTCATCCCCGCCTCACTGCGCGACACGCCCAAGGCCATGCCCTATCATCATCGCGCGCGATCATTCGTGCAGCGGCTCTACGCCGAGCACGCCGGATACTGGCAAGCGAACGGCGAGGCGTGGAGAGCTTCACGCGGCGCTGAATGGGCGCTCGCGCTGGAACGAGACTCGGCGCCGCGGTGAGGAGTCCTTCAGACGGACCGCTGATCTGGCTGGAGCAGCACGAAGCGGCGCTCGCGCATTCCGCATCGCGGAGCTCGGCCTCGTCCGTTGCCGAACAGCGCCGCGCTGCTGAGCAGCCGCGCGCGGCGCGCTCACCACGCTCCGTCAGATCAACTCGCAGATGAATCCGTTTCGGTTCATCGTCTACTCCGAGTGGTCGGGAAAAGCGCTCGCGCCCGTGTCGCCGCAATAGCCGCCGGGTCATGTTCCTCTCAAACGACCGTTGCGCCCCCGCCGTTCATGCGCCGGACGACACGCGCTCTTCGACGGCGGGTGGCAGCGCCGGTGTGACGAAACGCAGAATGCCCCGATACGTTCAGGTCGCAGTCCACTCACGGCGCGATCCTCGAGCCCGGTGATAGACTCGGCCGCATGGCCAAGAAGAAGAAAACAACTCGCAGGAAGAAATCAGCGGGCAAGAAATCAGGTACGCTTCGCGGGACGGCCGCACGAAGGAAGAAGGTGTCCCGGTCGAGCAAGCGTTCGCGCCCGAAACAGATTGTCCGGACCCCGCGGCGATCTCCGCTCGTCACCTCGCTCGACGTTGTAATCCCCTCGACGCGAAGAGGTCTCGGCGCGCATTCAGCTGGGCAGTCTGGCGATACCCAAGGATTGTCGAAT